>ENA-UONX01002684-UONX01002684.1-human-gut-metagenome-genome-assembly--contig:-P74old-NODE-2684-length-12168-cov-19.989350_pt1 | contig 12168 bp, 9 predicted proteins | sample MGYA00242466_ERZ724013 | MGnify/ENA metagenome assembly ERZ724013 | reverse complement strand
CCAACCTAAAACTACTAACCTAAATGAACCTTAAAACTTCGCTGCAAAGATAAGGCGAAAAAACCATCCGCGCAAGCTTTTATTAAAATAATTTTCAAATTTTTTGAGTTTTTTTAATATCACCAGCCGGCAAGAATTCATACGCCCATGTAAATCAACCATATAACACCCTCGCAACCCAAACCTTAAAAAACTTTTTTCCACCCGGTATGCAGTATCGGCCGAAAAGCGCATTTATATATATAAAAAGAGCGATATGACGATCATAACGGATAAATTGCTACTTTTGCAAAATGATTTCAGCAACGTCATTTTCTTTTCGGCCAGAATCTCCCCGCGCAACACCCCGGCAGAGATTTTGCACACTCGCTATTGCCCATCCTCGAACTCCTAACCTAACCAATAGTTTTACAGTACGATGACAGTATCGTTGATCATTTCCACTTACAACTGGCCTCGGGCGCTTTACCTTTGCCTCGACAGCGTGATGCAACAGACCGTCATGCCCTCCGAAATCCTGATTGCGGACGACGGATCGGGCATGAGCACCCGCGATGTCGTAAAGCACTTCGAGAACATCTCGCCGGTTCCCGTGCGCCATATCTGGCACGAGGATAACGGTTTCCGCCTGGCGGCCATCCGCAACAAAGCCATTGCCGCCAGCAAAGGAAAATACATTATCCAGATCGACGGCGACCTGATCCTGCAACGGAATTTCATTCAGGACCACATGCTTTTCGCCCGGGAAGGATGCTTCGTCACCGGCTCCCGGGGCATCATCACCGAACTGCTGACCCGCAAGGTGCTCAGCGGGGAGATCACATCGCTGTCCCCGCTGATGAAAGGCATCCGCAGCAGCAACAATGTCGTACGAATCCCGATCATGTCGATACTCTACCATACGTTCGGCCCGACCCGCGCTCCCCGTGGGTGCAATATGGCATTCTGGCGCAACGACCTGATTCGCGTAAACGGCTACGACGAAGATTTCAAGGGCTGGGGATTCGAGGACGCCGAATTATGCATACGACTAAACAACAGCGAGATACATCAGCGTTGCATGAAATTCCGGGGCGTTGCTTTCCACCTCCATCACAACCAGGCGGAACGTTCGGGCTGCAACAGCAACGAGCAGCGTTACAAAGACAGCATCCGCTGCCACCGGACCCGCTGCGAGAAGGGGCTCGACCGGCATCTTACCCCGAAAATATCCTACGAGACCGGCAGAGGGTCGGCCATCGTCATCGGCGGCTGACCCGGTCGCAGCGAATTCGCCGCGCGCTACTTTTCGAACGATGACTTTTCGGGGAAACGGGTGTCGAGAAACGTCCGGACCCGGATACGGTCTTCGTCGGTCATGCGCACATCGTCGTTCAGGCAGAACAACGACGGATCATATTTCTCCATAATAGATTCAAGATTAGGCAGATAAGCCGGGATGCAACGCGAATCGCTGCCGCAACCCGCGCCGAAAGCCGCACGAAGCAGCCGCAAGGGGTTGCGCAGTTTGTTGAAGCGGGTCACCTTGCGCAGCGAGGCGCGTCCGCGCGCCAACGCATCGTAGAGCACCAGAGCACGCTGCCAGTCGTCGCGCGAACGGAACCGGGCGTGCTTCGTATGCTCCAGTTCGGCCCGGAAGGTCTCGCAGCATTCGAGAAAATCGCTGCGGCGGTAAGCGTCGACATTGTGGTGGGGAGCCAGCGACGAGCACCTGCCGTAACGCGCCCGCACGAGATCCTGCATGCGGAGGATCGTATGGCAATAGATGTCGTCGTCGTGCTTCTTCAGCGACTGGACCTTAAGCCGCACGATGGGGCGGCCCTGCCAGTCGAAGAAAAACCCGGGATCGACGGGACGGCTGAAAAACATGTCGTCGTTGGCATAGAGGAAATGCTCGGCCAGACCGGGAATCCGGGGCAGAAACAGCTCGATGGTGCACGAATTGAAGACGGGAAGAATCTCCGCAGGCATGATCTCCCGGTGGGAAACCACCCTTATGCGCGGATTCGACGTATCGAGCCACGCAGGCGTCTGGTCGTCGGTCACAATGTAGACGCGGCGTATCCACGGCGCGAATTTCTCCACCGAACGCAGGGAATAACGCAGTTCGTCGTTCTCGACGTAGCGGCACTCCCCCGCCACCTGGGGGTCCACCTGCCTGTCGGCCGGCAGAAATTCATTTTTCTTCGTCAGCCACACAGGGTCGTTCCCATCGACCCAAAGGTATACCAGATCAATGTCCATCGCATGCTTGTTTATCGGTTACACGTTTCCGCCACACCGGAATCAGATCGAACAACCGGTAGGTCTCCCGGCCGCCGAACTCCTTGATTTTCAGCCACGTAAGTCCCCAGCGGCCGAACGAACGGCGGGTAATGCGCCGGAACCTCGCGTCGAGACGTATTCCGCGGGCGTCGGCGTAGGCCACGAAGGCTTTGTGGGCCAGATATTTGTCCTGCTGCTTTTTCGGCGTCTGGCGGCTCTTGGTAATCGACGCCCCGTTGACCACATAGCGGTAAACGACATCGGGAACCGTCACCAGAACACCCCCTTCGCCCAGCAGGCGCATCGTATATTCCACATCCTCGTAACAGACCCGTTCGCGAAAGCGCAGTCCCAGCCGCAACAGCATCTCGCGCCGCAGGAGCTTGTTCATCACATAGAAATCGGGCGGGCAGCGGCAGAGGCGAAATTTCTCCTGCGCTTCGGCAGCCACCTGCCGCTCCGTATAATGAATCGTCCATTTCGAATAGGAGGGTCTGATCTTCAGCATCGAGGCGCAGGCAATGTCGGCCTCCGCCTCCCGGGCGGCCTCGTACAGCCGCTCGCAGTAAGCCGGGTCGATCCAGTCGTCGGAATCCACGAAAAGGATGAATTCGCCCGTCGCGGCGTCGAATCCCCGGTTGCGGGCGCCGCCCAGGCCGCGGTTCTCCTGCGAAATGACCCGGATACGGTCGTCCTGCGCCGCATAGCGGTTCAGGATGTCGATCGACCGGTCGGGACTTCCGTCGTCGACGCAGATGATCTCGATCCCGCGCAGGGTCTGTCCCACCACGCTGTCCAGGCATCGGGCCAGAAACGGCTCGACATTGTAGACCGGAATGATAATGCTGACTTTCGGTTCCATCGGCTATCGAATATAATTTTTTACCGCCTCGGCGATTCGTTCGCCGTCGAGCGCCGCAGAAATGATGCCGCCGGCGTAACCGGCCCCCTCTCCTGCGGGAAACAAACCCTTCGTTTCGGGATGCATCAGCGTCCCGGGGTCGCGCGGCACGCGCACGGGCGTCGAGGTGCGCGACTCCACGCCCACGACCACCGCTTCGTTGGTCAGATACCCGCGCATCCGGCGGCCGAAGGTCGCGATGCCCTGACGCAGTCCCTGCGCGATGAAGCCGGGCATCCACTCGTCCAGACGCGACGGCGTGATACCGGGAATGTACGACGTTCGGGGCAGCGACCCGCTTGCGCGGCCCGCCACGAAATCGGCGACCCGCTGTGCCGGAGCGATCTGATGCTCCCCGCCCCGCTGCCGCGCCGACTCTTCGAACCGCTGCTGGAATTTCAGCCCCGCCAGCTCGCCCCATTCGGCACGCAGATGTTCGAAATCCGCAAGCCGGACCTCCGTGACCAGCCCCGAATTGGCATAAGGCGACGTACGGCCGCTGGGCGACATGCCGTTGACCACCGACTCCGCGGCATCGGTCATGGCCGGGACGATGAATCCGCCCGGGCACATGCAGAACGAGTAGACCCCGCGGCCGTTTTCCTGGCTCACGAGCGAATAGGAGGCCGCCGGGAGGTACTCGCCGCGCGTCTCGCAATGGTATTGAATCGAGTCGATCAGCGCCTGCGGATGCTCGATGCGCACCCCCATGGCAAAGGGCTTGGCCTCGACGCGCACGCCGCGGCGGTGGAGCAGTTCGTAAATATCGCGCGCCGAATGGCCCGTAGCCAGCACGACGGCGGCTCCCTCGATCAGTTCGTCGCCGCACCATACGCCTTTTATCCGGTCGCCTTCGATTTTCAAATCGGTGACGCGGCTCCCGAAACGGAACACGCCGCCCGCTCCGACAATCGTCTGCCGGATACGCTGCATGATGCCCGGCAGCTTGTCGGTTCCGATGTGAGGATGGGCCTCGAAGAGAATTTCGGGCGTCGCACCGTGAAACACCAGCGTCTGCAACGCCTTGTTGTAGTCGCCGCGTTTTTTGCTGCGGGTGAAGAGCTTGCCGTCGGAAAAGGTCCCGGCTCCGCCTTCACCGAAGGCGTAGTTCGAGTCGGGGTCCACAGCGCCGTTGCGGTTGATCTGCGCGATGTCGCGCTTGCGGGCCGAAACGTCGCGCCCGCGCTCCAGAATCACGGGCCGCAGGCCCAGTTCGATCAGCCGCAGCGCCGCGAACAGCCCCGCAGGTCCCGATCCCACGACCACGACCTCCGTGCGTCCGTCGACCGACGGATAGTCGAAATGCACCGGCCCGGGCTGCGGCTCGCGGTCGACGTACACTTCGAGCGTCAGGTTCACCTTCACCTGCCGCTGCCGGGCGTCGATCGACCGTTTCACGACCCGCGCCAGAGCAATATCGGCCTCCGAGACACCCATGCGCCGCGCCGCCTGCGAGGTGTAAAACGTCGCATCGGCAGCCTGCTTCGGCGTGAGTACAAGGGTAATATGTTGCGGCATGTCTAAAAAATTACTTACAAAAGTAACCAAAAAAGCCGGATAATGGCCCGTGCCGGTTGTGTTTTGTGAATTTTTATCTACCTTTGTCCTACCGATGCGGATATGGTGTAATTGGTAGCCACGTCAGACTTAGGATCTGATGCCTTACGGCGTGGGGGTTCGAGTCCCTTTATCCGCACAAAGGAGCCTTTTCCGAGGCTCCTTTTTTTGTCGCCCGTCCGGTAGGGGGGGGGCTGGTTATCACCATTTTGCAAAGGTCTCGACCGATTCCCCGAACCGGAAGCGGAAAGCAAGCCGGAGAAAACTGTTGGGTGGCAAAAAAGTGGGCAGAGACGATTTGGGCTTCCGAAAACAGGATTGCCACCTTTTTAGCCCGCAATACATTGTTTTGCTGCGTTTTACACCGCAATAAAGTTTCCTTGCAGACGTTTTGTCAATCCTTAAAATGTCACGAGTTATGAGACAGGAAACTTTTACCATCCTTTTCCTAATGCGAAAAGAACGACCGAAGTGGGCGTGCGCATCACGCAGCGCACGGCAGACAAGTACGAGCGGCTGCTGCGCTACCTCAAACAGTATCTCGCCCAACGCGGCAAAGCCGAGGATATTCCCGTTGAACGGATGAACTACGAGTTTCTGGACGGCTTCAACCTCTTCCTGCAAACCGCCCACCGCTGCCGCCACAACGGGGCGGTCGCCGTCATGGACTGTCTGCGCAACTTCGTCCTCTACTGCCTGCGCAACGAGTGGATCACGAAAAATCCGTTCCGCTACTATAAACTCAAAGAAGACGAGGTGCAGGCCAAGGAGCACCTCACGGCGCATGAACTGGAACTACTGAGCCGCAAGGCGCTCGACCACCGGCTGGCCCGCATCCGCGACGTCTTCGTCTTCTGCTGTCTGACGGGGCTGGCCTTCGCCGATGCCGACCACCTGCGGCGCGAGCACCTCTCGCAGGACGACGAAGGCCGCTGGTGGATTCACAAGCCCCGCGAGAAGACCTCCGTGATGAGCCGTATCCCGCTACTCCCGGCCACACTCGAAATCCTGCGCCGCTACGAGCACGACGAAGTATGCGTCGCACGCTCACGGGTGCTCCCTACGCCGAGTAACCAAAAGATGAACGCGTACCTGAAAGAGATAGCAGCCGTGTGCGGCATCAACAAAGTGCTGACCACCCACGTTGCCCGCCACACCTTCGCCTGCATGGCCGTCGAATACGGCATGCCGATTGACGTTCTAGCCAAGATTCTCGGCCACTCGAACACCAACATGACGCGCCACTACGCCAAGTTCTCCGAGACAGTCATCGGCCGCGAAATGGAGATGTTCGGACAAAAACTGACATCGGCCGCCGCGGAGTAACATTCCGGGTTTTAAGAGAGCAAGTTTATGTTTCGGGTGCCCCGAAACCCTTGCAGATTCATCCCGCTGGTCTCAAATGGATATAATGAAAAAGAATCCCAAAGGCGGACGTCCGCCCAAATCCGCAAGCGAAAAGCTCAAGGAGCGGCTGACCGTGAAGATGGCCGCAGCAGACTACTACGCCCTGCGCGGCAAGGCGCGGGCGGCAGGTCTCACCTGGGCCGAATACGCCCGGACGGCGCTCTCAAGGAGCGTCGTCCGCCAGCGCCTCACGGCAGAACAGATGACCCTGCTGCGGCAGCTCGCCGGTATGGCCAACAACCTCAATCAGCTCGCCCGAAAAGCCAACTCCGCCGGATATGTTCAGGCAGCGGCGGAGTGCACAGCTCTGATCGAAAAGATAGATACGCTAATAGATCAAATTAACGAATAACCATGATTGCCAAAATATCGAAAGGCGGTTCGTTCGGCGGAGCCGTCGATTACGTCCTTGACAAAGGAAAAGACGCCGAATTGCTCGCCGGACTGGGCGTCCGGATGAAAGACCGGGATTCCATCGTCCGCAGCTTCCGAATGCAGGCGGCACTGAATCCGCATCTTTCGAAGCCCGTCGGCCACATCGTCCTCGCCTTTTCGGCACAGGACGCCGCACGGCTCGACAACAGGCGGATGGTCGGAATCGCCGCGGAGTATCTCTCCGGCATGGGCATCCGAAACACGCAGTTCATCATCGCCCGCCACCGCGACCGGGAACATCCCCATCTGCATATCCTTTTCAACCGGGTGGACAACGACGGCCGTACCGTCTCCGACCGCAACGACCGCTACCGTTCGGAGCGACTCTGCAAGGAGCTGACCGTCCGGCATGGGCTCTACTTCGCATCGGGCAAAGAGAATGTCAAGGAGCACCGCCTGCGCGAACCGGACAAAACGAAATATGAAATTTTCCACGCGCTGCGCGACGCCGTACCCCGCTGCCGCGACTGGCCGGAGTTGACGGCAGCGCTGCGGCACGAAGGGATCGCTACCGAGTTCCGGATGCGCGGCGGCACATCCGGCGTACAAGGCGTCGTCTTCGCCAGGAACGGCTACCCGTTCAACGGTTCGAAAATCGACCGGCAGTTCAGTTTCTCCAAAATCGACCATGCGCTGAGCCTGAACCGCCGACAAGCACTCTCCGCAAACGAACGCGGTTCTGTAAGCAATCCGGTCGCATCGTTCAGTCACCTGCTCGAAGATCTTCTGCAACCGGTCTACGATGCGGACGAAGAACGGCGCCTTCAGGAACGACTGCGCAAAAAGAGAAAACAACACCGACTTTAATCGACAATACCTATTATTTATGGACACGAACACGATTATCGAACTTTTCGAAGAACTGAGAAAACAACTCACCTCCCTCAGCCGCAGAATAGACGACCGCAACATATCCGCCCCAGCTCCAGTAACAACGGATGATAAAATCGCCCGACTGCTCGAAACGGCCCAATTCACCCGCACGAATGTCGAACGGGTACGCATGGAACTTGCAGACCGCATTACAACTATCGGAAAAGAGACTGAAAACCATACCGAGAAAATTATTGCGGCCGTCGCTCATCCTGCGCAACCCGCAGCCCAACGGCATATCCACGTCATCGACTTCAACACCTCGTGGGCACTACTCTATATGGCGATCTCTTTCATCGTGATTCTCTGCGGCGGCATCCATATTACTAAATTATACGACCGTATTGCCAACCTGCGTGATACGGAATTGAAATACCGTTACGTTCAAATGATGGGCGACATCGACGAGCAAAAATTGCGCAACCTGAACGCCCTCTTCTACGATTCCGAACGCCGCGCAGACCGTCGCTCGCTCCGGCAACAAGTTGAGCGTTACGAAACAGCCGTCCGGGAAGCAATCGAGAATCAACAACGTAGCGTTATCCGAAAGCAGGAAGCAGAAGATATCCGGCAAAAAGCAAAGCAGTTCCAAAAGGAATTAGACATTACAAAATAATCATACGCGCCTGTTATCTAATCAGAGTTAACAGGCGCGTATTACTTATCTTGCAAAATCATTATGCAACTCTTCTATACGACTCTTCCAACTTACCCATAGCTATCCCATTCAATTATTTTCGTTCCACTTCTTACACTGCTCCATAATCGTATTCAAAGCATCTTCCTGCCCTGCAGGCGGATAATCATACTTTTTCAACAACCGTTTGACAATACGCCGCATTCCGGCACGAGCACTCTCCTTCATATTCCAGTCGATCGTTTTGTTACGCCGGAGTGCATCCGTCAGCTCACGTGTAATAGCGATCAACTGATCGTTGGAATAGAAATCTTTTACAGCCTCAGGCTTGGTCAACGCATCATAAAAGGCAAGTTCTTCGCTGTTCAGATTAAGCGACTTGCCGGCCTTTTCGCCGTGAACGATCTCACGGGCTATTTTCAGCAGTTCTTCGATAACCTCTTCGTTCGTCAGCATCCCTTTCAAATAGCGGCTCATGGCATCGGCCAGAATTTCCGAAAACTTCTCGGCTCGTACCGTATTCGTTCGCTGATATAGTTGTACCTGTTCTGCAATCAACCTACGCAATAATTCTACGGCGAAATTCCGTTCCTTCATCCGGGCAACCTCTTCAAGGAATTTCGGATCGAACAAAGAGAACTCCTCCTTAATATCGGAGAAAAGATTAATTACCCCTTCGCTCTTGATACTCTGCTTGAGCAATTCATTAATACGCCCGTTAATCTCACGGAACGAAATCTTGCCCTTGGCTTCCACGCGCGTCAGTAATGTGCGAACCGCCTCAAAATAGGCAGCTTCGATACGTTGCTCATAATTCAGTAAACTCTGACAAAGCGACAATGCCTGCCGCAGCAGCAGCGCCTCTTTGATATAGAGTTTTTTCGTTTCCATCCGCTCGGGGGACTGCATGAAATCGACACCTCCGCTGATGGCTTTCGCCCGCTCCAAATCAGACTTACCGAAGAAAGCGCCATAATTGAATCCATACATCAGATCACGGCAAACGTCCAGTTTCTTTTGAAACTCCGGATAGGCGGTTTTAGCCACATCCGTATCACCATAATTTTTGCGGTCACGGTATGTATAATCGTTCATCGCCGTCTTCAACGCCGAAGCGATACCCACATAATCCACAACCAAACCGCCTTGTTTATCCCCGAACACACGATTCACACGAGCAATAGCCTGCATTAGATTGTGTCCGGACATCGGTTTATAAACATACATCGTCGAAAGCGAAGGTACGTCGAAACCCGTAAGCCACATATCAACTACGATGACGATTTTCAACGAGCTATCGTTGTCTTTGAACCGCTTCTCCAACTCTTTCTTGTGGGAATCATTTCCAATAATCGCCCGCCAGTCTTCCGGATCTTTATTACCGGAAGTCATCACAACAGCCAGCTTGTCACCCCATACCGGGCGCATTTCGAGAATCCGACGGTAAATCTTGATCGCTATCGGCCGCGAATAGGCTACTATCATCGCCTTACCCGTCTGCTCGTATTGCCGGAATTCCTCATAGTGTTTTACGATGTCCTCGCACAATGATGCCACCGTCGCGTCAGCTCCAAAGATCGAATCGAGCCGCCCCAATTCACGCTTGCTTTTCTCAATGACATACTCTTCCGCTTCCTCGGCCATCGCATCATACTCCGCATCAATACGTCGCAAGGTCTGCTCGTCGAGTTTCAGATTGATTACACGGCTCTCGTAAAATACCGGCCGTGTCGCACCGTCATCCACCGACTGCGTCATATCGTACACGTCGATGTAATCGCCGAATACTTCGCGTGTCGACCGATCTTTTTGCGCAATAGGCGTTCCGGTAAACCCGATATAGGTAGCATTCGGCAACGCATTACGCACCAGACGCGCCGCGCCGATTACAACTTTGGCCTGCATCACCCCGTCAGCATCCGTAACCATTCGGACCCTCTCCTCCAATCCATATTGACTGCGATGCGCCTCGTCGGCCATAACGACTATGTTTCGTCGTATCGAAAGCGGTTCTTCGCTCTCCTCGAATTTCTGCATCGTCGAGAAAAAGATACCGTTCGCTTCGCGTCCCGCCAATAATTCCCGAAGATGAGCCCGACTTTCGGCCTGCACGGGTGTCTGACGCAAAAAATCCCTGCAACAAGCGAACTGCCGGTACAACTGGCCGTCCAAATCGTTACGGTCTGTCAGCACGACAATCGTCGGCGACGACATCGCCTGCTGCAACTGCTTGGCGAAAAAGACCATCGACAATGACTTTCCGCTGCCCTGCGTATGCCAAAACACGCCACCCCGACCATCCGTCTCAGCTGCTTTGACCGTCGAAAGCACAGCCTTGCGTACGGCATAAAACTGATGATAGGCACTTAATATCTTAACGCGCTGTTTACCGTCTTTCGAGTAGCAAATAAAATTCCGCAACAATTCAACAAACCGCGTTTTTTCGAACATTCCCGCGAAAAGCACATCGAAATTCGCGCTATGGGTATCCTCATAACTCCCATCCACCGTCTTCCACTGCATAAAACGGTCTTCACCCGCCGTGATCGTCCCCGCCTTAGTCATCCCCTGATCGCTCATCACACAAAAAGCGTTATAGATAAAGAGTGACGGAATCTCCTGCATATAGTTACGCAATTGTGCATAAGCTTCCGACACGTCCGTATTCTCACGCGAGGGCGATTTGAGCTCGACCACCACCAGCGGCAATCCATTGACAAATACGATCATATCCGCACGCCTTACCGAGTGCCCATCGACCGTCCATTGATTAGCGATTGTAAACCGATTATGTAATGGTGAATCATAATCGACAAGCCGGACATTGGCGGAACATTGCTCGCAGCCATCGAAATAATTGACAGCAACACCATTTTGCAAGTAATCCGTGAACAATTCATTCTTCTGTACCAACGTTCCGCCCTCATAAGTTCGAATCTTCACCATGGCTTCGTCAATAGCGGCCTGTGGCAGTCCACGATTGATCTGCGGCAACATAGCCTCCAGTACCTCCACGTAAAGCGGTTCTGCATAGTCGCGTATCACATTGGGACTGTACACATAATCATAACCTAATTGCTCTCGAAACAACTCTAGAATGGCGTTTTCAAAATCATCTTCGGTGAAGTGCATATAATTGTTATTTTTTCACATACAAGTTAACAAGCTGTGATACCATATTACGCGCAGATTGCGTTGCGACATCAGAACTAATAGATTGTAAAGACAGGCTTCGTTTGATTTTACGTCTCAAATCACTAATGGTTGCTTCCTTATTGGCCCAATCTATATATTCGGTTTGCCGTGTAATAATTCGAAGAACATTCTGTTTTATAGCATCATCTGAAATATATTGTGATACGATATCATAAATAGCCTTATCAACTAACTCTTCTTTCACTACGGATTCAGCTATCTCAACTCTTTCCTTAGATTCTTCAGCTTTTATTGCATCAAAATCTATCTTTTCAAAAGATGAAGCGCTTCTGACATTAGATTTACACATACTATATTTGATATATGCCATCTGATGCTCCAACTCCGGAAATAAAGCCCCTTGGTTTATATTGTAGAAATTCAATTCTTCTAAAAGGCTTTCCTTACTTCCGGTCGGTATGATTATCCTTTCGCTCGCAAACTGGCTATTTAAAGAACAACTGCTCTTTTCGATCCGACTGACGCCGTAATCAGATTTATTGAGTTGAATATTAATGCTACCCGAAAGCAAAAAGGCTCCGCTCTGCCGAATCAAACGTTCATTGTTGAATGTCGATATAACAAAGTAGGCATTTTGCATCACCTTTGCCAGTTCCTCAAAATCCTCGGCTTGTTTTATTTGACTGCGTAATCCTAATTTCTCGACCAATTGATGCAATACAATATCTCCGTTGAAATCCATTTCCGCAATTCGAGCCAACAGATCAATATCATCTGAATTATGCTTATGTCCATAAGCCCGTCTATAATAAACAGCCCCATCGACATCATATTCATTATCAAATGGATGATCGGAATCGACATCAATAGTATCAGATTCTTTCACTACTGTCCCGTAAAAGCGGGCAAGTCGGTCTTTGAAATAGTTGAAACATAG
>ENA-UONX01002681-UONX01002681.1-human-gut-metagenome-genome-assembly--contig:-P74old-NODE-2681-length-12176-cov-3.730963_pt1 | contig 12176 bp, 10 predicted proteins | sample MGYA00242466_ERZ724013 | MGnify/ENA metagenome assembly ERZ724013 | reverse complement strand
GCGGGATGGGGGGCGGGGGCCGCCGACGCTGTGGATGGCAGAGGTTTGCCCTGGGGTGGGCGCGGGGTGGGTTTGCGCTTCCTGCGGGTGTCTTTCTCCGCAGTATGAGAGGGCGCTGCCAGCTTTCTCCACTGAGGGATATGGGCGGAGGCCTTGCTGGGATGCAGTTTTTTCGCCTCGGGATGGTTTGAGTAGTCATATTTATCAACCTCCAGCACCTTTTTTCCGCGGACGATGACCAGTGCGCGATCCACGTCCAGCCGCATGACCTCATCCATTGTAAGAACACGGCGGCGGCCGACGCCGCTGGTCTCCCGATAGTCCGGCGTGTAATTGGAAACCCGCCACGAATTGAGCTGCCTGGCCTGGGATGTGACGGCGATGGATGCCTCGCCTGTACGCTGACTGATAAATTCCGCAGTCAGCGCGTCGGAACAGCCAAGAAAGAGCGTCACATCGCAGTTGCCGAGGATCTCCTGCCACTGGTTGTATGGATAGCGATTTTGCAACCCGGCTAAGTTTTGGAACACACAGGACATGCTGATCTGCCGGGAGCGGATGACGGAGATTTTCCGGGAGAGGTCTGGAATGACACCACAGGCACAGAGCTCTTCTCCCAGGATATGGACTGGAATCGGCAGCTCTCCGCCAGGACAAGCCTGATCTGCGTATCGCACCAGGCGGATAAACACGAAGGAGAGAAATAGGGAAGAGAGAAAATCAAATGTGCTGTCCTGGTCGCTGGTGATGCAGTAGTAGGCGCACCGCTGTCTGCCGGGTAACTCCAGGTCGATCTCATTGTGGCTGGTGATATTGCGGATGTCTCGATTTTGGAAAACCTGCAGCCGGGAACCAAGGCCGATGATGACACCGCCGCGTACACTCTCAGAGGACTGGCGGTAAATACTGAAGGGAGCTTTGGCAGGATGGTCCATGGGCAAAATATCAAACAGGCTGTTGAGGTCCTTTTCCGAATTCATGGTGAGCAGCTGATAGACTTCGCCAAGGTTTTTCCTTTCGTCCGGATATCCCTGGTCCACATACAAAACGAGCGCCTTGAGAAGATTCATCTCCGCACTGTCCCAGAAATGGTCACCGCGTTCGTTCCCGGTGTTTTTGATGATGACATCACAGAAGAGCTGCGCCATGAGTTCCTGCCCCTTGATCTCGGCAAGACAGTTCCAGGAGTCGGAACAGGATGGCGTGACGAGGTTGAATACCTTGACGACATAGCCTTTGTTTCGCAGGTAGGCACTGGTTTTTTCGTAGAGCTCCGACTTCGGGTCACAAATGATGAGGGACTCGCCTTTGGGCTTGGACGCTGCCTGCAGGATCCGGTTCACGCAGTATGCACGGGTCTTCTTGGAGCCGGAAGCGCCATACACTGCTACATTGGAGTTGAGCCGCGTCTTTTCCGGTACGCAGACGATCTTGCCGTCCAATAGGCCCAAGATCGTCCCGTGATGGGTACGGATATCCGATACCAGGTCCAGAACGCCCTTCATCTCCTGGCGGGTCATAAAGCCCGCCGTGCCATAGGTGCCCTTTCTGGAAAATACAAGGTTGCGGGCGCGGTCATATTCCCGGAGTCTCCACCGCCCATTTTCATGACCATCAGAATCAGGAGGCCGAAACCAACTGCACAGATACCGATGCCATAGAGGCCGTAGGGGAATTGGAAAACGGAACCCAGACAGGAGAGAAAACCGGGATCAGGAAAGGAGGGGTATGTGCCGCCGTACAGCGTTCCCCCGCTGTTCATCCATATATCGTAGTTGCGGAAGAACTGGGCGAGATAGCCTGCGGCGTACAGGAGTGCGGCGAGAGCAGGCGGGATGATCAGGATCATCTTAATCAGAGTCTTCTTCGAGAGGGAACACGCTCCTTTCATACGCTTCAAAATCGATGCTTTGGATTGTTACATACGGACCGCAGATTTGCCGCAGAGCGGGTTCCTGAAAGTCAAAACAGATTAAGACGCCGGTCCGGGCCTGTAAACTCAAAGCTGTGTCGAATCGTTGGATGCGGGGCATATCGCAGGTGTAGGCAAAGATCACTGGAGCGCCAGCCTCATCGACTGCGTCATGCTCAATTGTCCAGCCTGGCTTCTTGGGGTTCAGGTTCTCAAGTAAAATGCTGTCCAGAACGGCGCGGCGCTTTGGACAGCATAAGAGCTGCAATATCACCTCCCCGCGATGGTCGCTGACGAGATAATAGAATGAGGCAAAGTTTCCGTCCAAAATGAAGTAGTTGCGCCGTCCCGTAGACGTATTGGGCATCAGGGTCAAAAGCACATCCATGCTGCTGCCGAATAGGAGCCCATGGATCGCTGCACTGTGAAATCGGGAGCTGAGACGATGACCGCACAATTCCGACTGGATAAGAGCCTTCATGCGCATTTCGGCCCTATACTCCCATTTCATCATCCCGGGACCGGTATTATAGACAATGAAAATTCCACCGTCTGCAAGCAGGACGCCGGCAGAACGGGAGCCGCGGATCTTGGCTGCTTGCGGCCCGAGCGATTTGACTTCACGCGAATTATAATAGGAGGGAAGGATCGGATCGAGCGGACAGGTTGCGGACGGCAGAAAAAGACGATCCTTTTCCCAGTCAAAAACGGCGATGTCCGCATTGAACATCGTTGTGAGGACTTCCGCCATACGATGGAGCCGAAGCCGTCGGGTGACCTCGCTCTTCAAAACGTTTGTCTCGATATCGCCGGTCAAATAGGGGCGGAATCGATCTGGCTCTCCAGCCAGGAGCATGGCTTTGGCTGCGGCTGTCAGTCGCAGTCCGCGGAGCCCGTTGCGGTAATATGTCCGAAGCAGCTTAGACTGCTTCAGTTGCGTGAGCAGACTTTGCTTGTAAGATACGCCGCCTGGGAGGCGGATGACCTGAGCGGTGGGATATTCACCGGAAACCGCAGTGAGCACAAGCAGTAGGTAGGATAGCGTGCTGTGAGAGGGAATACGCGGGAGATTGGGCATGACGAATGGACCTCCTCGGCAGAGATGTTCTACCGAAGGTGCATATAACCTCGGTAGATACTGCCGCTCACATAAGCCGGGCAAGTGCTGGGAAAACAGGAGATTGCCGCCGGCGGCGGGGATGGCGGAGCCTTGGGGGGAAATCTGCTAAAAATCCGATATGGATTTGAGTGCGCGGCGGGACTGCAGCCATCCGGGAAACTGGGCGCTGTCCATAATGGAGATGCAGGTTTCATCCTCACTGCCCAGCTCCGTAGTGTTATAGGCGTCACACAAAAAGCCGCTGTCATCGGTCATTAAATACGAAGCAATGACATCCAAAAACTGCTTGAGCTCCAGGTTGTCATAATCTCGAATGCGGCGGTCCGGCAGCTCCCGGCTGTAGATGTGCGAAAAACAGACAACACAGTGGCGAAATCGCGGGAGGTCATGCTCTTTCGCATAGGTGCTGAGGGCGTTTTGCAGCGGATCGAGAAGAAGTTCACTCGGCTGGTGCTGCTTCCGCTTGGGGAGAAGACCCGGAAGGGTGATCGTTACAACGCCGTCTTGGCAGCAAATGCCGATATTCAACATGGTACAGGCTGAGGCGAGATAGTCATCCTTCGGAACGGCTGTAGTGGAATAGACCAGATGACGCAGACGACACGCAATTTGCTCGGCCCGAAGTGCGGCGTCTGTAGACAGGACTTCGTAGTTTTCCGGGTATCGCTGAATGTCTGTCATGTTCATGGCATAGAGAGTATTGGTCAGCCGGGAAAGCTCCCCCAGAATCGCTGTGATCCGCTGTGAAATGATGACTCTGTTCAATGACACGCTCCTTCCTCTTTTTGATAATATTGGACATGACCATCAGCGGTAACAGTGCAGTAGCCGCTGACATGGGAGATCTCGATCAGGGAGATCTGCTCAGGTTTGTCTACAAGAACAATGTAGTTCGGCGGCTCCTCTGATCGTCCGGATAGAATATGGCTGACCAATGTCTCTTTGCCATAGGGCACATATACGATTTCATAGACCTCGCCCTGAACAAAGAAGATGATTTTCGTCGGAAAGTCGCTGGCGGAGTGGAAGTCTACCTGATCGATGAAATCAATGAGCACCCACAATGCAGAAGATAACCCGGGGTCATATTCCTCCGGGGCAGGGGTAGCGGTGTAGAGGCCGGTTTCACTTTTGTAAATGCGCCCCTGCCGGACAAGAAAAGGGAGGATATTCAACACTTTTTTCTCCTTCTTGGGGTATAGACCGAGGAGTTGCGCCTCCGTCAAAGCGCGGTACATAGAGACGTCCCGCAGGATGCTGAGTGCCTCCTGGCCATAGATCTGATCGCGCGTTCTGATGATTATGCGCCTCCTATGCGTATTTGGTTCGTATTGTGGGCGTAATGGTGACAGTATACGTATTCAAGACGCATACTGAACGTCCTGGCTTGCCTTCTGCTTTTCCTTTCGCTCTAACAGGGCTTGCAGCTCCTGCCGGTCCGTGGTGATCAGTTCCTTCTCCAGGGAGCTACACTTGATTTCCACGGCGATGTGGTTGTTGTTGGTGCTGATCAGAGCACTTCCACGCTCAAAGTGGGTAATTTCCATGATCTCTGCTTCCGAGAGATGAAGGATGTTCTGCACTCGCTGGGCCTCTTCATCCTCCAGATTCAAGAGAATTTTCGTCTTGCTGTTGTTGATGATGCCTTTTCCGAATTTTCCGTCGTCAAGTGCGAAAAAATCATTGAGGTCCTGTGTGGCACATACCAGGCTGCCGCCGTAGCCGCGGATGGTCTTTCCGAGTTCCAATACGGACTCGGCGGCCTGCCGATTGCTGCTGGCCCCAATCAGGTGCCAGCATTCGTCGATAAAAATCGCCTTCTCCTGGGTGCGGTTTTCCTTTGCCTTATCCCAAACAACGTCCAACGCGACAAACATCCCCACAGTCAGCAGGTCACCGGACATCTCTGATATATCGAGAACAATGTATCGGTTTTCCAACGATACATTCGTTTGCTGATTAAAAGTGCGCGCGGAACCGTGTACGAGACGGTTGAGAATGTTTGCCATCCGCTGTGTGGCCGGGGACTCCATCAGGACATCGTAGAGATCCCCGAGAATGGGCATTTTCCGGTAATGACCGGGGCGCTCCGGATCTTCCAGGGAGGCGTTATCATGGGTGATGTGTTTGAGCGCATAGGTGCGGATCAGCGCATCGTCCAGCAGCTGCCGTTCTTCGTGACTCATATCGGGGATCAGCAGCGAAAAAAATATGTGGAGGCGCTGAATTTTGGAAGCAAGCAGGGATTTTTCTGCGCCCGGTCCGTCCAACAGTTCATCTACAGATTTATCGACCCGCCGGATTTCCATGATGTTGATGCAGCTGCTGGAAGCGGGAGAGATGGAAATGAACTCCCCGCCAATATTGGCGCAGGCCCGCCGAAACTCATGGCCTTTGAGAGGAGCCAAAATGAACACCTGGATCCCTTTTCGACGCATACGGAGGGCAACCAGCTGCAGCGTGAAGGTCTTTCCGGCCCCGCTGGTGCCGAGAATCAAGATGTTGGCATTTTTGTAAATCCTGGAGTCGAAAATATCAACGACGATTAGGGAGTTGTTATGCTTGTTGACGCCTAATAGAATCCCGTTGTCATCGCACATCTCATAGCTTGTGTAGGGATAGCAGCTAGCAACGCCCATGGTGAGGGCATTCCGCTTTGAGCGTTCGTACAGGCGGCGGTCGAGAGATACGAGGGGGAGGGAGGCAAGAAAAGCCTGTTCCTGACAAAAGGAACAGGCTTGCGTATCCATGTCCTGCGATAACAGGAGCTTTTTCATTTCGGCGGCCTTCCACTCCAGATCTTCTATTGTGTCGGCGGTAATTGTGATTAAAAGATTCAAATAATAGAAATCTTCACTGTTTCCAAGGCCGTTTTTGAGGAAATATCCAGAGTGGATCGCCCCATTCAGATCGTCAAAATCCGTATTGGTATCACTGGCCTCCCGGATTTTGCTCCGGTTGATACGGAGCTGCTGGCCGAGCTTCCGAACCATGCGGTCTTTGGGCTGTCGGGCCAGGAAAACATCCAGATCGATGCCGTCACCGGCGTTGACCAAGAGGCTGAGCCAGCCTGCCGGGACCTGCGTTTTATAGCCGTCGGAGGGGACCAGCAGGAAGGTGTAATACAGTCCGTCGATGCAGATGTAGCGGCTATGGGTGAAATCAATGCGCTCTGGGGCATAGAACTCATTGGCCGGGATTTGATCCAAATCTCGGCCCGCAGCCACATACTCGGCCAGAACTTCCTGCACTTTTTCGGAAAACGGATGCCGGCTGCACACTTTCCGACAAAGGATATTGTAGAGAATTTCAGAAGTTGACTCATCCTCGTCATCCGGAAGGAGAACCTCATTTCCGCACTGGCGAAGATAGTTCGCGGCAGTGCGGGCAGCAGTCTGCAAAGACGCAATGGCATCTTCCTCCTCCTGCCCGCGTTTTATCCCGGGGTGAGGTTCGTACTCAAAGGCCAAAAAGAAACGGCGGGTGATTGCCTCCCGGGAACCCAGCTGATCGATGAGCCTGAGATAATCCTCCTGAAGGGCACGGCATCGCGCATCAGACTCCTGTGACAGCTCTCTGCGAACGGTCTCGATATGCCGGTTAATATCGGCTCTGCGGGTCAAAACCTTGAACTGGACTTTGACCGGAGCAATCTTGAGATACGAGACGAAAGAATAAATGATATTTCGCTGTTCCCGCGCACTGCGCAGCAGAAAGTTGACGGGAATGACCTCGACCACCTTGACATATCGATGATCTCTGGTGTAGATCACGCCGTGCGCCACTTTCTCAATCGGGATGTAGTTTGCAATTTGGTTCAGAGGCTCAACGACATCTTCTTTTGGTAAAAAGATCTTGTGCTCCTCGACTTTTCTCTCCCGCAAATTGACATGAAACCGCCGCGCGCTTTTGGGTACAGGCTCCGGCTCAGGAGAAGGCGCTGAGATATTCGCCTTTTTGAGAAAAGGAAAGCGGAACCGGCTGCCGATGCTTTGTTCCTGCTGAGCCGGGGCATCGGTCAGGATCCGGCGGTTTCGCAAGAAAATGACCAGGAGCATGGCGAAAGAGGAAAGACTTCCGCCGGCAATCCCGATCAGGGCGACCAAAGCAAGCGGCAAAGCGGTAAAGCATAGGATGATGATCCGGGCAGTGAGTGAAACACTCAGCTGCAGGATGGGAATGGCCACTATGGCCGCAAGGATGACCGCTTCGATGACATTGCGCACCTTAAACATCCCGCCAAGGAGGGTGCCCCCTTCAATAAAGTTTGGAGGGATGATGTAGGTATCCCAATCTTTGTGGTCCATTCAGCCTCCCTCCTCAAATCCGATCTTTTCGCTTCGGGGGCTGCGGGAGCCTCTTTACGATCTCGCTCTGATAGGCAATTTTCCCGTCGGGTGCCTCATATGGTACTTTTTTGACGGAATCTATGGCATACTGCTTGTACCACTGAGCGCCGTCAGCTGAGGTGACTTTGGCGAACTCTCCATCCGGCTTGGAATACTGGTCAGCACTGTACATCCCAAAAGCGATCCCGTCCGGATTCTGCGGGGTGATTTCAATACCAGTGATTCGGCCGCCGCCCATTTCAACCTCACGATAGGAGATTTTTTCAACGCTCTCTCCGCCTTGCGCGGTATATCCCATATAGGACATCATTGACTGCACAGCCATATCTCCGGTTATGGAGCCAGCGGTGCGGATGTCGCCTTTTGCGACCCGGCCAATGACATTGTTGGCAAAATCCCCGCCCTTTTGGAGCGAGGACATGAAAACGGCGCCGCCGATGCTGGTGAGATGAGAAGGAGAAGAACTCCCGGAAAAAGGTGTAGAGTCCTGCAATGTAACGGTGTCCGTGCCCTGCGTTGTCTGGACCGTGGTATGGCTGCTGTCGTGTTCCATTCCGCTTTGAGATTCCGTGTGGATTGTCGGCTCAGACTGGACGCGGCCCGCTTGGGAGGCACCCGGTTCAACTTGTGGAGAAGCTCCCTGATTGGAAGGCTCCTTGGCAACGGTGTGCGCCGTCGATGTGCTTTTGACAGAGGTGGCCATTTTGGCAGCATCGCTGCCAACCTTCCGAGATGCCATGCCGACTAAACCGCCCTTAAAAAAGCCGGCGGAATCGGCTGATTCCGGCGATCTGGATGACTTTCCGCCCCCAAACCCAAGAGCACGTCCGGCGCCGGAGGCAACAGCTGAGATCGTCTTGGCGGCAATTATGACTTCGCCGAGCAATGATCCGCCCGTATGTCCGACGTTGACACCAAGCCCACTCATGAAGCTGTCAATTTTCTGGCTGACTTTCAAAAAGGCCACTGCACACAGAAACCAAATCAGGACATTCCCTGTTACGGCTTCCTTGCCAACGGATTCGACTTCCCGTTCCACTTCAGCCTCGGTGAGGGCAAGGACGGGCAGTGTACAGATACAGGTCATCAGCAGGATTGCCGCAATATAACGAAAGATGTGCGAGGTTTTGAACGTGTTAACACCTCCGGTTAAATAGAAAGTGGGTTTGCAATGAACGTACCAATCATTGAGATAAACAGTCGAAGACACCAGGCATTCATGACCAGAAGAAATATTTGGCCGCCAAGCATTCGTACCCAGCTTTTGAAGATGTTGGATGTGCTTTGAGAGGCCCCCATGGATATGGCGACAGGAGCGGTGTAAACCAGCACACCGAGGAGTACATAACGTTCTGCGGCTTCGAATAGGAGTTTGATGTAATTCCAGGCCAAGATCAAGGTGAGAATCAAAACAATCAGGGTCACCGCTCCATTGGCGCAAACGCCGATGATAACCAACATCACAGACTGGAAGCTGGCAAAATCGACGGATGGGAGAGTTGATGTCATGATCCATTGATACGGAGTGCCGCCGATTTGAAGAACCAGCGAAATGATGTCATCAGCAAAGTATGCCAAAAAGATGAAAATGATAGATCGGATACTCAGTTTGACTGGATCTTCCGCTTCGATGCCGGCGCCGAGCCAGTAGTTCCGAAACAGGTTCCATACCCACATGAGCAGGATCATCCCGATGGCTAGCGCGACAAAAATGTCGTACATAGTAGCCGCAGCGGGAAAATAACGGAGAAAAACAGACATATCACAGCCAAGTGCGCCCAAAACTGATATATTTATGATGTCCAGGCCGTACATGATCTGCTCTGCGATCCACTCAACGATACCATCCAGTATTCCCATGCGTTATGATCCCGGTGTCCACTGGCCGCCCTGGAAGAAGGGGGTCACATAGGCCATGATAAAGCCCAGGCCGTTCAGGACAGCCCAGGTGATGATAATCCGTTTCAGCCAGGACCTGGACTCATCGACCGTTCTCCCTGAGCGGGAAAAGTTCATGAGAAGCAGGGCGACGGAGCTTGTGACGATGGCGGCGATTGTAGAGATCGACAGGATTTGAGAATAAACATCCTGCATGATTTCAGATGCTTTGGACCAAATCGTTGTGCCAGCTGCAAATGCTGCGGACCCGAATACCGGGATCAGGGATGAGGCGAGAAATGCAGTGTATAGGAAACGACCTAGTGGCGCGGCCCGTCTGGAAGGCGGAAGGGAAGCGGGGGACTTCTTTTTCAAATACATACCTCCTTGACTTCAGATTCGAATGAAAAAGGACGATGCCTGCCTGCTGGCAGGTATCGTCCTTTGGCAAAAAGAAAGCGCCCACTCAGGGCGCTGATTTTGCAACATTTCATTCGGCATATAGTTTTGAGCATAATTATGATAGCATATATGGATTTGCATGACAAGAGCAAAACCCTGCCAATTCACTGCCAATCCGCTGCCAATTTACTGCCACTACCGTCTGTGGGAATAAAATCCTCCAGCAGTTTCAGATTGTCCCGGGTCGTATATCCCCATAAAATACTGCTTAAAACGTGCACAGCCTCTTTCCGCCGCCGATAATATGTTCGAAAGCTGATGTCGTGGATGTGGGGCTTGATCTGTTCCAGAATCTCATTTACATTTTCGAGCCGTTGGGGGGACAGGTACGTGTAGTAGAGCACCCAATACAGGGATTCGCCGTCCTTGTGCTTGCTGCGCAGAAGGGTAACTGCGCCTTGAAGCAGCTTGAGCATCTTATTGGTTCTCTCCACACAGCGGGCATACTGCTCGATTTCTGTCCCGCCGAGGTCCGCGCCGGCGGAGTAGATAGAGTCCAGGAATTCATCCACATCACACCCATATTCCACATGAAACTGATTCTTGAGCTGCAGCACAGACAGCTCCAGGCTCCACACGACATCCCGGTACTCCCTGAGAAGTCTCCAGGTATTGTGATAGCGTGGATCTTCGGAAACATCCTTTGGCTTATGCGTGATAGACATTTGAATCCCTCCCATTTAGCAATCGTTCATCTGTGGAAAATTTTTGGACGGAAAAACACCGTGGGAATCGTGAGCCGAGCGGGACAGTATGACCTCAACGAGTAGCATTCGATGCGCCCGTCCTGGTGGGATCTCTGATACCATGCAGTCAATCGATAAAGGAGATAACATATAAATGAACTGCCCGGTTTGGAAACACGCAAACCCTTGGGACTCAATCTCTTGGGAAATTTCTTTAACGAGAGATCGGATGTGCCATTTCGGGACGCTGACGATAAAATCTGGCACATGAACCGAAGTGCTGCCGACAGCAGTACCAGATGCCGCTCCGGGATCTGGCACACGGATTTTGATATGGAGGCTGATTGCTACATCCTCCCTTTTTACAGTAACATCTGCGACTTGGAACATCGTGGAAAGATAACTATTCAGATAAATAACACTGCCGTTACGCCCAGGGAAGGATATCAAAGTCAGGTATCCTTGCGCTGCGAGTTTCTTCAAAAGACGCCCGACAGATGAGCGGGAACGCCCCCAGCGCTTCGCCAGATCGGAAAAGGACATTAACGGGCTTCCTGTCCATTTGCGATAGTAAACAATGGGGCCTAAATCAGAACCGGGAACATTCTCGTCCCGATATACTGTGGAGAGCCATAGGTCGAGGACAATATCCATCTCGGAAGCACGGGGGCACTTGTTGATGAGCTGAGCGGCTATTGAAATCGGCATAAAGAAAAAACCGGTCTCCTTTTGACAGGGGCAATTATAGTCAAGCACTGTGTTATATCTTCGCCACGCGATAATGCGATATTTTACAAGATGGCCGTGTCCAACCTCTGTATAGGCGATGAGATGCAGTTTCTGAAGCTCGGAAAGGATAGAGAGGACTTGGTGTTGAAACCGGACACGGAACCAGGTCACAAGGTCTGTGGTTCGACAAACCCATTCTCCGGGTCGAATGATGTAAGAAGTCCCGTCAATGCGGAGATATGACGTGCGAAAATTGGCATAGCAGCATAGGACTGTATAGTGGAAAAGATGTGACGTGTTCCCAACGTGTAAGCTTCGATCTGAGATAAGAGAATGTACAAATTCCCGGTATATCCTGCAACGAGGATAATCCAGGCTCTGTTTGATTTCCAGCTGATACGCTTTCATAGTTGCCTCCAAGAATGAAAAGACCCCAATGCCCAAAATGACAGTGGGGTCTTCGGTATTGATTTGATTTCGGTTTCCAAAACCTGCTTTCGATGGAAACCTGACCTGAATTGAGCGTGACTTCCAGCGAAGAACGGTCGGGTGCTGAGCCCGGCAGGCCTATTTAGCAAGAATAATTGCTAAACAGTCTGCTAATGGGAGAATGTGCTGCTGCAAACATTGTGTGCAGCAAATTGAGAATCTTGCAAAAAGTGGTTGGACGAAAAAGTGAAAATAGCGCAGAATATGCAGAAGTAGCCGCGCTATTCAGGAAGATGCATTTTGATTGGTGGCTTGGTAAGGATGAGGTCGGCGGTTCGAATCCGCCCAGCAGCTCCAAGAAAAACCGCTTAAATCTTCAGATTTAGGCGGTTTTTCTGTTGCTTTTCTAAACTTTTCAATGAATTTTGTAACGGCGAAAATGACCTCGTTACTGAAAGCCGGGGGCTTTTCCAACAGCCCTTCCAACTTTTTACCGTTTTTGAAGCCCGCTATCCATTGAGCAGCAAGGGATAGCGGGTTTTAGCTGTTCCAACACGCTTCCAACTCATGCAGAGTAGAGCTTGTCCACAGCAGCAGCGGCTTTCGAGGAC
>ENA-UONX01002677-UONX01002677.1-human-gut-metagenome-genome-assembly--contig:-P74old-NODE-2677-length-12192-cov-66.941419_pt1 | contig 12192 bp, 10 predicted proteins | sample MGYA00242466_ERZ724013 | MGnify/ENA metagenome assembly ERZ724013 | reverse complement strand
CCTGACAGGCAGTTGCCGTGTCATTTTTCGAAAACTGTTTTACGGATACCCAGCAAGGCCGGGCGTGCCACTTTTCTGGCCTGCTGCCGCCAGGGCGTGTTCTTCATCCCACTCATTCTCCTGCTGCCCCGCACCCACGGCCTTGTGGGCGTGGAGATCTGCCAGCCCATTGCCGATGTGCTCACCTTCCTCGTCTCGGTGCCCTTCCTGCTGGCATTCCTGAACCAGCTGGGCCGGATGGACGACGCCGAGCGCGCCAAAACGGCGTCCTGAACGCTTGTCACCAAACTGTAATCAACAGCCGCGTTTTCCTGCAATGGAAAGCGCGGCTGTTTCGTATTATAATTGAACTGGAAAACCTTTCCGGCTTTCTTTTAAACTTTGTTCCTTTCCATACTGTAAGGAGTGATCTTTATGAAGCGTAACGTTTGCCGCATAGGCAGCGCTGCTGTATGCGCTGCCCTGTGCCTTACCCTTGGCTGCAGCTACAGCGTGCTGCCGCCCGCTTCCGGCAAGCCTGCTGCTCCTGCTTCCTCAGTGCCCACCGATGCACACGGGGATCCGCTTTACGACAGCTCCCGGCTGGACGACGGAAAGCTGCGGATACTTTACAATTCCGGCGGTGCCTGCACCGTTCTGTGCGGCAGCAAGGTGCTGTACCAGTCCTTCCGCAGCGAGAACGTGAACCTTCTGCAGGACACCGTGACCGGTGAGACCAACTACTGGTTCCGCACCTGGGCCGACCCGGACGCTTATTGCGGACGGCGCAGCGGCCTGTTTGACAAAGACGGCAATGAAGTCATGACCTTTGAGGGGGAGCAGAACGCCTCCATGCAGAACAGTCTGCTGGTGCTGCAGGAAGTCCACGCCGTGAACGGCAGCTACGAAAACGGCTACGACGATTACGGCACCTGTCAGGTGATTGACCTTTCCACCGGCGAAAGCCTGCCCGTACCGGAGGGCGCATACGCCTGCGTCGTGTGCGGTGACCGCCTCGTCTATACCTGCTACGCCCGCCCGGCCGACCTTGCCGACGACGAATGGGACGATGACACCTCCCTGCACAGCTGGGTCATCGTTCTGACGAAAGACGGCACGCAGGTGTATGGAGCCGACACCTCCACCGCTTACCGCATTTCCTATTCGCCCGATGAGCTGACCGACTGGGTGGAACTGGATACCTACCACGCCGACGGTGCACCGGTGGACCAGATGCTTTATAATCCCACCACCGGTGAAAGCTTGACGGGCTACACCCAGACCTGCGGCAATGGCACGGCGTGCTTTGTCACCGACGATGGCCGGTACGAGCTGCGGGACATGACCACCGAGGACCGCGGGGTCATCAGCACCTTTGAGGACATGCCCAGCCATTATTTCCCGGGTTCTGTGGTCACCTGGCGCACCACCGGCGATTACGGCTATGACCTGCACGATCTTGAGACCGGCGATGTAACGCCGCTGTACGCCTGCAGTGTCACGGACAACACCATCGCCCTCTATGCCAAAAACGGCAGCCTGCGGGTCTATGACACCGACACCGGCAAGGTCATCACAGATACCACCGTGGAGCCGGTGGAGAACCAGCAGAGCGTGATGATGGACAGCGCGGGCAACGGCTATGTCTGGCTGGAGCTGCGGAACAACGACAACTACGAGACCACCGCCGCCCGCGTCTACGGCCCCGAGGGCCTTGTCTCCGACCTGACCCATCTGCAGAGCAAATACTACGCCCTGAACTACCTCACCGCCACCCCAGAGGGCCGTCCGCTGTATTGCGGCGTTTCCGACACCCTCAGCAACAGCGGCTCGCTGTGCGACGTGCTGGACGAAAACGGCAACGTGGTACTCAGCGGCCTCGGCAGCTGCTACAGCTATTACGCCAACAGCCTGAACCACCTGCCCGACCATGTGTTCGTGGCGCAGCGCGGCTTCTACTACGGCTGGATGGACACCGACGGCAATTGGCTTTTCTGCCAGAGCATCTTTTCTTCCATCAATTCCGATGACGAACTGGGTTATTGAGCCCAACTTGGGAGGGACTTCTTATGAAAAACGCAAAAATTACCCGCCGCAGCTTTCTGCTGGGCCTTGCCGCCTGCTCGGCGGCGGGCGTTCTTACCGCCTGCAAGGGTTCGGATGCACCCGCCAGCAGTGCTTCTGCCGCACCGGAAGCGCCCGCTTCCTCGGTGAGCGAAGTGCCGCCCGTCAGCCTGTTTGCCGTGGAGGACTTCCCCAAGCTGGACGGCAGCACGGCCTGCATCCCGCTGATGGCTCAGATGATGGCCGACACGACCGGCATCGACCTGGAAGCCGCCCAGAGCGCTATTTCGGTCTCCACCACCGCCTATGCGTGGGAGAGCTTCGGCCTGTACCCGGATGAGGATTACACCGCCAGGATGCTGGTGGTATACGAAGCGCCGGACTATGTGAAGGATGAGCTGAAAGAAGCCGACGCTCAGCTGGAGCAGAAGCCCATCGGCCGGGATGCGCTGGTGTTCATCGTTAATGAAGAAAACCCGGTCAAGAGCCTGACCCGGCAGCAGCTGAAGGACATCTACGCCGGTAAGATCACCAACTGGAAGGAGGTCGGCGGCGATGATCTCGACATCGTAGCCTTCCAGCGCAGCGAGGACTCCGGCAGCCAGACCCTATTCAAAAAGCTGCTCATTCAGGGCGGCGAACTGATGGACCCGCCCACCGAACTGGCTCCCACCGCTATGGGCGAACTGGTGGACAGCCTTGCCGCCTACAACAACAGCGCCAACGCCATCGGCTTTTCGGTGTATTACTACATCGACCAGATGTACTCCCAGCCCGGCCTGCGGCTGCTGGCCGTGGATGGAGTCGAGCCTTCCAACGACACCATTGCCAGCGAGAAATACCCGCTGTGCAACGAATTCTACGCTGTTCTCCACGCAGACGCCGCCGCCGACAGCCCGGAGCGCCAGCTCTATGACTGGCTGGACACCGACGCCGGGCAGAACTGCATCCAGAAGTCCGGCTATGTAGCGGTGGGCCCGCAAACCACGGAAAGCACTGCAAACTGACCCGCAGCCTATTTTCACCGAAAGGCTTCCCTCCCCGCCGAGGGAAGCCTTTTTTGCTGTCTCGCCGTCGATTGACACCGTTCTGCATTTCTGCTACAATAAAGTCAGCTAGCCGTCGAACATTTTGCAGCAGATTGCCGAAAAGGAGAACACGTTATGGACCATCCTTCTTCTCATGTGGAAAGCCGCTGGCGCACCGAACTGCGCAACCGCATCATTCAGGCGTCCAGCCTGCTGGAGATCCTGCTCTCGGGCCTTGTGCTCGTCGGCCTGCTGCTCAGTGCCGTGCCGCTCATCAAGTGGATGCCGGGCCTGTTGATCGACGGCAACGAGGTGGAGATCCGCAGCTTTCTGGAACGCAGTCTCGACATCGTCATTGGCATCGAGTTCATCAAGATGCTGGCCAAGCACAGCCCCGGCAGCAGCCTGGAAGTGCTGCTGTACGCCATCGCCCGGCATCTGGTGGTGGGGCATGACTCCGCGCTGGAAAATCTGCTCAGCGTGGGGGCCATCGCGCTGATCTTCATCGTGCGCAAGTTCTTCTTTGTTCCGGCCTTTGGTGCCCACCTGCCGGATGGCCACCCGGCCCCGGACCTTTCCCCCAGCCAGAGCGGCATCCCGGCGGAGGAGTTCCTCACCCGGCTGAAAAAGCGCGCCGAAAACGAGGTGGCCGAAGCCATTCCTTCCGAAGAAGAAGACTTTGACGAGTACGATTTTGAACAGGCTGAGCCGGAACTGGAATAACACAAACAAAACCACCCCGCAGCGCTGCCGGAGACCCGGTACGCTGCGGGGTGGTTGCATTTACAGATTTATTTTTTATTGTGCTTGCCGAAGCGATATTCCTTGCCCTCACGGATGCGCTGGATGTTGGCACGATGCATGTAGATCACCATGCCGGACATGAAGCCCGAACCGATGGCGCACACCAGCATATCACCGGCGGCATAGCCCCGGATGACACCATAGAGGATGGTCAGCAGCGGGTAAAGCGCAGCCATGGCCACGCTGCCCAGCGACACCATGCCGGTGGGGATCAGGCACACGAGGAAGATGATGGCCAGAAACGGCAGCAGCACCGGCTGGATGGCCAGAATGGCACCGCCTGCCACCAGCACGCCCTTGCCGCCCTTGAAGCCGAAATACAGCGGATACAGGTGGCCCAGCACTGCGAAAATCGCGGCCAGATACACGCCCAGATACGGCGAAACACCGGCGTCGGCGGGCAGCAGGTGGAACATCCACCGGCCGATGCACACAGCGGCAACGCCCTTGAGCACATCCACCGCCGCCGTCATGGCAGCGGCCTTCTTGCCGAAGGTGCGCAGCATGTTGGTCATACCGGCGGCACCGCTGCCGTGCTTGCGCACGTCATCGTGGTATACGAACTTGCTGATGAGGATGCCGGCGTCCACACTGCCCAGCAGGTAGGCCTGCAGGATGGTGGCTGCGGCGATGAGGATCGTTTTCATCATAAAGCCAGATGCCTCCTTTGCGGGCGCTTACACGTCCTTTGCGCCCACTTCGCCGGAGCCGCGCTCGCGCACGACCAGACGGATGGGGGTGTGTTCCAGGCCAAAGTTCTCGCGGATCTGGTTGATGATATACCGCTGATAGCTGAAGTGGAACAGCTGCTTCGAGTTGACGAAGGCCACGAACGTCGGCGGACGGGTGGAAGCCTGGGTCAGGTAGAAGATCTTCAGGCGGCGGCCCTTGTCGCTGGGCGGCTGCATACGGGCCGTGGCGCGGGCCAGCATCTCGTTCAGCACACCGGTGGGCACGCGGGCACCGTTCTGGCTGTCCACATCGCAGATGAGCTGCATCAGCTTGTTCACGTTGTAACCGGTCTGGGCCGAGATGAAGATGATGGGCGCATAGCCCATAAAGCTGAAGCACTCGGCATAGCCGCGGCGCTGCAGCTCCATGGTGTTGGTCTCCTTGCCTTCCACGGCGTCCCACTTGTTCACGACGATGATGCAGGCCTTGCCCTGCTCGTGGGCGTAACCGGCCACCTTGCTGTCCTGCTCGGTGAAGCCGACGGTGGCATCCACAAGGATCAGTGCCACGCGGCTGCGCTCCACAGCGGCCAGGGCGCGCACCACCATATAGCGCTCCAGGCCGTCGGTGATGTTGCTGCGCTTGCGCAGACCGGCGGTGTCGGTGAAGATGAACTTGCCGTAGGCGTTGTCCACCGGGGTGTCGATGGCGTCACGGGTGGTGCCCGCCTCGTTGGCCACGATCATGCGGTTCTCGCCCAGAATGCGGTTGGTCAGGCTGGACTTACCCACGTTGGGGCGGCCGATGATGGCAACGGGGATGCGGTCTTCCTCCACCACGGTCTCGCTGAAATCGAGGTGGGCACACACAGCATCCAGCAGATCACCGGTGCCGTGGCCGTGCACGGACGAAATGGGCATCACCTCATCAAAGCCGAGGTTGTAGAACTCGTACATCTCCATGGGCGCATCGCCCACCTTGTCGCACTTGTTCACGGCCAGGATGATGGGCTTGTGGCTGCGGCGCAGCATGTGGGCTACGTCCTCGTCCGCTGCGGTCAGGCCGTCGCGCACGTCCACCACCATGATAATGCAGTCGGCGGTATCAATGGCGATCTGGGCCTGCTCGCGCATATGAGCCAGAATGCCCTCGGTGGCCTTCGGCTCGATGCCGCCGGTGTCCACCAGCAGGAAGTCGTGGCCGTTCCACTCGCAGTTGGCAAAAATGCGGTCACGGGTAATGCCCGGGGTGTCCTCGACGATGGCAAGGCGCTGACCGCACAGTTTATTGAACAGGGTGGACTTGCCCACATTGGGGCGGCCCACCACCGCTACGATCGGTTTGCTCATAGGGGTTCCTCCTTTCATCTCTTTCTTCTGGCGATATGCAGGCCGCTGCGCAGCAGGGCGCGGGCTTCGTCGCCGCCGGAAGTCGGCAGCACTTCCACCTTCACGCCCAGGCGCTGGGCCAGCTGATCGGTGGTGATATCGTCCAGAAAGGTATCCTTTTCTTCACGCAGCATCACGGCAGGCACGCCCAACGTGCCGCTGGTCAGTTTGCCCTCGCACTGGGCAATGATGTCGGTGGCGGTCACAAGGCCCGCCACACCCACATTGCCGCCGAAGAACTTGTTTTTGATGGTGTGCACCGTCACCTCGATCATGGGGTACTGGCGGTGCAGCTCGGCCATCATCTCGTTGATGAGGGGTGACGCCATCTCGCCGGTGACCACGTCCAGCTTTTTGGAGCCGAAGATGCGGTGCGGTTTTTCCAGCTCATCCAGGAATTCCTTGGCGTACAGGCGCATCATGCCCACACCGTTTTCCAGCTGGTCAAAGTCCTCATAGAACTCCTCCGGCGGGATGGGCCGCCCGGCCTTGAGGTACCATTCATCGCTGGGATAAATGATCCGCTTGCCGTGGCGGCGCTTGCACTCGTCGCCGAATTCTTCCATGATGTCGATGACTTCGGCGCTGGTGGCGGCGTCGTAGGGCGTCTGCGGGAACAGATTTTTGCGGTAATCCGTCACGCCGCAGGGCACCGCCGCGATGCTCTGCACCATGGGGGTCAGCTCCAAAAGGTCTGAAAGGGTGCGGCGCAGCTCGTCGCCGTCGTTGATGCCGCGGCACAGCACCAGCTGGCAGTTGACCGCGATGCCGCCCTCCACAAGGCGGGGCAGGTACTTGAGCACCTCGCCGGCCCGCCTGTTGGCCAGCATCCGCACACGCAGCTGAGGGTTCGTGGTGTGCACCGAAATGTTAATGGGCGAGATGTGCATCTTGATGATGCGGTCGATCTCGTGGTCCTGCATGTTCGTCATGGTGATATAGTTGCCGAACAGGAAGGAGAGACGCTCGTCGTCGTCCTTGAAGTAAAGGCTCTCGCGCATACCCGGGGGCAGCTGGTCAATGAAGCAGAACATGCAGTGGTTGGAGCAGGAGTGCTTCTGGTCGCCCAGATAGGTCTGGAAGTCGCAGCCGAAGGGGCCGCGCTCTGCACGCTGCACGTCCCACTCGCGGATGCCGTCCGCCACCCTTGCTTTCAGGTGGAAGCTTTTGCTGTCGGTATAAAAATCGTAGTCCAGGCTGTCGTTCAGCTCGTTTTCGTCCACGCTCAGCAGCTCGTCACCCGGGCCAAGGCCCAGCGCTTCCGCTTCGCTGCCGGGGTCCACCCGCGCGATCTTCATTGCCACAGCATCCACCTCCTTTTCCTTTTATAAAAAGGTATTTTCACGTACAAAAAGCTCTCCGCACCGGGAGAGCGACCGCCCGAAAGCGGCTGAGAGGGCTTCTGATTTGGATTTTCTCTGTTACAGAACAAGAAGGGGAAGGCGTGCGCCCTCCCCTTCTGTACATAACACCATTATGCCACCAATTCCGCGCAAATTAGGCCTTCTTGATGACTTCCTCGCCCTTGTAGTAACCGCAGTTGCCACATGCCTGGTGGGGGAGCTTCAGAGAGCCGCAGTTGCTGCACTTGACCAGTGCGGGGGCCTCCAGCTTCCAAACATTGCTGCGACGCTTGTCGCGGCGGGCCTTGGAAAGATGTCTCTTAGGTACTGCCATATTTTTGCACCTCCTTGATGGGTTTATCAGTTCAGCAGTGATTTAAGGATCGCGAGCCTTGTGTCTACGGTAGCTTCGGTCTGCTCTGTCGGCTGACAGGTACATTCCGCTTTTTTCTTGCCGCACACGGGGCACAGCCCGGCGCAGTCGGCGCTGCAAAGCAGCACCGTGGGGATCTGGAACATGAACTCCTGGTTGAGCCATTCATCCACATCCAGATGGCCTTTTTCGTCCAGCGGAAGATCGAAATCCGGGTCATCCAGATCCCGCTCCTTGACCGTCCACTCCGTATCGACTACCTCATCCCGAACGACCGGGTCGAGGCAGCGGGCGCACTCTCCGTGCACCGATGCGTTTGCCCGCAGTGTCATCCGGATCTCGTCGCCGTCCGTCTCCGCGTCAAACACGGCCGTGACAGGCTGGGGGATCCTTGCCCCGGCATAATCATGTGCAGATAAATCACACTGAAACTCTGCATGATAAGGTTGTCTGCCGGTGGCGATAAACTTTCTCAGGTCAAATTGCATAGTACACCTCTGAAAGGCTGCTTTGTTAGTATATCTCCAACGCAGCCCTTTGTCAACACCAAAACAGGCAGAAAACCGAAAAAATTTAAATTTCCCGGTCCTCTGCCTGTTCAAAATGGTTCAGATCCCGAAATTCGCGTCGATTACAGGTACTTCTTCACGTCGTGGGGCAGAGCAGCCTCGTCTGCGCTGACGGTGACGGTGACCTTGACGGAGTCGCCTGCGATGGCAGCCATCTCGTCCAGCACAACGCCCAGACGGCTGATGTCGTGATCCAGCACCTTCAGGATGCCGTCGATGTACAGATCGGTGATATCGTAGTTGCTTGCCATCAGGCCCGCAACGAAGCCATACAGCATTTCGCCGCCGGCGATCTTATACTCGTCCAGGTCGATCAGACGTGCAGCAGGAGCGATGTCGTAGGTGAGCTTCATGCCCTTTTCCACGACGACCACGTTGCCCTTGGAGGTCTTGACCGCGTCATTGATCTGGTCGATCATCGCCTTGGTCTTGCCGGAGCCCTTGGTACCAACAATCAGTTTAATCATAGTTCAGTCCTCCTGTATTTTCCACGCCTTGCGGCGGGAGATCATTTTTTATAACGTCCTGTTTTTACTTCAGCTTTGCCTCCAGCTCTGCGGTCAGGCCCTCGTAGCCGGGCTTGCCCAGCAGTGCAAACATGTTCTTCTTGTAGCTCTCAACACCCGGCTGGTTGAAGGGGTTGACGCTCAGCAGGTAGCCGCTGCAGGCACATGCACGCCAGAAGAAGTAGATCAGGTAGCCCACATTGTAAGCGGACAGGTCGTCCACCTCGATCAGCACCTCGGGCACGCCGCCATCGGTGTGGGCGAGGATGGTGCCCTCCATGGCCTTGCGGTTGACCACGCTCATGTTCTGGTTTGCCAGGAAGTTCAGGCCGTCGAAGTTGCCCTCCAGCGGGTCAATAAACAGATCCTGTGCCGGCTTCTTGACATCCACGATGGTCTCGAACATGATGCGGGAGCCTTCCTGGATGAACTGGCCCATGGAGTGCAGGTCGGTGGAGAAGATGCAGCTTGCGGGGAACAGGCCCTTGTTGTCCTTGCCCTCGCTCTCGCCGAACAGCTGCTTGTACCACTCGTTCATCAGGGTGAAGTCCGGCTCGTAGCACTCCAGGATCTCGACGCTCTTGCCCTTGCGGTACAGGATGTTGCGGATGGCAGCATACTTGTAGGCGTCGTTGTCGGGGCTCAGCACGGAGAAGCGCTCCATGGCGTCGGCAGCGCCCTGCATCAGCTCGTCGATGTCGATGCCGGCAGCGGCGATGGGCAGCAGGCCCACGGCGCTCAGCACGGAGTAGCGGCCGCCCACGTCATCGGGGACCACGAAGGTGGGCCAGCCCTGTGCGTCGGCCAGCTGCTTCAGGGTGCCCTTGGCACGGTCGGTGGTGGCGTAGATGCGCTTGTTGGCTTCTTCCACGCCCATTTCCTTTTCCAGCAGCTCGCGCAGCACGCGGAAGGCCAGGCTGGTCTCGGTGGTGGTGCCGGACTTGGAAATGACGTTGATGGAGAAGCGCTTGCCCTTGCACAGGCTGATGATGTTGTTCAGGTAGGTGGGGCTGATGCTGTTGCCGCAGAAGTAGATCTTCAGGCCGTTGTCCAGCTCGTTGTGGTACATACCCTTGACGGCTTCGATGACGGCGCGTGCGCCCAGATAGCTGCCGCCGATGCCGGCGACCACCAGAACGTCGGAATCCTCACGGATCTTGGCAGCGGCTGCCTTGATGCGGGCGAATTCTTCCTTATCATAGTCGCGGGGCAGGTACATCCAGCCCAGGAAGTCGTTGCCCGGGCCGGACTTTGCTTCCAGCTGTTTGTGGGCAGCTTCCACCTGCGGGTAGATGGCTGCATATTCCTCTCCGCTGATAAAACCGGAGAGGTGCTTCGTGTTCAGTGCAACACTCATTTTATTATAACCTCCAAAACGATTTTCGGGACCTTTGCCCCGCGAGGAAATATCTTGGTATAAGTGTACCGTTCCCTCCGGGTAAAGTCAAGGTCAAAATCCTTGGATTTCATACAATTTTAATAGTGTTTTTTTGTTTCTTCATCCAGAATTGTTCACACAGCCAGTTCCGTTCGGCGGTCCGTTTTTTACTTTTAGACGGTAAAGCGTTCTTTCAACCACTCTGCCCGGTCAAAGTGCCCCACAGCAGGCCCAGCGCCGTGCCAAAATCCATCTCCGGCGCATCGGCCGCCGTGCAGATGTCGTACTCGCCCAGCACACTCTCCCCGGCCAGGATGCGCACCATGCCCACGGCCTGGCCCTGCTGCACCGGTGCATCCAGCTCGTCGGGCAGGGTGAGCTGCGCGGTGAGCTCGGCCGCGCTCTCCTTCGGCATCAGGATGCTTTCCGGCAGGGCGGAATATTCCAGTGGCACGGTCTCCTCGGCGCTGCCCCTTACCTTTATAAGGAGAGGCCGGTCTTCCATGGCGGGCAGCGGGGCCGCGCGCCATGCCGCAAAGCCATAGTCCAGCAGGGTGGTGGCCGCTTCGAACCGGTCTTTGCTGGAAGGTGCCCCCAGCACCACGGCGATCAGGTTCAGCCCGTCGCGGGTGGCGCTGGCGCTGATGCACACCCCAGCCCCGCCGGTGGTGCCGGTCTTCAGACCGGTGATGCCGTTATACCGCCGCAGCAGCTTGTTGGTGTTCACCAGCTGGGTGGCCCCGCCCCGCAGGGTGTCGGTCCAGATGCCGGTATAGTGCAGCACCTCCGGGCAGGTGGTCAAAATCTGGCGGCTCATGATGGCCACATCCCGGGCCGTGGAAAGGTGGCCTTCGGTATCCAGCCCGCAGGCGTTGTGGAAGGTGGTGTTCGTCATGCCCAGCTCGGCGGCGCGGTCGTTCATCATCTGGACAAAGCCCTGTTCGCTGCCGCCCACCAGCTCCGCCACCGCCACGGCGGCGTCGTTGGCCGAGGACACGCAGATGGCCTTGATCATCTCATCCAGCGTGAACTGCTCGCCGGGTTCCAGCCAGATCTGGCTGCCGCCCATGTGGTAGGCGTGTTCGCTCACGGGCACAAGGGTGTCCAGCGTCAGCCGCCCGTCGTGGATGGCCTCAAAAGTGAGCAGCAGGGTCATCACCTTGGTGATGGAGGCAATGGGCATCTGCTGGTCGGCATTTTTTTCATATAAAACGGTGCCGGTGTCCTGGTCGATCAGGCAGACCGCGCGGCAGTTGAGGGTCAAGTCCGGCTGCGCCGCCGTGAGCGCGGCGGGCTGCATTTCTTCCCCGGCTACGGCCGTCTGCGCGGCGGCCGGTGCTTCCACCCACCGCAGGCCGCTGTCCTGTGCTGTGCCGAATGCCAGCGCAAACAGCCAGAAGCACACCACCCCTGCACACAAAAGCGCCAGATTTCTCCGTTCCATTCCGCGTACCTCCCCGCACAAACTCTCTGGTTGCAGTGTATGCGGCAGCTGCGAGCGGCATGTCTGCCCGGTTTTCCACACAAAAGCACCTGCCTGTGCAAATTCCATCTTGCATGGCAGTGCTTTTGTGTTATATAATGAGGGGTACTGCAAATCGAATCCCTGTTTTGTCGAAAGGATATCCCTCATGCGAGTTTGTTTTTATACTCTGGGCTGCAAGGTCAACCTGAACGAGACCGGCGCGCTGGAACAGATGTTCCGTTCCAACGGCTTCACCGTCGCGCAGGAAGGTGAACCGGCTGATGTGTTCATCGTGAACAGCTGCACCGTCACCAACTTCGGCGACCAGAAAAGCCGCAAGTGGCTGCGCCGCAAAAAGCGCGAGAACCCCGGTGCCGTCACGGTGCTCACCGGCTGCTACCCGCAGGCCTTCCCGGAGGAAGCCGCCCAGTTCACCGAGGCCGACCTCGTGTGCGGCAACGGCGACCGCAAGGCCATTCTGGACAATGTGCAAAAACTCCTGGACGGTCACGAGCGCATCGTTGCCATCACCCCCCACCAGCGCGGCGAAAAGTTTGAAGAACTGCCCGTGGAGCGGTTCGAGACCCACACCCGCGCTTTCATCAAGGTGGAGGACGGCTGCA
>ENA-UONX01002664-UONX01002664.1-human-gut-metagenome-genome-assembly--contig:-P74old-NODE-2664-length-12232-cov-5.092387_pt1 | contig 12232 bp, 8 predicted proteins | sample MGYA00242466_ERZ724013 | MGnify/ENA metagenome assembly ERZ724013 | reverse complement strand
CGAGCACTTCTCTCAGTGCTTTGTGCATCAAGTGCGTCACGGAGTGGTTGCGGGCCGTCGCTTCGCGGTTTTCTTCATCGACTTGAGCGCTGAAGAGATCGCCGACTTTAACTTCGCCTTCGGCGACATAGCACATATGACCAAAGACGTCAGCCTTGATCTTGAATGTATCGTCGATCTTGAGGATCGTTGTCTTGTTCTTGAAGGTGCCCTTGTCGCCCATCTGACCGCCGCTCTCTGCATAGAACGGAGTACGGTCGAACACAACAACAACTTCGTCACCGGCTTCGGCGTCTTTGACAAGTTCGCCGTCTTTGTAGATAGCTTCGACGCGGCAGGCCTGAACTGTGAGGGTGTCGTAACCTAAGAATTCTGTCGGCTTGCCTTCGTATTCGAGGCCCTGAGCCATCTTGAACTTGCCCTTGGCGCGAGCCTGTTCACGCTGCTTTTCCATCAAGGCATCAAAGCCTTCAAAGTCAACGGAAACATTCTTTTCGCGGCAGACGTCGGCAGTCAGGTCAACCGGGAAGCCGTAGGTGTCATGCAGTTTGAATGCAACGTCACCGCCCAGGATCTTGGTTCCGGAAGCCAGAGCTTCATTAAGGATATCCAAGCCTTTGGACAGGGTCTGAGAAAAGCGAACTTCTTCCTGACGCAAAACTTCCTGAATATGCGGATTACGAATTTCAGGGTACTGATCGCCCATTTCTTTGGCAACGGCTTTAACCAAGTTGCTGAAGAAAAGCTTGCGGGCGCCGAGCTTAAAGCCGTGACGCATACCGCGGCGAGCAATACGACGCAGAACGTAGCTGCGGCCTTCATTGCCCGGAACAACACCGTCGGCAATGATGAACGTGCAGGCACGAATGTGGTCGGCAATGACCTTAACGGAAGGACTGTTCGGATCAACGTCCTCTGCGCCGGCAGCCTTAACTTCATCAATGACGGCCTTCATGAGGTTCTGGAACAGGTCGATTTCGTAGTTCGAATGAACACCCTGAAGAACGGCGGAAATACGTTCCAAGCCCATGCCGGTATCCACGCTGGGACGGGGCAGCTTGTGCATCACGCCTTTTTCATCACGGTTGAACTGCATGAACACGAGATTCCAAATTTCCATGTAGCGGTCGCCGTCTTCGTCAGGGCTTCCGGGAGGGCCTCCGGCAACGGAGGGACCATGGTCATAGAAAATTTCAGAGCAAGGACCGCAGGGGCCAGTGTCGCCCATCATCCAGAAGTTGTCGGAAGCGAAACGAGCGCCCTTGTTGTCGCCGATACGAACGATTCTATCGGCAGGGATACCGACTTCCTTATTCCAGATGTTGTAAGCCTCGTCGTCCTCGGCGTACACGGTCACCCAGAGTTTTTCAGGAGGGAGTTTGAAGTGTTCGGTAAGAAGCTCCCAGGCATTCTTGATGGCATCACGCTTGAAGTAATCTCCGAAGCTGAAGTTGCCAAGCATTTCAAAGAATGTGTGATGGCGAGCGGTATAGCCTACGTTTTCCAAGTCATTGTGCTTGCCGCCGGCACGAACACATTTCTGACTGGTCGTCGCACGTGTGTAGGGACGCTTGTCAAAGCCAAGGTAAACATCCTTGAACTGGTTCATACCTGCGTTGGTAAACAGCAATGTGGGGTCGTCACCGGGGACTACCGGGCTGGAAGCGACGATAGTGTGTCCTTTAGACTCCATGAACTTCAGAAACGTAGATCGTATTTCTGATGCAGTGAACATTTATATTTTCTCAAAGTAAGCTGTCGAAACAGCAATGTGTAACCGCGGTATTTTAGCAGATGGCTCTCTGCATCCGCCTTTTTAGACCGCGGATTTCCACGGTAAAACAAGAAAGCCTGAGCACCTTTTTATCAGTGTCCAGGCTCGCTTTTTGTCTTCAATTTCTAAAAGAAACTGTGTCGTCATTCGACATTAAACGATACGGGAGTAACGGCGAACTCTTTCGTCCTCACGCAGATAACGGTCGAAGTTCATCGCTACGGCTCTCACCAGCAGTTTGCCCTTCGGAGTGACTTCGATAAAGTCAGGCTCCAGACGAACCAGACCTTCAGCCTCGAAGTGTTTGAGATTGTTCAGTTCAAAGTCAAAGTATTCATTGAAGTTAATGCCGAATTTCTTCTCGATGTCGGCCTTAACGACTTTGAACTGGCACATCAGTTCCATGATGACTTTGGCACGCAGGCGGTCGTCGTCATTTAAGAGATAACCGCGGTTGGTGGCCAAGTTGCCGCTGCGGATCGCTGCATAGTAGCTTTCCAGATCACGCGGGTTGGCGGCATAACAGCCGTTGACCTTACTGATGGAAGAAACGCCGAGCGCAACCATGTCGCATTCCGGCTTAGTGGAATAGCCCTGGAAGTTTCTCTGCAGGGTACCGTTTTCCTGAGCCTTGGCAAGTTCGTCGGTAACCTTGGCGAAGTGATCCATACCGATGAAGTGATAGCCGTTGGCGCTCAAACGTTTGATAGCGTCCATCATGATGCCGACTTTTTCCGGTGTGCTCGGAAGGTCTTCGGCATTGATACGCCTCTGCGGTTTGAAGTGCTCGGGCAGATGAGCAAAGTGATAGAGCGCGATACGATCCGGAGAAAGTTCGATCACTTTGTCCAGAGTCATTTCAAAGGTCTTGCGGGACTGGAACGGAAGACCGTAGATCAAGTCCATGTTGATGGACTTAAAGCCGTTGGCACGAGCGGCGTCAAGGACGGCTTTGGTCATTTCGAAAGGCTGAACACGGTTGACTGCAATCTGAACTCGGTTATCGAAGTCCTGAACGCCGATACTCATACGGTTGAAACCGGCTTTGGCCAAAACTTCAACCTTGTCGACAGGGGTCGAACGAGGATCGACTTCAATGGAAATTTCTGCATCCGGCGCCAGCGTGAAGTGAGAACGAATAATGTCCATCACCTGGAAAATTTCTTCATTGTTCAGGAAAGTCGGAGAGCCGCCGCCGAAATGAAGCTGAACGACTTCTTTGTTGCCGCCGATCTGAGCCGAAACCAGTTCGCACTCCTTGCTCAAAACTTCCAGATATTCTTTGGAGCGACAATGGTCTTTGGTCACTTCCTTATTGCAGCCGCAGAAGAAACAGACATTCGCGCAGAAAGGAATATGGACGTACAAAGATAAATCAGCCGTATTGTCGCCGGTACCGCGGGCATTAAGCACTTTTTTAAAGTCCTCGGCGCCGAATTCTTTGGTAAATCTATCCGCGGTGGGATAAGAGGTATATCTTGGGCCCGGAACATCGAATCTCTGGAGCAGTTCAAGATCCGGGAACTCAACGTTCAGTTTTCCTTGTGTTTCCATCAGGGTTCCTTTTAAAAAATTTTTGATTTTTCTAGGTTCTGTTATTATTTTTGCAACAGGCGAAATTATCTCAAATCATCAAAGGCCGCAAAGCTTTTTTGCCTCTTATAACAGTATTTAGAGAAAATGGCTTCTAATTTCACGCAATCTTTATCGGCAAATCGCGCCGGCTGTGCCGGCTGCTATCTCAGGCACTTCTGCCTGTCTGCCGATCTGAATGACGCAGAAACAGAAATTTTTTCCTCTCATATCGTCTCCCAAAGAAGAGTTCCTAAAGGCGAAATACTGTTCAGAGCCGGCGACCCCCTTGATACGCTTTTCATCACCAGGCTCGGTTCATTTAAAAGCTCCGTTCTAAACGAGAACGGCAGCGAACAAGTCACCGACTTCCACATGACCGGAGAAGTGCTCGGCGCAGAAGCGATCCCCACCGGATACCATCTCTGCACCGTCACGGCCCTTGAGGACAGTGAAATCTGTTCTTTGCGCTATCGTGAACTCGAAGCTTTTTGCGACCGAGATCTAAAAATCGCGCGCCAATTTCGTCTTCTGCTCGGAAGAAAAATCGTCGCTGCGCATCAAAACCTGCTCATTCTCGGCTGCACCAACTCAACCCAGCTGCTTGCTTCCTTCCTGCTGAATCTTGCGAGAAAGTTCGAAGCCCGAGGATTCTCAAAAAGCGAATTCGTCCTGAGAATGACTCGAGGAGAACTCGGCAGTTTCTTAGGTCTCAAACTCGAAACCGTCAGCAGAACGCTCACCCATTTCGATGAACTGAACCTGATTGAAATTAATCAAAGACACGTTCGCATCATCAACTTGGAAGGACTGAAAGCCGTCGCGAAGGAATCGGGGCGCGCCAAGAGAAAAACATCTCAGGAATGATGCTAAGACTCCGTGCTTAACGCTTCATGAAACTTGAATCTTGAAGATCAGGAAAAACGAGTAAGCTGCTTTCATCGCTCCTCTTTGAATTTATTTTGCACAATGCCGTCCAAGCATGACTTAATTTTCTCGTTTATTTAGAAATAGTCGAGAAATTATGCTCCATTACCCTGACGAAAATGAGAATTCGTGGTCAACTTTCTGTTTTTGCCCCGATTTTTTCATAGAATGTTAGAAAGGTAGTTAACTCTACCCGATAACCACAAATGAGAAAGGTAAAAAATGACAATCAAATTTACTAGACGTTCCGTCTGTGCCCTTGGAGCTGCAGCATTAGGCTGCGCAGCATTCCCTCCTTTCGCTGCTGAAGATCCTATTCGTATTATTGTTCCTTATCCTCCCGGAGGCCCTTTGGACGTCACAGCCCGTGCCGTCGCTGAAGAAGCTCGTCATGACCTGGGCAACATCATTGTTGAAAACAAACCCGGCGCCGGCGGCAACATCGGCGTGGACTACGTTGCAAAACAAGCTCCGGACGGCAAGACCATCGTCATGGGCGCTCTGGCAACACATGCCGTAAACCCCAACCTTTTCAGCAAACTGCCGTATGACCCCATCAAGGACTTCACTCCGATTACGCTGATTGCTCAGACACCGAACGTTCTGGTCATTACACCGGAATTCTCTCAAAAGACAGGCATCAAGAGCGTTAAAGATTTAATCGAGTATGCCAAGAAGAACCCGGACGCTATTAATTATGCTTCCGGCGGCAACGGTTCTGCTGGCCATATGTCCGGCGAACTCTTAAAGAACGCAACCGGCATCAAGATCGTTCACATTCCGTTTAAGGGCGCCGCAGCTGCTCAGATGAGCGTCTTGAGCGGCGACACTCAGATGATCTTTGACAACCTGGCTTCTGCCAGCGCCAACATCAAAGCCGGCAAATTGATTCCTCTTGCCGTGACGACAACGTTCCGTGCACCTTCTCTGCCGAACGTTCCGACGATGGCCGAAGCCGGTGTCCCCGGATTCGATATTTCCACTTGGTACGCCTTCTTCGGACCGGCCAAGATGGATCCGAAAGTTGTTGAAAAACTCAACCAGGCTTTTGTCAAAGCCATTAAGTCCAAACCCATGGCTGAACGCTTCGACAAGATGGGCGCCGTTGAAAAAGCCGGTACACCTGCTCAGCTGAACGACTTTGTAAAAGCCGAGCTCGTCAAATACAAAGAAATTGTGAAGACCAGCGGAGCGAAAGTAGACTAATACTTTGCTCAGTTTGTACAACCTAGAAGGCCGGCCTCCGGCCTTCCTTAATTTCGTTTTACCTATGATCAAGGATCAAAGAGATTTTTGGGCCGGTTTGATGTTCATGGCCTTCGGAGGTTTTTTCTGCTTCTACTCTGTTTACAACTACAACATCGGGACGGCCTTCCGCATGGGTCCGGGCTATTTCCCGATGCTGCTCGGCGGTTTTCTCTTTTTCCTTGGTTTTTTGATCACTGCGAAATCCGTTCTTTTTAAAAGCTCTGAGGAAGACGGCGGCAAGTTCGGAAAGTTTGACTGGTACAACTTTTTTGTGATTCTAGGATCCGTTACGATTTTTGCCGTACTGCTCAGACCGGCAGGTCTCATCCCTGCGACTGCCGTGATGGTTTTCTTATCTTCTTTCGGCAACCGTCCTTTCCGCTGGATTCGGACCCTTTTGCTCTGCGTCTTTTTAAGCGTTGCCGTTTGGCTGATCTTTGTCCTCGGCCTGGATCTAACCGTGCCCATCTGGCCGGCTTTTCTCACGAATTAAGGGGCTGAATTATGGATTTACTAAATAATTTAGCCGTCGGTTTTGCCACTGCTTTATCACTGCAGAACCTGCTCTACTGTTTCTTAGGTGTCACGCTCGGCACCTTGATCGGCGTTCTTCCGGGACTCGGGCCGGTGGCAACGCTCGCCATGCTCCTGCCGATCACTTACACGCTCGATCCGACTTCAGCATTGATTATGCTTGCCGGTATTTATTACGGCTCTCAGTACGGCGGATCCACAACCGCGATTTTGGTTAACCTTCCGGGCGAGTCGGCTTCGGTGGTCACATGCTTAGACGGATACCAGATGGCGCGTCACGGCAAAGCCGGCACCGCACTCGGCATTGCGGCTATCGGCTCTTTTATTGCAGGCTGCTTTGCAACGATCTTGGTCGCTGCTTTCGCACCTCCTCTGATTGAACTTGCCTTTAAATTCGGTCCGGCCGAATATTTCAGCCTGATGGTTCTGGGTCTTGTCGGCGCCGTTGTGCTTGCCAACGGTTCTGTACTGAAGGCCTTTGCCATGATCATCTTAGGCCTGCTTCTCGGCATCATCGGAGCAGACGTCAATTCCGGAACTTTCCGTTTTGATTTCGGCATTGCCGAACTTCAGGACGGCATCGATTTCGTCGCCATTTCTATGGGCCTGTTCGGATTCACTGAAATTATCGTGAATTTGTCCAAAGGCGAAACGCGCGATTCCATTACAGAAAAGGTCGGCTCCATTTGGCCGAGCCGAAAAGAATTATGCAAAGCCGCGCCTGCCATCACGCGCGGCACTTTGCTGGGTTCCTTCCTCGGCATTCTTCCCGGCGGCGGAGCTCTGCTCGCTTCCTTTGCTTCTTATACGCTTGAGAAGAAAGTCGGCGGCAAAAACGCCAATCCTCCGTTTGGTAAAGGCAACATTGCCGGTGTTGCCGGTCCGGAATCTGCCAACAACGCAGGCGCCCAGACGAGCTTCATTCCGATGCTCACGCTCGGCATTCCCTGCAACGCTACGATGGCTTTGATGATCGGCGCGCTGATGATTCACAACATCACGCCGGGACCTCAGGTCATGAGCTCTAATCCGACACTTTTCTGGGGCTTAGTTGTCTCAATGTGGATCGGCAACCTGATGCTTGTGATTTTGAATCTGCCTTTAATCGGCGTTTGGGTTCAGTTGCTGCGCGTTCCTTACGGCTTGCTCTATCCGATGATTCTGACTTTCTGCTGTATCGGCGTGTATTCCATTAATAACAATCCGTTTGATGTCTACATCACGATAATCTGCGGTGCACTTGGCTACCTATTTGCAAAACTGAAATGTGAACCAGCACCATTGATCCTGGGCTTCATTCTCGGACCAATGATGGAAGAAAACCTCAGAAGAGCAATGCTTCTTTCTCGCGGTGACCCATCGACCTTCTTTACGCGTCCCATCTCTCTCGTCCTATTGATGATGGCCATCTTCCTGCTGCTGCTCATCCTCTTACCGAGTATTAAGAAAGGCCGCGAGGTAGCGTTCAAGGAAGACTAAACATTGCGCTCGGACTGGGATTTTGTTAATCTGAAACCCTTGTCTAGAGCGGAAAATTTGTCGCCTGTCGCCGGGTGTCCATGATTGGATACGGCAGCATCGTGAGGGTTCTTCGATTTTTCGGAGAGGGTGTCCACGGACAAGGAGTTCCCGCTTCTCGATTGAAAATCGGGGCGGGAATTTTATTTTCTGTAGTTCCAATAGCAATCACATTTCTCTCAGAATCATAAGACTTAAACATGTCTTCTGTTCCGGCTCGGGAAGCTTGTGATGGTTAAAATCCAATGTTTTGGATACCTTTTCAGAAAGCCTCTTTCTCTCACAGATCTTCTCCAAACAACCGACACAGGGACATCTAATCGATTTTGGAAGGAGAACGATTTCAGGCCGTTTCTTCGGACATGTATTCGGGCTCTCTAATTCTTCTAGAACTCATTTGCGAAGAGAACAGCCAAGCCAGTAAGGCGAAGGGCTGCCCGAAGACAGCCCTTCGAAGATGCCGCTTGGCATCAAGGAGCAACTAAGTAATTACCGCCTCCAGACCTGAGAGGCGGCGCCAAGTCTTAGAACATGATCGGATCGTAGTATCCGGAGAAGAGGATGGAAGCTCTCAGCAGGAGCGCACCGATGATGCCGAGGATCGCACTGCAGGCCAAAATCTTATGGCTGCGTGTCAGCAGATTCAGGAGCAGAGGCACGACAGAACCGAGAATAATCACGCCGACCCAGAACATCACGGCATGAGGACCGCTGATCAGAGCTTCTGCACCGGCTCTGGCACCGGCAAGCGCGGAACCCAAAGCAACGTGGACAAAGGCAAAAATGGTGAACAGTTCTGCAACTTCAACCCAGAAGGAAGTTCTTCTGCTCCAGCGAACGGTATCCGGATCGATCCATTTCATGATCATGAAAAGTTCAATACAGCCGATGGAACTGGCCATGCCGGACATGATCCAAAGCAGCGGAATCAAAGCGGTATTCCACAGAGAGATGCCGACGGCCTGAGTCAAGAGGAAGCCGGAATAAATCGTGCAGCAAACGCCCAGCGCAGCAAAAATTCCGTTGAACCAATTGGACTTAGTCATGTTCTGCCAGTATTCACTCTTGAAAATGATCTTGGCGCAGATCATGGAATAGAACACGGAACCGATGCACAGCAGCGAAAGCAGACAAATGCCGATGAACATCCAAGACTGGAAATTAAAGGAAAAGTCCGCTAAAGCGCTGAAAACGGCAAACGGAAGATTAAGCATCCTAGCCAAGTGGCTGACCACTAAGAGCGTTCCGAGAATGCCTGAAACCGTCAGAAGATAAACAAAGTTCTTCTGTCTGATCCAGTAGTTCAGAAAAAATCCCATACCGGCGAGACCGACGAGCCAAAGGAAAATGGCAATCGTCCACCCCCAATGAGCGGCTTGGAGCTGAGGAGTAAAAGAAGTTAATTCGATCATTTGGACACCACCACAAAGAAGTTAGGTTTCGTGCCTTTGTTCGGCATGAGAAGCTCGGTTCTGCTGGAAGCAATCTTTTTAGAGATTTCAGACTGTGGATCCAAAATATCTCCGAAGAGACGGGCTTCCGCGGGGCACGCCTGAACACAAGCCGGCTGCTTGCCTTTGTTAATCATCTCCATGCAGCCCGGACTGATACATTTCATCGGCAGGCCCGTGATCGGATGACTCCAGCGAGCGTCGTACGGGCAGCTGGCAATACAGTAGTTGCAGCCGACGCACTTATCCGGATCATTTCTGACAAGACCGTTTTCATCGTAATAGTTCGCGCCAAAGGGACAAGTCTTAACGCAAGGTGCGTTTTCGCACTGCTGGCACTGAACCAGCAGATTGACCGGACGACGTTCTTCAGAACGGAAAATACGAATATTGGATGCGGGCCAGTTTCTCCCCGGAATGCTCTGGTTGTGCATTTCAGGGAAATTGGTCTGAGAACAGGCCAAAATGCAGGCACCGCAGCTGATGCATTGTGTGGCATCAAAAAGATGCGCTAATTGTTTTTTCTTTTGAACCATGATTTAGCCTCTTACCTTCTTAATGCGCACGGAACTGTTATTCGCAACATTGCCGAAGACCGGCTGCGCATAACCTGTCGCATACCAATGAGAGTTAATACCTTCTTTCACAAATTGGTATTCGGGGTCGTTTACAAGGTGCTTAGTTCTGTTGCCTCCGGAGAAACCGAAGGCAAAAACTGCACCCGGTACAACCTTATTGGTGACGGTAATTCTTGCTTGGCCGACATAGTTAGTATCGATACCTTCAATTTCGGCCATATCCCCGTTTTTAATACCCAGTCTCTGTGCATCAACCGGATTCATCCAAACGGTTCTGTCGCCCAAATAGCGAGTGGGCTGCGTAAACATATTCAGGCCGGAACAGGTGACGCAGTTCTTTCCGGAAGCCAGGATGAACTCATTGCTGTTCTGCTTCGGTGCGGTGAACGCTGGCGAAGGAATGTAACCGGAAATCGGAGCAATGGCCTTTTCGTAGGCTTCGTTCTTGAAGCTCTGGAAGGCATAGATTTCAACCTTGCCGCTCGGTGTTCCAAAAGGTTTGTGATACGGGTACTGGTTGTATTTCTTTGTCTTGATCGTTGACCAGCCCTGTGTTTCGATATCCTTCTTGATCTTGGCAGCCCAGCCCGGTTTCTGGCTTTCGCACTGTGCCAGGAACTTATTAAAACCTTTGTTCGTAAAGGCATCAAAGTATTTATTGAACTCCTCGGCCGTCTTGCATTCCTTGTATCCGACGCGCGCTGCTTTTTCCGGGAAAGCTCTTCTCAGAATTTCCAAAAGGATCCACACGTCGTGACGAGCTTCACAACCTTTCGGCGGCGTAAGGCCCGGGTCGGAAAGATAAATGGAGCCGTCAAGCGCCCACTTAACACCAGCCATCTCTTTTCTTTCCATGAAATATGTGGCAGGGAGCACGTAGTCAGCATAGTCAACCAGTTCCTGCGGAAGAACATCCTGAACGACACAAAGCTCAAGCTTCTTAAGCTGTTCTGCAAGTTCTTGAGAATTGGCCTCACGATGGAACATCGTAGTTCCCACGAAGAAAACACCTTTGATCGGATAAGGTTTGCCGGTAACGGCAGCCTGGAGCGCAACCTTAAAAGTTGCGGATGCTTCCGGATAAACGATCTTGTCGATGCGCTTTTCTTTAGCCATCTGCCAAGTTTCGCCGTTGGGACCTTTGCCTGCAGAAACACTGGGGATCTTGAGGCCGGCCCCGACTGTTACAACCAAACCTCCAGGAATATCTATATTGCCGTTCATCGCGTTGGCAATGCAGATCAATTGATACAGCTGAACGTCGGTTCCGTTCTTAGAGGTGTACCAGCCGTCATCGATCACACCTTTTAGGTTCGTGAAGTCCTTAGCGATACGGAGCAGGATGCCAGGCTCAACGCCGGTGATTTCAAATACTTTCTCCGGTGTGTAAGGAGCCGCTGTCTCTTTGACGACTTCAAAAGCGGTTTTAACGGGAATCGTGATCCCGTCGACAAGTTTGACCGGAGCGACGTCTTCAAGGATAGCCTTGAAAGAAGGATCTTCGTCAAAAACCATCTCTCCGGTTTCATTTTTCTTCAGTCCTCGGAAGGAAATTTCTCCGGCAGCATTGGCAACGGCGTATTTTGTTTTATCCCCGCCTGCGACGAAATCAGCTTGAGTCAAGGGATGACCGTTTTCTCTGACAAGATAAGCGCCGTTGGTATGCTTCTGAATGAAATCAAAATCGGCTGTACCGTCCTGAATCATGCGGTTAATCAGACCCATCACGAAAGCAGCGTCCGTCGAGGGACGAATACCAACCCAGTCCACATCACCGTAAGAGATGTCCGGCATTCTCGGGTCGATGGAAACCACACGGGCCCCGTTTGCACGAGCAACATTCAAAGTATGGAGCGCTCCCATAGCAGCTCCCATAGAACGGCCGATAAGAAGCAAATAACGCAAGTTGGCGTAATCGGGCTCCATTTTGCCGGCACCGTCAAAGCCTTTTCCGAAGACCCACTGGCGACCGCTGATACCACCCGCATTGCAGGAAGAAGCATGGCCAATACTATTCGGAGAGCCCAGCGGTAGCGTAATCCACTTGCTGAAGCCCGAGAAAGTATGGGAAGTTGAAGCAATGCTGCTTTCTCCATATTTTTCAACGATCGTTTTAAGCTGACCGGCGATGCCGTCCAACGCTTCATCCCATGTAATTTCTTTGAATTTTCCTTCGCCCTTTTCCCCGACACGTTTCAGAGGTTTTTTCAAACGAAGCGGGTGATTCCAAACCCACATAGTTGCAGCGGATCGGCCGCAGTAGCCCTGTTGAGGATGTCCTGGATTTGGGAAAATACGAACAGTTTTTTCGGAAACGGGCTCACCTTCTTTACGCATCTCAATCAGACCGCAGAACGCACCGCACATCGTGCAGGCAACGGGACGTTTTGTCCAACCTTCCTGTTCGAGTTTTTTAATTTGTTCGGCAAACGCCAAGTTCGGAAGACATGGAGAAGCGGCAGCGGCTGCAGCCAAAGCTCCTCCTTTCATAAGTGTCCGTCGAGAGACGGACAGATTTACGATTTTGTCAGACATCTTAATTTCTTGTCCTAAGGTTATTGGGGTTTGTTAAGAGATGTAATCTCTTTAACTGTCTCCGATCCTAGACCCTCCGACGGATTAATCCTATA
>ENA-UONX01002663-UONX01002663.1-human-gut-metagenome-genome-assembly--contig:-P74old-NODE-2663-length-12235-cov-3.964532_pt1 | contig 12235 bp, 8 predicted proteins | sample MGYA00242466_ERZ724013 | MGnify/ENA metagenome assembly ERZ724013 | reverse complement strand
TTTTCCGCCTTTCTTTAGTTCAGCAGAGAAATTAGACGGATTAGCCACGAGCCTTTCAGCTTTCTTTATTAATCTTTGCCGGTCGATCCTGTCCTTGATGAGTCGTTTTTCCGAGAAGGTGATAATAAAGCGACGCTTAATTGTTCCTTTCTTTCTCTTGTTGCCGTATTTTGTCGTGTATGGCTTCAACTTATTTTTGAGCTTTTTCTTTTCTTCAGGATTATTGTTTTCGTATGCAAAGTCAGGGTATTTGTAGCTGACTTTAGTTTCCAGAGTTACCTCCTTGAACCACGTCTTTGAGAGCACACCGTTGCCGTCGGCCACGAGTCTCTCAACCCTTCCGGTCGGGTCTAAGGCTGCTTCTTTGATTTCTCGGGATGCACTTCTGATCTTTGAGGAGAGAACATAGTTGTTGCTCAGCTCCAGCAGACAGTGGATGTTAGCCGTATTGTTCAGCCCTTTATCCGCAACGACGATAAGATTTTCTACGCCGTAAGTTTTCTTTAGCTCCTCAATGAACGGAACCATCGTAGGTGACTCGCCTTGATTGCCTCGATAAAGGTTGTAGCTGATTGGAAGTCCGTCCTTATCGGCAGCAAGAGCCATTACAACCTGTACTTCATTAAATTTTTTATCCTTGGAGTATCCGAACTCCCGCAGGCTGTCAGCTTCGACACTTTCAAACGCATAGGTAGTGATATCGTAGAGACAAACACGGGTGTCGCGATGAGGATTTCCCTCTAAGAGTTTTTTATTCAGGTATTTGATAACGGAGTCTTTATTTTTGCTGAGTAAATCGAGACAGTTGTAGTAGTGAGCTAAGTTCTCTTCCTTGGCTCCGAGATAAGAAACAGGAGCCAAACGACAGGTTTTGGCCTTGGACCATGGAGCAAGAATCCTCCCTAAGCAAAGCTGTTTGACCACCTCTTCAAAATCAAATTGAACATCGCAGTCTTTCTTGAGATAGGAGAATTTATAGGGAAGATTCAATTTGTTCCAAAGCCGATCGAGAACGATCATCCCTAAACCCCTTAGACAGGGTTTTTCACCTTTGAGCATAATGCCGTCTTTTGCCGCTCGGATAATGTCGGCTTCGATAGTTTCATTGTCTAAAAGACGTTTCTTTATGTCCTCTCCGGCAGCCTTTTCATTAAGACTCCGAACTTCGGCTTCAATTTTCTCCAAGGCTTTTGGATCAGTCGCCAGAAGCTTTTTCAAGTTTCCACATCTGCGGACAATATTCTTTCGTGATTGACCGTTTTCGTTCCGATAAGAGGAGGCAATGTAAACACTTCTGTTATCGCCTTTTGAGCTAAACATGATGTGATAACGCATGATTTTCCCTTCGTACAATTACCATTATTTTACCACAATAAACTAAAAAAAAATAATAGATCTTTACTCTATGATTTTTAAATAAAAATAGGAATTAAGGCCCAAAACTCAGATGGCGGCTCTCATCTGTTTAGCGAGATCTTTGAGGTCGTCAATAGTGAGTGGTTTAATGTCCTGTGGTGAGTGAATATCAATGAGTTTCATTTAAGTTCTCCTCAAAAAATAAAGCTGGCCTGGTGAAGATAGATTTTGGGGAACGTAAGGGAAAAAATCCGGACTCAAAAAGGACACCGCAGCAACGCTGAGTTGTTACTGTGTGATACGAGATGGAGGAATGGGCAAAATGCTCGGAAAATCGGGCAAAGAAGCATTTTCTTGGGGCAATGTGAGGGGGGGGCGATTGGGTTGGCTTCGGAGGAAACTCTTGCAGGAAACAGAAATGGAAAATCTAGAAACTCTAAAAGACCTTCCCCGAAGCGTCCCGATTTTTTCAAAATAGGTATTTCAAACCGACTTTGATTTGGAAATCTGTTTTAAGGCGGCTGCCTGATTCCCGGTTGATTTGAGCGAAGGCTTTGAGGCGATCCTTCAACAGACTCTCCGCGCCGATGCCATAGTAAACACGAGTTCCTATAGAACGGTCTTTAAATGAGAATTCATTTGGACAGATGTCCTTCCTAAGAAATCGTGGCTGATGCCTCCCCTTAAATAGACTTGTCCGGACAGTTTCCCTTCTCCGTTACGGAAGTTTCTTCCTAAATCAACTCCGAGCCGTCCGTTCAAACTATCAGCTGATTTAACGCGGACCTTCATATCGTTGCTGTAGCGAAAAGAGGAGCCATTTGCGCGGAAGTAACTCAGTTGTACTTGAGGATCGATAAACCATGAGTCCAAGTTCGGAGTTCGGGTGAACTCGAGACGGTGACCGATTTCAACAGATAAACCCAAACCGTAGTTGTGATAATCGGCTGTTGAGATACTTTCATCAATATTTTTGGCGCTGAGTTTGTTGTGGTAGCGATTCACGGATAAGACCGAGTCAATATATTGCCCTTTGTCTCCGAGCCACGCAGCATAGAATTTAGCACCGACGGATTCCACACGGGAATGACTGCCGGGAGCGCTGTCAACATGAATATTTCCCCTTGTTAACAGGAGGTTGGCGCCTAGAAGCCAGCCTGAGCTGAACTTCCGGTCGGCTCCGATCGTAAAGGCGGAATATTTAAACGTACTGTTGGCCGAGTAGTGCGATTCGAACCGGCTCTTATCGTATCGGTACAGAATATAGGAACCGTCTTCGGCGCCCTCCCGTACTTCTCCCATTCGGCTTCTTAGATCGTCCAAGGATCCCAAGAACTGAACGATTTGGTTGCCGGAGGCTGCGCTTGCTAAAGTCAGTTTGGCAGCAGGAGACAATCCGATGGGTTTTTCGGCGGAGTCATCTGGCAGAGGCGGGTTTGTCGGATCAAACGGGAGCTCCGGCAGCTCCGGTTTAGGAATAACCTCATCAGGAGGTTCGGCCGGACTCTCAGGGTTATCGGGCAAGACAGGCTTGAGCGATTGGGTCCCCAAAATTGCCCAGACTCTGGAGTCTCCTTTTTTGAACGGGTAAAGCCCTAATTTATACATATAAGGGCCGGCGTCTATGATCCCGTCATTGGCTAACGAAAAAGTGGCTTTATCCTGGCTGTTCGGGGAGTCATCATTGACTGCAATATGGTAAAGATAGCCGGTGTTGGCGAGGGAAACGCCTGAAGATCCTAAAAGGAAGGTATGTCTGCCTTCACTGCTTTTGAAGATATTTAGGGATCCGGTCGAACCAGCTGTAAGGTAAAAGACAGCGCCGTTTCCTTTAAAAATCTCAGTTTCCATTTGAGAAGGATGACCTTTCTGTCCTAGCTGGATGTAACTCGAGGGTTCAACATTTACAAGGGATAAATTGCTGTCCTCCGGGACAAACCAATAGGAATTGCGATGCATCGTTACTTGACTGCTGCCTCCCTCGTGGGTATGGACGGCAGCAGAAAGGGCAGAGCGCTCTCCTAAGTCAATGGTTAGGCCGGAGGAGGATCCGACCGACACTGGCTCATGAACCGCCATATGACCGTCGCTGTCTACTTGGAAGCGGGCGTGAGAGCCCAAATTTCCAAGGAATAATTTTTCAATTTCAATTCGGCGGGAGCGGATATCGGCCTGAGCATTGCGAATGAGATTTAAATGTCCTTGAAAGACGGCGGTTTGAGCGGAGGTTAAATTGAGACTGCTATTGGCTTCAACGTCGACCTCCTTGGAGAAGAAGACATTTGCCGTCTGAATCCCCGATTGCGGGTCTCGCCCGATGTTAAGGGAACTGGGGTGGTCAGTTCCGAGAAACACCTGACCGATTTGAACTTTTCTATCAATCAAAATGTCTGGGGCATCCAGATCCATCTCGCCGCCGAGCAGTTGAATTGTGGAGATCGTTCCCGCGTTTCGTTCGTTAGGAGATAAGAAATAAATTCCTTCAGATGCCGACATCTTCAGCTGTCGTGAGTACTGAGCCGAAATGCCGCCGAATATGACTATTTGTTCTGCCCGTATTAAGGCTGAGGCATTGTCGGCAAGCGCAACGGAAAGATCGTCATAGTAAGAAGAGCTGTCCGGGTTTTGAGGCGTCATAAGAATGATTCGATTCCGAGCGCTGAGGTTGGCCGTCTGATCCGGTCCGACACTTAGGGCATAACCAAATCCTTTTTCGGCTACGGGGACGGGAGTAACGATAAGATCGCGTCCGGCAGAAATATTGACGTTTTGACTATCGACAGAGAGCCCCGGGAAAAGAAGTTGGTGATTCGCGGGATTGCGGATCGACTTGAAATAACCCGCGTTAATGGAGTTGACCGCAATGGTACCGTTTTCAGAGACATTCCATGCGACCGGAGCGGCATTGCTGTGGAAAATAAAATTGCCTGTCTTTCGGCCTTCTTCAAATGCCGCGTTGATTTGGCTTTCGAGACCAGGAAAGAACAGCTGCCAGTTTCCGATAAGAGTGTCTGTATTTTGTGCGATTCCTTGATGCAGTGCATCGAATTGACCGGCGACGGAGGACATAGAGATGACAAAAGACAGCGCAATGGAAGCCGCGGCGCGTCGAAAATAAGAGAAATTCTTTATTTTCATTGAAATAACTCATTTCTTCCCTCTGAAAATGCCGTTAGCCGAAATAAGTTAAACTAACTGTTTTTTGAGGGGATATTTATCCTATAAACCAATAAAAAACGCTCTATGGGTGCATAGAAATGGAAATAATTTAGTTGTTTTTTATGGTATACGCCTAGAGCGACAAGTGTTGTAATACGCTCTCAAAGCGGGAAAAAGGATAGGAGGGTTAATTTAGTTGTAGGTTGACTAAATTTAGATGATCTTAGGGGTTAACTTTTTATTAAGGGTGTTCCAACCGGAAATACCTTTATGTGGACATCCTTGTTTGGAGAAAATATTCTTCAGCTTAAAGAGGAGAGAGGAAGGAAATTACCTGTCTGAATCGTGTGCGTCGGAGGACGGATCGACCCATATGGTGAACGGTTTTCTGATTGAATATAGAGATAAATAGAAAACTATTTTGAGAAACTGAAAAAAGCAAAAATAGAAAACGGCCTTATGACAGGCCGTTTTTCGGGGGCGTTACACAAAAGCAATCTAACAAAAATGCTTTTGAATGAAATTGATCGAGAGTACCCGCGGAAAAGGGCGGGTACGAGCCGATAGTTACATTGTTAATACAGCCCTATGATTTTCCACCAAAGCATACCGACTGCAAAAACGATAATGACACTTGCGGTAACTAGAACAAAATTGATTTTGTAGAACCGGGGTCTTTCAAAGAAACCCTGCCCAAAGTAGATCGGGCCAGGACCGCCGGCATATTCTGTAATGCCCCACATGAAGTTAGAGAAAATGGCAAAGCAGACGGCAACCATCAGCGGAGGTGCGCCGGCTCCGATTGCCACAGCGGCAAACGGGACATACATCGCAGCCACATGTCCGGAGGCTGTGGCAAATACGTAATGAAGATAAATATAGGCAAAGCCGAGCAGGATGAATGTCGTCATCCAATCCATTCCGGTGAGCATTGAGGCAAATCCGGCAGACATCCATTTAATGAAGCCGAGAGAGGTCAGACCAGTGGCCAAGGAAATGATAACGCCAAACCAAACAACGGTATCCCATGCGGCCTTGTCCGCTAAGACGTCCTTCCAATTTACGGCGCCCATCGCAAAGAGCAATGCAGCAAGCCCGATACCGATGGCATTGGCATTTAGTCCGGTCCACATAGTTGTGCCCCAGCCTAGAAGAGCCAAGACGAAGCCGATCGCAACTTTGATTTCCTGCGAAGACATGGGTCCCATATGCTTCAACTCTTCACGTCCCATCTTTTTGGCTTCAGGGGTACGTTTAAGTTCCGGATTAAGAATCTTGTAGGAAAGCAGCGGCATTACGAAAAAGCAGATCATCGCCGGAACGACTGCAGCCCAGAACCAGCCTACCCAGGTCAGCTCAATGCCTAAACCTTCTTTTGCCAGTGTTGCACAAAGAGGATTTGCAGCCATACCGGTCATGAACATAGCGCCGGTGATCGGGGTGAACTGAAAACAAGTCATGGTCAAGAATTCACCTAAACGCTTCTGCTTTGGGCCTGGTTCGGAGTCTAAAACTTGGTCAATGGACTTGGAAATCGGGAGGATGATGCCGCCGGAACGAGCGGTCACACTCGGCATTGCCGGAGCGAGAATAAGGTCCGCAATGCCCAAGGAGTAAGCGATGCCCAACGAAGAGCCTCCAAATAAGGAAAGCGTTTTATAGGCGATTCTCCTGCCCAGTCCGGATTGAACGAATCCGAGTGAAAGAACGTAAGCAGAGAAAATCATCCAGACCGTACCGGAAGCAAAACCTGAGAGTGCTGCTTTAAAGCTAAGTGTGTTGGTAAAAATAGAAAGAGCCAGCGCTATGAACATTAAGGCGCCGGAAGGAAGAGGTGCACAAAGAATGCCGACAATGGTTGCGACGAAGATGGCGAACATATGCCAGGCTTGTGGTTTGAGGCCCTCGGGAACCGGGTAAAACCAAATCGCAAGCAAAACCACGATTGGGACGAGATATTGCCAGAGCTTAATAGGCTTATTAGACATAATGGTATCCTCAGAAAGGCCTTCCGCAGAAGGCCTTCCTTCAGTTAACGGACAACTAATCAGGGAAGTAAGTGCTAGTTCTTGCTGTATTTAGCAACGACGCGGTCGACAAATTCCGGAGCTAATCCCACATAGTTATGCGGATCGAGCATTGCGTCGATTTCTTCTTCCGTAAAGGCGGCGGCAACTTCGGGTGTACGCAGCAGAACGTCCTTAAAGGGTATTTCTTTTTCGTAAGCTTCCATTGCACCCTTGTAAACAATGCCGTGAGCTGTCATACGACCGAGGCGGTTGGCCAGGTGCATCATGACGTTTTCACTGAGCATCAGGCCTTTCTGTGCAAACAAGTTGCGTTCCATGTGTTTTGGATAAACGATAAGGTTCTTCAGAATGTTCTTGGATTTTTCCAGCGCGGCAGCCATCATGTGGCATGCACGAGGAATAGCCTCCCACTCAGAGAGGAAGCAGCCCCAATCCCGTTCCATTTCGCTGATCATGCTTTCTACGATAGAAGGGGCGATGCTGCGGACATTTCTGAGAAGCGCCAGGACATTTTCCAGAACGGCCGGATTGCGTTTATGCGGCATGGTGGAGGAACCGACTTTGCCCATGAAGAACGGTTCTTCTAATTCAAGAATTTCTGTTCTCTGCAGTGTCAGGATTTCATGCATGATGCGGCCGAGAGTTCCGGCGCAAAGGGCAAGAACGGAAACAAATTCGGCTTGGTTATCGCGGGCAACATGCCACGCAATCGTCGGAGTCTTCAGACCGAGAATCTTGAACATGCGTTCTTGAGTTTCCAGGCCGTGTTCAGGCTGAGAAGCTAAGGTACCGACGGCGCCGGCCATTTCGCCGACGAAGACTCGGTCTCTCATTTCTTCGAGGCGTTCAATATCGCGACCCAGTTCATCGGCCCAAATAGCCGCTTTGTAACCGAAGGTGATCGGAAGAGCGTGGACGACGTGGGTACGGCCGCTCATGATGGTGTTACGGTATTGTTTGGCCAAGTCTAGGCAGTATTCCTGACAGAGTTTCATATCACGAAGAATGACTTCGTAGGCATCTCTTTCTAACAAGACAATACCTGTGTCCACGATGTCTTGACTCGTAGCTCCCCAATGCACGAACTCTCCGGCGTTTTCCGGAAGGATTGCTTTGAAGGCTTTCAGCAGGGGTACGATCGTAATAGAGCTCTTGTAGTATTCGCCGATGCTCGGAATGTCGATGAGTTCAGCTTTAGCGTATTGATTGATGATGTCGGCTTTTTCCTTTGGAATGACGCCGAGTTCGGCTTGAGCGGCAGCGAGCGCGGCTTCTGTGTCCAGCCATTTTTGGACCCAAGCTTTATCGCTCAGGATTTCGCGCATTTCATCGGTACTAAACATGCAGCCGTGGATCTGGCTGTCGATGGCAGTAGAAGGCATTTTCTCTCCTTAAAAATTGAGATCGGTTTTGTATGGCTTCATTCTGCAAATAGAGGACAAGCGGAACAACGAGTAAGTGCATTTGTTTTGATAACTATCAATAGTTCAGCGTTTAGTTTAAGAACTTTATTTAATAAATCAAAGAGTTAAGTTATGTCTACCAACTTATTGCCGAGTTTTGTAGGCGACAAAACGCAAAACCCTTATGGTTGTTGGCTTCGCGCTTAGATAAAATCGAACTTGTCCGTATTTAGAACCTACAAATCTCTTATTATGCAAAAACCCGTCTGGAAAAAGATCGCAGAAGAAATATCCTTAGAAGTCTCTTTGGGGAGGTGGACGGTCGGCTCTATCATCCCGAACGAGATTGATCTGGCTAAAAGATATAAAGTCAGCCGAGACACAATGCGGAAAGCACTTACCTATCTGACTCAGCAAGGACTTTTTGAACGAAAACCGCATATCGGAACCAGAGTTAAATCAAGAACAAGAACAGGCAAGTTCCTGAGCGAGTTGGACGGAATTAGAGATATTGACCATTACGGCAATCAATACCCGAGAAAAATCCAGAACGTTACCCAATTGGTCGTCGATGAAGAATTGGCAGAACGGTTGTCTTTAAAGCCTGGGGATCTGGTCATTCGCTTTAAAAACATTCGCGTCGCTTCTGAAAAAGTTCAAGAGACCGTGGTCGTGACGTACGTTTACATTCCGGCTGAAGCAGCCGAGGTCTTAGAGATAGTGAAGAAACGCCCCGAAGAACTCATTATTACATTGGCAGAAGAAGTCCTCGGACGGGAATGTGATGAAGTTAAGCAAACTTTTTCGGGCACGATCATGCCTGACGAGGTGGCAGATTTATTTAAAGTTCCTCACGGGACGGCGGCTTTGAAGATTATTCGGAATTACATGGATGTTCGTGGGCGAACGATCGTTGCATCCGAATCGTTTCATACGGCAGATCGATTCTCTTTTTCCGTTGCTGTGAAGAAGAAAAAGTACTAATTAGGAAAACATCTTAGATTTTGCAGAAAAGGTTGTGCTTTAGGCTGATTCGACTTGCTCATTTCTCTCTGAATCGCTACGCTCAGAGTTGCACCCAAGAAGAATCTCAAGATCTCAAATGCACAAAACTACAAAACGCGGTTTCCTCAAGGCCGCACTTGCCTCCGGATTGGCGCTTGAAGCTTTTCCGGCTCGTTCTGCTTCCCCAAGGAGCTCCGAGCAATTAATTACGATTATCGACTTAGATAAGTGCGACGGCTGCACGGATTTGTCGATTCCTGCGTGCGTCAGAGCCTGCCGTGCTAAAAATCAGGCTCGCTATCCAGAGCCGCAGAAGCCGGTGCAGCCTTACTGGCCTCAGCCCAAGTATGAGGACTTTTCAAACGATCGGGATAACATTTCTCGGCTGACTCCGTACAACTGGATTTATCTTCAGCATGTTTCCGTTGACGGAAAAGATATTTATCTTCCGAGACGCTGCATGCAGTGCTTCGATGCTCCATGCCGCAAGCTCTGTCCTTTTGGAGCCATCGACCAAACTAAACAAGGAGCGGTCAAGATTGATGATCGCGTGTGTTTCGGAGGGGCGAAGTGCAGGGACGTTTGCCCATGGAATATTCCTCAGCGCCAGGCGGGTGTGGGAATCTATCTTAAAGTAGAACCGAAATTAGCCGGCGGCGGAGTCATGTATAAATGCGATTTTTGTGCTGATCTCATCGCTCAAGGCAAAGAGCCTGCATGCTCGACGGAATGCCCCAAAAAAGCCATGTTGGTTCTCCCCATCTCGCAGGCAGAAGAAAAGTGTAAATCCTTAGCAAATGACCGTTTTGTATACGGTAAAGAGGAAAACGGCGGAACCGCAACTTGGTATGTTTGCTCTGTGCCCTTTGAAAAGATCAACCGTCAGCTGCACTCCCAATTGCCAAAGAATCATCCGGGAAGACCGCTAATGAACGAAGTCGATTCAAAACTGAGTCAGTCGACGCCTTTAGTGCTCGGAACTTTGGCTGCACCGATTGTGGCTTTGGGCGCATCCGTCGCCCTAAGAAAAAGAAAGAACGACAAAGATCAATCTCAATAAGGCGGTGCGGAAATGAAAATCATCAGACAACCTCTAACTAATCGAGTTGTGCATTGGGGCATCGCATTGAGCTGTTTCGGACTGATTTTTTCCGGAATACTTCAGATGCCTGTAGCTAAGAGATACGGCCTGACATCTTTAGGAGAGTGGATGGGAAACTACTTTACGACGTTGTCCATGCATTACTTTTTCGGGCTGATCTTTGTGTTCTTTTGCTGCTTCCATGTCTTCTACCATGCATTGAATAAAGAGTTCGACATTGTTCCGAAGAAGGGTGACGTAAAGGGGAGCATCCTGATTTTTAAAGCCATTCTCTCCGGGAAGAAAGAGCCTCCGAGCGCGAAATACCTGCCGGAACAACGTTTGGCCTGGGCCGCTTTTGCCGTGACCTTCTTAATCCTCATTATCACGGGGCTTTTGAAAACCTATAAAAACCTTCCGGGCGTTCAGTTGGACGATCCTTGGACTTTCTATATCGCTCAATTCCATAACCTGGGTTTTGTTCTCTGTATTTTTTTGTTTTTAGGCCACATGGCGGCGTTCATGATCAAGGCCAATCGTAGTCTTCTGCCGGCGATGTTCTCTGGCAAAGTTGATAGAAGCTATGCGTTAGAACGTCACTCACTTTGGTCAGCGGAATAAGCCTGGCTTTACGAGATTTATTATTCAGAAAAAAGAGTTCCGCAGACTTATTAGAGGAGAAATAATGCTTCTGCTGCGTGTGAAAAAGACTTTTCGAAAGCTCGTTTTTCCTCTTATTCTCACATTGGCTGTTTGGCCCGTTTACGCAACTGAAACGTTAAGACTAGGGGTTTCTTCCTTCGCGGAGCACAATATTAACAAAGGTCTTATTGATCCGACGATTGAAGCGATTAGAAAAGCGGTACAACCAGACAAATTAGAAGTCGAGTGCCTAGAGCTGGGACGCTTGCAGAATTCGCTAAAAAACGGTCAGTTAGATTTAGTTCTTTCCTCTGCAGGTAATTACCGAAGATTCTTGTTGGAAGGCTATGGTCTGCGAGACTTAGCGACCATGGTATCGAATCAAGCACCGAATCCCAATTACGCGGAAGGCTCTGTATTCTTTGTCCGAAGTGATAGAAATGACCTTGATTCCATTGGTGCCCTCAAAAATAAATCAGTCAGCGCTAACTATCCGTTCGCGTTTTCAGGGTGGCAAATTGCAGCTGGAGAACTTTTAAATAGAGATTTCGATCCTGATCATTTCTTCTCTAAAGTTGATTTTCTCGGCCACGGCGCGTCTCCTGTAATCGAAGCTGTTTTATCCGGGAAAACCGACGCCGGTATTGTGCGGGCTTGTGTGCTAGAAAATGCCGGTCTCCTCAAGTCGGGTCTAGTCAAGGTTCTCGATCCGAAAGAAACGACCGATTTCCCTTGTGCAGTGAGCACGCGTTTGTATCCGAATTGGACTTTATCCACAACCCCGAATACAGCGCCGGAAGTCAGTAGAAAGGTGACGGCCGCGGTGCTTGAGATTAAACCTCTGCAAAATAATCTGCATTGGAGTGTGGCTACGGATTTCACACCGATTGATGACTTATTCAAAGGATTGGAGATCGGGCCTTTCGAATACCTTCGTCACTTTAGTTTTAAGCGTTTCATGGAAGCGTACTGGCAATACTTAGTTTTTGCAGCGATTTTTATTATAGGTTTGATCCTTCACGGAATAAGAAGTGAATATCTGGTGAACAGGAGGACTCATGCATTGACCGAATCGCTCAAGCGAGAACGAAAGCTGAGGGCCGAATCTGCTTTGGTTAAAAGCCGATTAGACAAAATTCAAAAAGTCGGTCTCGTTGGTCAGATGTGCTCCATGATTGCGCATGAACTGAAGCAGCCTTTGGGTGCTGCAGCGGCTTACTGCTTCGCACTTCGCCGACGTATGGAAAGCGGGGAAGTGTCCGCAGAAATGATGGAGAAGGGGATCGAGAGGGTTGATCACCAAATTCAAAGAGCCTCGGAAGTTGTGAATCAAGTGCGTTCATACGCGAAGGGACAAAGGCAAAGACTGACGGTTGATGTCGGCAAGACAGCTGAAAAGATACTTCTAGACATTAGCGCTTCTGCTCCGGATACCGACCTTGAATTTAGAAAAGATTCTGAAGAACTTTTTGTTGAAGCTAATCCCATTGAGTTGGAGATTATCCTAATTAACCTTGTAAAGAACGCAATCGAGGTGGTAAAAGATAAGTCAAACGGAC
>ENA-UONX01002662-UONX01002662.1-human-gut-metagenome-genome-assembly--contig:-P74old-NODE-2662-length-12241-cov-9.918677_pt1 | contig 12241 bp, 9 predicted proteins | sample MGYA00242466_ERZ724013 | MGnify/ENA metagenome assembly ERZ724013 | reverse complement strand
GATGATATATCATCAAATCTAATTTATTTTCAATTAAAGTTGTATCTGTGGATGGTGCACGTTGTTTGGTAGAAAGAATAAGATCTACAAGATTTGCAAACTCTTGTTGATTAGCGGGCCTCTTAACTGGTAACTTATAATAATGAAATATTTTAGCTTTAGTGAAAGCCCCCTTCGTCTTTTCAAAAGTTAGCTTATCCATTAAGAACTGATAGACCTTTGAATTAATTAGTGCTAAGATATATTTTAGATTAAAATCTGGATTCCTTAATATCGCATTATATAATGATGACATTATGTAAAAATTTTCATCATCAAAAGTTGCTGTTATAGTTTTTCCAGCTTCCCTGATAAGAATCTTAGGTTGTTCAAAAATCCAATTATTGCGTGGGCATGCTAAATGTTTTCCATAATTCACATATATTCGTGGATTTTGCATCGAATATCTATTTATATCTTTTCCACGAAGAATTGGTTTAAAATTCTCTGCCTCCTTGCGATAAGTCAAATATTTTTTATCATTTCCTGTTTTGATAGCTTGACGAATATCCAAAACATCTTCTAATGGTATACATTTTGAATTTAATTTGTCAATCAATTCATGTGATTCAAATGTTCTTATTGAAATCATGGCATTAGGTTGTTGTAGAAAATATGAAGCTGGTATTTTCTGGGGTACATCATATAGATTCTCCGTCGAATTTATTTGAATATTATAATCATTATATCTCCTGTTTACAAAGGAAATAATCATAGCATGAACTACAGCTCCGTCAAACACCTTGTCATTAAGATCATTTACTTCTACAATGACAAATTTTTGAAGCAATTTACGCCTAACTTCCTCTTCATATAAATTATCTAACAATGTGTTCGGTAAAATATATGATGCAATACACTCATAGCCAAGTAAATTCATCGCTTTTAATATAAACAACGAATAAGTATTAATCTTGAACCGCGTCTCTGGATATATTTGTCGAAATATATTTTTATCTGCTTTCGATAATTGTGCCCCATACGGCGGATTCCCAATAACAATATCAAATCCATCTTTAATTCCAAACATCCATTCAGGGTCGAAGAAGGGTGAAGAGGCATTTTGATCGAACATATCCCAAGAGGCCAGCACCGCAGCTTCGCTTTCTCCGATGGCGCCCATCGAGCGGAGCAACTCGGCAATCTCCTGCCGGATGTGATTGACTGCCTCTTTGTATTTCTGTTTAGTTTTCACGGTTTTTGCCCCGAAAATCTTGTGCTTGGCAACCTTCAGCTCCTCCTTTTTGGCAAGAATCTCCGGCGTGTCAAACAGTGTGGAGTCTTTCTTGTCTAAGCCAATTAGCGTATTGGCTGCCACAAACTTCGCTTCAAGATTGGGGAGCGGACGGATACCAAAGTTATCAGTAGGATCAGTATTGGTCCTTTGATCAACAACCAATGAAATAAAGAAACGTAATTTACTGATCTGGATGGCAATTGGCTGTATGTCTACACCATAAATACAGTTTTCAATAAGATATAATTTACGGGCATAGTCTGGACGGTTTATATTTTCATTGAAATTACGCTCAATATCATTGCTGATCTCATTGCATTCATCATCGGAAGCGGTGTAATTGGCTTTGGAAGTTTTATCAATGGCAACAGCACGCATCATTTCTTTCCACATCGTATTACCTGGATCGATACGATTAAGTATATGCACCATCTGTTGCAACATGCCCACAGGAAAAGCACCCGAACCGCAGGCAGGATCGAGAATCTTACAATTGTACAACGAGTGTATAATCTTTTTACGCTGCTCGGTAGTGAGTTCCACTTCATCATCCGAATATTGTATCAGTTGGCGATACTGAGGTTCCAGTTCCTTGCCAACCGTACGTTTCAGATGCGCTATAAGACTCTCATCAACCATGTACTGTACAATCTCACGAGGCGTATAGAACGAGCCGGTCTGCTTGCGGGCCGTGGTCTGCGTTTCAGGATTGTAAGAAGCCAACAGGTTTTCAAAAACCTTACCCAATAACTCCGGATCGAGCGACACTTCTTGATCAAAAGGTGTATTTTCTTCAATTGTAAAGTTATAACATTTTAAAATATGGAGTAAACCTCTAACTTTTACTTTGTTTTTTTTCTTATCATCATACCAATGTGATAAATCAACAATTAGTTCTTTGGCAAAGAATAGGTAATCGGGAACAAATAAAGCTTTTTGTACTTCTTGTTTATTAGAGAAACCATCTGTATAATTACCGTTTTCTATGTCGTCTAAACAATCAAATAAACCACCATTCAAAAAAGGTACTTGCTTATTAGCTAACTCTATAAAATGAAGAGGATTGGAAAAAAGAGATTCATAGTGCATTAACTTACTATTTCCATCATCCTCTGATTTATTGCAGAAATGACGTTCGCTCAGTGATCTATTACCGTTTACAGTAATTGGACTATTGAGCATGGCAAAAAATAGGTTTTGAAGGATTGCCTTATAAAATGTACTTTTACCTGCATTGTAAAACAAACTTGGATTGTATTCAGGACTAAAGTTGGCAATTAAATTTTCCCGTATATAGACTTCATCAAATAACTCATTTGGTATCAGATTTTTTTGTTTTAGAAACCAAACAAAAATGAGACGCGTTATTAATCGAATTGTATTTTCCGCATTAAACTTATCATCGTCTGTGGGATCATTCAGTTTATTGGGAAAGCGGACAATTTTAACAGCCCATGCATACCAGTCGCTCAATTCCTGATAAAACTCTTTGGTAAGGACTTCGACCGAGAAACGGTTACGCAAATCATCGGGATTTGCCACACGACCTTTTTCATTTAGGTATTTGTTGGGTGTATAGTATGCGATTCCTACGCCCAACTTATAAGAATATCGTCGAGGATTAGAATATTTACGATAAACTTTTGCCGTTTCTTTATCTCCTTCCAGCGTGACTTCAATCAAAGAAAACCGATAATTAGCTGCATTATCTTGTGGTACAAAAATAACCAAAGCCCGTTGTGCCCATTCGCCTGCCAGAATACGAAATGCTTCTTTGGAAAGTCCTACACGTGGATCTTCTTTTCCACTATGTTGTACTTCCAAAACAATAGCTTCCAATGATTCTACTTCTCCTAATTTTGTCACTTTGCGCGTATAAGTGGATTCAAAATCAAGCGATGTTTCTTTTACTTGAAAATCATTTGGTAAAAAATCCCTTTTTAAAAAATTGAGAAATTCATTCCGGTCATAAGCTTTACTGAAGTCCATATTTTAATTTCGTTTTATTCGTTTGTTAAACCATCTATTTCCTCACTTAAGATCAAGGTTTCTTCTCCTTCATCTACTTTACTGTCAGCCCAAATACATCGGCTAAGATATTCCTGGGTAATAGTTTGAGGTAATTTCAGATATTCTTTAGGTGTAAGTTGATTGATGAATCGCAATTCATAACCAGAAATATTATCCGTTTTTACTACCTTCATCAAATCTTTCAAGTAATCGTCATTAAGTGTTTTTGATTGACTAATTACTTTGATCTTATCATATACCTTTAACCTTTCCTTGTCGTTTTTTATTTTTATGTCAGAACTGAACAGTTGTTTTTTTATTAGTTGATAAACTGCATCAAACTGTTCAGATACAGGATAAGCGTTTTCTTCTGCTTGTGCTTCAAAAAGTGAAAATGCTTGTTCTGCCGTTAACTGGGAAATAGAGTTTTTTTGCCCTATTTTAAAAACATAATCATTCCCTTTTTTACCAAACATCAATACTCCGGAATACGTCTTTTTTACTTTACGTCCTGTTCGTGCCCGATGTGGTATCTTCATGGCCTGATTATATATATCTGTTCCCTTCAGCTCGTCTAATAGTTTTTTATAAGGGCTATCCCATGATGCTTCTTCGCTATTAGCCAGCTCTTTTTTGTATCTTTCTTTAAAAAAGGAACGTATTTCTTCATCTTTTGTCAACGCTTTTGTATCTTCACCCATAATAGCATGAATCATTGCCATTTTCAAAGTAGATATTTCTTTTGTCCGCGCTTCGTTTTCTCCAATATCAGTAGGAAAGTAGTTGTAAATATATAATTCCTCAAACATTTTCTTATTGATACGATTGATTCGTCCAATACGCTGGATTACCCGTGTTGGATTGAAGGGAATATCATAATTTATAATTGTTCCTGCCCGATGCAAATTATACCCTTCAGAAATAGCGTCGGTTGCAACCAAAATTTTGAATTCATCCTTCTGTAAATCATCTTTTAAGCCTGCATCAAAATTGGCCCGAATCAGGTCTTTGTTTTCTATTGAAGCATCTGCAGATGTATATTTAAACACGGGAAAACCTTCTTCTTTCAATTGCTTACCAATATAATTTGCAGTGTCGGCAAATTCTGTAAATACAATTAATTTTCGTTTCGGATCAGTGTGCAGCTGCTGAGTCAGAATCTTTTTGAATGATGCTAATTTGGGATCCGATTGAATGATTTTATTTTTTCCAAACCATTTTTCCTGAATCGCTTTTAATAATGCTATATCAGCCTCAACATCTTTCAAGAACTGATCACTAATATATTTCATGTCTATTTCAAAGAAACCTTGTTCCGTATATTTTTCCAATGTTTCTTCAACATTATCCATGTTATCGTCTGAGATAGAATACAAATCTTCAATTTCTGGAAGATTGCCTTTTTTGTAAATAGGCATTTTCTTGCGTTTTTCAACCCAATGGAGAATATTTTCACTGGATTGAATCATGTATATAAGTGATGCGCGAAAAGCAGCTACCGAACTTTCAAACCGACGAACTAACATGCGACGCATAAATTTAGATACGTTTGTCTGTCGTCCAACGAGAAGCCCAAATTTTACTCCGGTTTTCTTTTCTAGTTCTTTTGCCAACTTTTCTTTCATCTCATCAGGAACATATTGTATAGGCGTATATCGGGCTGCTTTGAAACGATAAATCCCATCGTTTTTGTCAACAGAACCATCTATGCGATCAAGTGTTTCTAGATATAAATCTTTCAACGAACTTAAATCATATTCTAATTCGACCGGATCATTGGGAATTGTTAGTTTGATCTGTTGCTTTTTCAAATCCTCAGCATATTGAGGTATTTGTTGTAGGTCAATTCTGGAACGCCTGATAACTAAAGGGCTGATGATGGAACGGATTAACTTTGCTATGCGTTCTGCTTCTTCTTTCACTTCTTTTTCGTCAATCTTTCCATCACGCTGATCTTTGGTAAGTTGCTTGTATTTAGCAATCAGATCTTCAAATGCTGCTCCCAAATTCTCTACTGTTTTCAAGGTTGATTTTGCAGGAATTTGGAATAGTTTTAGCATAGAATAAATATCTTCTGGCCGGTTGTTAAAAGGCGTAGCAGTTAGCAGCAGGACTTTATTGTTGACACATAAGTTGTGTAATAAAGCATAATCTCGGGTATATTCATTGCGATAGCGGTGTGCTTCATCGATAATAATCAAAAAAGATTCATTTCCTCTTTTGATTTCCCGATAATGATCTAATGCTCTTTCTATCTGTCCGCTACTGAAAATTGTAGCATTAAAGCCAAAGTCATCTTTATAAACTTCCCATTGTTTTAACAAGTGAGGTGGAGAAACGATGATCGTTCGTAAATGTATATTACGGGCTACGGTTGAAGCTATGATACTTTTCCCTAATCCAACTACATCGGCTATAATAGCTCCATTGTGATTGGAAATGGCATTGAGTGCTAATTGTACAGCATCTGTTTGATATTTCAGATTAGCATATTTGCCCTCTGTTATATCATACGGAGTCAGCACATTTTTATCTGTAGGAATTGTAAAATATTCATTCAGAACACGTACATACATCAAATATGGGCTATACAGCTTTTCATACCAGGTCTTTTTTATAGCTAAGTTGAAATCATCCAAATTGTTACTATCTACTAGAACAACTGATTTTCGCCATAATTCTTCAAAAATTTTTTGTCCGTCTATGAATGTTTGTTTGTCATTAAAGCGAGAATTTATCTCAAGTCTTCCTGCCAAACCTGCATATGATAAGTTACTGGAACCCGTTATTACGCAACCAGGTAATTCACCCGCTTCATTTACTAAATCAGAATAAGCGAACAAATACATTTTTGCGTGACAAGGATCTTCCGTTTTTCGAATTTCCAAGGTTCCGTCTTGTATTTTGTCATAAAACAATTTGAATGATTGTAATTTTTCGTCACTATCCCAAAGATCACTATCATTAAACAGCTTAATGAATTGACTGAAATATTCTTCTCTGATTTGTCCTCTTGATAAGTTTGTACGGGTGTAAGAATCTATTTCACGTATATATTTGGTAATCTGTGTATCAACATCTAATCCGACGAGAATCCGTATTTTCTTATCAGATAATTTCTTGGCTAATAAACTGTAACCAGAAAAATAGAAATAACCGACCAACATATCAACAGCAGTCGTCTTTGGCAAAATCCCACTGATTATTTCAGATAACAACCTATCTTGGTTTGTTATGAAACTATTTTGTTCGAAATCTATTGTACTTTGTGTTGGCAAATCCATGATTTAGTAATCTTGGGTTAAATGACTTATACAAAAATAAGCTTTTTTATCGAATATGCAAAAATATACTCGGTGAAACAAATTCAATTTTATATGCTTGTTTTACGTTCACCGGCGGGAAAACTGCGCTATTGCGCTGAGCTTTTCTTCCAGTTTACAAAATCACTTTTCTATGTTTAGATGCTGTAATATTTGCTCAAATGTTATATTTTCCTTTCCATCAAAAGATGAAGCCGTGAAGAATTCATCAAAACTTTGTTTATTGGCTTGATTTAAATACTGCATAAACTGTTTATACTGTTTATTCAAGATTTCTTGTAAAGTGGTGATATCATTCATAGATATGGATATTTCATTATTTTGTAAATCAACTCCATTTCTATGTACGATGTCATTCCTTTTATGGTAAAAATCTATCAATTGATGATCTTTCGGGATTTGTATGCCAAATAACCCGAAAATTTCTTCCAGGTTTGTTTTTTTAATAGATTCTTGTTTAGGATAGAAACCTTGAAAACGAAGGAAATAATTAATAACTTCTCTTTCTTTTTGGAAAATAATGTCATCATTTGATTTACCTTTGAGTTTTACTAGGTCCAATATTTTTTTAGGTTTTGCTCTGATCAGATATAGTAAATCTTGTATCATTAAACCTTCATATATTGAAAATAATTGTGCGAAACACATTCTATAGATAAGTTTTTGATTCTTTTTATCGTTTTGATACTCCTGTAAAAATGTAAGTATTTCTTTTGACCTACTTTCATATAAGTTTTCATCCCAGTGAATAGGAATACAAGACATGAAATCTGGTAATATGCATTCCGTATATGATATGTAGTCACCTTTTACAAAGAAAAGATAGGATAAATAATAATTATTATTATCTTCTTCAAGGATAAAATCTCCTTCGTGTATTTCAATAAAATCATCTTGAGGAATTGATGTTTCTTTTACAAATTGAATGACTTCTTTAGGAGAAAAAACTTTACTTTTATTTATCAGATTTCCTTTTACATAAATAATCTTTGTTACGTATTTTTTTAGTGTTTCCAAATCCATATCAATTTAGATTTATTGATTTTTCTCTTTTCAAAAATAGAATTTGTATTTGGTAAATGAACAATTCTAATATAGATTTTTTATCTCTATAATCTAACGACCTGAAAAACAAATTAAATCCAATTCAAACAACAAGCTTGTTAATGAATTGAAATACTGTTTCAACAGCCATTCTTAGGCTTGAATTAATCCGCCATTTCTCCCAATACCGCCAGCAGGAGGCGCAGCAGCGCTGCGCCTCTACAGTCATGTTCTATCATTAATTTTCAATTCTCAATTCTCCATTTTCAATTTTAATTCCATCACGCCTCTACAGTCATTTTCATTATTGCTGTTTATAGGCATTCATCTCATGCTGGGTGCTTTTGCCAATTCTACCATTTTGCTGACGTTAGCAAAATGGTAGGTAATTCTCATCCTTCAAACGGCAAGCGCGCCAATGAATTGAAATACTGTTTCAAGAGCCATTCTTGGGCTTTGAGTTTGATCATGGCCTGGCGGTAATCTTCGCTGACGTGCAGGTTGTTTTGTGGCCGCCAACGGGAAAACTGCGCCATCGCACTGAGCTTTTCTTCCAGGCTGTTGCGGATAAAACCGCGACTTTGCAGTTCTTGATACAAGATGCTGGCAAACGGGATTTCCAAATCCGGGCGGTTCTTGTATTCGTGAAACCGCTTGATGATCAGTCGGTTTATGCTCTGCTCGTTGTATTCGCGGCTCACCGCCGGCAAGGCTTTGACTTCCTTTTCCTGTTCTATCTGCTTGATCATCTGATAGCGTAAATCGCTGGTTTTGTAGGCTTTCAGCCATTTGCAAAATGTGCGCAGATTGACGCCTGTATAATCGCCGTACTCGCCTTTGGCGCCCAGTTCGAAACAGATAACGATTTCGCCACGATGCAAATACGGATATGATTCTTGCAAATCGGAACTTAATTTTGCCGTCAGCACGCAGATGTCTTTTTCATTATAGGTTTGATAACCAACCATGATGTAGCTTTGTACGATCTGACTGGTTATGAATGTCGATAAATCACGCGGCGTCATGTCAATGATGCGGGGCGTTTGAAACGCCATCCGCATCTTGTTGGTAAATATATCTAAATTCATAACGGGTTTTGTTGCATTAATTGATAAGCCATTTCAGAAGCACGTTCGGCAACAGCCATTGCTTCTTCTATTTTGGATGTTTTTTGTGTTGTTCGCGGCGCGGAACATTTGTTTTCTATCATAGCGGCTTTTGCGCCGGTCAGGATTTGCAAATCGGTTTCCCAATTGTTATATCGCCACCAGCCAAAAAGTCCGGACTGGTAATCTTTTTTTGTCTGAATAGTATTTTCGCTGGATCGCAAAATAACGTAATCATCGAAGCATTTCATAATTTGATAAGCGTTATTGAGTATCAAAATACCTTTTCCGCTATATCGAACCAGTGTAGCGCACCAATCTTCATCATTCAGCATTTCCATCTTCCACTGATCCCATTCGGCTTTTAGTGCTCGAATTTTTTCGCTCTCGCGCGCGATGTGTGTGTGATTATTTATACTTTCATTTTCTTTATTATTCTCTGCTATACTTTTATTTTCTATACTTTGTGCACTTTTCACTGTGCAAACGGGGGTTTGCACGGTGATAACCGGGGTTTTCTCTGTGCAAACCGGGGTTTTCACGGTGGAAACCCTTGTTTTGATTTCAGGAAGAGGAATCAATAAATATTGTTTCTCCAGTTTCTTTTCATTCAAATAACGCCCTTTTGCTGTCAGATATCGTTCTTGGATGGATTTAGAGGTTAATATATTCTGTTTCCACATCTCGGCATCAAATAAGTTAATTTCTACCATGTAGTCTAACATGGCTTTTATTTCCGTATCTTCTGTCTCCAATTGATCGGCCAAGTCAAATAAATAGTCCTGGCCGATTTGTATGTAATATGAATTTTCATAGATGTTGCATAGCAGACTGAAGTATAGGATGGCTCCAGAAAATTCATATTTTTTCATCAATCTCCTGATTTTCATGTTTTTCAGGACATTAGTATCCATTGGGAAGTAATCTAATCCCAATTTTATAGGTCTCGCCATTTTTTTGTTTTTTTGTTTGTTTATTAATTTGTTGTTGTTTGTTGTAGAGACGCGGCGTGCCACGTCTCTCTTGAAATACCGTCATGCAATTGAATGAACGCCAACAAAATACCGGATGAATTTATCCTGTTATTTGTTGTATTATCGTGTTGCATTACCCGGCGGCGTTACGTAATAGAGACGCGGCACGCCACGTCTCTACGGTCATTTTCCATTCTCAATTTTCCATTTTCAATTTCTTTCTGCAAGCGCGGACTATCTGCTGGATCGTCTTTACCCGCAATAATTCGGACGGAATGGTGCGTATAACAAGCCAGCCGCAAGCGGCTGCCTCGTTATACTTTTCCATATCCCGCAAATAACCTTCCGGACGGAAATGACGCCCGCCGTTCCAAACGCCGCCTTCCACTTCGATGGCTACGTGAGCTGCCGGTATGGCAAAGTCAAAACGCCATTCGCGCGTGGGGTGAAAACGGTATTCGCGCTTGGTTTCCAGACCAGTCAGGTTATAGATTTCCCGTTCAAGGGGTGAAAAGTTCTTCTCCATCTATTAATAAATTAAATGCTTCATCCGATGTATTACAGATGCTTACGAAGAATGTACCCATGCGGTTATCGAACATGATCCATTTTTCAAGATAGGAGTCCCAGAAATAACCGAATTCCGTTTTTCGGGAATATTGGTAATCTCGTGAATTATGTTCACCGCTCACTAAGTTGAAGAAACAGCGGGCTGCCGCCGTTTCTATCAGACAACCGGGCAAAAGCCGGTCACGTACCTCGTCGTCCATTTAATTCGCCTGTACCGTGATGAACGAATCCGATTCAAACCGCTTTCCTTTCGTGATATACAGCAGGGCTTCGCGTTCGCAGAATGACAAGTCTTCCATCAGACGCTCCAGCCACTCATACGAGTCTTTGCCGGTATTGACGCGCACCGCCAGATTGATCGGACACGTGGTTTCCGTCCGGAAACAGGCATAGATATTGATGATTTCCGAATTGCCGCTAGGCTGACGATAGAAGCCGTCGACATATAAACCGGGAATTTTACTATGGGTGAGTTGCTCTACATGGAAAAGCAAGTTTTGCATGGCAAGACCTAATTCTTCATGAATGGGCGCATCATTCATATAGGTGTTTTGAAAGGCGTCATTATTTTCCGGGTTGTACTGATCTACCTTGACTTTCAATTTGTTATCTCGTATGGAGATCAGCATGAATTTCTTCTCGGTATTCATAATAATCTGATTTTTTAAAGTTCGTATAATATAAAGTTTCTACTTCCTCAATTGAGAATTGAAAATTAGTAATGAGGGCGACTGTAGAGGCGTAGCGTTGCTGCGCCTCAAAACGGCATTGTACAACCGAATGGCAATCAACATAATAACGAATGAATGTATGATGTTTTTCGCCTGTTTTTCCTGTGGCGTTTGGCATGAGGCGCAGCAGCGCTACGCCTCTACAGTCATTTTCAATTGTCAATTCTCAATTTTCAATTGTTTTGCGCCTCTACAGTCATTTCCTATTGCCAATTTTCCATTGATGAAGTCCGTGCCAAATTAATTTTCAATTCTCAATTCTCAATTTTCAATTTAAGAAGGGTTCTTCCTGGTATTCAACATATTGGCTATCAATAAAAACCCCTTTTTGCGCCTGCTGACGGGCAAAGGTGAGCGGGAGTTTGAAGAAACGCTCCATGTCTTCCTGGGGCAAATACTGGCCTTTTTGTTCCCACCAGAATTTGAAGAGTTCGATAAAACCTAACGGATCGTTCGGTACCGGAAGTTTTTGTACCTGAATATCAGATAACTTGCGTTCTTCTTCCAACAGCTTTTTACGGGCATTCAAACGGGCTTCTTCTTTCTTCTCATCTGATACCTTCCGTTTATCAATCCGCTTCAGCTGGCGTTCGTAGTTGGTTTGCAACTGTTCTTTTACCTGTTTGTTCCGTTCCCATTCCTGGCGGAGCAATTCACGCAGACGGCTTTGGCAAGCATGAGCAATCGAACCCGGTTTGAGCGGATCGATCTCACTCTCCAGCGACGTAAATTTTTTCTGCAACGCCAGTAGCCGATCAGTATAAGGCTTTCTGAGCGAACGCATCCGCACTACTTCGTCTTTACACTCCTGCACAAATTCAGACAGCTCAACCGCAACTTCTTTCACGTCAGATTTGGTACTCAAATTTACGCTATTCAAAATTTCTTCACCCCGCTTCTTCAGTTCGGCGTTTGTCGTAACAGACAGATTCAAGGCACTCTGTAAATTTTCCATAGGTTGCAATGCCAAGGCATTGCTTTCTTTATTTGCTTTCATATTATTTACTTAAAATTATTACTGAAAATATTAATCTAATTGTTTTGTTTCTTCATGAATCAACATGACAAATGTAACCAATACTTTTCTGTTTAGCAAATAAAAAAACATATTAATTAGCCATTTATTCCGGTTTTATGGTATTTTAAACCTAATATCGATTTATTTAATCCAAATTTATTTGGTTAATTACCTATTTATATATTAAAT
>ENA-UONX01002656-UONX01002656.1-human-gut-metagenome-genome-assembly--contig:-P74old-NODE-2656-length-12271-cov-10.434840_pt1 | contig 12271 bp, 9 predicted proteins | sample MGYA00242466_ERZ724013 | MGnify/ENA metagenome assembly ERZ724013 | reverse complement strand
CGCGGGGTCAGCCCGGCCACGGTCTGCCGGAACTGCAGCCCGCTGATCCAGCTGTCCTCGCCATCCGGGTCGCGCACCTGGTCGATGAGGTACATGGCATCGCCGCCGTCGGTATACACCGGCTCTTCCAGGCTCACCGGCTCTACCACCGATTCCAGTGCCGCGGTCACCTCCCGGCGGGACAGGCCTGCCTCCCCGGCGATCTCGTCCATGGTGGGTTCCCGGCCCAGCTGCTTCTCCAGCGTTTCGCGGGCCTGCATGGCCCGGTAGGCGGTATCGCGCAGGCTGCGGCTTACCCGCAGGGCATTATTGTCCCGCAAAAAGCGCCGGATCTCGCCGATGATCATGGGCACGCCGTAGGTGGAAAACCGCACCGGCTGGGCAGGGTCAAAGTTGTCGATGGCTTTGATGAGCCCGATGCACCCCACCTGAAACAGGTCGTCGAGGTTTTCGCCCCGCTGGGCAAAGCGCTGCACCACGCTCAGCACCAGCCGCAGGTTGCCCTCCACCATGCGTTCCCGTGCTCCTGCATCCCCGGCGTGGGCCTGCAGGAGCAGCTGCCGCTTTTCGCTTTCGGACAAAACAGGAAGCTGCGCCGTGTTCACGCCGCACAGTTCCACCTTATTGTACATCCAAACGCCCCCGGTCTGTTTTGAAGTTCACCGGGAGTATGGCCGCAGGGGCAAACCACTATGCGTGGAAAAAATTACACGCCCACCCGACAGCCGGATGAGCGTGCAAAAAAGCCGCAATTGCAATTGGCCCATAATTATGGTATGCTTTAAACGCAGCCGCAAGGCTGCCACGAGGCGCTGCGTCCCACAAATGCAGGCGGCTGAGCTCCTTACCGGCACCTGAGTGCCCGGTGGAGCGAATTTTTCTTGAAATCTCGGCCTCCCCCGGACGCCCAAGGGCGGAAAGGGGGGATGCACCATGACGTTTGAACAGGTCGTAATGCTGCTTTCGCTGCTTGGCGGAGCAATCTACGTTACATTTCAGATCACATGGACTGTCTCGCACAGGGATGATAAAAAGAAAAAATGACCGCCTTCAAGTCTCCACACCTGAACGGTCATCTTTTCTGATCACTATATGGTAAGGAGCTAGTCGTTTGTATGGGCCAGCGCCTTTTGTATTTTCAGTATAGACGATTCCACGCGGTTTGTCAAGGACAAGGCCGCGCTTTTTTATTGCCCTTCCAGTTGGAGCTTCAGGGTCTGGATGATGCGCTTTTCAAGGCGGGAGATGTAACTCTGGCTGATGCCCAGGGCGTCGGCGGCTTCCTTCTGGGTGCGTTCCACGCCGTCGGTCAGGCCGAAGCGCAGCTCCATGATCCGGCGCTCCCGGGCCGAAAGGCTGCTCACGGCGCGGCGCAGACCGGCGCGCTCGGCGTCCTGCTCCAGCTGCTGGCCCACCATATTCTCGTCGCTGCCGAGGATGTCCGACAGCAGCAGCTCGTTGCCGTCGCCGTCCACATTCAGCGGCTCGTCAAGGCTGGCCTCCTGACGGCGGTTGGAGGTCTTGCGCAGGTACATCAGGATCTCGTTGCCGATGCAGCGGCTGGCGTAGGTGGCCAGCTTGATGCTGCGTTCCGGCGTGAAGGTGTTCACGGCCTTGATCAGCCCGATGGTGCCGATGCTGATCAGGTCCTCGGCGGGCACACCGCTGTTCTCGTACTTTTTGGCAAGGTACACCACCAGCCGCAGATTGTGCAGGATGAGCGCATCGCGGGCGTCTGCCTCTCCGGCGGCCATGCGGGCCAGCAGGGCTTTTTCCTCGGCGGGGGAGAGGGGAGAGGGCAGGCTGGCGGTGCCGGCCAGATACTGCACGCCGCCGCAAAACCGCAGCCGCGCACACAGGCGGTGCCAGAGCTGCCGCAAAAACTGGAACATGAGCAGTCCTCCCTATAATAAGTATTATAAGAGCAGCTGTGCCGCATCCTCGCCGTACAGCAGCTCCCATGCAGGGTCCGGCGGCGTGGGGCAGCAGAACGCCGCCAGCAGCCCGCCTGCGCGGTCTTTGCCCAACTGCAGGGCAGCGGGCAGGGCAGGCAGCATGCTCTGGCCGTGGATGCTGCGGCAGGGCACCAGATGCACCCCCAGCTCCGGCGGGGGCGGGGCTGTGCTGTGGGCAAACCAGCCATCGAGATACTGCCGGGCTGCCTGCGGCAGGCGGTGCCGTACCGCCGGGTACTGCACCAGAACCACGGCCTTGCCGCTCAACGGCTCTTGCAGGGCAAAGCCGGTGTCGTGGAAGGCCTGTACCGGCAGCTGCACCCCGGCCACCTCCAGCGTGGCGGGCACGCTGGGCGCGCCGCTGCGGCCAAAGCAGTACAGCAGGGCCCGCAGTACGGCATACACCCCCGCACAGCTGGCCAGCAGCCGCCCCGGTGACAGCGGCAGGCTGACGCTCAGGTTGCGGCTCTGCACGCCGGGCAGCACCACCGCTCCGCACAGCAGCAGGTTGAGCAGCGCATACCACGCACACAACCGGGCAAAACGCCCCCGCCCGGGCAGGCCGTAGGCGGCGGCCACCACCGCGCAACCTGTGAAAATTTTATAACCAACTGCCACGGCTCCCGGCAGCTCCGGGGCCAGCAGTACCAGTGCCGACACTGCCGCCAGCGCCGCCCCGGTGCACAGCCGCACCCCGGTGCACACGGTGGCGCACAGCAGACCGGCTGCGGTGAGAAACAGGGCAGCAAGGACAAAATTGGTCAGCAGAAGCTCGTCGAGGTAGATCACGCTTTTCAATGCCGCAGCCCCCTTGCAGCCAGTGTACCGCCCGGCGGCGGCAAAGCTTGTCGGAACCGGAAAACCGCCTGCGGACTGTACAAAAGCAATACTTTTATAGACCTTGTTTCACATTTTTTACACTTTTTGCAAAAAGGTACTTGAACATTTCTGGAAAGTGTGGTATATTATTGCCATCCTAGTAAGGATTGGTGAGCACACGAAAGTGAGCTTGCAAAATATCTTTCTACATTTTGAAGGGAGTAATTCATTATGATGATGCCTGCAAACTTTTCCGCAATCTCTGAGAACGAGATGACCTACGTCAACGGTGGCGCTTCTCTGGCTGAGATCCTGGCCCCCGAGCTGAAGGTCGAGAACTGGCAGAAGTTCAACACCAACATGGTTACCATCATCGGTAACAGCTTCCTGGGCAAGTACGTCGAGAACACTGTCGGCGTTCTGTTCAACGGCGCTTACAAGCCCGGCAACCTGGGCAACGCATGGCTCACCGAAGTCAAGGGTGCTTACGGCACCGGCTCCGCTGCTGGCTTCGGCAAGCATGATGGTGAGCTGACCGCTGGCGACAAGTTCCTGAACGGTGCTAACGGCGTTCTGAACGCTGGCCTGCGTATGGTCGGTTCTGCTGCTGCTATCTACAACCTGGCTACCGGCACCGTGAAGAACGATGTCAGTGAGAAGGCTTGGAAGGTCGAGTTCTAATCAGCCCTTGTGACTGACTAGCTGGTTTGCCTGAGGGCAGACCAAAGAACAGGTTCTGAATGGGCCCGGAGACGAAAGTCTCCGGGCCCATTTTTGCGTGCGGCTCCCTCAGTCGCCTGCGGCGACAGCTCCCTCTGGGAGGGAGCCTTTTTTGTTGGTACGGGAAACTTGGCCGGGCTGCCAAAAGCCTCCCTCCGGGAGAAAGATTTCCCCCTGCCGGGGCCGCAGAATTGTTTTGACAATAGCCTGGGATGTGATACAATAAACTCATATCGTCCGGTTGGGACCGGACCAAAGGAGGAACAAAAAATGAGATCCTGGAACTACAAGCTGCTGTGTGGGGCGGTGTGCCTGGCACAGCTGGCCTGCCTGAGCCTGCCCGTATGGGCAGCACAAAATTCGGCGGCGTTCACCCGGCAGACCACCCTGCAGCAGCTGCGGGATGACCCGGCCATCCAGTCGTCTGGCTACTATACTTACTGCCGTGAGCTGAGCGGCCTTGGCAACGAATACTGGAAGAACAAAACGCTGGAACAGTACATGCGCCCGGAGCTGGTGGATGACAGCGTGGCGGCCATGAATCTGGTGGCGGAAAATACCCGCAATGGGGTACAGGTGACCTGGCAGGTGTACAGCCCGGAAGAGATCGCGGCAAACTCTTCACTGGGGTGTGTGCAGCTGTATTATTTCCCAGGCAAGGAGCCGGGCGGCAAGTACGCGCTGGTGGTGCCCGGCAACGGCAGCACCATGACCTCCGAGATGGAAGAGGGCGGCTCTGCGGCCTACCAGCTGCATGAACAGGGCTACACCGTGTTCGTGCTGCGGTACCGCACCTGGATCGACATGGGCGACAATGCGCCCATTCAGGATCTTGCCAATGCGGTAAAGTTTATCACGTCCCATGCCGGGCAGTTCGGTGTGCAGCCGGAAAATTATGCGCTGGTGGGCTATTCCTCTGGCGGACAGATCGCAGGAATCTTTGCAAACAAGGAACGGGGCTATGGCTCCTATCAGGTGGAAAGACCCGGTGCACTGTTGTTGGGTTACCCGGTGGTGGACCTGACAGTGATGAAGCCGCTTTACCACATTCTGTATGACATTGGCACCTGCGGCTGGCGTTACTACTGGGCAAACCTGTGTAATATGGTAGACGCAGACTATCCGCCTGTGTACTTCTGGTGGGGGAAAAACGATGTTGTGCTGAGCTCTGCCGAGATGCCTGGCCAGCACAGGGATTTTGACCGGACCTTGGAGCGAAACAACATTCCCCATCAGATGGTCGTTTATCAGAATGCCCCGCACAGCATCGGCACCGGCAACGGCACCGATGCAGAGGGCTGGATGACGGATGCGGTGGCTTTCTGGGAAGCACATACCACCGGCTGATTCAAAACGGAAAGGAATGGGTGAAATGTTCGGACATCTGCTGAAACGCGGTGCGGCCATGCTGTGTTTTGCGGCCGTTCTGGCTCTGCCGGCCTATGCGGAAGGGCGCATCACCACCGATATGACCATGAAGGAGATCCGCTCCGACCCGGCCATTGCGGGCAGCGGGGTCTCCACCTATTGCAAAGGGGATGCGGACAGCCTTGCACTGCGCCGCCTGTATGAAAACAAGACCCTTCTGGACTATGTGGGTGAGACCACGGCACAGGACAGCGCCGACGGCCTGAACATCGTCATTGAGAATTACGAAGCCGGTAAGCAGGTGACCTGGCAGGTGTACAGCCCGGAAGAGATCGCAGCCGACTCCTCGCTGGGCTGTGTGCAGCTGTTCTGGTTCCCCGGCACGAATGCCGATGGCAAATATGCGCTGGTGGTGGGCGGCAATGCGGCCATGAAAAGCGGCGACCTGAACGAGGGCATTGCTGTGGCAGCGAAGCTGAACAAGATGGGCTATAGCGTCTTTGTGCTGCGGTATCGCATCTGGTGGGATATCAGCAACAACGGCCCCCTGCAGGATCTGGGCCGGGCGGTGCAGTTCATCACGAACCATGCACAGCAGTTCGGCGTGCAGCCGGAAAACTATGCCCTCGTGGGCTTTTCCTCCGGCGGGCAGCTGTGCGGGCTGTTCAGTTCGGATAAGCGCTATGGCTACAAGGCCTATGATGTGCCAAAGCCCGGTGCACTGCTGATGGGCTACCCCGTCAACGATTTTGCAGAGATCAAGCCGGTGTACCATGCCGTGATGGACCCGGCATCCTGCAGATGGAGGTATTACTGGTCGGATATCTCAGGCGGCATCACACCGGATTTCCCGCCGACCTATTTCTGGTACGGCAAGAATGATGTTACCCTGAAGACTCTGGGATATCCGTTCCAGGGTCCGGCCGTCCGGAAGGCGTTGGAGGCAAACGGTGTGCCCTGTGAGGTGCATGTCTATGAAAATGCACCCCATGCCATCGGCACCGGCAACGGTACGGATGCAGAGGGCTGGATGACGGATGCGGTGGCTTTCTGGGAGCAGCACACTTCCTGAAATATCAGAATTTGAATTTATAAAAAAGGGGATGTTTTTATGCAAAACAAGATCTCTCGCCGCCAGTTTCTGCAGGTGACCGGTGCTTCGGCCGCCGCGCTGCTGCTGGCCGGTCTGCCGGTGGAGGCCTCTGCCGCATCGGGCCATCTGACCGTTACGCCGGATACTCTCGTCTCTGACCTGCGTGCCGACCCGACATTCGCCGCCAGCGGCGTGTGGACCTGGCAGAGTGCCGTGGACAGCCCGGACACCCCGGAAGCAGGTACCACGCTGTCGGACTATGTGGGCGCCAACATGGCACAGGACAGCGCCGACGCCATGAACTATCTGGCCGATACCTATGAAGCCGGCACTCAGGTGACTTATAAAGTGTACTCCCCGGAGGAGATCGCCGCAGACGCCACCCGTGATGGCGTGGAACTGTATTACTGGCCGTCGGAAGTGCCCGGCAGCAAGTTTGTGGTGGTCATGTCCGGCAATGTGCTCAACAAGACTTCCAATATGTCCGAGGGCTATGCCACGGCATGGCGGCTGCACCAGATGGGCTACGCAGCCTTCGTGCTGCGCTACCGCGTGTTCCTCAAGGCAAAGGACAACGCCCCGGTGGCTGACCTTGGCAACGCTGTCCGGTTCATCACCACTCATGCAGACCAGTTCCATGTGCAGCCGGAAAACTACGCCCTGCTGGGCTATTCCTCCGGCGGCCATCTGGCCGGTGTGTTCTCCGGCGACGAACTGGGCTACAAGCACTATGGGGTACCCAAGCCCGGTGCTTTGCTGCTGGGCTATCCCATCAACAATTTCTTTGAGTATAAGCCGGTCTATCATGCTGCCATCGACCCCTTTGTGCTGGAGGGCCGGTACTATGAACTGAACATCTCTGACTGTGTCACCGACGATTACCCGCCGGTGTATCACTGGTACGGCGAGAACGATTATGTGTTCCCACTGCTGTGCTACCCGGCTCAGCGCCCGGCGCTGAGCCGCGCACTGGAAAAGCACCATGTGCCCTGCAAAGAGGTGCTGTTCCCCAATGCGACCCACGGCGTGGGTACCGGCGCAGGCACCGATGCCGACGGCTGGATGCTGGACGCTGCGAACTTCTGGGAGACCCAGATCAACGGCTGAATCTGAACAAGAGAGGAGCGGAATGCAATGAAGAACCTGAATGCCTGTCTGGCAAGCCTGAACCTTGGCCTGCCGGACGATGTGCGCCGCCTGAAAGAGGCGGGCTATTATACCGAGGCCATTGCCTGCATTGACACCTACCTGGCGGAGGACTGGACAAAGACCCAGAACCAGCCGGTGCAGCCTGCCGGCCCTCTGCCGGAAAACCCCACACCCCGCGGTGTGGATGCCATGCGGGATGCACTGCTGGCCCAGCGGGAGATCCTGCGCCGCCTGCCGCTGGAGTACACGGTGTCCGAAGCACAGGCACTGGAACTGCTGCAAAGCCTTGTGCGGGGCTTTACCCCGGAGGAATTCCGGGCACTGGACCGCGCCGGTGCCATGGACTGGCGGTTCGTGGAAGGGGAGAAGAAATATATCCACTCCTTTGCCGAGACCCTGCTGGCTACCCACCCGGAGCTGGCAGCCCGTCAGATCGACCCGCCCCTGCAGCACCCCAGCTGGGAGCGGTATGAGCCGGAGCACGAGCAGATGGTGCGCACCGGCGCGGTCAGCGCGGACATCACGCTGGAAACCAGCATCGGCATGAGCGACGAGGCCTTTGCCGCTGCCCTTGCGGCTGCAAAGCAGCAGGGCCGCGGCACCGTGCACGTCCGGGTGTGGCTGCCGCTCCCGGCGGCCTGCCCGGCACAGAGCGGCATCACGCTGGATTCCTTCACCGAGCCGCCGACCCACATTGCACCGGAAGATGCCGCCCAGCGCACGGCGTATTGGGAGGCCGACCTTGCCGAGAACCGGCCCTTTGGCGCGGTGTACAGCTACCGTACCACGGCCCGCTATGCCGACCCGCTGCATATGCAGGCGGACCCCGTGCAGCCAACCTTTGATACGCAGGAGGAGCTGCCACATCTGGAGTTCACGCCCTATCTGCGGGCACTGGCGGCCCAGCTCACCCAGGGGCTCACCGACCCGGTGCAGAAGGCAAAGCGCATCTACGACTATGTGACCCTCAACACCCACTACCACTACCAGCCGCCCTACTTCGTGCAGGAAAACATCACCGACGGCTGTGCCCACAACCGCCGGGGCGATTGCGGCATCATGGCCTCTACCTTCATCGTGCTGTGCCGTCTGGCCGGCATCCCGGCCCAGTGGCAGAGCGGCCTTGTGGTGCGGCGGGAGATGGTGGGCTGCCACGACTGGGCCGCGTTCTACATCGCGCCCCACGGCTGGATGTACGCCGACTGCTCGGCCGGTGCCTCCATGGCCCGTGCCGGGAACGAGAAGATGCGCCTGCACTACTTCGGCAATCTGGACACCGGCCGCATGGTGGCCAACCGTGCCCTCTGTGCGCCCTTTGACCCGCCCATGTGCTCCTTCCGCGCCGACCCCTGTGACAATCAGGTGGGCGAGGTGGAAGCCGACGGTGTGGGCCTGTACGGCGAGCAGCTGCAGTGGAGCCAGACGCTGCGCCGCTACGAGACACTGTAAAAAGCAAAAGGTCCGGGCTTTGCATCTGCACGGCCCGGATCTTGGATTTTATAAGGAGATACCCTATGGAATTTCTTGCATTACTCTACACCGTTCTGCTGGTGGCCATCTGCCTGCAGCAGGCACTGCTGCTGTACCGCTCCGGCAAACAGGCACCCCGGCAGGACGACGAAGCCCTCAAAGAGTGGGTGCGTCAGCAGCTGGACGCCCAGTCGAAGCTCTTTGCCCAGAAGCAGGCCGAGCTGGCCCGGCAGAACTACGACGCCATGCGCGGCATCAGCGAAACGCTGCAGACCGCTGTGCAGGGTATGAGCAGCACCCTGAATGCCGGGCAGGCCGCGCAGCAGCAGACCATGGAACAGCGCCTGCAGGGGCTGGAAGCTTCCAACGCCCGCAAGCTGGAAGAAATGCGCAAAACGCTGGCCGAAAGCATGGCCGCCCTGCAGGCACAGAATGCCCAGAAGCTGGACGAGATCCGCTGCACGGTGGACGAGCAGCTGCAGGATGCCCTGCAGAAGCGGGTGACCGAGAGCTTCAAGGCGGTCAATGCCCAGCTGGAACAGGTGTACAAGGGCCTGGGTGAGATGCAGAGCCTTGCCGCCGATGTGGGCGGCCTGAAACAGGTGCTGTCGGGCGTCAAGACCCGCGGCATCCTGGGCGAGATCCAGCTGGGAGCCATTCTGGAAGAAATTCTGGCCCCAGAGCAGTACGACACCAATGTGGCCACCATCCCCGGCAGCGCCCAGCGGGTGGAGTACGCTATCAAAATGCCGGGTGCCGACGGCGGCAGCGTCTGGCTGCCGATCGACTCCAAGTTCCCCGGTGATACCTACGCCCACCTGCAGGATGCGCAGGCATCCGGCGATGCGCAGGCTGTGGAAAACGCCCGCCATGCACTGGAACTGGTGCTGCGCAGCGAGGCCAAGGACATCCGCGAAAAGTATGTGGAGCCGCCGTATACCACAGCCTTCGGCATCCTGTTTCTGCCCTTCGAGGGCCTGTACGCCGAGGTGGTGAATGCGGGCCTGCTGGAGGTGCTGCAGCGGGACTATCAGGTGAACGTGGCCGGCCCCAGCACCATGGCGGCCCTGCTCAACAGCCTGCAGATGGGCTTCAAGACCCTTGCCATCCAGAAGCGTTCGGGCGAGGTGTGGCAGCTGCTGGGTGCCGTCAAGACGGAGTTCGACAAGTTCGGGCAGGGGCTTTCCAAGCTGCAGCAGCGTCTGCGCCAGACCGACGAAGAGCTGGATAATCTCATCGGCGTGCGCAGCCGTGCCATCAGCCGCAAATTGCGGGCCGTACAGACGATGGATGACGCCAGCGCTGCGGCCCTGCTGGAGCTGGACACCGAGCCGGGCCGCCCCGTGTCTGCCCGCCTGCCGGAAAGCAGGGGCGATGAATAACGGTTGTGGTCAGGGGTCCGGGAGGGAAAAGCCGCAGATCCCTCTTGCTAAATTTCTGACGATATGCTATACTAGGAATTGTTCTTAAGAAGAATCGGCCGCTTTCTGCGGCACAGCATAAAAATAAAGGAGCATGGGATTTATGAGCGTACAGAAGATCAGCAATACCATTCTGGGCGTGGGGGTGGACGATACCACCATCGACCTGTTTGAAAGTCAGTACCCGGTGCCCACCGGCGTCAGCTACAACTCCTATGTCATTCTGGATGAAAAGGTCGCCATTCTGGATACGGTGGACAACCGTGCCACGGATGCCTGGCTGGCAAACCTTACCGAAGCGCTGGGCGACCGCATGCCGGAATATCTGGTGGTCTCCCACATGGAGCCGGACCATGGTGCCAACATTGCCCGCCTGGCCGCTAAGTACCCGGACATGAAGGTGGTGGGCAACGCCAAGACCTTTATGTATATGGAGCAGTTCTTCGGCCCGGATGCCGTGGCCAAGGAGCGCCGTGTGGTGGTGAAGGACGGCGAGAGCTTGTCTCTGGGGAGCCACACCCTCACCTTTGTGTTTGCACCCATGGTGCACTGGCCGGAGGTCATGGTCAGCTATGAGAGCAGCGAAAAGGTGCTGTTCTCCGCCGACGGTTTCGGCCGCTTCGGGGCGGTGGCAAAGTTTGACGAAAAGGCCGACTGGGCCAGCGAAGCCCGCCGGTATTACCTGAACATCGTGGGCAAGTACGGCCCGCAGGTGCAGGCACTGCTCAAAAAGGCAGCCGCACTGGATATTGCCACCATCTGCCCGCTGCACGGCCCGGTGCTCACCGGGGACCTGGGCAAGTATCTGGCCTATTATGATACCTGGTCCAGCTACAAGCCGGAGGAGCCGGAAAAGATCCTGGTGGCCAGTGCTTCCATCCACGGCCATACCCGCGCCGCGGCCCACACCATGGCCGAAAAGCTGCGTGCCAAGGGCGCAAAGGTGGTGGAGATGGACCTGACCCGCACCGATGTGTCCTACGCCGTCACCGAGGCATTCCGCTGCGGAAAGATCGTTCTGGCCTGCGCCACCTATGACGGCTTCCTCTTCCCGCCGATGGAGTCCCTGCTGACCCACCTCAAGACCAAGGCGTTCCAGAACCGTACCGTCGGCCTGATGGAGAACGGCACCTGGGCCCCCATGGCTGCCAAACTCATGCGCGCCGAGCTGGAAGGCATGAAGAACATCACGATCTGCGAGAACGTGGTCACCATCCGCTCTGCTGCCAATGCTGCCGCGGAAGCCCAGATGGACGCTCTGGCCGACGAGATCGTGGCAAAATAAGCCCCAAAAGCGCGTAAAATCAGAAAAGACAAGCTGCCCGCATACCGGATGTGACAAGATCACACGGTATGCGGGCAGCTTTTTATCGGGGTGTAGGACTGCAGCGAGAGGACGGGAATGCTCTGTCATTCTTGCGCGGAAACCTGAACTACGACGGAAATTTCGGTCGGATGGTACGGCCCGGCATATTACGGGAGATCTGCTGAAATATATTTTAGCTGTCGGAAACGATAAATCCGTGTTCATAGAAAAAGTAATTATTTGATCTGTGCCAGCACCGCAGCAATGTCACCGTCAAAAAGCAGCGACTGCTTGGCGATCTCATTCGGGCAGACGGCATCGCCCTTGTTGATGCAGACGTAGGTGGCATTGGGGTTCCTGGCTGTCATCCGCCAGAAAGGATACTTGATGATGACCGGGGTGTTGCCGCCGACGCCAAGTTCTAAGAACAAGATCTTCTGCTCCTCGTGGCGGCGGAGAAATTCGCTGTGCCGCTCGGCGGCGGCGTGCCAGCCGGCATCCTCTACAAAGCTGTCGTCACAGCGCAGGTTCATCGTGAGCAGCTTGCCGCAGTGCGGGCAGTGGGGGACAAGCTCGGACGGAACAGAAGTTTTCAGGATGGTATTTTCCGGTACGGTCAGCTGACCATCCGGTGCGAGGACATACCCCTGTGCTTCTACCATCTGCCGGATGAGTGCCTCATTGTCGAAAGTCTCCTGACAGCACGGCTCACTGCACTGGAACAGGCCGTAATCGCCCTGCGTGTAGAACAACCGCTTTTTGTCGAACCCTGCTTTCTGGAAGCAGTGGTCCACATTGGTGGTAATTACAAAGTAATCCTTATCCTGCACCAGCCGGAACAGCGTGCCGTATACAGGCTTCGGGGCGTTCTGATAGCGGTTGATATAAATGTACCGGCTCCAGTACGCCCAGTATTCCTCCATGGTGGGGTAAGGGTAGAACCCGCCGGAATACATATCCGTAAAGCCGT
>ENA-UONX01002654-UONX01002654.1-human-gut-metagenome-genome-assembly--contig:-P74old-NODE-2654-length-12275-cov-4.699918_pt1 | contig 12275 bp, 9 predicted proteins | sample MGYA00242466_ERZ724013 | MGnify/ENA metagenome assembly ERZ724013 | reverse complement strand
TTTTGTTAAATTTATGAAGAGGAAGTTGGGAAATAATCATCGCCATAAACATCAACGCGCAACCCCACATCTCTCTTGAGGTCAATGATTCATTGATCAATATCATCCCCGCAAGCAACGATACGACTGACTCTAAACTCATTATAATAGAAGCCACAATGGGTCTTGTATACTTTTGTCCAATAAATTGAAGAGTATATGCAATTCCACCGGATGCGATTCCTGCATATAAAAGGGGAATCATTGCATGTTTTACTTGATTAATTTGTGGCTTTTCAAAAATAATCATTAACAAACAAGATATGATTGCACAAACAATAAATTGAATTGTTGACATCATAAGACAATCATTGTCTTTCGCAAAATAATCAATAAATAAAATTTGTATACTAAAGAATACCGCACAAGCTAAAAGTCCCCAATCATAACTATGAATAGAAAAAATTCCACCTACTTCTCCTTTTTGAAAGCACAATAAAATTAAACTGATAAGAGCAATGATAACACTGATCCATTCCACTATTTTTACTTTCTTTTTGATAAACATTCCCAAAATTGGTACTAATACAATATATAAGGCTGTGATAAATCCTGCTTTACCGGCTGTTGTTCCTTGCATTGAATATTGTTGCAAAACACTAGCAATCGCAAGTGAAACTCCACAAAGGATTCCTCCTAAAAAAACTTTCTTTCGTTTTTGTTTTTCCATTTGAAACAAAGATAATTTTTTATAAAAAATGAAATCGCGACATATTGTAATTATGATAAGAAAACTAGCAGAAAATAAAAATCTAAATCCACAAAAGGAAAAAGGGCCAATGTAATCCATACCAACCTTTTGCGCAACAAAAGCACAACCCCAAATAATTGATGTCATCAATAACATTATTGAACCAATTGTTTGTTTTTTTCTCATATTTACCTCTTATTTATCTTTCCTATCATCTTATATCCCAAACTACTTTTATCCTTTTCTATTTTAATTATCTACTCTTTGACAATAAGGAACAATTGTGCCTTTAAATGTATCTTGAATAAACTGGATTGTTTCTTCATCAGTTAAAACCTCAATCAAGTCTTTAACCCACTGTTTATGCACATCTTCACTTCTAACTGCTAAAATATTCGCATTTTTATGTTGAGGATCAGCTTCTTGACAAATAAGTTGTTTATCAGTTAATCCTGCCGCAATCGCATAAGTCGCATTAACAATTCCTAAATAGGTGTCCTCATCATCTAGCGTTTGGGCAATTAATTCAGCTGAAACAGGTACAATCTGTAAATTTTTAGGATTACTGACAATATTTTCAATCATTGCTGTTTCAATATTTTCTTCTAAAGTAATTAATCCTGTTGCTTGCAAAATATATAAGCATCGACTTAAATTAGAAGCATCAGAAGCAATTGTTATCTTTGAACCATTAGGTATATCCTCAACACTTGTAATTTGTTTTTTAGTATATCCGCCATAAACACAATCATAATATGCTAAAACCGATTTCAAATCTTGATGTTGAGCTTCATTATAATTATCTAAAAAAGGTTGATGTTGAAATAAATTGGCATCAATTGATTTTTCTGCTAATGCATCATTGGGAAGACTAAAATTATTAAAAAGTTGAATTTTTAATTGATACCCTTTTTCTTCAAACTTGTCTTTAACAAAATTTAAAATAGGTTCTCCTGGTTGATACATTGTTCCAACAATAATAATATTTTCATCTTTTTTACAAGAAGAAAGCACACATAAAAAACTAACTAAACACAAACATAAACAAAATAATTTTTTCATCATCTTTTTATCCTTTCTATTTTACTAATTTATAAATACAATTGCCAATAAGTTGAATCGCTTCAACCAAAAGAATTGCAGTAACAACCGAATAAATAATGGCATTCATATCATAATTTTGCTGACCATAGATAATAGCAAAATTACCAATCCCACCAGCGCCAACCGCTCCTGCCATTGCACTATAACCAACTAAAGTAATCAGTCCAAGAGTAATACCCGAAACAATAGCAGGAAGAGCTTCCTTAATAACAACTTTTGTAATAATCTGAAATCTATTTAGACCAAGTGATATTGCAGCCTCAATTACATCCTCATCTACTTCCACTAAAGCATTTTCAATAATCTTGGTGAAAAAAGGAATAGCAGCAATTGTAAGTGGAACAATAGCCGCTGTATTACCGGTAAATTTAGACACACCAGTAAAAACTTTCATTATTGATCTGGTAAAAGGAATTAACCAAAAAATTAAAATTAAAAAAGGAAGACTTCGAAAAAGGTTGACTAAAACATCTAAAATTTTATAAATAACTTGACAACTTTTATTAGAACTTTTTCTAAGGTTATATAAAACACTTCCAAAAATGATAGCAATGATGGTTGCAATGATAGCACTAATCCCAACCATATAAAGTGTTTCTAAAGTAATCTTTAATACATATTCTTCTAAATATTTTTGTAAAGTAATCTTAGGCATTTTCATCTACCTCCTTTATAATATCAAATAAAATGGATTGATTTTGTAAATATGCAATTACTTGTTGTTTCTTTACATTGTTATCATCAATATTTATAATCAATGAACCTAACGTGTTTTCTTTAAAACGCTCTAACTTTCCCCAAACAATAGAAAAATCAATATTCAAATCTCTTGCCATTTTTGTAATTAAAGTATGGTTAGATGATTCTTTGGGAAAATAAATTTTAATATTGATACCACTTTTAGGTAGAATTTCTTCTTCATTTGTAAGTTCTTTTAAAGACGAATTATTACTAACAAATAATTCATCCGTTTTACCAACCTCTAATAGCTTACCATCATTCAAAATAGCAATCTCATCACAAACTTCTTTAATAACTTCCATCTGATGTGTAACCATTATAATGGTAATATCATATCTTTCTTTAATCTGTTTTAATAATTTTAAAATATCGTGAGTCGTTTTAGGATCCAGAGCAGAAGTGGCCTCATCACACAATAAAATTTTGGGATTGAGCGCAAGTGCTCTAGCAATTGCTACTCTTTGACACTGCCCTCCTGATAAACTACGAGGTTTATCGTTTAACTTATCACTAAGACCGACTAAGGATGCCAATTCTTCTACTTTAGCTTGAATTTCACTTTTTTTATAACCATTACATTCAAGTGGTAAAGCAATATTTTTATAAATTGTTTGGGTTTGCATTAACGAAAAATGTTGAAAAATCATTGCAACTTTTTTTCGAAATTCTCTTAATTGCTTCAAGTTTAAAGTAGCAATATCCATATTATCAACGATAATAGAACCACCATCAATCTTTTCTAATTGATTAATTGTCCTAAGTAAAGTGGATTTACCTGCTCCGCTTTTTCCTACAATACCAAAAATACTTGAGGATGGAATGATAAGATTGATCTCATCTAAGGCTTTAAAATTTGCATACTTTTTACAAACATTTTTAAATTCAATCATAGATACCTCCTTTTAGATAAATAAAAAACGTCCCTATCAATTTTGATAAGGACGATTAAATCGTGGTACCACCTTAATTTACTTAAATATATATTATTATGTTACTATTAATACTATCTAAGCCTCATTACGAAATACTAACATATTTCTCCGCTATAACGTGCGTTCACGTCAGTAATTACATATCATTACCGCAACTCCAAGACCATGTTCATAAAACCCTTTACACTTTTTCTCACCAACCAAAAGTTCTCTTTGCTAAAGAAATTTTATTACTCTTCTTTTCAAAATCTTTTTTATTTATCTATTTCCATTATATTATGATTTTATTTTTTTATCCATCATTTTGCTATTTTATTTGTTAAAACAGAGTTTTTTTGGTATAATGAATGAAGAAGGTGATAAAATGGAAACCCAAAAAAATTTAAATACATACTTAATACATCAAAGACGTTATTTTCATATGCATCCTGAAATTGGATTTGATACCTATCAAACTGCTTCTTATATTTACAATGAACTGAAAAATCTTGGCTACAGTCCTTGTTATCTTTTAAACAAAGCTGCAGTTGTCGCCAAACTAAATTTAGGCAAAGAAAAAACAATTGCTTTTAGGAGCGATATGGATGCCCTTCCCATTCAAGAATTGAATACAATTGCATACAAAAGTACCAATTCATATATGCATGCGTGTGGTCATGATGCTCATATGGCAATACTTCTAACACTAGCCAAAGCAATAAGAGAACATCTAAATGAGATCAATTATAATATCACCTTTATCTTTCAACCAGCAGAAGAAGGTCCTCTTCCTGGAGGATCAAAAAAAATAATTGAAACTCATCTTATTGATGATATTGATGCCTTTTTTGCATACCATGTAACAAACAAATTAACCAGTGACTCAATTGGAATTAAAGTAGGAGCAGCTTGTGCCGCACCTGATCTTTTTGATCTTACGATTACTGGGAAAGGTTGCCATGCCTCAACTCCTCATCTTGGTAAAAATCCTAACCTGATAGCAGCCAATATTATTCTTGTTTTCGAAGACTTATATCAACAATTAAAAGAAAAAAATCCTTTCATAGTGATTACAACAACTTCTATTATATCACAAGGTGCCTATAATGTGATTCCTAACCAATTAATGATCAAAGGAACTGCCCGTTCTTTAACCAATGTAGAACGCGATATATTAAAAGAAAAGATGACTTCTATTGTTAATGAAATAGCCCTTTTCAATGAGGTTGATATTCAATTTAATTTTTATTATGCTTATGATCCTGTTTTTAATCATGAAAAACTTGCTAATACATATATGCAATACGCAAAAACTATTTTTCATCATACATACTATTTAGAACAACCAGAAATGATTGGAGAAGATTTTTCTCATTATAATCAAATTGCTCCTATTTGTCTAATCTGGTTAGGTGTTAGAAAAAAGCATCAACCATTTAGTGATCTCCACAGTCCTAATTTTACTTTAGATGAAGATATTTTAATAAAAGGAGTCCTTACTTACTTAGAAATGATAAAAGGAACTGACTTATAATCAGTTCCTTTTTAGTGCGTAGCAATGGAAGGCCGATATAGGGGGGCAGCCTTCCGGTGTGTATGGATAGTAATATTTGGGGGGGCACAGTCCATACACGTTACTATTATAACACATTATTTATCCTTTTGCAAGTCTTTTCATCATTTTTTGTATACTTTTGTAGAAAAAATCTATTTTTTCGCAACTTTCGACAGAGCATCTTTAGCAGCTGCTTGCGATGCTTCTTTTTTAGATCTGCCTTTTCCCGTACCAAGAACAATGCCTTCAAGGATAACCGAAATAGTAAAGGTTGGTAAATTCGCTGTTCCTTCCTTCTTAATATCCTTATATACCAATGAGGCTCTAGTTTCTGATTGTACATATTCTTGAAGTAAACTTTTGTAATCTATAAATTCTATTTGATCGTTTGCTTTAATATGAGGAAAAACCAATTTTTCTAAAACCTTTTTTACATCATCTAATCCATTTGTTAAATACAAAGCTCCTAAAAATGACTCAAACGCATCATTAATAATCGCATCTTTTTGTCTACCACCTGATAACTCTTCACCACGTCCTAGTAGTAACAACTTATCAATTTGTAACTCTTTCGCATATTTAGCATTTGCATTCTCACATACATATGTTGCTCGTAGTTTGCTCATTTTTCCTTCGGGAAGAAAAGGAAAATTTTCATAAATATATCTGGCTACTAGCATTCCTAGTACCGCATCACCTAAAAATTCGATTCTTTCATTACTACTGACATTATGCTCATTAGCATATGATGAATGAGACATCGCTAAAATAAAATGATCGTACTTTTTAATTTTGACATCATATTTAGCTAAAATTTCATTGAGTAATTTTTTATTCAACATTATAAACACCTATTTTTAATCTAGTTTTGTTTGTTTCATTTGATAATTTTTTTTGGCAATATCAAATAATATTTTATATTCATCATTATCAAAGGTTGATGGATCATTAATGATTTCTTCAGAATCAGAATTGGCAAGTTCTAATAAATCATTATCTTCTTTTAATGATGCATATTTAAAGTTCATAGCACCTGATTGTTTTTCGCCAAAAAACTCTCCAGGTCCTCGATTGATCAAGTCATATTCAGCAAGTTTAAATCCATCTGTATTTTGTTCTACCATTTTTAGTCTTTCAATACTTGAATCAGTTGGATTATTAGCAATAAAGAAACAGTAAGGAATACTATCACTTCGCATTACCCTTCCTCTTAGTTGGTGAAGAGTTGCTACCCCAAAACGCTCAGCCCCTAAAATAACGATAGTTGTAGCATTCACAACATTTACACCAACCTCAATCACACTAGTCGCAACTAATATTTGAATTTCATTATTCAAAAATTTTTGCATGATATCTTCTTTTTCTTCTGCTTTGAGCCTTCCATGAATTAATCCTACTGTTGCTATTTTATCAAAATATTTAACCATATTTTGATAAATTTCTGTAGCATTGGCAGTATCTAGAACATCCGATTCTTCAATTAAAGGAGTAACCACATAAATTTGATGCCCTCGTTGAAGTTCTTCTTTCATATGATTTATCACTTCTTTTTTATGATCATGATCAATATATCTTGTGATAACTTCTTTTCGATTTTTAGGCATTGTTTGAATGATAGATATATCAGTATCTCCATAAGCTGAAATAGCAAGTGATCTTGGAATAGGAGTTGCACTCATTTTTAAATAATTGACATCTAAACCTTTATTTTTAATCAACACTCTTTGTCTTACACCAAAGCGATGTTCTTCATCCGCAATTACAATACCAAGTTTATAATAGTCTATATCTTTTTGAAATAAAGCATGAGTTCCAATAATAATATGTATATCACCACTATCAATTTTTTCAATCATTTCTTTTCTTTGTTTTAAAGGAGTTGAACCTGTCAAAAGACCAATCTTAACTTCTTTATCATCCTTTAAGATTTGCGAAATGGTCTGATAATGCTGTTTAGATAAAATCTCTGTTGGACACATCAATACCGCTTGATATCCACCTGATACTACTGCCATAATTGATATAATAGCTACAATTGTTTTTCCACTACCTACTTCACCTTGTAAAAGACGATTCATCGCATAAGGAGCTTTCAAATCTTTTAAAATTTCTGATATTACTTTTTTTTGATCATCTGTTAACTCATATGGAAGAGACGTCTTTAATTTTTCTAATACTTGACTATCATAATTTATAATAGGACAATTGTGATCGTTTTCTCGCATATAATGTAAATATTTCATCGATAATTGATATTTTAATAATTCTTCATATTTCACTCTTTGAATTGCTTGATGAATTTCATCTAAATTTTCTGATAAATGTAGAGTATAAATTGTTTCTTTTAAAGAGGAAAAATGATACTTATCAAGAAATTTCTGAGGCAATGTTTCTTCAATTTTATCTTTGTATCTTCTATAAACCATACTGACAATTTCTAAATATTTTGCCTCTCCAATATCTTTGTTATGATATATCGGAATAATATTGCGATCAAGTTCATCACATATCATCAAATTATTCACCGTAAAATTATTCATATTTTGATAAAATTTACCTTGTACTCTAATGACACTACCGTAATTTAATTTACCTTTTAAATATATTCGATTAAAAATAGTACATCTAATTTTTCTACCCTCAACATCTAATTGAAAAACAACCGTTGAAAGTTTACTTTTTAAATAATTAACAGTAACTTTTGAAACAATAGTTCCTTCTAAAATAGTTGGAACATCCAAAATAGCATCATGAATGGAATGGATTGTATAATCTTCATATTTAATAGGAAAATCAAACAACAAATCTTCAACTGTTTGAATTTTCTTTTTTTTCAAAATACTCACATACCGTGCTAAAATATAATCTTCATCGGCCAAAAGATAATGATTAAGCATACTTGTTCCTCCAATTTTAGAAAAAGTGGAGTTTTCTCCACTTTATCATCCTTCATTATTCAACTGATAAAATATAACTATATACCTCTTGTTTTCCACATATAACATCCATTTCAAGAGATGGATAATTTTCTTTAATAAAGTCTTGAATATGAGTTAATTCATCATTGTTTACATCTTTACCATAAATTATTGTAATAATTTCTTTTTCGTTTACATCAACACTTGATAAAATACCTTTAATAGCATCTAACTTTGTATCTTCAGATACAACAATCTTACCATTACAAATGCCAATATAATCTCCTTCATTAATATGAACGCCTTCAATTTCTGCATTTCTAATAGAGTAAGTGACAAGTCCAGTCGTAACATTGCTAATCACATCTGAAATTTCAGATAAAATAACTTCTATATCACCACTACTTAAGTCAAGCATTGTAAGAGCTGAATATCCTTGAGCAAGGGTTTTACTAGGTGCAACATGAATTTTAGCTTTATCATAATATTTTGCTGCTTGTTCAGCCGTTAAGACAATATTTGAATTATTGGGAAAAACGATAATATTTTCTGCATTCAAACTATCAAAACCTTTTACAAAATCTTCTGCAGCAGGATTCATACTCTGCCCACCTTCAACAATATAGTCAACACCCATCTCTTTAAATACTTCAACTAATCCCTCGCCTGATGCTACCGCAACAATCGCAAACTTTTTACGAACGGATTGTTTTCTTGCCTCAACACATTGTGGACAATTACATTCTTCAAGTGATTTATTCTTGTTATCGTCTTTAACCATTACTTCACTATGTTGTACCGACATATTTTCAATTTTTAAAGTTACATATTCACCATACTGTTGACAATGATTTAAAACTTCACCTGGTGTCTTCGTATGGACATGCACTTTTATAATATCTTCATCTTTTAACGCGACAATACTATCCCCTAATGTTTCTAAAAAGTCGACAATTGTTTTTACCTCAAATTTTTTAACGTCTACTTTTTTATTTTGTAGTTGAAGAATAAATTCCGTACAATAACCATATTCTAATTCGCTATCAGCGTTAAAAGTTCCCTGACTAATAACAGACTGTTGTACATTAAACTCATCTTTTACTTCAACGATTTCCCCATTTAATGCTTTATGCATCCCTTCTAAAATGTAAACAAATCCAGCCCCTCCAGAATCTACAACACCAGCCTCTTGTAAAACTGGTAATAAACTTGGTGTTCTGCCAAGTGATGCATGTGCCTCATCGATAAGAATTTTAAAGAAATCTTCTAAAGATGTCGTTTTTTTAGTTAACTTATATGCTTTTTTAGAAGCGTCTTTAGCAACTGTAAGAATGGTTCCTTCAACTGGTTTCATAACAGCATGATAAGCTTGATCCACTCCACTTAAGAAAGCCTTACCAAATTCTTTAGCTGTAACTTCTTTGAATCCAGCAAGTCCTTTATAAATTCCTCTAAAAAATTGGGAGAGAATCACACCTGAATTACCACGTGCTCCCATTAACATTCCACGTGATAATTTTTTAGCTACTTCATATATAGATTTTTCTTCTAAATTCTTAATTTCATTTGCGCCGGCTTCGATTGTCATACGCATATTTGTTCCTGTATCGCCATCTGGTACAGGAAAAACATTTAATGCATCAACTGCCTTATAATTCGCAGAAAGATTAGCGGCACCATTGATGACTAGTTGTTTATACAACTCACCATCGATTTTTAAATGTTGCATAATACTCCTCCTTATATAGGTATATTTTAAATATGCTAGTTTATTTTATCATATTTTTTATCTTTTTGCAAGTAATATAAAATTTAAAAATCCTCTTTTTCAACACTTTTCTTCGATTGTTAAATTTTGCCAATACATTATATGTTTTTAAATAATATATTATTTCTTCTTTTATAAAGAAAATAATGATTTTTAAATAGTAATTTAGTTGCAAAATAGGATTTTTTTTGCTATAATAGTTAAGAATCAAAAGTATCAATTTAAGGAGGAACAAATTATGGCAAAATGTTATGTTACAGGTTTAGGACCTAAAACTGGAAATAATCGTTCTCACTCATTACAAGCAACTCGTCGTACTTGGAAACCAAATTTAGAAAAAGTAGTTAGAGTGTATGTTTCAACTCGTGCTTTAAGAACTGGTCTAAAGAATGGCTCAATTGAACGTGCTTAAATTTGAAGAAAAACAAAAGAGTATAATTTGTTAAGAATTATACTCTTTTTTCTTATTATTTATTCAAAATGATCTAAATTAGCAAGATATTCCTTTTTTGCATTTTCTATTTTATGAACCCAAGAAATAAAATTATCTATCGTTGGATTATTTTTTAATTGCTCATTTTCTTCTAACCAATAGTTCAATTCAAATAAGGATTGATCCCATCTTACAAGTGTCTTATCCTCGCTATTGCAATTTCCCAAATTCAAAATATCATTTTCAACAGGCAAAACAATTGTCATTTCATAAGATAAATCATATGCTCGACATTTTAAAATTTCCTCTTCATATTTGAGACCTATTTGCTTAGATAACTTTAAATTTGAAAGATATTTGCCTCCTACACTAAAAAATGATAATAAATCTTTAGGCAACAAAACTTTTAAATACTGAATGCGATTTTCAAAACTATCTTGATAATTTAAATAATTCTCATAACCATCATCAGTCAATGCATAAATATCTTTATCAAAATAATCTAACAAATATACTTCGGCAACATAAATCTCTTCGCCAGTGATTATATCTACATAATCTGATGCAATATGAATAATTTCAAAATAAGCCAGTCCTCTTGTTAAACTACGATAATAAGGATCTTCATATAATGATTCTTTTTTTGCATCTTTTTTATCTTCAGGTTTCACTGGTAATTCTACTTCATTATCAGTTATTTTCTTTTTGGATAATTGTAATCCTTGTATAATATTATTCTCTTTAGATACGGTGCAGCTTGATATGAAAGTTACAAATACTAACATTATTAAAAAACTAATTTTTTTAAACATATATACACCCCTTAATATTTTATGTAATTTATATATTTTTATTCTCGGCGTTTAAACCACATAAATAATAATTGTTGCAATAAATGTATTATTATATTTATATACACCAGTTATTGTTACAACACCAGACTTATTTCTTGCCGTAATAGTGCCATAAGCACTTACAGTCGCTATCTCTTCGTCACTAGAAGTCCAAACAAAATCTTGAATGCTATCTGTTGGAGAGTTTGCTTCAAAACAAATAAGTCTTGTATAACCTTTATGTATCAGTACATCACCAATCTCACCATTATTTTCAGATACTTCAGTACCATAAGGTGTTCCTGAAACTCTTTTATCCGTTGTCAACGATACAATTTTGGTTTCAGTAGATTCATCTGGTAAAATCGTTAATTCAAATATTCTAACTTTTGTTATTTCATATCTATAAACTGCCATAATTTTAACTTGAACAATTTCATCAGTTTCTAACGCTGTAACAGTACCATAATTGCTGACTCGTGCTTTGGTTTCATCTAATGAATACCAATAATAATCCAATCTAGAATTTGATGGTATACCATTTTTGATATACATCAATCTAGTATAACCTTCTGTTATTGTAGTTCCTTGATAATCACCTCTGTTCATCGTTACTTCAGTTCCTACATTAACATTTTGATTTAAATCTGTAACAAGATTAAATGTAGACTTGATAATTCTACTAATAGAAAGATCAAATTTTGTATCATATCTATTAGAAACAAAACCTATATAATACCTATGTCCATATTCTCTAACCAATGGTCTTTCAAAAATAAATTCAGTATCATTAATATTTATATTTTTACTTTCAAGAATAGTTAATTCACCTTTATATATTGAAGCAAAGATAAAGATTACATCTGTAACTGCTTTCAAATCTGAAAAGTTAACTTGATATTTATAACGACCAGTTTTGAAATCCGTTATTTCATATAAAAAATCTGATTTTCCGCTATATATATTAGATAAAGTAATTTCATCACTCACAGGCATTGAAATTTCATTTTCAATTTTATTTACACTTACATATAAATTATCACATACATGAGTATATCGAACATCTATAAAATATTTTTTCCCAATTTCTAATTGAGCAATTACATTATTACTATAAATGCCATTTCGTGCTGGAGTAGAAAAATTATCAATTGATAACTTATTGATGACATTTTTATTTTCATCTAAAATTTTAATAATTCCTTGAGATGGAGTATTGGATTGAATATTATTATAAATAATATTCAATTGAAATTCATAGAAATTATTCTCATTAGGTATA
>ENA-UONX01002652-UONX01002652.1-human-gut-metagenome-genome-assembly--contig:-P74old-NODE-2652-length-12278-cov-20.327497_pt1 | contig 12278 bp, 11 predicted proteins | sample MGYA00242466_ERZ724013 | MGnify/ENA metagenome assembly ERZ724013 | reverse complement strand
AAACGCACCCAAAACCACGCTCCGACTAGACTGGAAAACAGCACCAACGACGGGAGCCGGCCATGACCAAGACCAGAACCATCACAGCCACCAGCATCATCCCATTGCTCCTGCTCGCCACCGCATGCGGAACGCCAACAGCCAACCCGGAATCCGCCGCACCGCAGACGAAAACACAGACGCAGACGAAAACGGAAAAGAAGCCGGCACCCGAACCTAAGAAAGAAACCCCAGCCGAGGAAAAGCCCGAAGAGCAGACCCCGACCGCACAGAACCGGCCACGGATCCAACCTCCGGCGAATGGACGGAACCATGAACTCCCGTCCGACCTATCCGGTCAGCTCGACGAAGCGTGGCTGCGCTGCTCACCACCGTTTTGCCGTGAGGGTGCCCCGCCTTCAGGCGTGGGGAGGACGTCAAAGAACAACCCGACCCCGGAACTGTTCTCATGGAAACGATCATTGAATCACGACGGCGTATGGCTGCACATCACGGAAGGCGGAATGGACGGATCTGTCCAGCAAGCCTGTATGGATAGTCTGTTCGGTGGAGCTAAGTCGGAGCCGACCGGCGAATGGACGGAAATAGATCTGAATGGAATAAGTCGCTGGCAGAAACAGGATGACGGGGCTGCTGACATCATATGGAAGTCCGCGGATTGACTAAAAGGACAAAGCAATGAGCGTCACGAAATCGAAGACAGCGGAACACGATGCAGACATTAAGGACAACTCTCACAAACGCGCGAAGCTAGAGGCTTTCGCAGAAGCTCAGGCACTCATATCGAAATTGCCGCGCGAAACCGTTCTAGACACAATGAGCCACGAAGATATGGAAACGCAATTTGAACGCCGAAGCGTTTAAACCACAATCAGGCTTCGCTACGACCGGCTAGGAGGCTAAATCGAGCGTGGCTCAGAATGCCTACACGATATATACTCAAATAGTCCCAATGCGGAATATTTGAGTATATACTTGCAATATGGCTATAGAAACAGCAGAGACTTTACTGACTACTCAAGAGGCCGCCGAAAAACTCGGCGTAGGTGATCGAAGGATTCGCTCACTGGTCAGTCAGCATCTTCTGAATGCAGTCAAAGAGGGAGACCGTCTTTACATAACCAACGAATCCGTTAGACGACTCAATCACGTTGACCGCAAGCGAGGACGCACATTCTCTCCCCGTATTGCCTTTGCCTCGCTGTACATGATCTCCGGAGAGAGCGTTAACTGGCTCAGCGCTTCGGAGAAGTATCAGCTCAAAAAACGTCTAACGACATTGAATGCAACTGATTTGGTCTCCTTGTGCAGAAATAGGGCAAGACTGTGTTCCATGTGGTGCAGAGAGAGCCGACTGGAGAAGGTAACTCAGGAGATACGTTTATCCGCAGGCACCGGCGAGCTGGCTGCAGAGTTCAATTTGACTGAAACAAGCGACGTGGAAGGATATCTGCTGGAAAGCGATCTGCAGCGAATAGTCGAACAGGCAAAACTGCGTTCTGACTTTCAACCCGCAAACGTCAGATTGCATGTATCCTCCTACATTCCGAATGGTTCCGGAAATATGCCAATCGGAGTATGCTCAGCCGATCTCGCCGATTCACTAGATGTCAGAGAATGCGGTGCCGGTTTTGATAAGCTCACGCAATTACTATCCCGTTTCCAATCCGATAACAAGGGTAAGGACAGCCGATGAATACAATCGATATTTCGGCCCAGGCTCAACCGTGGAGTACGGTCTTTGCCGTCGCTCAGCATTTTTACGTCTGATGAATGGCTACTCACTGGCGGTCTGATGGTTCAAGCGCATGCCATGCTCCACGGGCTTCCTGTCCGCCCTACCACCGACGCTGACTTTTTATTGAATATCCTGACCTATGATCGAATAGCCACACAGATGGAAAGCTATCTTGCCACTATGGGATACAGGTTGCAAAAAGACGCCCTAACTAAATATGCAACTCGATTTGAAAACCCTGCCCACGACAAAGTGGACATACTGGTAACGGATTATCTGTACGGAAAGAAAAAAAGAGAAGGTGCCACTCTTTCGGGAATGAGATTATGCGGTATGCCCGGAGGTGGTCAGGCCATCAAACGAAGCATGCGACTTCAACTTAGATATGACCAGCAATCCGCATCCATCGCAATTCCTGATCTACTCGGCGCATTGATGCTGAAGAGCGCTGCGTGGGAAGTCGATAAGACAGCTAGAAGAGACCGCCATCTCATTGACGCTGCATTGCTGCTCTCTCTAATCGACAGTCCAGATGAGGAAGCGAAAAGGCTCCATAGTTCCAATGACCGCAAACGAATTTTGCGCTTGCATGAGTTACTTGCTGCAGATTCCGACTATTGGTCGAGCTTGGATCAGACGCATCGGCAGGATGGAATCGATACGTTAGACACGCTAACCGATTGGGCAAAAGGAGAACATCATTAGGCTTCGCTACGGCCGGCTAGGGCTCGGCCGAGGGTGATTTCGTCGGCGTATTCGAGGTCGGAGCCGACCGGCAGACCACTGGCAAGGCGCGTGATCAGTATTCTGCTGGCTGCCCGTAGTCGTCGTATTGTTCTTCCGTCTCGGCTTTGCGCCGGCCTTTTTCCTGTATTTCGCTGGATTGGTCGGTGCCGCTGATTTCGGTTCTTTGGCCGATCCAGTCGATGATGGTGAACGTGATGCAGAAGATGATGAGCAGTGTGCCGATGATGGCGATGATGCCGAGGATTCGACCGTAGCTGTGTGCTTGGCCGGTCAGCCATTGGATGACATTCGCCGCTGTCATGTCGTTCGCGTATTCGGGACTGTCCGATAATAGTTCTGCACGTTGGTTGTTGATGCCGAGAAAATAGGATGCGTAGCCGACTAGGGGAGCGGCCACTGCGGTCAGTATTCCTGCAGCCCACATGAGGAACTGGTATCGGTTATACCATTTACTGATTTTCCAAAAAATACCCATGACCCCCATTGAACCATTGACTTCCTCACGGGGTTGAAACCCCGTGATTCCTGTTGCCGGTCAGACATGCCCTGAACAGGGGATTCCGACCGGCATGGCAGGGGTTCGAGTTTCATCGACAGTGCCCGCCACCGGTTTGCACCGGCTGGCAGACGTGTTGTCTCCGCTCGTCGGCATCGTCCATGCCGATTGTGTTCAACGCGCGGCTGAGAATGTTCTTGGCCGCGTTTACGTCCGCGTTCGCCTCATGCCCGCACTTGCGGCAGTGGAACACCGCTTGGCTTTCACGGTTCTCCTTGTCGCAGTATCCGCAGGCGTTGCAGATGCGTGACGTGTCATAAGCGGGCACACGGACGAGCCGTGTCCCCGCAAGCTTGGTCTTGTATTCGAGACAATGTTGGATGCCTGTCCAACGGTTGGCGAGGATGCTGCGGTTCAGTCCGCTTTTCCTCCCACGCCCGTTATGCAGATAATGTCCCGGATTGTCGGGGTCGGGTTTGGGGCGGACGCTTCGGCTCATGGCTTTCACCGCCAGCTGTTCCATGGCGATGAAATCATATTCGCGTACCAGCATGGTGGTGGTCTTCGCCATCCAATCGTCCTTGCGATTATTTATCCGACGTTGGATGCGTCTCATGGCATGGAGGGTGCGATTGCGGCTTTTGGAAGCGAACTTGGCGTTCCTGCCTCCCCGTTTCTCGTTCGTTCTGTCCTGCCGGGCGAGCTTGCGTTGCAAGCGCCTGTACTCCTCCGTCTCCTTGACGGACGGTTGGGGGATGTCGAGGAACAGTCCATCCGACGTGGCGAGCGTGTGCATGCAACCCCTGTCCAAACCGACCGTCCTCCCGGTGTCCGCCCGTTCGACGGGAAGCGGCGTGTTGGTGAACACGAGAGTCCCGTCCGTCCAGTTCACGGAAACGCTCGTGTACTCCCTGACGGGTTGGCTTATCCGAACGTGTATTGCGAGCCTCCAACGGGCCTCGTTCTCACCCTCACGCCTGTATCGCCTCGGCACGCCGCCCGTGATTATCACCACGCCGGTACGCTTGCCGGTGCGATGGTACAGGGCGTTGCCGGTCTTCGACTGGTTGCGCCAGCACACGAAATACTGAGGTGCCCGATGACGGGAGCGGAATCCCGGAATACGACCGCCGTTGGTCCTCTTCCGTTTCAATCCGGCGAACCACCCCGTGTTCTCCACACGTTCGCAGGACGCGAGAATCGGCGAGGGAATGCACGCCAGCCACAGGCAATCCAACCGGGCCTGACTGTCCTTGACGGCGGGTTTCACATCCGCGCCGCCCAAGGGCACGTCCACCCACATACGCTCCCGGGTGATGACGTCCTCCACGAGCCTTCGTTGGGGGCGTTGCGCCCGATGCTGGTTATACCGGCTCCTCCACCCGTCGCACAGCCAATCCATGATGCGGTCCGGGTTCCGTGTCCACATGCGGTTCCCGTAGGAGTCCAAGCCGAGGAACACGCTGCACCCCGTATGCCTGACCTTCAGGATTCGCACTTTCTGACTCATGCTTAAGATGATACCATATACCTTGAGTAGTCAACAAAAAACAAGGCGTGCAGACCCGGCATTGAAATACCGGGCTTACACGCCAAAAACGTCAACGTCGTGCTCTTCGTCCTATGGATCGTGTTCGCGGACGTCCTATTCGCCATATCCGGCTCCTGCTGAAAGACGAGGGTGGGCATGGCCGGGCCATGGAAAAGTGAAAGGGGTGGCGCATTCCGCGAGAACGGGAAGCGCCACCCCTTTTGGGATGGAAGGGAGAGAATCAGCTGCAGGGAACCTGGTAGGACGGTGAACCGTCCGTGGGGTATACAAAACACATGTCTTCATAGCCGTCATCTCCGCCGGAACCTCCCCCGTTGTTGCCTTGTGGGGGTTGCGGGGTCGGTTGTGGCGCCGGCTGCGGTGCGGGAGTGTACCCGCCTCCGTTGCCGGCGGGCTGCTGTGGGGTGTACGTGTAGCCGCCGCCCGTGTATCCGGTGTAACCTCCGGTCGTATCGCCCGTGTAGGAGGAGCCGTTGTCCGGCGCCTGGGCCGTGTTCTCCGCCGCCTGCTCCTCCTTTTCGGCCCCGGCCTTCGCGTCCGCGTCCGACTTCGCCTTGATGGAGTCGTTGACCGCCTTCACCGCATCCGAGATCGCCTTCTCATCTTTCGATTTGATGGCGTTCTCCAATACGGTGCGGGTCTTGTCGTCCTTCACCCTGCCCTTCGAATCATTCAGGATCTTGGTCGCGTCGGCAACGATCTTGTCGAGTTTCGAACCGTTCACGGCATCCGTCCTGTCCTCGACCTCGCTCACGGTCCTGGAATATGCGGTCGCAAGACCGTCGATCTCCTTCGTCATCGCCCTGATATCAGTCAGATTGCCGGAGGGACATTCCGGAATGGTCGTCTTCGTCTTCTCGGCGGTCTTCACGGTCGAGGTCAATACGGCGACCGTTTTCGCGTCCTTGACCTCCGAATCCTTGACCGTGACTGCGGTCTTCAAGGCGTCCGACTCCAGATACTCCGTCAGCTTCTTCTGCGCCTTCACCGCCTTGTCGTATGAGGTGGCGCATTCCTCTGAAGCCGCCATCAACTGATTATGGCTCCAATACAGGTATCCACCGGTGCCGACAGCCGCCAAAACAACGACGGCAGTACCCCCCGCAATCAACGGAACCAGCCACTTCGGACGCTTACGATCCGGAGGCAGGGGGACTTCGAATTCCGTCACCGGCTCAACCGGTGGCGTGACGTTCATGTTCATAGGTTCTTCTTTCTCGTTCATTTGTCTTTTCCTTATACTATGTCGTTGACTGTCAGGCTGAACCGTGTCTCCAATACATGGTCGCCGATAGGCCTTGTTTCGTGGACAATTTCAGAGTGCATCCAATGATATGCGCTTGCAAGCGCAACGGTAAGGTGGCCGCTCACAAAAAATATCGGTCAATTTCAATAAAAAACCGGTTAATTACAAGATTTGACGTTATGGTAAAAACCGCAAGAGTCCAGTGAATATCTCTGGCGACAAAATATCCTTCTTATCAGAGGAGACGATATGGGGAGAAACAACAATCCCACTCGCGGTTCCACAATCCGGCATGTGGTCCGCACGATCGCCGCGGGCATCGCGGCAGCCGCCACCCTGGCGGCGGGCATGCTCGTCGCGGGCACGGCGGACGCGGCCGACATGCGTGATCCGTTTGAGCGCTCCATTCAGAACGGCAACCCGGGCTTGTGGGCGAACATGGGTACGATCACGTTCAGCAACGGACACAAGTACGAGGACATGGAGCAGTCGCTCGGCGTGGTCGACAAGGTCAACGGGAAGAACGTGTACTGCATCCAGGCCGACACGCTCTACACGGGCACGGCGGGCACGTGGGGCGAGTGGACCGACGCGAAGACGAAACCGGACGCGCAACGGCTCGCATGGCTGACCGACAAGTACAACGGGAACACGGACGACCTCACGCAGGCCGCGATCGCGGGCCTCATCCACCAGAAGCTCGATCCGATGGGTGAAGAATACCTGAAAGGTATCGAACGCCTCGGCTGGAAGGACGGCACCAGCTGGGACACGTACACGAAGAAGATGAACGAGTTGTGGAATGAGGCGGTCGCCAACACGCCCTCGAACCTCGACATGAGATACCAGTACACGATCGGCCAACGCAAAGGCACCATCGATGTCGGCATCCAGAACGGGAACGGCGGCTTCCTTTCAGGAATCACGTACACCGCGACCCTGAAGGGCCCGGCCGTGTTCGACCAGACCGGCAAGAACACGATCAGCGGCACCACCACGAATTCTGCGCAGCATGTCGCGTGGACCGCAACCGGCAATGGCAAGGTTATGCCTGTTTTTAATTACAAGGTTCCGAAGGCCGCCAAACTGTCCTCGCCGAACCAGAACCTGATGGCAGCTACCGATCCCGAGACCGTGTCGAAGAACATCCAGTTCGAGGTGCTGAACAACTTCAAGCCGACCATCGAATCCAACCAGACCGATCATCGCATCGAATACGGGCATGCGCCCGAAGATGATCTGACCTGGCATGTGGACCCGTCCGGTGGCGACTGGATTGAAGGCGCGACCATCAAGAGCACCGGCACCCTCTACTACTTCGCGAAAAAGCCGGTCGAAGGCCAGACGACCGTCAAGGATGGGGTGAAGGCCGCGACCGCGACCGTCACCGGCGACAAGGACGGCGCCACCAATCATGTGGACGCCGCCTCCATCACCATGGACCCCGACTTCGTGAAGACGCACCCGGGAGCCACCCCGTCGAGCCTGCCGGACACCGGCTGGTACACGTGGGTGTGGCAGATCACGCCCGACATGCAGGACGCCAACATGAAGCAGTACCTGTCCACGGACTACGACTGGTCTGACAACGTGCTGGAAGCGGAATCCACTCAGCATGTGCGCAACATGCAGCCGACCATCAAGTCGAGTGTGAGCGACGCTTACAAGAATGATCAGAGCACGGTGACCGGTGCCGATGGCACCGAGCGTCCGAGCGTGCAAATCGGTTCCGCTCAGGCATCCGACAAGACCGATGTCGTCTACCTTGAAAAGGGCAGCGTCATCCGTGATAAGGTCACGCTGGGCGTGACCGACGTGAACGGTGACGGCAAGGTCGACACCCAGGACTGGCTGCACACCAAGGACGGTCAGGGCGAAGGCAAGGAAACGGAAGACAACCAGATCACGCTTACCGTGAATGGCTCCATCTACGGTGGTATGACCCGCGAACAGGCCGAACAGGCTCAGAAGGATACCGCCGCGGGCAAGACCGTCGAACTGCCCAAGCAGGCTGTGAAGCTCGCCACCGCGACGTTCACCACGAACAAGGCCGGCGACTACCTGATTTCCAGCAGTGACGAGGACAAGCCTGTCGCCCAATGGAAGGCCGAGGATGGTGTGGATCTGACGAACCTGCCATCCGGATACGCCACGTTCGTGTTCGACATCGCGAACAAGGATCAGGACACGGAAAGCCAGACCGGTATCAAACCGTCCAAGGACTATCCGTTCGCCAAGGATGTTCATGAGGCTCCGTTCACCGCGGATGAGACCGTCATGTTCCGCCTCACCCCGAAGCTCGACTCCACAGTGTCCAGCAAGGAAGTCAAGGCGGGGGAGACCACCGTCGACAAGCTCGTCGTCGCCAAGACCAACGAAAAGGACGTGTGGCCCACCTACCCGGAGACCAACGTCACCGAAGGCGAAACCCCGAAGAGCACCCCGCTGAGCCTCGACTTCCACGGCGTCCTCTACAAGGTGAGTGACGACCCGTCCGCCGCGATCGAGGAAACCGACACCGTGCCCGAAAACGCGGTGAAGGTCCACGAGACCGACATCAAGGACGTCACCAAGTTCGGCACCTACACGACCGACTCGTTCACCCTGACCGAATCGGGCACCTACGCTTGGCATTGGGTCATGACACCGAGCCTGACCGGCGACCAGAACCATAATCCGCTCGCCGCCCTCGCATGGCGTCAGCTCACCCACGGCAAGGTGCAGCACGCTTTCGGACTCGCATCCGAGATCGTGCGCGTCCGAAAGCCTGAAACACCGAAGTGCGAGGTGTCCACAAAGTCGCAGGGTGAGGTCACGTTCGAAAACGGCAAGGCCGACCTGCACGATGAGCTCCTGCTTAAGAACTGCTCGGATGCAGCCAAGGCTGAATTCGAATTGTGGAAGCAGTCCAACGGCGACCAGTCGGGCGACGTGCTCATCACCGTCACCGGCAAGGTCGACGCGAAGGACGGCATCCACTCGCCGACCGTGACCGTGCATGAAACCGGCACCTACTACTGGCGTGAGAAGGTGTACGACCAGACGGGCAAGCTTATCTCCTATGGTGACGCGCGCAAACCGAACGAGACTGTGCTCGTCAAGGAGAAGGGTCTCGCCTCCACTGGTGTCGGCACCCCGATGCTCCTGTGGGCCGGGGTCCTCGCCGGAGCTGGTATCGCTCTCGCTCTGGCTGGTTCGAGGAAGCGTATCCGCCTGTAAGGCGGTCACGCTGATCGGATAGAAACCTTGATGGGCTCATTCCGCCGTAGTGGAGTGAGCCCATCCTGCTAAAAGGGGTATGTCGGATTGGTGTCAGGTTTTTCTCCTCTGTCCTGATGCTTATCCGACATGCCTTTTCTTCGTATATGCTTGTTATACTGAATATGTTCACATAGAAAAAATAAGGAGACCAGGAACCCATGGCAGGAGAGCCGACACTCACACTCGCAGGCAATATCACAGCAAACCCCGAGCAGAGGGGAGATACGGTCACTTTCACCATCGCGCACAATACGCGTCGACGTGACCGTAACGGGCAGACCGTGGATGGGGATGCCGTATTCATGCGATGCGCAGCATTCGGAGACCTCGCCCAGAACATCATGCGCTCCTGCTATAAGGGCATGCGCGTGGTAGCCACCGGTTACATGAAAACCAACAATTGGACGGACAAGACCACCGGCCAACAGCGTAGCAATCTTGAAATGATCGTCACCGATTTGGGTGTCAGCCTCCGGTTCGGCGTCACGCAATTTCAGAAGACCACCGGCCAACAGTCCAACGGCAACGGCTACCGGCAGAACAATTACGGCGGCGGATACCAGCAGCCGAACAACGGTTATCAGCAAGGCGCATACAACAACTACCAGCAGCAGGGTTACAGCCAACAGGCTCCCGCACAGACACCGGCGCAACCTGCAGCACCCTCACAGCCCGCAATGGATCCGTGGGCTACGACCACGCCAGCCAGCACGGATCCGAACGGCGACGGCACCGACCCGGAATTCTAAACGGTTCCGACATTGATCAACCTGGAAGATCTGGGCGACAACCTCCGCCTATACAAGGGGGATTGTCGCCGGCTCATCGCCTCCTTACCGGACAACAGCGTGGATTCCGTCGTTACCGACCCGCCGTATGAGATCGGTTTCATGAACCGCAACTTCGATTCCACAGGCATCGCGTTCGACGTGGACCTGTGGAAGGATATCCTGCGCGTCCTGAAGCCGGGCGGGCATGTGGCGGCGTTCGCGGCCAGCCGCACCTATCATCGGCTGGCATGCGCGATCGAGGATGCGGGCTTCGAGATCCGCGACCAGATCGACTGGGTGTATGCGTCCGGCATGCCACACGGTTCGGATGCGACGCTCATGATCGACCGGGAACGCCGCGAGGATGTGGAGCCGACGCGATCCGAGACAGCGAAACCGTTCAAAGGCTGGTACAGCCAACTGAAGCCCGCGCACGAACCCATCTGTCTGGCCCGCAAGCCGTTAGACGGGAATCTCGCCCACAATCTGCTCGAACACGGGACAGGCGCACTGCATATCGACGCATGCCGCGTCCCATTCCGCAACACGGCGGACGAGGCGGAGTCGAAGGGCAAGAACCAGCATGGACGGTTCGGCTCCGGGCCGAGAGACAACCATGTATATGGTGCGGACAAAGCGAATCGCACCGACTACACGGCTGCCGCCCGTTTCACGCCGAACATGCTGTTCGACCAGTCCACGGCCAAGGAACTCGACCGACAGTCCGGCGTCACTGTCAGTCGAAAAGGCAAACCACGCGCAAGCACGAAACCCGGTGACGGCTGGGGCATGACCCATACGGGCGCCGAATATGACGATATGGGCGGCGCGAGTCGATTCTACCCGGTTTTCAGGTATTGTCCGAAAGCCTCACCGTCTGAACGGCCGAAAGTCGACGGCATCCTCCATCCGACAGTCAAACCGGTCGAACTCATGCGCTGGCTTGTCCGTCTCATCACTCCGGAAGGTGGCCTCGTATTGGAGCCGTTCGCCGGCAGCGGCACCACATTGGAAGCATGCCTGCTGGAACACATGCAATGCACGGCAAGCGAACTCGACCCCGACTATATCAAGCTGATCCACGCACGGCTCAGCAAACCAATACAAAACGAACTTTTCTAGGAGGTATTATTCTAAATCCTCTTTTAGCCGATAATGTACATTATGTCAGAAAAGATAATTCTCAATAATTGGAAAACGCAAATGAGCGCATACGAATGGCGGAAAAAACCTTTTCAGCCACCCCGACCCACCCCTACCGAAAAACATCAGACGAATCGAACCCGCTGACAGCATCCAACAAATCAGAAACGATTATCGGCGACCAATACAACGTTCCAGCCAAACACGCAGGCGATAACGATTCGACCCGATTAATTCTTAATCCATCCGCGCGGCATTTCGAGGACATTGTTTTTTCATCGAATTTCACTGAAAACAATGGGAGGTGCCGAAACCTTGACACATAATTGGGATGTGTCCGCATATATAGAAAAAAGGAAAGCGTGAAACCATGCTTGCGTCCAAGGTCTTGCCGTCCGGCTGCCGCCTCTTGGAGGTGGCTCATGCCGGTTATTAAAGTTTTCGAAGACAATACACTCCATCCGGTTGAAGTCCGCAAAGGACAGGATGTCTCGTTTGTTTTCCTCCCCTCCGGACGACAGACAGCCCAAGGGAGAGAACGGCCCGTCTATCATGCGACATTGGACAATGATCGAGGACGAGTCATCAATGTCACTTGGCAGGACAAGGGCATGTTCAACCGGCTTGTCACCAGACATGCCCCATTCCTCCGCCGCATGTTCGGACAACCCGATGTCTACCGTCTTGACGATTGTATAGCCGCACCACGATTCGCCAGCGAAGAAGGTGCCTGAAAGTGAGCAACGCCGCGCATAAGGCACCAAGAGTCGCGACCAGAACGCAGTCGCGGCAGAAGACCAAAACCCAACGTCGAATAGCCCTCATGCTTCTGGCGGGATTATTCGCATCAGGGGGGTGGCCTGCACGCTGCTCCCCCATAGTGAAACCGCGTATGCGGGAGAACGGTTCGACCAGGCGACCGCCCTCACCACGAAACAGCTCACTGCCGACAGTATGCAGGCGGCATACCGCAGCGACCACCTATCCGGACCATCTGGTCAACGGGGATTTCGAATACCTGTCCTCCCGGATGCTGTCGCACGAGACCTCACCCTTGAGGGACCCCAATGATTTCACGTTCATCGACCCCGCAAACGGGCAACGGCTCGCCTACCCCGGCAATACCGATTTGTGGAAGTGGACGAACATCCCCGGCTTCAACAAATCGAAGTTCGCGTGGACATCCAGCCAGACCCTGAACGCGAACTACCCGCCCCAACGGGCGGGAGCGGTCGAACTCCAGCTCGACAGGGACGGCAACACGTACGCGGAGCTCGCGGCCAGCCAATCCGGGACGGCCATCTACCAGAAGATAGCCACCACGC
>ENA-UONX01002648-UONX01002648.1-human-gut-metagenome-genome-assembly--contig:-P74old-NODE-2648-length-12294-cov-9.833565_pt1 | contig 12294 bp, 12 predicted proteins | sample MGYA00242466_ERZ724013 | MGnify/ENA metagenome assembly ERZ724013 | reverse complement strand
GATTCACGACCAGATGATGTCGGATATGAGCCAGCGCTGCACGATTGAGATGCTCTCTCAGCAATACCACATCAACACTTCGACGCTCAAGAGCCTGTTCAAAACCGTCTATGGCCAGCCGCTCGCCGCGCACATGAAGGAGCACCGCATGGAATACGCCGCGCGGCTTTTGCGCACGACGACGGACTCCCTCGCGGAGATCGCGGAAAAGGTCGGCTACGAGAGCCAGAGCAAGCTGACCGCCGCGTTCAAGAGCGCCTATGGCGTTCTGCCCAGCGAATACCGGAAGGAGAAAAAAGAAAACAGCCGCCCTTGACGAGCGGCTGAAACGATGTTATACTATAGGCACAGCAGCGGGCTTTTACAGAGCGTTAGCCCTGCTCGTCGGAGGAAACATGATGGTGGTCATGTTCCTCCTTTTTCTTTTGCAGGTCTTCCAGCGTCTCACGAAGCACGAATGCGACGATGCAGATGCCGGATATCGCAAGCAGAAGGTTCGGCATGGCTTTCACCTCCCTTCGGTTTGATTCCGAGTTGGAATGGTGTCAAGCCCGCGCCGTGCCTGTCGGTAAAACCGACGTAAAATATTATAGCACGGTATTTAGCGCTAAACAAGCCTGCTGTTACGCTTTGACCAGCATCGAAAAAGATTTCTCGATATTCAACAGGCGCGCAATGCGCACCCCTGCATGGACGAGGGCAAAACCCCGTTGTAGGGGCGCGCATCGCGCGCCTGCGTTTATATTGTCTCCATATTCATCTCGCGCCCGTTACAGGTTATGCACCCGCAGCGCGCGAATCGCGTTGAGCACCGCCAGCACCATCACGCCGACGTCGGCGAAAATCGCCGCCCACATGTTCGCCAGACCCAGCGCGCCGAGCGCGAGGCAGGCGAATTTGACCGCCAGCGCGAAGACGATGTTCTGATACACGATGCCGATGCATTTGCGGGAGATGCGGATGGCCTTGGCGATTTTCAGCGGGTCGTCGTCCATCAGCACGACGTCAGCAGCCTCGATGGCCGCGTCCGAACCCATCGCGCCCATGGCGATGCCGATATCTGCGCGGCTGAGCACCGGCGCGTCGTTGATGCCGTCGCCGACGAACGCCAGCTTATCCTTGCCGCCCTTGTCGGCGAGCAGCTTTTCGACCTGCGCCACCTTGTCGGCGGGCAGCAGCTCGCTGTGCACCTCGTCCACGCCCAGCGCCCCGGCGACCTGATCGGCCACGCGGCGGCTGTCGCCGGTGAGCATGACGGTCTTTTCCACGCCGGCATGCTTGAGCCGCTCGATGGCCTCTTTAGCGTGCGGCTTCACCACGTCGGAAATCACGATGTGCCCCGCGTACTGCCCGTCGATGGCGATATGGATGATCGTGCCGACGCTGTGGCAGCCGATAAACGGAATGCCGCGCAGCGCCATCAGCTTGTCGTTGCCCGCCAGCACGGCGTGGCCGTCCACCACGGCGGAAACGCCCTTGCCGCTGATCTCCTGAATGTCGCGCACGCGGTCGCGATCGATGGCCTTGCCGTAGGCGCGCTGGAGGCTCTTGCTGATGGGGTGAGAGGAGGCACATTCCGCCAGCGCCGCGTATTCCAGCAGCTTTTCGTTCTCCATCTCGCTGTGGTGAACGCCGCTGACCTCGAAAACGCCCTGCGTCAGCGTGCCGGTTTTGTCAAAGACGACCGTTTTGACCTTGGACAGCGTTTCCAGATAGTTCGAGCCCTTAATCAGCACGCCCTCTTTGCTCGCGCCGCCGATACCCGCGAAGAAGCTCAGCGGGATGCTGATGACCAGCGCGCAGGGGCAGGAGATGACCAGAAACGTCAGTGCGCGGTAAATCCAATCGCTCCACTGCGCCGGATGCCCCAACATCAACCGGACGACGGGCGGCAGAACCGCCAGCGCCAGCGCGCTGTAACAGACGGCGGGCGTATACACGCGGGCGAATTTGGAGATGAAGTTTTCGGATTTGGATTTGTGGGAGCTGGAATCCTCGACCAGCTCGAGGATTTTGGAGACGGTGGATTCGCCGAAGGCCTTCGTCGTCTGAATCCGCAGCACGCCGGTCATGTTGATGCAGCCGCTGATGACCTCGTCGCCCGCCTTTGCGTCGCGGGGCAGGCTCTCGCCGGTCAGCGCGCTCGTGTTCAGGCTGGACGCGCCGGAGAGGATCACGCCGTCCAGCGGCACCTTTTCGCCCGGCTGCACGACGATCACGCTGCCGATCTCCACCTCGTCCGGATCGACCTTTTCAAGCTGGCCGTCGCGCTCGATGTTTGCGTAATCCGGACGGATATCCATCAGCGCGCTGATGTTGCGGCGGCTCTTGCCGACGGCGTAGCTCTGAAACAACTCGCCGATCTGATAAAACAGCATGACGGCGATGGCTTCCACATAGTCGCCGCTGCGCGAGACGATCGCCAGCGCGAACGCGCCGACGGTGGCCACGGCCATCAGAAAGTTTTCGTCGAACACCTGACGGTTCAAAATGCCCCGCCACGCCTTTTTCAGAATGTCATAGCCGATGACCAGATAGGCGGCCAGATACAGCACAAGCTGCAAAACGCCGGTCACGGGGATCAGCTTCAGCGCGATCAGCATGGCCGCAGCGGTCAGGATGCGCGCGAGCATCTTTTTTTGCTTCCTGTTCATGGTTTGATCTCCTTCGATTCAGCGCCGGTTTGAGGATGCGGGCGGATCAGCCCAGCTCGATCTCGCAATCCGGCTCCACCTTGCGGCAGGCCTTGAGCACCGCCTGCATGACCTGCTTTGCGTCCGCGCCCTCGGCGAATTCGACGATCATCTTCTGGGTCATAAAATTGACGGTCGCGCCGGCCACGCCGTCGGTCTTGCGGGCGGCTTCTTCCATCAGGTTGGCGCAGTTGGCGCAGTCCACTTCGATCTTATAGCTCTTTTTCATGTCGGTGACTCCTTTTCGTTTCATACTAATTCTTGTTAAAATGGCTTAATCCGCGCACCATCTTTTTCGCTCTGACTTTGCCTCGTTCCGTTCAACGTACCTCCAGTACGCCTCACTTCACTTGGCTTCGTCAGAACAAAAAATCTGATGCGCTCTGTTAAGCATTTTAACTGCGAATTAGTATCAGTCAATGGATTTAACGATTAAGCACTTGTTTATTCGTTGTGACCGTAGTATAATGCATTGAGAGCGCCCGCGCAAGGGCTTTCGCACAACCTCTTCCGATTGGGCGAAAGGACCTTCCGTTTGGGCGAAAAACGGAGCAAAAAGGGAGAATGTCGTATGAGCGAACATCATCTGCATCCCGCGCCGCAGGATACCGCGTCGTTTGAGGCGGCGGCGCAGCTTTTCAAATACCTGAGCGACCCGACGCGCGTGCGCCTGTTTTTCATCCTCTGCCACAGCGAAAAATGCGTGATCCAGCTTTCCGAATGTATGGAAATGTCCTCGCCCGCGCTGTCGCACCACCTGCGCCCCCTCCGCGCGGCGGGGCTGATCGTCGCCCGCCGCGAGGGGAAGGAGGTCTATTACCGTGCTGCCGACACGGTGGAAGCGCAGCTCTTTCACAAAATGATCGAGCAGGTGCTGGAAATCGCGTGTCCGGGCTGAACGGGAGTTATCCCGTTATTCTTCAAGACTTGCCCGAATTTCCGCTTCCGTGCCGGAGGAGAGAACGCCCTGCGTCATGTCCTTCGGCCCGCCGCCCTTGCCGCCGAACGCCGCGCAGAGGGCTTTGGTCATCGGGCGCACATCCTCCGTTTCGGAGGACAGCGCGAAGCTCCAGCCCGCCTCGCGGGGGATGAGCACGAGCGCCGCCTTTGCGCCGACGGCGAGCTGACCGGCGGCCTTGCGCGCGTGTGCGGCGGGCAGCGCGTCGCAGGCCACGACGCGGATCGCGTTTTTTGCCTCCCGCTGCGCCAGCAGATCGAAAATGCGCATGCCCAGCGCGTCGTTCTGTGCGCGCAGGCGGTCGCGCTCGCCGAGCATCCGCTCCACCGCGCCGGAAAGCTCCTCCGTCGGCACGGAAAGCGCGTGCCCCGCGGCCTTGGCCTGATCGAGCATCGCGTTTTCGTAGGCCAGCGCGCGGCGGCCGCAGAGGATGGAGACGCGCACGCCACTCTTGTATTTCTGCAAGCCGACGACCTTGATCTGGCCGACGGCGCCGGTGGTATGCACGTGTGTGCCGCAGCAGGCGCAGGTATCCACACCCTCGATGCGGACGATGCGCACATCCCCGTCGATCTCCTTTTTGCTGCGGTATTCGATGTTTGCCAGCGCCTCGCGGTTGGGCACGAACGCCTCCACCGGCTGATCGCGCCAGACGGCCTGATTCGCCAGCAGCTCCACGCGGCGGACGTCCTCCTCGGTCAGCGTGCCGTTGAAATCCATGGTCACGGCCTCCGTGCCGATGTGAAAGCCCACGTTATCATACCCGAAAAGGCCGTGCACCAATCCGGAAAACATGTGCTCGCCGCTGTGCTGCTGCATCATGTCCAGCCTGCGCGCCGCGTCCACATGGCCGCGCACCTCGCTGCCGATTGCCAGCGGCGCGCTGACCAGGTGCTCCACCTCGCCGTGAACGTCGTGCGCGTCGAGCACCTGCACGCCGCCCAGCGTGCCGTGATCCGCTCCCTGTCCGCCGCCCTCCGGGAAAAACGCCGTCTGATCCAGCGTGACGACATAGCCGTTTTCCCGCTGCGCGCAGGTTTTGACCACGGCGGAAAAGTCCAGCATATCCACATCTTTGTCGTATAATCTGATGGTCATGGGTTGACGCTCCTCTGTGTCGTTTTTTATGGTTTTATTGTAGCACAATCGTTTAGAAACTTCAAATGGGGACGGACTCCTTCAAGGGGGAAGCTGATTTTTGAGGAGAACGGAAGCAGAAAAAAGTTTGTCCCGCGGTTTACGGATGTGTTATAATAAAGATGACAAACAGGATGAGGAGGTCATCAATATGAGGAATCCTTTAATCATCACCATTGGCCGTGAGTATGGCAGCGGCGGCCGCGAGATCGGCGAGCTGGTCGCCAAAACCCTCGGCATTGCGTATTACGATAAAAAGCTCATCACCCTGGCCGCGCAGAAGAGCGGCCTGTCCGACGAGTTCATCGCCAACAACGAGCAGCGTGTGCGCAGCGGCTTCATGCAGAACCTCGCCGCGAGCGCCGCGTATTCCAGCGGCTTCTTCTCCAGCCAGTATCTGCCGCTGAGCGAATCCATCTTCATCTCCGAGGCGCAGGTCATCCGCGACATCGCCGCGAAGGAGAGCGCGGTCATCGTCGGCCGCTGCGCGGACTATATCCTCGCCGGGCGCGACAATACCATCAACGTCTTCGTCTATGCGCCGCGCGAGGTGCGCGTCAACCGCATCATGGCGCGCCACAACCTGAGCGAGGCGGAGGCGCTCAAGGCCATCAGCACATCCGACAAGGAGCGCGGCAACCACTATTTCCGCTACACGGATCAGAAGTGGGGCAAGGCGCAGAATTACGACGTCTGCATCAACTCCGGGCTGATGGGCATTGAAAAGACCGCCGAAATGCTGGCAGATATGGCGAAAATCGAGGTTCGCGCCTAATGCGCGCGTTCATTCCCTCCGAAACGGCGCTCGTGCTGGGCGGCGGCGGGGCGAAGGGCGCGTATGAGGTCGGCGCGATTGCCGCGCTGGACGCGCTGGGCGTGAAGGCGGGCAGCGTCTTCGGCACGTCCGTCGGCGCGCTGCACGCGGCGATGTACGCGCAGGGCAGCATGGACGCGGCGGCCGAATTGTGGAGCAGCATCCGCCTGAGCGACGTGGTGAGCGAGGAAAGCCTTGCCATCGCGGACGACGCGGAAAACATCTTCGATCACCCGGAAAAACTGCTGGAATTCATCACCCGCTACGCGCACCAGAAGGGCGTGGACGTCTCCCCGCTGATGGAGATTCTGCACCGGCTGATCGACGAGGACAGGGTTCGCCGCAGCGGCGTTCGTCTGGGCGTGGTCACCACGCGCTTCCCGTCGCTGGCGATGGTGGAGAAGCGGCTGGAGGAGATGGAGGCCGGTTCGCTGCACGATTGGCTGATGGCCAGCGCGTCCTGCTTCCCGATTTTCCCGATGAAGCAGGTCGGCGGCGACCGCTATATCGACGGCGGCTTCTGCGACAACACGCCGGTGGAGATGGCCGTGCGCAGCGGCGCGCGGGACATCATCGCCATCGACATCGGCAAGCACCGCTCCCACACGCAGTATGACCGCAGGCCGAACGTCACCTACATCCGCACCTCGCAGCCGCTGGGCGGCCTGCTGACGCTGGACAGCGCGCTCTCGGCGCGCAACCGCACCCTCGGCTATAACGACGTGATGCGCGCGTTCGGGCGCATGCGCGGCGTATCCTATGCGTTTGACGCGGTAGACGCGCAGGCGCTCTACACCCGCGCGCAGGATTACGTTGTCCGGCTGACGCAGGTGGAGATGGCGTTCGCCCATTCCAACGCGCTGACGCGGAAGCGGGAGAGCGCCGCGCCGTTCTTCTCCCTGCTGGAGGAGGAGCTGCCGGAAAAGGCGGACGGCCTCGACTATTTCCTGCGCGGCTGCGAGCTTTGCGCGCAGGCGGCGGAGGTCAACCCGGCGCAGGTGCTGACGTTCGCCGCGCTGCGGGACGAGCTGCGCGCGCGCCTGCCGCTTGAAAAGGCGGAATCCATGCTCGGCTCGCTGCTGGGCGGCCGGATCGGCGTGCTCTTTGCCAAACCGCAGATCGACCGCAGGCTGGTGATCGCCTGTCTGTATCAGATGCTGCTGCGCGAGGGCTCGTTCTCGCCGCTGGCGCTGCGCACGCTGAGCGCATTCCCGCGGGAAATGCTCTGCGCGATGACGCTTCAAAGTATTCTGTAAAGCAAAAAAACACGCTCTCTCGATGTTTTACCGCCGAAGGGAGCGTGTTTTGTTTTGGAGCGATTTGGGCTTGGTGAGCGATGGGCGCGCGCTCAAAGATCGCGGCAGCTCTCCCGCTCGACGATGCGGTGCGGGATGATGCTCTTGGTCGCCATCAATTCCGGACGCTCGACGTGGCTGATGAGCTGGCTGGCCGCCTCGATGCCCAGCTGAAAGGAATTGAGATCCACCGACGTGAGCCGGGGCGAGGTCAATTTCGCGAAAAGCGAATTATTGAACGAGATGATGGAAATATCTTTAGGGATGGAAAGCCCGTGCGCCAGACAGGCGCGCCCGAGCGTCATGCCCAGCAGATCGTCGCTGACGACGATGGCGGTCGGCCTGTCCGCGCGGCTGAGCAGCGCGTGCACGGCCGCGTCGTCGCTGCCCAGCGTCGGCATTTCCACGCAGTAATCCTCCGGAAGGGGGATATCCGCCAGTGCCAGCGCCGCCTGATAGCCGCGCCTGCGGTCGGCGGTGAAAAAATAGGCGTTGTCGCTGCCCAGATAGGCGATGCGCCGATGCCCCCGGCGGATGAGATATTCGGTCGCCTCCTGCCCGGCGAGAAAGTTGTCGTTGTCGATGTAGACCGTCTTGTTCGCGTAGGCATAGGCCTTGCCGATGAGCACGTACATCAGCCCCGCCTGCACCAGATAGTCGATGACGGTATCGCCCTGACGGGAATAGAGCAGAATAAACGCATCTGCCGCGCCGGTGGAGACGAGCAGCCGAATCGCCGCGAGGATTTCGTCGTTGTCGCGCCCGGTGACGATGGTGCTGACGTATTGATGCGCATTGCAGAACTGGTTGATGCCGCGGATCATCTCCAGATAGAAGGGGTTTTCGTAAACCTCTTTGGCGCTCGGCGGCAGGATGACGCCGATGGTGCGCGGCGCGGGGGACTGCGCCGGGTCGCCGCCCATGGCATAGCCGAGCTGCTTGGCGGCCTGACGGACACGCCGTTTGGTGTCCTCGCTGATGGAGGGACTGTTTTGGCAGGTTCTGGATACGGTGGATGGCGAAACGCCTGCCAGCGCCGCCACATCCCGAATGGTTACGGCCACAGAAACGCTCCTTTGCGCAGAAGATAGGGGGAAAGCGGCGCGTGACACAGCCCGCTCTCGTGTCTGCTTTTATTGTAAAAGAGGATGGGTGCGCTGTCAACCGTGTGCGCCCAATTTGCGCAAAAAATTTGCACAAAGTTGCACATTCTGGCGAACAATGGAGGATGAAGCCGAAGAAGGAAGAAGGGCGAATCTGCAAAATGTCGGTTTATGTCGCGCGCGATTTGTAAAAAAGGCTCATAAATTCCAAAAAGGCTCTTGCATTTCTGAAAAGGTTGGTCTATAATGGGTGCATGGACGTTGCACAGCGTTTCGCAAACAACGTCGTGAAACCGTATGTTTGGAGCGGGAGGACGCTTCGACCATAAAAACTCTCTACCAAATGAAAGGGGTAACAATCTATGAAGAAAATCATCGCCTTTGCTCTGGCCGCGTGCCTGTGCCTTGCTCTGGCCGTGACCGCTTCGGCCGAGGGTTCGGTGTACTACCTGAACTTCAAGCCCGAGCAGGATCCGCAGTGGCAGGAGCTCGCGAAGCTCTACACCGAGAAGACCGGCGTGCCGGTGACCGTCGTGACGGCCGCTTCCGGCAACTACGAGACCACGCTGATGAGCGAAATCGAGAAGAACGACCCGCCGACGCTGTTCCAGGTGAACGGCCCGGTCGGTCTGGCCAACTGGAAGGATTACTGCTATGATCTCAAGGACGCCGAGATCACCAAGCACCTGACCTCCGACGCCTTCGCCCTCAAGGAGGACGATAAGGTGTACGGCGTGGCCTACGTCATCGAGACCTACGGCCTGATCGCCAACACCAAGCTGCTGGAGAAGGCCGGCTACAAGGCCTCCGACATCACCAACTTTGAAACCCTGAAGGCGGTTGCCGACGATATCCAGGCGCGCAAGGACGAGCTTGGCGTGGACGGCGCTTTCACCTCCGCCGGTATGGACGGTTCTTCCGACTGGCGCTTCAAGACCCATCTGGCCAACATGCCGATCTACTACGAGTACAAGGCGGACGGCATCGGCGCGACCGAGGCCATCAAGGGCACCTATCTGGACAACTACAAGCAGATCTGGGATCTGTACATCACCGATTCCACCTGCGACCCGAAGCTGCTGGCCAGCAAGACCGGCAACGACGCTGTGGCTGAGTTCGTCGGCGAGAAGGCCGTGTTCTATCAGAACGGCACCTGGGCGTGGAACGACGTTTCCTCCCTCGGCGCTGAGAACCTGACCATGCTCCCGATCTACATCGGCGTGGAAGGCGAAGAGAATCAGGGCCTGTGCACCGGCACGGAGAACTACTGGTGCGTCAACGGCACCGCCAAGCAGGAAGACATCGACGCGACCCTCGCGTTCATGGAGTGGGTCGTGACCTCTGACGAGGGCCGCAAGAGCATGTCTCAGGACATGGGCTTCGTCGCCCCGTTCGATACCTTCACCGGCGAATATCAGTCCGCGAACCCGTTCGTGCAGATTGACGCGCAGTACACCGCCGAGGGCAAGCTCCCGGTGAGCTGGAACTTCGCGACCATTCCGTCCGAAGAGTGGAAGAACGGCGTCGGCTCCGCGCTGACCGCTTATGCTGCCGGCACCGGCGACTGGGACGCTGTGAAGACCGCGTTCGTGGACGGCTGGGCGACCGAGTACAAGCTGAGCCACTAACTGACCTTGCGCCAAAAGGGGCGGGCACTTCGCCCTCCCCTTTTTCTTCTTCAAACTGAGATAGACTGAAAAAAGCAAACTGCCCGCGAAAAGGGCAGTCTTCAAAGCGGCATGCGCGCCATGTCCCTTTGCAGGCTGCCCCATTCCTGCCTCCGAAAGGAACCGAAATATGGAAAAAGCAATCAAAAAATATTGGCCGTTTTTCCTGCTGCCGACGCTGGCGGCGTTTATCATCGGCTTCGTGTGGCCGTTCCTGTGGGGCATTTTCCTGTCCTTCCACAAGTTCACCACCATCAGCAAGACGACGTTCGTTGGGCTGGATAACTACCTGAAGGTCTTTCAGGACAGCACGTTCGTCTCCGCCTTCTGGTTTACGGCGAAATTCACCGTCGTTTCCACTGTCTTGATTAACGTCATCGCCTTTGCCATCGCGCTGGCGCTGACGCGCGGGCTCAAGGGCACGAACGTCTTCCGCACGGTGTTCTTCCTGCCGAACCTGATCGGCGGCATCGTGCTGGGCTATATCTGGCAGATTCTGCTCAACGGCATTCTGACCAATCTGGGCAGGCCGCTGCTCTCGCTGGACGCGCGATACGGCTTCTGGGGATTGATTATCCTGATGTGCTGGCAGCAGATCGGCTATATGATGATTATCTACATCGCGGGGCTGCAAAACGTGCCGGGCGACCTGCTGGAAGCCGCCGCCATCGACGGCGCGACCGGCGCGCAGGCGCTCTTCAGGGTCAAGCTGCCGATGGTCATGCCCTCCATCACAATTTGCACCTTCCTGACGCTGACCAACTCGTTCAAGCTCTTCGACCAGAACCTCTCGCTGACCGGCGGCGAACCGGCCAAGGCCAGCCAGATGCTCGCGCTCAACATCTACGACACGTTCTACCAGCGCAGCGGCGCGCAGTGGAAGGGCATCGGTCAGGCGAAGGCCGTGGTCTTCTTCCTGCTGGTCATCGTCATCGCGCTCATTCAGCTCTATTTCACCCGTCGCAAGGAGGTGCAGCAGTAATGGCCAAATACCATGATGGCGCCGTTTCCGGCTCCCGCCGCGTTGTCAACGTGCTGCTGACCGTGCTGCTCGCGGCGCTTTGCGTCGTGTGGCTCTATCCGGTGCTGCTGATTCTGATCAACTCGCTCAAGGACGAGCTGGCGATTTCCACCGCGACGGTGTTCGAACTGCCGACTCAGGCGACGTTCGCCGGGCTGCACAACTATGCCTACGGCATCACCCAGCTCAACTTCCTGCAATCCTTCGGCTATTCGGCGACGATCACGATCACCTCGGTCGTGCTGATTCTGCTGTGCTGCTCGATGTGCGGTTGGTACATCACCCGTGTGAGCTCCATGATTTCCAAGGCGATGTATCTGCTCTGCGTGTTCTCGATGGTCGTGCCGTTCCAGATGGTGATGTTCACCCTCTCCAAGACGGCGGACACGCTGAGGCTCAACACGCCGTTCAACATCTGCGTGATCTACCTCGGCTTCGGCGCGGGTCTGGCGGTGTTCATGTTCACCGGCTTTATGAAATCCGTCCCGATTGCGATTGAAGAGGCCGCGATGATCGACGGCTGCAATCCGCTGCAAATCTTCTTCAAGATCGTGTTCCCGATTCTGAAACCGACGATGATTTCCACCGCGATTCTGGAAACCATGTGGGTTTGGAACGACTATCTCCTGCCGACGCTGGTGCTGGATATCAAGAAATACCGCACCATCCCGATGGCGATTCAGTATTTCCGCGGCAGCTACGGCCGCGTGGAGATGGGGCCGATGATGGCCTGCATTATGATTACGGTTCTGCCGATTATCGTGATGTACCTCGTCTGCCAGAAATACATCATCGACGGCGTGATCGCCGGTGCGGTGAAGGGCTAAAGACAATGAAACGCCGCGTCTGTTCTCCCCGGCTGTGAAGCGACGGGGGACATGAAGATGGCCATCGACGACGGCTCGTATTACCTTGTCGAGCAGAAGCCGCGTCTCGCCATCGCGAAGTAAGCATTTCGTTCATTTCTGAATCGAATAGAATCTGATAACACGCCGCCTTGTCAAAAGCAGGGCGGCGTGTTATGATATACAGCGTAGTCAGGTAGGGCTACGAGGTAAGCATCCCTTCGCAACAGCGTACAGAAGCGGAGGTGATAGCAATGACGAACGTAGAGTTGTTTAACGCTCTTCTTGCCGTGATTGGTATCGTGATTGGTGCTGTGGCACTTGGTATCGCGTTAGTCAAGCGATAAAAAAGGCCGCCTCGCAGACTGCAACTGCGTGACGGCGAATAGGGTAACCAAACCTAATTAGCTGTTGCGGCGGAAGCCGCATACCTCGTAGGGCGTAACCTACCTGACTACATTGTACGCTATTCCGGCAGGCTTGTCAAGAAGTCAGGTTTGCCGGGGCTTTTTTTGTCAAAAACTTTCTCTGATTTCGGCTTGAAAGCCGTCCGCGAGTTTGATATACTAAACAGTCGAAGTGGTTTGAACAACGAGAAATGGAGAGAGACAGATGAATCAGGTCGGTTTTGACAGCGAAAAGTATATCCGGCTGCAATCGGAGCATATCCGTGAGCGCATCAACCAGTTCGGCGGCAAGCTCTATTTGGAATTTGGCGGCAAGCTCTTTGACGATTATCACGCGGCGCGCGTGCTGCCGGG
>ENA-UONX01002646-UONX01002646.1-human-gut-metagenome-genome-assembly--contig:-P74old-NODE-2646-length-12295-cov-21.499755_pt1 | contig 12295 bp, 10 predicted proteins | sample MGYA00242466_ERZ724013 | MGnify/ENA metagenome assembly ERZ724013 | reverse complement strand
GCCGGGGCCGCCCATGCCGGTGCCGTCGGGGCAGCCGCCCTGGATCATGAAGCCGTAGATGCAGCGGTGGAAGATCAGGCCGTTATAAAAACCGGCGTTGGCGAGGGAGATGAAATTCCGCACGCTCTGAGGAGCGATGTCGGGGTATAGCTCCGCCACGATCTTCTTGCCGTTTTCCATTTCGATGGTCACAATAGGATTGCTCATATCCGTTCTCCTTCTCTTATCAGGCGTCAGCGGTTCTTTTCCCGCATGGCACGGTCCATCTCCCGCTTTGCATCCCGCTTGGCGATGGCGTCTCGCTTATCGTAGTTTTTCTTACCCTTGCACAGCCCCAGCTCCACCTTTACCCGACTGTCCTTGAAATACAGGCTCAGAGGGATCAGGGCATACCCGTCCTGCTTTTGCAGATCGTGGAGCTTGCGGATCTCCCGCTTGTGCATCAGCAGCCGCTTGGGCCGATCCGGATCCTTGTTGAAGATGTTGCCCTGCTCATAGGGGGAGATGTGCATACTCAGGGCGAACAGCTCACCGTCCTTGGCCACGCAGTAGGAATCCTTCAGATTCACCCGCCCGCCCCGGATGGACTTGACCTCCGTCCCGGCCAGCTCGATGCCCGCCTCATAGCGCTCCTCCACGAAGTAGTCGTGGTACGCCTTGCGGTTCTGTGCAGCGATCTTAATGCCACGCTTTTCCATGGGAAGCGCTCCTTTCATGAAGTGTGGCATATAGTATACCACGTTCCACCGCTGATTACAAGCCCGAAATATGCGCCGCACTGCTGATAGAGAAGCCCTCTTGGCACACAGCCTCTGCCGTGGTATACTGCAGAAAAAACGCAAGGAGGATATCACTATGAACCTGACCGAACAGCTGCTCTCCCGCCGGGAGATCTACCATGGCCGCATCATCGACGTGCAGGTGGATACCGTGTCCCTGCCCAATGGCAATACCTCCACACGGGAGGTGGTACGCCACCCCGGCGGCGTGGGGATCTTGGCGCTGGATGACGAGGACTGCGCCGTGCTGGTGGAGCAGTACCGCTATGTGTTTGGCCGGACGCTGCTGGAGATCCCCGCCGGAAAGCGGGAGCCCGGCGAGGACCCGCTGACTACGGCCCGGCGGGAACTGCGGGAGGAGACCGGCGCCGAGGCCACTCACTGGCAACCGCTGGGGGCCGTTCTGCCTTCTCCCGGCTGCTACGGCGAGGTGCTGCACCTGTATCTGGCCCGTGACCTGACCTTTGGGGCAACGCACCCCGACGCCGACGAATTTTTGCAGGTGCGGCGCCTCCCCTTCGATACGCTGCTGGCACGGTGCCTCTCCGGCGAGATCGAGGACGGCAAGACCGTGGCCGCCGTGCTGAAGGCGAAGCTGCTGGGACTGTAAGCGCCACCGGAAAAGAACAGAGCAAAGACCCGGTATCGACAGGATACCGGGTCTTTGCCCCTTGCCCTTTCGGGCAGAGAGAGGGGTAAAAAAAGAGTAAAAGGAAGGGAAAAAGAAGATAGCAAGGGAAGAGCCTCAGTCGGCAAACAGCGGTGTGGAGAGATAACGGTCGCCGGTATCCGGCAGCAGCACCACGATGGTCTTGCCCTCGCTGCCGGGCCGCTTGGCGATCTCAATGGCGGCCCACAGCGCAGCGCCGGAGGAGATGCCCACCAGCACGCCCTCGCTGCGGCCCATTTCCTTACCCAGCGCAAAGGCGTCATCGTTCTCCACAGGGATGATCTCGTCATAGACCCTGGTATCCAGCACCTGCGGCACGAAGCCTGCGCCGATGCCCTGGATCTTGTGGGCGCCGGCCACGCCGGTGGAGAGAACGGCGGAACTCTTGGGCTCCACGGCCACCACCTTCACCTCCGGGTTCCGGGACTTCAGATACTGCCCCACACCGGTGATGGTGCCGCCGGTGCCGACACCGGCCACAAAGTAGTCCACCTTGCCGTCGGTATCCTCATAGATCTCCGGGCCGGTGGTCTCGAAGTGCGCCTTGGGATTGGCGGCATTGACAAACTGACCGGGGACAAAGCCGCCGGGGATCTCACGGGCCAGCTCCTCCGCCTTGGCAATGGCGCCGCTCATGCCCTTGGAGCCCTCCGTCAGCACCAGCTCGGCGCCGTAGGCCTTCATCAGCTGGCGGCGCTCCACGCTCATGGTCTCCGGCATGACGATGATGACCCGATAGCCACGGGCGACGGCCACGGAGGCCAGACCGATGCCGGTATTACCGGAAGTAGGCTCGATGATAACGCTGCCGGGCTTCAGCAGGCCCTTCGCCTCTGCGTCGTCGATCATGGCACGGGCGATACGATCCTTCACGGAGCCGGCGGGGTTGAGATACTCCAGCTTGCCCAGCAGCCGGGCCTTCAGACCGTACTTCTTCTCCAGATGGGTCAGCTCCAGCAGGGGAGTGTGGCCGATGAGCTGATCGGCAGAGGTATAAATGCGGGACATAACAGCGCTTCCTTTCCATGCGGCAAGGGCCGATGATCGTTTTTGATAATACTACTAATTCGGTAGGTTGGTAGTACTATACCACCGGCGGAAGAAGATGTCAAGGGACTCCGGAAAAAATATTTGCTTCCGGCGCTGTTGTTTCCAAAATATGCAAGATTCCTCCCACCGCAGCGTGTATAATCATAGAAAAACCAACAGCAAAAGGAGCGAATACCATGGATATTCAGGAACTACGCCGGGAGGCGCAGACCATGCAGCCTCAGCTGACGGCGGATCGTCGCCGCCTGCACCGGAACCCGGAGGCCGGGGCGGTTCTGCCGGAGACGGTGTCCTATGTCAAGGAGCGGCTGACGGAGATGGGATACCATCCGCAGGAGCTGGGCGGCGGCCTGACCGCCACCGTCACCGGAACTGATACCGGACGCTGCATCCTGCTGCGGGCGGACATGGATGCCCTCCGGGGACAGGAGCAGTCGGGCCTGCCCTTCCAATCGGAAAACGGCTGTATGCACACCTGCGGCCACGATATGCACACTGCCATGCTGCTGGGTGCGGCCCGGCTGCTGATGCAGCACCGGCAGGAGCTCTCCGGCACGGTGAAGCTGGTGTTCCAGCCGGACGAGGAGGGCTTCACCGGCGCCAAGGCCATGCTGGCGGCAGGAGTCCTGCAAGATCCGGCCCCCAGCGAGGCGCTGGCCCTCCACGTCCACTCCGGCACCCCCTCCGGAACGGTGCTGTGCGGCAGCGGGACCTTCATGGCGGGCTGTACCCTGTTCCGCATCACGGTGCGGGGAAAGGGCTGCCACGGGGCCATGCCGGAGACGGGCGTGGACCCCATCGGCATCGCCGCCCAGATCTGGCTGGCCCTGCAGGAGATCACCGGCCGGGAGCTTCCCGCCAAGACCCCGGCAGTGGTGACGGTGGGTCGGTTTCAGGCGGGACAGGCTCCCAACATCATCCCCGATGAGGCGGTGCTGGAGGGGACGATCCGTACCTTTGACCGGGCGGTGACGGCCCGGATCATGGAGCGCATCCGCCAACTGTCGGAGGGCATCGCCTCTGCCTTCCGGGGCAGCGCACAGATGGAGGAGCTGGCCTCGGCCCCGCCGCTGCAAAACGATCCGGCCCTGACGGAGGATATGGCGGCGCTGGCGGAGACGCTGCTGGGCCGGGAGAAGGTCTTCCGGCTGAAGGAGGGCGGCATGGGTTCCGAGGATTTTGCCTCCTACACCTATGAATTGCCCTGCGCCTATCTGCTGCTGGGGGCCGGGTCACCGCAGGAGGACCCCCGCTACGGTCAGCCCATGCACAATCCGAAGGTGGTGTTCAGCGAGGACGTCCTGCCCTTGGGCGCAGCGCTGCTGACTGCCGGGGCCATGCACCGTCTGGAGCGGTGAAGCATAAGCTGGAGATCAGCTGCCGTGCGGAGACCATTATAATTATATGTGTATGATAGATATGGCGGCCGTCATAATGGGCAGCTGTAAGAGGCGGTTTTAAGTGCGACATTGGATCGCTTGCCTAAAAGACCCCCGGACAGAAGGAGTGAAAATTCCTCCCGTCCGGGGGTCTTGTGCTGACTTTCAATATTTTATGTGCATTGTTTTGCCTCCGACGGGTGACTTTCTTTCCGTAGCGAAAGAAAGATTCACCGTCGTGTCAGCCGGTTTCCAGCCGTTTGTACGGCGTGAAAACCGGGACACTTCCTCGAAACCGCCCTGCTGCATCCGCCACCGGCGGCGCTTCGGCGGTTTCCTGAAGAACGCCAGCAGAAACCGATGGTTTCTGCACTTCCTCCTTGTTTGCAAGAGCTGTGGTCTAAGTCCTGCCGAAACAGGGAATTGACTCAGCGACAGACCCGCTGCCGCTCCCGCTCTGTCGAAGGGAATGCTGCGTCTATCGCCGAGAACGGATTCCCACGACCAGTTTGCCAACTGGTCTCGGAATGACAGATTTATCTTATAATAGAACTTTCAGCGGCCCAATTACCTTCTGTCTGCTTGTTGTGTGTCATTGCCACGGGTGCGAAGCACCCGTGGCAATCCGCCCCCTTCGGTAGAACATCAGACTTCTTCAACCGACCGAGCAGCGGCAGCGTGAGTAGAAGGAAGCCGATTCCTTGCTTCGGCGGGGCCTATGATGCAACTCTTACACACGATAGAGGAAGCCTTGAAACCTTAGGTTTCAAGTGGCGTTCTTTGGTAACTTTCTGCCGCTATTGGCAGAAAGTTACCCGCCGGAGACAACAAAAGCGAGACGTATCATGACAGCTGAAGGCTATCACCATAGAGATAGCCTGTCATTTCCCGGCGATAGACCCACACGCCCCTTCACCTGAGTGAGAGCGGCAGCGGGTCTGTTGCAGAGTCAATTCCTTTTACAGCCCATAGAGAACGCAACTCTTGAGAGCAAAGGAAGTTTTGAAACCATCGGTTTCAAACGGCTCTTTTGCCCACTTTTCCAGCTGGTGGGAAAAGTGGGCCGCCGGAGGCACGTTCTCACCGAAGTCACCCCGTCGGAGACCTGTCCCATTGAAGTCCCCGCAGACAAATCAAAACATCTCCCTTACGCAAGCAGGATCCGGTCATTATCCAGCGCATGGCCTGCGCCGCTGCGGAAGCGCTCCAGCAGGTCATTGACCGTGAGCCCCTCCCGCTCTGTCCCGGAGACATCCAGCACAATGGAGCCCTCCGCCATCATCAGGGTGCGGCTGCCCAGAGACAGGGCCTGCGCCATGTTGTGGGTCACCATCAGACAGGTGATGCGGTGCTCCGCCACGATGCGCCGGGTCAGCTCCAGCACCTTGTCCGCCGTGGCGGGGTCCAGTGCCGCCGTGTGTTCGTCCAGCAGCAGCAGCTTGGGCGGCACCATGGTGGCCATCAGCAGCGTCAGCGCCTGCCGCTGACCGCCGGACAGCAGCCCCACCGGCTGGCGCATCCGCTCCTCCAGCCCCATGTCCAGCTGGGCCAGCTGGCTGCGGAACAGCTCCCGGTCCCTGGGCGTGATGCGGCGGAAGGGGCTTCCGTGGGAGGCTCGCAGATAGGCCAGCGCCAGATTCTCCTCGATGGTCATGTGGGGAGCGGTCCCCCGCATGGGGTCCTGAAACAGCCGCCCAATGACCCGGCTGCGCTGGTGCTCCGGCTGGAAGGTCAGATCCGTACCGTCCAGCAGGATACGCCCCTCGTCAGTGTAAAAGCTCCCGGCAATGGCCCCAAACAGGGTGGACTTCCCGGCGCCGTTGGAGCCTACGATGGTGGCGAACTCCCCGTCCTCCAGATGCAGGGAGAGCTGCCGCAGAGCCTGCCGGGCATTGGGTGTGCCGGGGTGGAAGGTCTTGGAAATGGCAGTGATGTCCAGCATATCAGGCGGCCTCCTTTCGGCTGTGCTTCTGCTTCTGAAAAGCGGCCCAGCGCCGCAGACCGGGGGCGGCAATGGCCAGCGCCACAATGACGGCGGTGAGCAGCTTCAGGCACTCCACCGGCACCACCTTGGTGTAAAACACCACGGCGTAGATAAAGCGGTAGACCACGGAGCCCACCAGCGCTGCCAGAATACCCTTATACACCGTGCGGCGGCCCAAGATGGTCTCGCCGATGATGAGACACGCAAGCCCGATGACCACGATGCCGGTGCCGGAGTTGATGTCCACGGTTTTCTGATACTGTCCCACCATGGCGCCGGACAGAGCCGTCAGCGCATTGGACAGGCACAGCCCCACGGTGACGGTAAAGGTGGGATCCAGCGACGAGGCCCGGACCATATCGGGATTGTCGCCGGTGGCTCGGATGGAAAGCCCCAGCCGGGTCCCCAGAAACAGCGCCAGCAGCCCGGCGCACAGGAGCGTCACTGCTGCGGCCAGCACCAACTCATACCAGTCACCGCCCAACCCGATGGAGCGCAGCAGGGTAAAAACGGTGTCGCTGCCCAGCAGGCTCTCGTTGGAGCGCCAGCCCATGGCCATGAGGTTGATGGTGTAAAGCCCCGTATTGGTGACGATGCCCGCCAGAATGGAAGGCACCGACAGCCGGGTCTGGAGGAAGGCGGTGATGGACCCGGCGCACGCCCCCGCCAGCATGGCCGCCGGAACGGCCAGCAGGGGATGCCCGGCGGCGGTAAGGGTCACGGACACGGCGGCCCCCAGCACGAAGCAGCCGTCGGTGGTGAGATCGGCAATGTCCAGCACCCGGAAGCTCAGGAACAGCGCCAGCGCCACCGGCGCATAGAGAAAGCCCAGCTCCAGTGCGGTTTGTATGACAAGCAGCATGATTCGGCTCCTTTCGGAAGGTCAGTCGGGAAGCATCAGTCCTTGGTGGTGGTGACCTCCACCAGCTGGGCCATCTGGGCAAACACGGAGTAGTCGGCCTTCAGCACGGCGGCGGTGTCGGTGTTGACGGTGATGATGCCGCCGTCCATCCGGTAGTAGTCCTCCATCCCGTCCATGCCCTGCGTCATGACCTGATAGGCCAGCGTGGCAGTGCGTGCGCCCAACTCGGTGTAGTTGACGCCACAGGTGGCGAAGGCACCGTTGCGGACAAAGGAGTCAGCCCCGGTATAGTGGGGGATGCCGGCCTTGGCCAGATCGTCGGCAATGGCCAGCTCGGCGGCCATGATAACATTGTCGGTGGGGGTGAACACGGCGTCCACCTTGGCGGAGATCAGGGCGGCGGCAGCGGCCACCACCTCGTCGTTGGTGTTGGCAGTCTGCTCCACACAGGTAATGCCGTGCTGCTCCAGATACGCCTTGGCCTCGGCAATGGGCTTGGTGGAGTTGGGCTCGGACAGGGAGTACAGTAGCCCCACCTTGGAGACGCCGGGATCCTGCGCCAGCATCATGTCCAGAATGTACTCGGTATTCAGCGCATCGCTGGTGCCGGTAACATAGTCGATGCCGGTGAGCTTGGCGGTATCGGGATCGGAGATGGCGGCATACACCACCGGCGTCCGGCTGTCCTCAGCCGCCACGGCGGACACCTGAGCGGCGGTGGTGGCGATGGGAATGATGGCATCCACCTGATCGGCCACGGCCTGATCCGCCAGCTGCTTCAGCACCGACTGATCCCCCTGCCCGGAGGTGATGGTGTAGCGAATGGAGACGTTCTGCTCCTGAGCGATGGCGTCCAGCCGGGCGGCGATGGCATCGGCGATCTCGTCCAGCGAGGCATGATCCATCTGCTTGATGATGGCCACGGTATAGCCGTCCTTATCCTCATCCTTACCGCCATCGGAGGGCTTGGCGCCGCAGGCGGCCAGGCTCAGCACCATCAGCACGGACAGCACCAGCGCCGTCAGGGACTTCATCAGATTCTTCTTTTTCATACGGGTATCCTCCTAAAAAATGATCTCAGGCGGCAGATGATCCCGTGGCCGTGCCGGGGCCTGCGGAAAATAAAAAACGGCCTTCGTCCCACATGGGACAAAAGCCATTGCTTCTGCGATACCACCCAAATTGACGCCCAGCGGCGTCCGCTCGCTTCTGCGTACCATCATACGCACCCCGGTGGGTAACGGGTGGGGCTCCCGTCGGTCCCTACTTGGCCTGCGCCGTTCGGTCCGCCCTCAAAAGTCCATTCACCGGCCGCTCACCGCCCCGATCCCACCATCCGGGGCTCTCTGAAGGAATTGCCGCACCGACTACTTCTCTTTCTCACAGGTTTGTGCTGTGTACTTGTTGTGGAGTATTATATGCGTCCGGCACACACTTGTCAAGCCCCGGCAGAAAATTTTTCTGGCAACCGCCGACGGGACATGGTATAATGGGGACACTATCTGAAGAAAGGCAGGAATGGATATGAATTTTGCGGAGCTGTCGGCGCAGCGGTACTCCCTGCGTAAGTTCAGTGACCGGCCGGTGGAGGATGCCCTGCTGCAGCAGGTGCTGGAGGCAGGACGCAACGCCCCAACCGCCCATAACAACCAGCCCCAGCGCATCTTCGTGCTGCAAAGCCCGGAGGCCATGGCGAAGGCGGACGCCTGCATGGGCTGCCACTTCCATCCGCCGGTGCTGCTGGCGGTGGCCTATGACCCGGCGGCGGCTTGGGACCGGGAGTGCGACGGGAAGAACCACGGCGAGATCGACGCCACCATCGCCGTGACCCAGATGATGCTGCAGGCGGCGGATCTGGGCCTTGGCACCACCTATGTGGGGATGTTCGACCCGGAGAAGCTGACGGCGGCCTTCCCGGAGATGGCGGCCTTGTCCCCATCGCCATGCTGCCGCTGGGCTATCCCGCCGAGGGAGCCCATCCCGCCCGGCTGCACACGGACCGCAAGCCCATGGAGCAGCTGGTGAAATACCTGTAAAAAATATCCGCTTCCGTTACACCGGAAGCGGATATTTTTTTAACTCTGTGCCTGCTCCAACAGCTGGGCGGCGACGGAGCCGGCCACGTCGGAGCCGCTGCCGCCGTGCTCCACCACCACCACGAAAGCCAGCGGCAGGGTGCTGTCGTCCACGAAGCCCACGAACCACGCATGAGGAGCACCGTCGCTGACCTCCGCCGTGCCGGACTTGGCGCAGACCGCCAGATCCCCGAACCGGGACTGCCCGTAGGTCTCCTGCACGTTGTGGGCCATCATGTCCCGCAGGGTCTGGCGGGTCTCGGCGGTGAACACGGCGGCCCGCTTTTCCTTGGCGGGAATGGCGGCGGGCAGCCCCAGTACGCCGGTCTCCCGGTACAGGAGTCGGGGCGTGGCGGCCCTGTCGTCAGAGGCAATGGAGCCCATCAGCGCCAGCATGGCGCAGGGATTCACCATGTCCTCATACTGCCCCACGCCGGACCAGCCCAGATCGCCGCCGCTCCCGGCGGTGAACAGCCCGGAGACCGTGGGGATGCCGCTGACGGAGAAGCCCTCCAGCAGCCCCGCCTGCCGGGCGTAGTCCTGCAAAACGTCGGCCCCCAGCTCTACCGCCAGCTGGGCATACACCCCGTTGCAGGAGCGGGCAAATGCGTCGGAGAGATCCATCTCCCCGTGGGCGTAGGGGCAGGTGATGACCTGATCCCCGATGGTAACGCTGCCGTCGCAGGTGAAGGTGCGCTCCTCCACGCCGGGCAGCTGCTCCAGCGCCGCAGCGGTGGTGACCACCTTGAACACGGAGCCGGGGGTGTACAGACCGGACAGGAGCCGGTTCAGATACACACCCTCATAGTCGCTGTCGTCGTCGCTGATCTCCGGCGGGTCGGCGGGGTCGAAGGAGGGGTTGGAGACCATGCAGAGGATATCGCCGGTCTGATAGTTGTACACGGCGGCCACGCCCTTGCGGCCGTCCAGCGCCTCCCACGCCGTTCGGCTGAGGTCGGCATCTATGGTGAGATACACCTTGTGACCGCCGGAGAGGGTGCCGGTGAGGGGGTCAAAGCCGATGAGCCGGGACTGGAACGCCTCCAGTGCCGAGGTGGAGATGTTCCCCAGCTGATCTCCCACGGCGTGGAGGGTGGCCTGCCGCAGGGCGCCGTCCTCGTGATAGACGCCGGAGGGGCCGTCATAGAGGACGGTGCCGTTGCGGTCCAGCACCTGACCGGTGCGGACCACGCCGTCGGTGTAGGCATGACCGTTGGCGGAGAAGGAGGCCCACGCCTCCCCCCGGAAGGTGTAGCGCAGGCAGAACAGCGCCAGCCCCAGCCCCAGCAGCACGATCAGCAGCAGGAGCAGGACGGAGCGGAATTTCACTTGCTTCATCGGGCATCCTCCTTTCCGAAGATGTCGTCCGTGGCGACTCCCAGTTCATCCAGAAAACCGGTGGCCTGCGGCGGCTTGACGGCGGGAGCCGGAGCCTTGGGGGCCGCCTTGACGGATACGGGCGGCGGCGCTGCCGCCTGCAAATAGGCCAGCAGCCCCCAGCAGGACAGCATACTGGAGCCGCCCATGGAGACGAAGGGGAAGGTGACGCCGGTCAGGGGCAGCAGGTCCACGGAACCCAGCACGTTGAGGGTGGTCTGGAACACCAGCATGGCGGCGGTGGCGCAGGCGGCGATGGCGTAAAAGCTGGAGCGGGAGCGCCCTGCGGCCCGCAGGGCGTAAATGCCCAGCAGGATCACGGCGGCTGCAGCACACAGGGCCAGCAGCAGGCCGAACTCCTCGGACACCACGCCGAACACCAGATCCGTGTTGGCGGCGCCTACGTATTTCAGCCACGCCTCCTCCGGCCCTGCGCCGAAGAGACCGCCGGAGGCCACGGCGGACATGGTGCGGGTCTGCTGATAGCCCTCCTCCTGGGCATACTCCCAAGCGTGCCGCCACACGGCAAATCGGGCCAGCACATAGGGCTTGAAGCGCAGGACGATGCCCCCGGCAAAGCCTGCGGCGGCGGTGATCATCACGATGGAGGGCAGGTCGCCGGTGCGGAGAAAGGCGATGCACAGAAATGCCACGAAAAAGATCAGCGCCGTGCCGAAGTCGCTCATCAGGGCCAGGCACCCCACGCAGTAGGCGGAGAAGAGAATGGTGAAAATGAGGTTCCGCTTGGCAAACAGGCGGTCTAACGTGGCGGCCCCCGCCAGAATGAATACGATCTTCACCAGCTCTGAAGGCTGGAAGGTAATAGGGCCTACGGCGATCCAGTTCTTGGCGCCGAAGATACGCTGCCCAAACAGCACGTTGAAAGCCAGCAGCGCTGATGCGGCGGCTACCAGCGGCCACCGGAGCTTCAACGCCAGCGGCAGACTCTGCAAGACCCGGTCCATCAGCAGATACAGCCCCATGCCCAGTACCACGGCGACCAGCTGTTTATATAAGGAGTGGGAGTCATAGGCGGCGGTGACGGCGAAGCCCACGGTGGTCAGCAGCAGCGCCAGGACCTCCAGCCCACGGGAGCCGGTGCGGCGCAGGGAGCAAAAGACCCACGACAGCAGCACCAGCCCGCCGAAGCCGATGCACACCGGCAGCGAGGCTCCGGTCGTCAGACCGGGGAGGAATTGCAGGAACATCAGCACCTGAAACAGGGTCAGCAGCCACAGCGTCCCACGGGAGGCGGCGGTGCGGGCCGGCCGACGGGCCTGCTTCTGGTCGGGGAAGAAGTAGATATCCACCCCGCCCATGGAGAGGGCATCGCCGGGATTCAGGGCGGTGGGGTGCTCCACCACCGTGCCGTTGAGCAGCGTGCCGCCGGTGCGGATGGGGTAGATGCGCCAGATGCCCTCGCTGTCCCGGCACAGGGCGGCGTGGCTGCGGGAGACGGATGGAAAATTGATGCGAATATCCGCCTGTCTGGCCCGGCCGATCATGTTCTCCCAGTGGTACAGCGGATAGCGTGCGCCGTTGGAGAGACTGAGAAAGCCCCAGCTCTCCTGTTTCCCTCCGGAGAGTAAGGTGCGCCCGCAGCGGATCAAAAGCAGAACCGCCACAGTGGACAGAGCGATGCGCCCGACCCAGAGGAGCCATGGCAGCACGCCGGTGAAAAAATCGTTCATAGGAAACCTCACATTATTGTAATGGGGGATGTAAAACAGGAGAGGGAGCGAATGGAGATCGAGGAAGAGATGCAAACAAAGCAGCGAGTAAGATACATGGATATCATAGAGATATCATGATAGGGGATCGTGGATCCGCAGGAGGAACCGGTCAAAACGAAATGGATATCGTGTCCACCTGTGGCGCACACTCCGGCTGAAAACGCTGGCGAGAGGAACTTCTGCGGAGTGGAGGGAATCGGACAGAAACAGAACGCTTTTGGACTGTCCACCCCATGCCGAACCCTGTCCAACATTCGTCCAATATAGGAATAGTGTATCATAAATGTCAAGGGAAGGAAAAGTGTACGATGGCAGGGGAGATATAAGCCCGGATTTTGACAGGGATTACAAAGCGTTGAAAAAAGTTGAAAATAAGGAAAAAAGTC
>ENA-UONX01002641-UONX01002641.1-human-gut-metagenome-genome-assembly--contig:-P74old-NODE-2641-length-12336-cov-6.326276_pt1 | contig 12336 bp, 13 predicted proteins | sample MGYA00242466_ERZ724013 | MGnify/ENA metagenome assembly ERZ724013 | reverse complement strand
GGCTTTTGTGAACTGGAAAGATAACAAACAGAAAGGATTATTTGCTATGGCAACAGGTACAGGCAAAACTATTACATCCTTAAACTGTCTACTTGAAATTTATAAGAAACTAGGTTATTATAAAGCACTTATATTAGTTCCAACTATTACACTTGTTGAACAGTGGGAAAAAGAATGTGAAAAATTTAATTTTGGCAATGTAATCAAAGTCTGCTCCAAATACGGAGGGTGGCAGACCTCGCTGGCAAACATACGCATGTTGGAGTTGTCAGATCCAAACAACAAATTATCGTATGTGATTATTTCTACATATGCATCTTTTATTCGACCGGCCAATTTTTTGGAATTAAATCAATTCCCAAAGGCTAAATTGTTGCTTATTGCTGACGAGGCTCATAACATGGGAGGAGGGCTTGTTGCAAAACGATTGAATGATATTAAATATTTGCGACGGATAGGACTGTCTGCTACACCTGAGCGACAGTTTGATGAAGAAGGAAATTTGCGATTAATGTCATTCTTTGGATGCGATAAAGAATTTACTTTTGAGTACTCAATGGCAGAGGCCATTAGAAACAAAGCATTGTGTAAATATTATTATTATCCTCATCTAGTGGAATTGACTCAAGATGAAATGAGCCAGTACATTGAGCTGTCGAAGAAAATTGCAAAAATCATTAATAGGACCGATGACGATAGTCGAGAAATCTTAAAACGACTTTTGCTGAAACGAAAGCAAATTATACATAAAGCAGAAAATAAGAAAATAGAATTTGAAACAATATTAAAAGATCATCTAAATAAAACCGGTTCTTTAAAATATACGTTAGTATATGTTCCTGAGGGGAACCAATTAGATGATCAAACCGCAGATATTTTCGATACGGTAGAAGGAATTAAGGATGATGAAGATACACTGCATCTTATTGATGAATATACGCGTATCGTAAGAGATATTGACCCGCATATAGTTGTACGTCAATTTACATCAGAATCCATTGACCGTGATTCAATGTTGTTTGATTTTGCGAATGGGAATATTGATGTTTTAACGTCAATGAAGTGTTTGGACGAAGGTGTTGACGTACCACGTAGCGAATTAGCAATCTTTTGTGCCAGCACGGGAAATCCTAGACAGTTTATTCAGCGCCGAGGCCGTGTGCTGAGAACACATAAAGATAAACGATATGCTGTTATTCATGATCTTGTAGTAATCCCAGGTGTGAATTTCGATCCGGAATGCTATGAGTTGGAAAAGAGTTTAGTCTCAACCGAAGTAAAACGAGTCCGAGATTTTGCACTCCTTTCCGAGAATTGTAATGACACACTAAATATTTTAGATGATGTATTAAATCGATATCAAATATCACTTTTTAATTGATACTACTATGGCTACTCATTACACAAATGGAGACAGAATACTGCAAGCAGTATTGGCCGATCCTAAACTTGCCGAATTGGGCGAGTATACACCAACTGGAGATGAAACAGTTGCAGACGCTCTTGATTCTGAAAATGCCACAATACGTGCTGTTGCCATGATTATTGATGGGAATGAGAATCAATATACCCCTAAAGAAATATATACTCAGGTGTCTAATTATCTTACCTCTAGCATATGAAACTAAATAAAATTATTATAAAGAATTTCCGCAGCTATTACGGTGAAAATTGTTTTGAACTGTCGGATGGCTTAACCCTTGTTATTGGAGATAATGGTGACGGCAAAACAACCTTCTTGGAAGCTTTAGAGTGGTTATTTGATACTAGTAAGGATAATAAAAGCGAAAGTAATATATCCGAGATGCGCAAAGCCGAGATGGGGATTGGCGATAGTGATGAGGTATCTGTAACTATGACTTTTGACCATCGTGGAGAAAAGGAAATTTGTAAAAAATTCATTTTCGAAAAAGATACTAATGGATCTGTTAGAACAGGAGATTTTTCTTTTGTTGGATATGAGATTGTGGGAGCAGAAAGGTATAAGCGAGACGGAAAGATATTATTAGAATCCTGTTTTGATACTGTAATACGCCGATATTGCTTATTCAAAGGGGAGCGAGAGTTAAATGTTTTTGATAATAATACTGCTCTCAAGACATTGGTTGACACATTTTCTGGAATCAAACAATTCGATAATCTTGTTGAGTTGACTACGTATTTTGAGCAACAATCTGATAACTTAGTTACCAAAGAGTTAAAAAAAGATAAAAAGCAGGAGGAGGTTATTAAACGACTTGAATATGAATTGAGTAAAGTGCAATCTGATATTTCTGATGTTCGCCATGATATTAGTATCAAAGAGAAGGCTGTATCAGACTATGAGACCAGATTAAGAGTTCTAGAGGAGAACCAGGATGCTTGTGAGAATTTACAGGATATAAATGCTCGAATTGAGCAGAAAAAAATAGAACAGCGTAGACTGATGGGTTATATCAATCTAGACTATAATGCCATGCTACTGGATGATATGTGGATTCTTAGAGCATTTCCTTCTATTTTAAGCGAATATCAGAAAAAAGTTTCATCTCTTAGTCGTGAGAAGAGAAAATTACAAAAGGCAGAGGACGAAAGAATTGCTGTTGAGAAGGGGAAACAAGAAGCAATAAAGGAAATCCAGAAATTGGCCAATGATGCTACACCTCTCCCGTGGAATCTTCCTGATAAGGAGACTATGCAGGAGATGATCGATGATGAAATCTGCAAAGTTTGCGGGCGGCCTGCAGAAAAGGGAAGTGACGCATATAACTTTATGGTTAATAAACTCAATGAGTATCTTGATCATATTCGTAAAGAATCAGAGGCTGCTCAACAGCAAGAGACTCCAATTAAGCCTCTCTTTGAGAACACATACATAAATGAGCTGCATACACGTAGCATTCAGTTGAGTGGTGATACAGAGCAGGAATTGATGGGGTTGGCAACCGCTATTGCCGATAGGTTATCTTTTGTGCAAAGCAGAAAGCAGGATTTGGAGAGAGTAAATAAAGACCTTACAGAGGCAGAAGATGCAAAAATGCAGCTCCTTATTCAGACCCCTGATCTTACGGAAGAGATGCTTATCAAGAACTTTAAGGATTTTAAAGGCCTTTCTGATAGCAGCAAGCGAGCATCATTAGATCTTCAAGAATTGAATCATGAGCTTGAAGTGTTAGAGGCCCAAAAGCAGGAACTAAAAGAACGACAAAATCAGATAGTCCCATCAAATGGAATCGTAAGAGTTTATCAGAAAGTCCATATTACGCTTGAACGAATCATGAAAGCGTTTGAGGCGGCAAAGAATAGAAATGTAGAAGAATTTATTCAAACCCTTGAGGAGCAGGCTAACATATATCTCAAGAAGCTCAATGCTGATGATTTTCGTGGCGTTATTAAGATAAAAAGAACCGCAGACGGTTCAGCACGAATAAACCTATATAGCTCTAATGATACCTTGATAGCTAATCCAGGTGGTGCTCAAAAGACCACGATGTACATGTCTGTCCTTTTTGCTATATCAAAGATTACTACTCTTAAGAGGGATGAAGATTATCCGTTGATTATTGATAATATTGATAAGCAATGTGTTATCTTTACGAAAGATCTGTTGAGATATGATAGGGACACGGAAAAGCGAGAACTTGATTTTGATAAGATAAATCAGCTTTCTTGCTCTGTTTATCGTATACAGAAAGCTCCAGGATATGATGAAGAAGATTTGTCAACTATTAGAACAATAACCGAAAGAATTAAATAGATCATGGCAGAGAAACTATATGATTTATGGGCAAAACGTAATCCTAATTGGGAGAAACGTTTTGAAGACTCTATCATTAAGAACTTCAGTGATTATGGTAAGGGTGTAACCACGTTAGGAGAGGCTAAGGGAAAACTGTTTGGTGCTGGTTACGAAGTTTTCATCATAGCATTTTTTATTGGTCTGTATTACAACCAAAGACGGAAACTCATAGATGATAGCACGAAAATTAAATCGTTAGGACAACCTATTCAATATTGGGGTAATATTGATTCGGTAAAAGGAAGAAAAGCCTATCCTAAATTGAAGGAGTTTATTTTTACAGCATTAGTTGCTAAAACCGATTTTGATTTTATAGCGCTTGATAAAGGTCTAGTAACACCTCGTAAAGCGGTTGATGCCTTAATGCAAACAATGGAAGAGTATGCTAATTGGGGCTTCCATTTTATGGAAGACAAATTGATGGATAACCCTAATTACTTTTATAGAGAAACAGCTTTTCTTGAGGTTTTTTTAACTTTTGACGCAAGTACAACAGAGTCGGCCGAAGATGAACCAGAGTCATTAGACTAGAATGTAATATACAGACTATCAAAACTTCTGTTCGCTTCAAAGACTTGTTGTAAGGTCAGGAACGAAGATGTAGTATTGCTATTTATGGGGCTAAAAATAAAGAAAGTAAACTCAATCAATAGAGCAATCCATATCTTTGAATTGTTTTAGATTTTTAAATGAGATATAAATCGCAGTATGCCTGATATTATATCTGTGATACCCCAAAATATATGTTGTAACGTATATAAATAATGAAATTAATAAAAAACAATTAGATTAAAAGTTGAATTTTAAACTATGGATGTTATGAAGGTACAAGAAGCAATACAGATCATAAAAGAACAAATATTGCAGTGTGAACGAGATGGTGAAATGTTCGATTTGCCAAAAATAGAAAATACAAAAGTAGAAATAAACGATTTGCCTAATGAGGGAGCAGATTTACTCCATCGGGAATATAAAATAAATTTTCCTGATGGCGAGTATATTCATATAGACTATCATTCAAAAGATAAATGTCGCACATTCCAGATTAATCCGGATCGTAGCGTGATACTGGTAAAATGTTCTTTACCTGAATTGGATTTTACCTGCTCATGGGATGAAAAATATTAATATTTAATGATTATGAGTTACTATAGAGAAATTAAGTGCCCAAAATGTGGTACATTAGTAGGCATTAAGGAAGTTAATGTCATAATGCCATATAAGACTGTAGAGACAGCCGAGTGTCCTGTCTGTGGAGAAACTATCTTTAGACACAATAGTAGAGGTGACTTTGAATCCGAAATCATTTCAACCGAAAACACAATCGAGCCATATAAATCAAATAATGTTTATAGAGATTGATTCAATTGATATTATTGCTTTTCTTAGAAAAGAATGCTTTTCGTTATGATTTTGAGATTCTGCCCTCTAAGATTCTTTATTTAACAAAAGCAATAGAATCAGAGAACGATATGCTGTTCTCCAAAGTGAGTCTGATATAGGAATAATAAAGAAATTTTCCAGATTTATAAAATAAAATTCCCCCATATCCGACAAGACCGGCGGACTATTAGCGGTCGCACGAGGCGGCCGCTTTTTGTGTGCCTGTTTCATGACTTTATCGTCTTAATCCTGTTCTTGGTTTCTTGCCCAATAGGAGGGTAGCAGCACGTGCGCAGCGGCGGGCCCATTGCAGGTCGTCATCATCCTTGTCTCGCCAGGGGAGATCGCTTTGCGAACCTCCGCCACCACCTCCGGCAGATACGGCGGGCGTATCAAGCATACCGACAAAGATAGCTACGGCTATGTCGGTCAGCTCGCTGCTGTTGGCAACCTCCCGGTAATCGAACTCTTCATTGAAATAGTCAAGTACCCGCTCCGGAATATAGAAACGCTGTTCCCTTCCGCTATTGGAAGAAAGCGTGTAGGACACCGAGCCGGAACGATAGTGAGTATAGTCGTCCATATCGGCTGCCGGTCTTTGAACAGGTTTCGGCCGATGGCTCTGAGAAGTATTGACCTGAGCGGCAAGTCTCTCACGGTAGTGGAGTTTTTGCCAGGTTCGGGGAAGTTTGGAAATCATTAGGTTACGGGCCACTCCCAGTTCGGAGGCCTTGTATTTGGTATTCCCTTTGAGGATCGCATATCCACGGAGAATATCTTTCTTATCTTTCCGTTCATATACGGAATAGCCTCTACGGGCAAGTGCTTTCTTGTATTCTTCCCATGACCACGATGGCATGGTTCTCAATACCTCCATGCACTCTCTGCTTACCTCCGGAATGTTGCGACTTCGGATGTATTCCGCAGTCACCCAGCCACGTTTCACTGCAACTCGCTCGGCTGCACGTTGTGCCCGAAGATGGATGTTATGGTCATTGTTGATGTTCCCGTTTTCATCAAAGCGGCAAATTGCAGCATGGAGATGGGGAACTTTCCCTTTGGATTCCATGTGCAGGTAAACCGTGTATTTGCTGTTTGCCAGATTGGTCGGGCTGGAACGGACTTTCCCGTCCTTGCCGCTAATCACTTGTTTGTCGAACTCTTCGGCGAACTCGTGCCAGAGCTTTTGCCAGTCCTCAATGTCATAGAAACTGGTATGCTCAGGCGATGGACTCAACTCTATTCTGATTATGGAATTCTTTATCGGCCGATGCTGGGAAAGGGTCAATTGCATGGAGTTCCATATCCCCATAGCGTCCAGATCAGGGGGCAACAGATTGTCCAATACCCGATATATTTTTTCCGGATGCTTCTTGTGTTTTGATTCGCCAGTAATATAACGAAGGTCATTGATGCCGTAAGATATGGCTTTGGCTTTTGCAATCATTTTTCTTCGGATTGAGGGTTGGACGGAATTCTATTTTTCTCCTTTACGGCTTCCAGGAATTGGCAGACGCCCTCGGCAACACTGGAAAGTTCTCCGAGCCAGCCGACCATGAACGGAATCTGATTGAACATAACCATCCGCTGCTTTGTGGACATTCCATGAAGCGCGGAGGTATATTTTACGAGATCAGAACGACAGTTGTCCAGATTCTGCAGCAGTGCCGCCTCTTCTTTCGTGAGCCTCGCTTTGGGCTTGAAGTTATATGCACATGACAATATGTAGTCACTTACGGTCATGCCGCATTGTTCGGCCAGTGATTTTATATGGTCTCTCTGGCTGGGAGTGACTTTTGCCCCGACAAAGACGCTTCTTGTTTCTTTCGGGGAAGCTGATGTATTGACAATATTTTCTTTCATTTGAATCGTTGTTATAATGGTTGAAAAGGTGCGAGCTTGCGAGTACCGTACTGGCGAAGGAACTGAGCAGTCAAGAGCGCCAATGTACAACCGTAACGCAGTGAGGTTATACCTTGGCATATCTCGAAACAGTTACCTGTTTATGCTTCCCCGCAAGCCATATCGGATGCGTATAATGAATTGGCACTTGGACAAGGAAATGCAGGATAATATTATCCACTAAAAGAGGGGAGAAAATGAGTATCTCACATGGTGATTTCCTGCCGACTTTGCTTTATTCTAATATATACGCCCCTGCAATAAAGTAAAGTTGTACTCAGTAATGGCATTCTGGATTGAGAATATAATTTTTCCCCTCCTTTATGACCATCTGCCTGTTGCCAAGAAAGGTGGCTACCTTGACTGCCTTGTTGTAGCCGAGCTTTACATTGTGCAATCCGTAAGCTTCCTTCAGACGTTCCAGGTAGTCATCATAACTGCCGATATTGCCATTGGCAAAAGCGGCATCCACTGCAGCACGATGTACATCCTCCGGAATCTCCCTCTCCGGATCGAACGGTTCTTTGGTTGGTCGCCCGCTCTTCTTCTCTTTGGACAGATATGGTTCTACCAGTTCGGGCAGGACGTCTTCGTTTATGCGGAAAGCGAAAGGTTCAAAGTCCCGGTCTCGGATGTGCACGGCTTCGACCACACTTATGGCTTTGTCCTCTTTGTCCACTTCTACCTGCAGGATGGTTTCCGCCTTGTTGTTGAGTTCCGTGCCGATGTGACCACGCGCATGTTCATCATTCTTGTTCTGATGCAGGACTGTATGGATATGGATTTGTTTGTCGTCCGTCCACTGCATGAATTTCGAGATAACTTCGGTAGATTCACTGGATGAATTGATGTCGTAAAGGAAATCACGGATGCCATCTATAATGACCAGACCCAAATCAGGTGTGGTGCCGATAGCTTCTTCGACTATCAATAGGCGCACTCTTGGTGCAAACTTGCGCAGAGACAGCATGATCAGATTTTCCGGCACCTTGTCATCCGGCATTTCAGCCAAACGCAGGATGCGCTTCAGTACCTGTTGACAATGATGGCGTCCCTGCTCCGTGTCGATATACAGAATCTTCCTCCTGTTCTCGGGGAACATGGAGCGGTAACGAAGAACAGTGCGGCCACTCAATGCTGATGCGGCAATGGCCGAAACGTTAAAAGTCTTCTTGCTTTTGGCTTTCCCGATGGAAGCGCTGAAATTCCCCAATGTGCCTATAACAGCATCATCCACCATCAACACCGCCGGCGCTTCTTCATAGTTATTCGTGACGCTCACGGCTGCTTCCTCTATATAAACTGCCAGTTCCTCACGTGAAGGTATCGTTTCGTCCGTCTTCTCCATCATTACCAGTTTTTAAGGTTAGGTTTACGGCGATGGGAAGCAAGCATGGCTTCGTTCTCTTCCTCGAAAGTTTGCGGAGCCGGATTCTTTCGGGAGGATTCCAGCCATTTGTCCAGTTCATCCCGGTAGATGTATAGATGTTTCCCTTGCTTGATGACTGGAATATCATCTTTTTTGACCTTGTAATAAAAGGTCGATAACGGCATTTTGAGATAGGCGCAAGCTTCCTGCACGGTCATGGGGACGTGCGTGTTTTCTTTGGCTTCATGCTGCTTGGACAGTTTTTTTGTCAGCAGATTTTCCATGCTTGCTATCCGGTCGCAAAGTTCGCCGACTACTGCCGGCAAGTCATTGAATGTAAGTTGGTCTGTTTTCATATTATAACTTTTAAATCGTTTAACATGCTGCGAACCAACCCAATGAAGTTTTGCAGAACAATACAGACCGGATTAATTATTTCATCTGCATACGTTTTTTGTTACGACTCATCGTTATCTGTTTCCAAATGGAAGCGATAGTCTCCCTTTTCAGGTACATCAATTGGAATCTGACTTGCTACCTGATCCCGCAAATTAAGTCTGAGATATTCATGACTCGCGCTTTCGAGTTCGTATGGAAATGATGCTTTGATAAAGACGGCTCTTTTCGCCAATGGTACTCTCAATCGTTCACCTACATTCCACGCCAGATGACGAAGTCCCGGTGACCGTAGCGGATTGTCAATATTGGAACGAATCGGTTTGTAGAGCTCCGGCTGATCACAAGCCATGTACTCAATGTTGGAAATGAGAGTCGCTATAGCCTCTTTGGAGAGATAGGGGGCAGTCTTGATGGTTACATATTCCCGAATCGCATCCATAACTTTTACTTGCCTTTTCAATTCTTTCTCTTTGAGTTCTTCCAGAATGGAATCATACTTTTCCAAATGAGATTCATTGGAACAATCGGGGACGACAGGCTCTTGATTTGACTGTGGGGATGGAGCATACTCCTGTTCAGAAGAATCCGCAGGTTGTTCGGTAGGCGGTGTTTCAGCAATACAAACAGGCTCTGTGGTGCTCTCTGATTCTATAACAGGAGAGGATTGTTCACCAAAAGAGAAGTGGATAGGATTTTTCGTCAGCCAATTATAGAAAAATTTCTGCAGGACTCCACACAATATGATGGACATCGCCAGTCCGAGAATTACAGGAGTTGTTATGCGCATGATGTTGATGTCATGGCAAAGGGTAAAATAAGTGGCTATGGCCGCAAAAATGATGACGGATAGCGCAAGGATAAAACTTATTTTCTTAGTTCGGATTTGTTCTGTATTTGTCATCTTCTATCACTATTTGGAATTACTGTACGCCAAAGTTATGTGCGTTATTCCAGATACTGATAAATAATGAGTTATAATCGTCCGATTTTACACAAAAATTACGGATATAGTCCGATTTTTCGCTCAAAATCAAACTATATCCGCTAAAACAGGTGGTCAAAATGCCTGTCAGTCTTTCCGCATCAGGGTGATTTTCTTGCTGGCTTCACGCTTGTTGCTGTCCACTACTTTCATGTATCTTTGGGTTGTGGTTATACTCTTGTGAGCCATCATGCTTTGTATAGTACGGATGTCCGTTCCGGCAGCCGCTTGCAGCGTAGCGAATGTTCTACGATAGGAGTGGAAGGTGATCTTCTTGGTGATTCCAGCCGAACGGATCCATCCTTTCATGTAGGTCTGGGTCCAGCAGCGCTGTAACCCCTTGAATACCATTCCCCGCTTGTCAGGGCTGTAGCCGATCAGGTCCAGTGCTTCCTCGCTGATGGGGATGATGTCCTCGGAGCGGTTCTTCTTGGTGATGATGTGTACACACTTGCCACCGGCCGAATAGTCCACGATGTCCTCCTAGCAGAGGGCGAGGATGTCGCTGATGCGCAGGCTGGTCATACAGGAGAAGAGCGACGCCGTCTTCAGCACGGGCTTCTTGCAAGGTGTCTCGGCCAGCTTGTAGAGTTCTTCCACTGAAAGATAATCCTTGACTACATCCTCGGTCTCAATCTTTTCGAGGAAGTCGTTGACGTTGTTGCGGATCAGTCCGTTACGGTAGAGGATTTTCAGAAGTCCCCTGAATGTAGACCAATATCCCGATGCGGAGTTTCGTGTGATGTGTCCGTTACGCTTGAGTTTCTTTGCCGTCAACAGGTACTCACGGAACTTGTTGCAGAGATCAATGTCGAGCTCCTCAAAAGTACATTTCCCATGCACGAAGTTGCTGAAATGGAGATAGACAAATTCCCACTTTGGGTCATGTTTACGGAGCTGATTACGGAAATACTCCAGGAAATCAGCCTTGAGTTTGTACTTGTCGAAGAAATCATACCGTTCATTCACTACCGACTCGAACCTGCGGCAACGGATGGCTTCAGCCTTCTCGGCCATTACCTCGTTGAAGTCCTGTTCCCGCTTGTTCTTCGGATTGGCATATATATAAATGCCAAGCGATTCATGACGGATAACTTTCATTGTTTCCTTGTCTCTATACCCAGGATAATAATCCAGATAAAACGACAGCATCCTGTTTTTCAAAGGACGTGTTCTTAATGTTACGGTTTTACAATCGTTCATAATGTTATATTTTTTATGGTTGTTATTAATTCGCTGGCAAATCACTGTAATGTAACCATGCAGACCACCTTCAGTGACGATTAATTTTAGAATAATTTACGGTAGCCTATAATCAGGTCACTTACGGACACCCATAACCCGGTCAAAGTCCACTTTCAGGAAGCGGACGAAGCGCCCGTTCTTCTCTCGGGGAATCTGATGGAATTGCAGGATATTATAAACCGAGTCTCGGGAGAGTTTGAATTTTTCCATTGCCTCCTTGACGGTGTAGTATTCGGCCTTGCTCTCATCCGCAGAGTTTTTCGAGAGGTCGAAATGGAGTTTGGAGTAGAATATCTGCCCGTGTTCTTTTTTCGATGGGATATTGTTGCGGTAGACGTGCGAACGAATGGCGACACGTGTCATGCCGTATTTCTCCTGAATATCTTCGGGAGTGTACCATTCCGTCAGGTCGGAGTCCACCTCATATTTGGCAAAAGCGGCATCAATATGTTTCTTGCTGTAATAGTTGAACTGGCGGATTCTCACTTTCGGGACCTTGTGCTGTCGTGTATAAGTCCATACCCATTTGGCATTGACCTTATATTTCTGTGCAATCTCCTCGGCGGTGTAATACTCGGTGATGTCAAAGTCGTTTTTTGCTACCAGCCGTTCATAAGGTTTGCTTTTGAGCATGAGTTCGATGTCGGCTTTCCGTATCAACGACATCTTTCCGCTGAGCCGGGATGCACGGAGTTTCTCTTCCTTTACCAGTTTGTAGATGTACTGGCGGCTTACACCCATCAGACGTGCTGCCTGCGAAAAAGTGAAGTATTCCTGCTTTTCCAGCGACGAGCGCAATTCCTGCATCTCCTGCATATGGCGCAGCTCCATCTTCCGCTCCATCATGCGGTGTTTGTAACCCCGTTTCGAGCATTGCGGGCTGCAATAACAAGTAGTTGTTTTCTGTGCGATGAACGGTTTTCCGCACCATTGACAAATTCTTTTTACTTCCATATTTTCGTCCTATTTTCTGCCATTTTACATGAATTTTAATTTCCCTTTTTGTCCACACATGTAAACCATTGTCAACACACGTCAACTAATGCGTCACTGTGATATTTGGGCAAACCATGAATTTCTGTCACGGTAGAAATACGTATGAAAAATATGGATAAAAACCGTTACTTCCAAATACGGTCTGGAAAGTACATAAAAACAAAAGTCGCTGATATACAGCGACTTCATTCTAAATGGTTATGGTTGGTTACGGCTGTTTACAAGCCGTCATTTGCCGATGCAGAATTTTGAGAAGATGTTCTCTAGGACCTCGTCCGGAGC
>ENA-UONX01002640-UONX01002640.1-human-gut-metagenome-genome-assembly--contig:-P74old-NODE-2640-length-12337-cov-5.088992_pt1 | contig 12337 bp, 17 predicted proteins | sample MGYA00242466_ERZ724013 | MGnify/ENA metagenome assembly ERZ724013 | reverse complement strand
AAATAAAAAAGAATGTGGAGGTAACAGACAATGGCAAAATCATTATTTGAGGAAATGGGCGGCAGATACGAAAGGCAGGGCGATTATTTAATCCCATGCCTTACCTTACCCGCTGAGGAAGAACAACCGATAGGTGTGTGGGGAGAGCGTCACTTGCGCTACCTCAAGGAGTACCGCAGAGGTACATATATCAATCTGCTCACAAGCGGCAGGCTGAACGCTTATCTTGCGGAGATTGATAAACAGGCGCAGGAACGCTTTGAAAGGCTCGTAGAGGGTATGAAACGGACACAGGGTATCACAGAACGGTTAAAGGCTGAAAATCAGCTTGAATGGGTGCAAAGGCTCAATAACATACGAGCGTGCGCGCGAGAGATTGTAAATGAGGAACTCATTTACGCATAACAGATTTGCGGCAGGGCGAAAAACTCTGCCGCTTTTCTTTTTCTTCTAAATCCCAATTTATGTCTATTGACAAAGTAGTAACAAGTTACTATAATTAAGTGTGGGAACTTGTTACTACTTTTAATGGAGGTCTGGAATATGAAAATGGACGAACTTTTTGAAAAATACGACTGCGATACTGAACACAGGGTACAAGCAATATTTTCAAGTATTTTTGTTTTACAAAATCGTATGCAGACAGCAGGCGAAAAAATTCAAACACAAATATCCATGAAGCAATGGTTATTACTTGCAATGACGGCTTGCTGTCCAGAACCACGAACATTAACAAATGTTGGAAATCTTATGGGATGTTCAAGACAGAATATAAAAAAATTAGCTTTAGCCCTTGAAAAGAAAGGATTTGTCCGTTTGCTATTAGGGGGAAATAATTCTGTTCATATTGAGCTAACCGATAAAGCAGGTAAATATGCTGAAGAAATGGGAGAACGCCATTTACAGTCTTTGAAGCTATTATTTTCAGATTTCAGCGAGGACGAAATAAAGCTACTTTTCCAACTTTATGCTAAATTATATACGGGCATGGAACGGGTAGAAGAATATGTGGAGGAATTAGACTAATGAAAGCGAGGAAAAGAAGAATGTTTATTGTATTAGGGATATTCCTTGTTATTGCTGGTGCATTGGTAATATGGTTTAACATTTCCTATTCACCTGTCAAAAAGGAATTTCAAAATGATATATCAGCTCTTATGATAGAAAATCAATTAGCGATTGATGATGAAGTATTTACAGAAAAGGATTTTTCTCATTTGCCGATTGCTATTCAAAGATATATTGAAAACAGTGGTTATATTGGAACACAGAAAATGTCCTATCTCAAAATGGAATACCACAATGTCGATTTTTCACAGGGTAAAGACCGTCCTACTCTGACAATAGACTATACGCAATACAACTTTATCAATGAGCCTTGCCGAATGGCACTCATTGACAGCAGTATGTTCGGTATTCCTTTTGAGGGATATGACTACTATCAAAACGGAACTGGCGGCATGAAAGGCGTGATTGCAAAAGCTATTACCCTGTTCGACCAGACAGGAGCAGATATGGATAAGGCTTGTCTTGCTACTTTTCTTGCTGAAAGTTTATTTGCCCCTACCATTCTGTTACAGGACTATATTACTTTTGAGGAAATAAACAATTTTGAAGTACGAGCAACAATCAACTACAAAGGGCAAATGGCAAGTGGTATCTTTACATTTAATGAACAGTATGAAATGATTTCTTTTACCACAAATGACAGAGCTGTTGCAGGAACAGACGGAAGCATGGAATATGTACCGTGGTCTGCACTTTGCAAGGATTATCAGCTTTCCGAAAATGGCGTTAAATACCCTACGAAGTTTCAAGCTGTTTGGAATTATCCAGACGGGGATTTCATTTACTTTGACGGTATTATCAGTGAGGTGTCTTATGGATATAAACAATAGAGCAGAGTGGGTACGATGCCCTGTCTGCGGAAATAAAACAAGATTACAGATAAGGCAAGATACAGAATTGAAAAATTTCCCTCTTTATTGTCCGAAATGCAAACAGGAAAGTTTGATTGATGCAAAGGATTTACAGGTAACCGTTATTAAAGGATTTGAAGCAAAAGCACATAGCTGAAATAATAATGCGACAAATCGGAATTTCATAAGGTGAGGATAATGGTTAGAGAAGTAAGATGGACAAAATATTTATGGCTGAGCTTGTTCTCATTTGGAGCATTTATGTTGGAATATCTGTCAATATTCGCGATTGAAGCTACATTCCTACATATAGACATACAGAATTATACAATGCAGCAAAGAAGTATTCATTGTATCATAATGGTTTTTATGTGGGCGTTTTTCATTGATGTTCTCCTGCTTTTTTCAAGGAAGCATTATCATTTTCCAGAAAGGGGAAGCAAAAGGGATAAGATTTCTTCGAAAAGTTGGACCGTAACGCTTGCTTGTTTCATTGGCTGTAAAATTATTACTTTCATTGATTGGCATACATTAAAGATTGTCGGAGAAGCACAGGGTAAAACCGTATTCCAATTTTGCGTGCAATATTTATACTATATATTTGAAGTGCAGCTTGTTATTCTAATCATAATATACGGGCAAAAGGCGATTGAAACCCTGTTGAAAAAAGAAAGCCCAATTCCTTTTGGTGGTATTATATTGGCTATGACATGGGGTGCGTTTCATTTCATATCTAGAGGTGTAGGACTTGAAATATGGAACGGGATTTATACTATGATATTTTCTGTTCTTAGCGGTGTAATGTATTTGAGATTAAACAGGAAATACTTGTATAGCTATCTTTCTATTGCCGTAGGTTATTTATTATAATTTCCCGTTTATCGGGCAGAACAATATATCATCAAAGAGCCAGACGCACAGACGCAGAGCCGATGAACTTGTGAGTAAACTCACAGATCATCGGCTCTATTCTTTTATACAGGGCAGGAAAAGCCCGCCGAATAAAAAAACGAGGTTCGGCGGGCAACTTTGCTATGCCTTGATTTCCCTCTGACTTCGTTTTGAAGTTTGGAGGGATTTTTCATGTACGGGCGCAAGCCTATCCCACTCTGCCACCTGCTTTGTCGGGTGCTTACATACATAGTATCATGGATTAACGAGGACAGCCTGCTAAAAAAATCCTCACCTGTGCATGGTACTCTTTTACCCTCAAACCAGATGTCAAATATCTACAAAATAGAAGTGTAATCTCCCATAACCGTAAAGGTGCGACAGCCTTTGCGGTTTTTCTTTTGTCGCTTTTTGTCAGCGGACAGGACAAGCCTGCTTCTGGCGTTAGGTGCCGTTCCCCGCCTGCCAGTCTGAATTTTCACTCAAAAAAATTCAGATTGGAGGTAAAGGACGTGGCGTACAATCACGGACGGGAAGAAAGGAAATGGCGGCTCTGGAAAGAAGCCGAGGAAAAGATTTTAAGAAAGTATGGTGTTGATGAAAGCACGATTGAAGAAATCCGCATTTATGACAGGGCGGAGTTTAATTCTAACAGGCGGTTTTACCGCTACATGAATGATGCTGCGGAGTATCTGGAAGAAATGGCGGATACCGAGCCGCAGGCAGAGATACGTTCCGTTGAAGATTTGTTAAATGAAATCGACAGCGAAGCACTGTATCGGGCATTGCTCACAGTGGATAAGCGTACCCTGCTTATTCTCCTTTTGAAAATGCAGGGATATACCACAAAAGAGATTGCACCGATTGTCGGCTTAACGACGGGAGCGATTTACGCAAGGTTAGACCATCTGCGGAAAAAACTGAAAAAGATTTTGTGACATCTAAGATAAGCGCTTTCCTGCGGGCTATTGGGTGAGAGGTCAAAGACCTCTCACTCAATTTATTCTGGAGGAAAGACAATGGCATACCGAACAAAGACATACACGCTGAAGGAGGAAACCGTGGAGAATGGCGCACGGTATTTTATCAGCTTTAGGGACGGGCAGGGCAAATATCACGAACTGGAGGTTTCCCATGCGTTCTATCTGGCGTTCCGCAGACTGGAACTGGACAACCGCAAGTTACAGAACTGGGACTGGCGGCACAGGGAGTTTAACGAGGTATGGGAGGAAACTTTGCAGAGGCGGGCGTTAAGGCTCCCCAAAAGCCTTGACGAGCTTCTCCTTGACGCAGAACGGGACGAACTTCTCTATCGGGCGATTGACGCACTTCCCGAAACACAAAAGCGGCGTTTCCTGCTCCACTATGACTGCGGCTATACCTACCGCATGATTGGCAGGATGGAGGGCTGCTCCGAGGGCGCAGCACGGCAATCCGTAATCCTCGCAAGGGAAAAAGTACGGGCAGCCATGCGGAAGTATCTAGGCGGCGGATAATCCGCCGGGATACCGCCCGAAAAAAGAATGAGCCGCCAGAGGGCGGCGTTACATACCTCTGCGTTATTGGCGGAGGTAAAAAAATTTAAGGAGGTAACGCCTATGTACCAAACAGGAAGAAATCAAAAGGAGGACGCCCATGCAGAAGCTACAGACACTAGACGCCGACGCCCTGCTCTATGAGCCGCTTGAAAAGCCGAGCTTTGTGGTAGACGGTCTGATACCCACAGGGCTGATTTTATTCTGCGGCGCACAGAAAATCGGCAAGAGCTGGCTTATGTTAAAGCTCTGCCTTTGCGTGTCGCAGGGATTACCCTTATGGGAAATGCCGACAGCGCAGGGCGATGTTTTGTATCTCTGTCTGGAAGATACGTTCTCACGCATACAGGACAGGCTTTTCCAAGTGACGGACGAAGCAAACGGGCGGCTTCATTTTGCGGTGGCAAGCTGTAAATTAACAGACGGTCTTATTGTGCAGTTGGAGGATTATCTGAAGGATTATCCCAAAAGTAAGATGATTGTCATTGATACCTTGCAGAAAGTACGCACAGCGTCAAAGGACAACGCCTATGCCAGTGATTACGGGGATATATCCCTGCTGAAAGACTTTGCCGACAGGCATTCCCTTGCGGTCATTGTGGTACACCACATCCGAAAACAGAAAGACAGCGATGTGTTCAACATGGTGTCGGGAACAACAGGCTTGACGGGGAGGGCGGATACGAATTTTGTACTGGATAGGGAAAACAGGGCGTTGGATGCTGCAAGGCTGTATGTGACGGGCAGGGACACGCCCTATCAGGAGTTTGTCCTGCGTTTCCGTGATTGCACTTGGGAACTGGTGGAACGGAAGACGCAGGAGCAGCTTGCGAAAGAAGCCATACCGAGTGTCCTTTTTCGGGTGGTGGATTTTATGCAGGATAAATCGGAATGGTCTGGGACAGCCACAGAGTTATTAGCCGCTATGGGGGATACGGAAACCGTACCCCATGTGCTGACAAAGTGGATGAATGAATACCGTCTGGGTTTCCTGCGTGAAAACGCTCTCCACTATGATTATAAGAGAAAGCATGGCGGCAGGATGATTTTCCTTGTAAGGCAGGAGGATACCGCTGATGGCAGCCGTGACGCTTGTGGCGGTAGTGACGCTTAGATTGGGATGCCCCCGTTACCGTCACGGTCAAAGGGCGTATGTGGAAAGCGGCAGTTTTGCCCGCAGGGTGACGCTCGTGACGGTAGTGACGCTTATTCTGGGATACCCCCGCCGCTGCCACCCTACGGGAGAACACCCCGCAAACGCTCGGTGCAGGCGTGGGCTTTACCCGCCTTTCTCGGCTCGTAAAGCCACCCCTGCGTCAGAAAAATCTTTCCGATTTTTCCGACAGCGTATGCAGGGTGTAACACACTACACCTTGCAAGCAAGGAGCGTGTGCCAGACGTTCCCTCTGGACTCCCTTATGGCGGCAGGGCTTCGCCCTGCGTATCCTACGCTTGCCGCTTCGGATACAAGAATGGCGGCGTGACGGTGACGGTTCTGCCGCAGGGGCATCCCATAAACAGCGACACGAGCGACACAAGCGACACGCCCAAGATTACCCGCCGAAAAAGAAAGGAGGATGACCGAGTATGCCTTATGCAATCCTGCGTTTCCAGAAACGCAAGGCAGGCGGCATTGCGGCTTGTGAACGCCACAATGAGCGCAGGAAAGAAGCCTACAGGAGCAATCCCGATATTGATATGGAACGCTCGAAAAACAATTACCATCTTGTGCCGCCGCCGAGGTACACCTACAAAAAAGAAATCAACCGCATGGTTGCTGAAGCAGGATGTAAAGTACGAAAGGACAGCGTGCTGATGGTGGAAACGCTCATCACCGCTTCGCCAGAGTTTATGAACAGCCTGCCGCCAGAGGAACAAAGAGAGTATTTCACGATGGCTCTGGACTTTCTTGCGGAGCGTGTTGGCAGACAGAATATCCTCTCTGCTGTCGTGCACATGGACGAGAAAACGCCCCATATGCACCTTTGCTTTGTGCCGATTACGCCAGACAATCGGCTGTCGGCGAAAGCCTTTTTAGGAAATCAGAAATCATTATCTCAATGGCAGACTGACTACCATGAGCGTATGTCCTCACGGTGGAACGAACTGGAACGGGGGCAATCCTCTATGGAAACCAAGCGGAAACACATCCCCACATGGCTGTTCAAGTCAGCGACCCGACTGGACAAACAGTACGGGGAAATCGTGTCAGCATTGTCCGATATAAACGTCTTTAATGCAGGAAAGAAGCGTGATAAGGCGTTGGAATTATTAGCTTCATGGCTGCCAGAGGTGGAGAAATTCTCAAAGGAAATCCAGAAACAGCAGTCTTATATCGACAGCCTAAAAGAGAAAATCGGGCAGGAAAGCGATTATGCGGGGCGTATGCGTGATGAGAAATATGCGGAGGAACTGAAAGTACAGAAAGCCAACCAGAGGATATTTGAATTGCAGCGCACCAATCAGCAGATGGAACGGTTGCTGAAAAAGATACCGCCAGAAGTGTTAGACGAGATACAGAAATCAACCAGAAATAAATCAAGAGAAAGGTAGGGATTGAATGAAGAAACAGGATTTTACCGTATTAAAGATAAAGGATTTACACCCATTCCCCGACAATCCATTTCATGTAGGGACGGACGAAACGCTCATGGAAATGGCGGAGAGCATTAAGGAGTTTGGGATTGTCACGCCGATTATCACACGCCCGAAAGAGGATGGGAACGGGTATGAGGTCATCGCAGGACAGCGGCGTGTCCGTGCGTCAGAGCTTGCAGGGATAGACACCATTCCCGCCTTTGTCCTGCCCTTAGACCGTGACAGGGCGATTATTACCCTTGTAGACAGCAATCTCCAAAGAGAAAATATCCTGCCGAGCGAACGTGCCTTTGCCTATAAGATGAAGTTAGAAGCCATGAAGCGGCAGGGCTTTCGTACCGATTTAACTTCTCCCCAAGTTGGGCAGAAGTTGACTTCGGTGGAACAGCTTGCAAGGCAGGGGGCGGACAGCCGCACCCAGATACAGCGGTTTATCCGCCTGACGGAACTGATACCGCCGATTTTACAGATGGTGGACGAGGGGAGAATTGCCCTCACGCCTGCGGTGGAGCTGTCGTTCTTGAAGAAAGATGAGCAGGAAAACCTCTTTGCCACAATGGAGAGTGAAGAAGCAACGCCCTCTTTATCACAGGCACAGCGCATGAAGAAGTTGAGCCAGCAAGGGCGGCTTGATATGGATACCATCTTTGCGGTTATGACCGAGGAAAAGGGCAACCAGAAAGAAACCGTGAAAATCGGCATGGAGAAGTTAAAGAAATACTTTCCGAGAGGCACGACGCCGAAGCAGATGGAGGACACAATTCTCCGACTTCTGGAGCGTGAATTGCAGAGAAAACGGAACAGGGACAGCCGATAATCTTCTCTTTTCGGATGGTAAATACGGAACATGGACGCAGAGAAAAAGCAAAATCAGAGCAGAAACGGAGGCAGGAAATGAAAGAAATCCAATATGAGATTGTAAAGGAAATCGCTGTACTTTCCAGAAGTGAGGGCGGTTATACAAAGGAAATCAACCTTATCGCATGGAACGGGAAAGAGCCGAAATATGACATCCGTAGCTTTTCCCCGAACAGGGAGAAGTGCAGAAAAGGGATTACGCTTACCGCAGATGAAACGGCGGCACTCTTAGAAGCATTAAAAAGGGAATTGGATAACTGATGGTTTGTGGCGGCGTGGAGCGTCTACGGACGCTCCTGCCCCGCCTTTAAGGGAGGACTGGTAAATGGCAGGAAAAAAGAAAATGATAGGAGCAGCGGACAGACGGAGCAGGAAGAAAGCACCCGTGCAGATGATAGTGACCCATGAATTTGTCGGCACAAAGACGGTCACGGACGCATTTATCCCGATTATCTATGAGGACATCCACAAGGCTGTCAGCGGAGCCGACACCTTAGACACCGGCGGCGGAGCCGCTTAGAATGTACGCATAAGAACGTGAAAGATTTAGAGCAGGAACGGAGGTTTGACTGTATGGCAAAGACGATAGAACAGGTTTACAGAGTCGGCATTTACTGCCGCTTATCAAAGGACGATGGCTCGGATAACGAGAGCGCAAGCATCGCAACGCAGAAATCCATCCTTACGGACTATGTGAAAAAGCAGGGATGGCATTTGACAAAAACCTATGTGGATGACGGTTATTCTGGCACGAATTTCCAAAGACCAAACTTTCAGAACATGATTAAGGACATTGAAAACGGGCTGATAAACTGCGTGATTACAAAGGATTTATCCCGTCTGGGCAGGAACTACCTTGACTGCGGCTTATATCTGGAAGTCTTTTTCCCAGAGCATAATGTGAGGTATATCGCTGTCAATGACGGCGTGGACACGCTCAATAAATCGGCGATGGATATTACCCCGTTCCGCAATATCCTCAACGAAATGTATTCCGCCGATGTGTCCGTCAAGATAAAATCGGCGTACCGAGCGAGGTTCAATCAAGGAAAATTCATGGGGACTTCCGCACCCTACGGGTATGTGAAAGACCCCGCCGACCACAACCATCTGCTGATTGATGATAAGGTAGCCCATGTGGTACGGGAGATTTTCGACCTTGCCCTTGCAGGGAACGGGATTGCGAAAATCCGAAAACACTTGAACGCACAGCATATCTTACGCCCCGCCGCCTATGCGGTGGAGCGTGGGGAAACAGGTTTTGAACGGTATTTTGAGGACAATGAGGACAACCGCTATATCTGGAGCGAGAACAGTGTCCGACAGATTTTAAGAAGCCCGATATATGCGGGAAACCTTGTGGGCTACAAGCGGATTGCGGCGAACATGAAAAGCAGGAAACGCCCGTCCAAGCTGCCTGAAGAATGGGAAGTGATACCCGACACCCATGAGGGGATTGTGACGCAGGAGGAATTTGACACGGTACAGCAGATGATGACGAGCCGCAGGCGGCAGGAGAACGCAGGCGGATTTGAAAATATCTTTGCGGGGATTATCAAGTGCGCCGATTGCGGCTATGCGATGCGGGCAATGAGCGCACACAGGCGCAAACGCCCCGATATAATTGATTGTGTCCAGTATTCCTGTAATAATTATGGGCGATATGGCAACGTGGAGTGTACCGCACACACCATCGAAGCAAGGGACTTATTCAATGCTGTCCTTGCCGACATCAACCGCTTTGCGGATATGGCGGTCAATGATGAACGGGCGGTTAAGGCGATAGAGAGAAAGCTGACGGAAACAGACCGCAGCAAGGCGAGGACGCTTGAAAAAGAGCGCAGGAAACTGAATAAACGCCTGATGGAACTGGACAGGCTGTTTTCCTCACTCTATGAGGATAAGGTCATGGAACGCATTACGGAGCGCAACTTTGATATGATGTCGGAGAAGTACCAGAATGAGCAGCTTGAAGTGGAAACAAGGCTGAAAGAGGTATCCGAAACGCTTACCGAAAGCTATGAGAAGTCGCAGGGTATTCAAGACTTCCTCTCCCTTATCCGCAACTATCAAGGGCTTACAGAACTTTCCGCTTCAGTAGTCAATGCGCTGATAGATAAAATCCTTGTTTCGGAGCGTGAAACGCTTGCAGACGGGACGGTACAGCAGAAAATCAAAATCTATTATAAATTCATCGGCTTTGTCGGTGAATTACATATCACGCCGACCAAGCGGTGGACAGCCCTGCCAGAGAAGCATTGTGCGGTGTGCGGCGTGAGGTATATCCCCGGCTCTGCCATCTCAAAGTATTGCCCGATATGTGCGAAAAAGGTACAGAGGGAGAAGTCAAACGAGAGCAAACGCAGGAGCAGGGAGCGAAGCAGACGGGTATGTATTGAACTGTCCGCAAAAAATGACCGACTGATTTGGAACAGCGTCAAGGCAGGATTGAACGGCAGGGAAATATGTTCCCAGAGGTGGAGGTTTACCGCTATGTGACCGAGCAGACCTTTGATGCCTACCTCTATCAGTTAGTGGAAAGCAAGCAGAAATTTATCTCCCAGATAATGACGAGCAAAAGCCCCGTGCGTTCCGCCGAGGATGTGGACGAGGTGGCTCTTTCCTTTGCGGAGGTCAAGATGCTTGCCACGGGCGATGAGCGTTTCAAGGAAAAAATGGACTTGGATATGCAGGTGGCGAAGCTGAAAGTATTGAAGCAAAGCTACCTTTCCGAGCATTACGACCTTGAGGACAGGATACTAAAACACTTTCCGAGGGAGATAAAGGAGCTTGAGGAACGCATCGTCAGCTATAAAAGCGATGCCATCCTTGCCGAACAGCACAAGCCGCAGGGCGAGAATAAGTTCTGCCCCATGACCTTAAAGGGCATGACCTATACCGAAAAAGCGGACGCAGGCGAGATGCTCCTTGCCATCTGCAAGGAAAATCCGCTGTCAAATCCCGTGGAAATCGGCAGCTACCGAGGTTTTAAGATGGAGGTTTATTACGACAGCTTCAATACCCATTACTGCCTTAACCTCTGTGGAAAGGCAAAGCAAAAGGTTGATTTAGGCTCTGATGCTCTGGGAAATCTGACCCGAATTGAAAACGAGATTGGAAAAATCCCTGCCAGACTGGAAGCCGCCAAGACCCGAAAGGCGGAAACCTTGGAGCAGCTTGCCAATGCAAAGACCGAGGTATTAAAGCCTTTTGCCTTTGAAGATGAGCTGAAAGAAAAGAACGACAGGCTGAACGCCCTCAATATTGAGCTGAATCTGGACGAGAAAGACACCCCTGTCATGGATGCCGAGCCAGAGCAGGAAAACGAACAGCCCGAAAAAAGAACACAGGACAGGGAGCGTTAAATCCCATTTGCACATTTGTATTGCTGAAATCTGGGCAGTATAATAGGTGTAGATTAGAAAATGTCGGAGGTGATAGCGGTGTCTGATGCGTTCAGATTTGAAACTTTTGTAGATGTTCACGGCAATATATTCAATGAATATCTAAGCTCTGTCGTTGCCAGACTGTCAAAAGAGGACGAGGACTACAAAGCCCTGCAAGCTAAGATTGAGGGCATCTATGAGGGGTATCCCAAGGTTTTAGCTGTATTTGACAGCGAAACGGAAAGTGAGCTGACCGAGAAAGAATGTGCGGCTCTCATTGAGGTAATGGAGCTGAAGAACCAGCTCACGGATATGGAGATGCAGGCGGTTTATTTCCGTGGCTGCTATGACAGCGTAGGTTATCTCAAAAAAGCAGGGATTTTATGACGGACTGACCGAAGAAAGACGGCGTTGGCGTGAAGCTGATGCCGTTTTTACATAGCCGCAGAGGTGGAAAAACTCATGGCAATATGCTATAATCTATTGTAGTTAAGGGACGAGAGTATGTCTTTGATTTGGCGAGGAGATAGATTATGGCTAAACAAACTTTATTTATATCATATTGTTGGAAAGATGGTAACATTTATGCAGACGAGTTGGAAACTCAATTAAAAGAAGAGTTCGAAGTTAAACGTGATAAATCTCAATTAATTGCTAATGATGATATATACGATTTCATGGCAGAAATAGCGAATTGCGATAACGTAATTCTTGTGTTAACTTCAGAATATGTAAAGTCTTTAAACTGTATGCTGGAGATGTCATATTTAGTGTCTCAAACTGACTGGGCTATGAAAGCAATGGTTCTTGTAATTGACGATTCTTTATATTCAATTGAAAGAAAAATAGAAATTATAAATTATTGGATGCTGCGGCAGAAAAAGAATTTTAATGACCTAAACTCTATAGATATTGGGAAAACCATTTATGAAGAAGAAAAAGAATACGTTGACTTTATATGTGGACAAGTAGAATTGTTTTTCAAAGGTATTTCGAGAAGAAAGAATCCGAGTCAAATTGCAATAGTCAATGAGGTTATCAAGAAATCAAAGCGAAATAAAGAATGTGAGCGAGACTTGGTTGGAAAAGGTGAAAAGGCTGTAGCAGAGATTCTTGAAAAATATGGTCATTTGACAATAAAAGAATTATC
>ENA-UONX01002635-UONX01002635.1-human-gut-metagenome-genome-assembly--contig:-P74old-NODE-2635-length-12347-cov-4.010901_pt1 | contig 12347 bp, 12 predicted proteins | sample MGYA00242466_ERZ724013 | MGnify/ENA metagenome assembly ERZ724013 | reverse complement strand
GCTCGTGCTCGCCGCCGATAAGATCGGCAAGATCAAAACGGTATTTCAGGACTTTTCCGTCGTCGTTCTGCTCGTGGGGGGCGACCTTGCGGACGTTCCTGCGGTCAATATCGTCGGGCTGGTGCTTTTAGGCATTGCCGCGGCGCTCACCGTCGTTTCGGGCGTGAATTACGTGGTGAAAAACAGGGAAGTTCTCAAAGAAGAGAAAAAAGAAAAATGAAAACGGCGCTCATCAGTTTCAGAGATACCGAACAGAATTACGAACGCACCGCCGAGGAAAGCCTGGTGTGGGCGTTCAACGCGGGCGGTATCCGCGTGGACGACATTTCCGTGCTGTCGGTCAAGGACGATCTCGGTTTCAAGCGGCGGCTGGACGAGCTCGAAAAGGCGGCGTTCACGAACGTTATCGTGCTCTGTTCGGACGAAGTTACTTTCGATATCAAGGGATTTCTCGCGAAAAAGCTGGGCGTCAGTCTGGAAGAAAACAAAAACGCGAGAAAATTCATACAGGAATACAACGACAGAACGGGGAACGCGGGCGGTTCGGAATACGCGCTCCTGCCCGAGGGCAGTACGGTCATTCCCAACTTCAACGGCGTCTTTCAGGGGTTTCTGGCGGAAGGCGATTACACCATCACCCTGCTGCCAAACCGCCCCGAGGCGTTCGGCGCCATGTGCAGCACCTATATTCTGCCTTACTTTGAAAAGAAATACAAAATACGCTACGATAAACTCACGCTCAAACTTTTCGGCGTAAAAGAGGATGAGCTGGAAGAAGTGCTCCGCAAAACGGGCAAAATGGCGAAAAACAAGCTGAAATTCAACGTAGAGCGCGATCATTCGGACGTGAGGCTCAACGTCGTGTACGACAGCAACACGCCGAAAATGCTCGCCGACGACGCCATACGCTTTCTCGTTTCCTCGCTGAAAGATAAAATTTATGCGGAAGAGGACGTCGGCCTGCACAAATGCCTGTTCGATCTGCTGTCCCTGCACCGCAAAAAGATCGCCTTTGCGGAAAGTTTCACCGCGGGGCGGGTGGCGGCTTCGCTCATATCGGTGCCGGGGGCGAGCGCCGTCGTCAACGAAGGCGTCGTGGCGTACAGCAACCACGCCAAACAGACGAGGCTGGGCGTGCGCGCGGAAACGCTGCAAAACTACGGCGCGGTCAGCACGCAGACCGCGTACGAAATGGCCGCGGGGCTGCTCCGCGACGGAGATACGGATATCGCCGTCGCCACGACGGGGATCGCAGGTCCGAAGTCGGACGATACAAAAAAGCCCGTGGGGCTGTGCTTTATCGCCGTGGGCGACAGAGCCGGGCTGCACATACACAAGCTGAATTTCGCGGGCGACCGCGAGGAAATCACGGAAACTGCGAAAAATACCGCGCTTTTCTTTGCGTTAACGCATTTGAGAGCGGGCGGTTCGGAATAGAAGACGAAAGGAGAAATCATGGAAGAGAAGAAAAAGACGGACGACGGCAAGGCGAAAGCGCTGGAAAGCGTTTTGGTTCAGATCGAAAAACAATACGGCAAGGGCGCGATCATGCGCCTCGGCGACAGCGCGGGCGATACGACGATTGAGGTCATTCCCTCGGGCTGTCTGGCGCTCGACGTCGCGCTCGGCATCGGCGGCATGCCGCGCGGCAGGATTATAGAGATATACGGACCGGAGTCTTCGGGTAAGACCACGGTCGCCCTGCACGCCATTGCGGAAGCGCAGAAACTGGGCGGCATTGCGGCGTTTATAGACGCGGAGCACGCCCTCGATCCCGTGTATGCCAAAAATTTGGGCGTGAACCTCGACGAGCTGTACGTTTCCCAGCCCGACACGGGCGAGCAGGCGCTCGACATCACCGATTCGCTCATACGGAGCGGCGCGGTGGACATCATCGTCGTGGACTCGGTGGCGGCGCTCACCCCGAAAGCGGAAATAGAAGGCGAAATGGGCGAATCGCACGTCGGTCTGCAGGCCAGGCTGATGTCGCAGGCGCTCAGAAAGCTGGCGGGCATCACCAACAAGAGCAAGACCTGCGTCATCTTTATCAACCAGCTGCGCGAAAAGGTGGGCATTATGTTCGGCAATCCCGAAACCACCCCCGGCGGCAAGGCGCTCAAATTCTACGCCAGCGTGCGCCTGGACGTGAGAAAGGCGGACGCGCTCAAGGATACCGACGGACAGTTCGGCAACCACACCAAGGCGAAGGTTGTCAAAAACAAGCTGGCGCCCCCGTTCAAGACGGCGGAGTTCGATATCATCTACGGCGAGGGAATCAGCAGGGAAGGCTGTCTTATCGATCTCGGCGTGAATTACGGCGTTCTGGAAAAGAGCGGCGCGTGGTTTTCCTATAACGGGGAAAAGATCGGGCAGGGGCGCGACAAGACGCGCGATTTCCTCAAAGCCAACGCGGAAATTTCAAACGAGATAGAATCCAAAATCCGCGAAGCCGCAAATATGAAGAAATAACGTATTCGATTGACAAACGCCAACAAATATTATAAAATAAATAAGGATAAAAAATTATCCGCAGTCAACAGGAGGCTTAAAGTATGGCAATGAAATTCGCAAGCTCCCTGTTCTTGATGTCGACCGGCGCATGGATCGGCATATTGATCGGCGCCGTAATTGCAGTGGGTGTCGGCCTGTTCTTTTTGGGATTGTTCCTGCAGAAGAAAAAGACCGACAAGCGTTTGGGGGAAATCGACACCGTCGTGAGAAAAATGCTCGACGACGCGCGTGTCGAAAGTAAGGCCATTAAAAAGGAAGCAATTTTAGAAGCGAAAGAACAGGAGTTGAAGCTTCGCAACGAGTTCGAGCGCGAATCGAAAGAAAAGCGCGCGGAAATTCAGAAACTGGAAAACCGTCTTGTGCAGAAAGAGGAGATCCTCGACAAGAAGGAAGACAATTTACTGAAGCGGAACGAAGAGGTAACGAGACAGCAGCAGAACCTGAAAAACAAGGAAGCTGAGGTCGACAAAAAGCTCGAGGAGATCCGTGGACAGCACGAGCAGATGCTCCTGCAGTTCGAAAAGATTTCCCAGATGTCGCGGGACGAGGCGAAAGCCGAACTCGTCGCGGCCATGGAGGACGAGGCGAAGAAAGACGCCGTCGGCCTCGTCAGGCAGATCGAAAGCGACGCCAAGGAAGAGGCGGACAAAAAGGCGAAAGAGATCATTTCGCTCGCCATTCAGAAATGCAGTACGGAACAGGCGACGGAAATAACCGTTTCCGTAGTTCCCCTGCCGAACGACGACATGAAGGCGCGTATCATCGGCAGAGAGGGGCGCAATATCAGAACGCTTGAAAACGCCACGGGCATCGAACTCATCATAGACGATACGCCCGAAGTGGTCATTTTATCGGGTTTCGACCCTGTGAGAAGGGAAGTAGCCCGCATCGCGCTCGAAAAACTCATCGCGGACGGACGCATTCACCCCGCGAGAATAGAAGAGACGGTGGAGAAAGTCAAAAAAGAACTCGACGCGGAGATCAAGCAGTACGGAGAAAACGCAATGTTCGAATGCGGTCTGTTCGGCCTGCATCCCGAAATCATCAAGCTGCTCGGCCGTTTGAAATTCAGAACGAGTTACGGGCAGAACGTGCTGAGGCACTCGCTTGAGGTGGCGCACCTTGCCGGCACGATGGCGGCCGAACTCGGCGTAGACGTAAATCTGGCGAAACGCGCGGGTTTGCTGCACGATCTTGGCAAGGCGGTGGACTTCGAAGTCGAAGGCACGCACATGCAGATCGGCGCGGACCTTGCGAAAAAGTATAAAGAAAACCACGTGGTCGTCAACGCGATCCTTTCGCATCACGGCGACGTTGAACCCAAGACCATAGAAGCGGTGCTTGTAGCCGCGGCGGACGCGATATCGGGCGCACGCCCCGGCGCGAGAAGGGAAACCACGACCAACTATGTGAAAAGACTGCAGAAGCTCGAAGAACTCGCAGGCGATTTCAAAGGCGTGGACAAGTGCTACGCCATACAGGCCGGACGGGAAATCCGCGTGATGGTCAAACCCGAGCAGGTGGACGATTCGCAGACGCTGTTCCTCGCGAAAGAGATTGCGAAGAAGATCGAAAGCGAACTCGAATATCCCGGACAGATCAAAGTCAACGTCATTAGGGAATGGCGCGCGACGGAATTCGCAAAATAACCGAAAAGGAGAGCGATCGCTCTCCTTTTTAATTGAGTATTTGTTTATCAAGCCATTCATATACTTTTGAAACGGCGGTTAAATCTTCTTGAAAAGAGATATCGCCTTTTTTGATTCGGTCTAAATAAGAATTCAGCAAAGAAATACATTTTTCTATTCTGGCGATTTCATTTTTATTTTTATCTGACTTTAATTGATAAACCGATAAATTATGAACAATTAAAATTTCAATAAATTTACTGCGGTATTTTATCCAAACATAAACGGCGCGAAAAAAACCGTATATCGTAGCGGTAAAAAAGTTTATAAAAGCAAAAGCGAAAATATCTTTACACGCATAATTTATTTCATGGAGTTTGTTTATGTCGGTTTCAAGTAGACATACCGATAAACAAGCTAATAAACAAAATAAAAATAAAAGTAACGATACGGGTAAAATTACGATTCCGCCAATTATTAACAATGATTCTGATTGAGCCGTCAACGAAAAAATAAGCGAGGCTATGAAACCGCAACTGAATAAAAATGCCAATACGGAGAGAATCTTTATTTTGGGAACGATTGTTTTTTTGACGCGACGTTCGTAATCTGTCATGATTTCTTTGAGTTCGTGTTTCTTAATCTGTTCGTTATGCAAATTATTTTCAAGTTGTTTTAAGGCGAAAGTAAACGCGCGGATTTGATTAGACTTAATTTTTTCTTCCCGTCGCCGTTTTTGTTCCGCCTGTTGCAGGATTTCTTGTTTCTTCAGTTCGGCGCCTTTTTCTTTACATAAGCTTATATATTCATTCGACTCTTTATACGGGGCGATAGTGTTGAACATGTCTGCCGCCGCAAAAAAATCATTCGAATTTTGCGCGCCGTTCATCTGCAATGCGTATATGCGCATTTGACGAAAAAAGGCAGTTTTTTGACCGAACTTTACGAAAACGACGGACGCGGGCCGCAAAAAGATCGGCTCGCCGTCCCCGGCAAAGGCGAATTCGATTATTATACGTACGCGTGGACGCCCGCCCGCCTGGACGCCGCGTTAAAAAAGCAATTTAAAAGCGTGCGCTCTTATTCGGACGATATTGTTTTGTCAAGCGGGCGTTTGAAAAAAAGATATGTTTTCCTCGCCGCAAAGTAGCGGCGTTTTTACTTTTCCGCCTTGAAAACGATATGCGGCATATCGATCCCGTAATAATGTTTCACAAAACTGCCCGCGGCTTTCATGCCGTTGCGCTTCGCCACGTTCTGCGACGGCAGGTTGTTGTCCCGTATGATGGAATACACTTCTTCCGCGCCCAATTTTTCAAAGTTCTTGCAGGCGGCCGCCGCTTCGGTCGCATAGCCCTTGTGCCAGAATTTCTTTCTGAAGAGATAACCTACTTCCAGCACTTCTTTTTCGGGCGTCTGCTGTTTCGTGAGACCGCATTGTCCGATCATTTCGCCCGTTTCTTTGAGTATGACCGCCCAAAGTCCGAAACCGTCCTTTTCATACCGTTTGAGCTGGTTGTTCAGCCATGCTTCGGCTTCCTCTTCGGTGAACGCGTGCTCATATGCGTACATGACCTCTTCGTCATACAACATATCGGTCAGCGCGCCGAAATCGCCCTTTGTCATTTCTCTTAAAATAAGTCTTTTAGTTTCGAGTATCATGAATTTCTCCGTAAATTCAAATTGCCCCCGTCTATGCGGAGGCAAATAGTCTTTTTTTATTTATTTCGTCCCGAAAATGCGGTCGCCCGCGTCCCCGAGGCCGGGCACGATATAGCCCGATTCGTTCAGTTTTTCGTCGAGCGCCGCGCAGTACAGCGGTATGTCGGGATGCGCGTCCGTAAACGCCTTGATCCCTTCAGGCGCCGCGATAAGGCACATGAATTTAACGTCCTTGCAGCCGCGCGCTTTCAGAAAATTCACCGCGGCGTTGGCGCTGCCGCCCGTCGCAAGCATGGGATCGACCAGCACGACCTGTCGGTTTGCGATGTCGGCGGGGAGCTTGCAGTAATATTCGTGCGGTTCGAGCGTCTTTTCGTCGCGGTACAGGCCGATATGTCCCACTTTCGCCGTCGGAAACAAATTGAGAATTCCGCCCGTCATGCCGAGCCCCGCGCGGAGAATGGGCACGATCGCCACGTCCTTGCAGGAAAGCACCTTTACGGTGGCTTCGGAAACGGGCGTCTTGATGGTCACGTCTTTCAGCGGGAGGTCGCGGAACACTTCGTACGCCATCAGCATGGCTATCTCTTCCACGAGTTCTCGGAACTGTTTGGAAGAAGTGTTCTCGTCGCGCATGAGAGATATTTTGTGCGTGATCAAAGGGTGTTCGAATACTGTTACGTTGCGGTTCATCTTGTGTACCCCTTTTTGCGGACCTCAGGTCCGTTATTCTGCTTCTTTGTTTTTTTCTTCCGCGTAAGCCGCAAGGATAGCCTTGATGATTTCCTCACGCGTTTCCTGCTTGATCGGGTGCGCTATGTCTTTGTATTCGCCGTCGTTGGTCTTTCTCGAAGGCATGGCGATAAACGGGCCGTCGCTGCCCTCGATGATCTTGATGTCGTGAATAACGAAACAATCGTCGAACGTCACGGAAGCGACCGCCTTTAACTTGCTGTCGTCCTTCTTGACTATCCGCACGCGCACGTCAGTGATTTTCATGTTCAGTACCGTCCTTATCCATATTGTGATAATATTTTATCATACTTCTATCGGCATTTCAATACTTTTTTTAAAATTTAGCAAAAAAATCCTCAAAAAAAGCAAATTTTTTACTGCATTTTCATAATATACCGTATGGAACGTTGTCGAATTTTGTCTCAGACGGAAAAACTGCACTTTATAGGGATCGGCGGCATCGGCATGAGCGCGCTCGCGCAGTATGCCCTGCGGTGCGGGATCAAGGTGAGCGGCTCGGATACGGCCGAAAACGAACAGGTCAAAAAGCTGGCCGCGCTCGGCGCGAAGATATCGATAGGACACGCGCGGAAAAACGCCAAGGGCGCGGACGCCGTGGTGTATACCTCCGCCATTTCCGAGGATAATCCCGAATACCTGTTTGCGCGCGACAATCAGAAACTGCTGATGAAACGCGCGGAATTTCTTCGCTGCGTGGAGCAGGCGCACGATCTTTCCGTCGCAGTAAGCGGCTGCCACGGCAAGACGACCGCCACCGCCATGCTCGCACACGTGTTCGCCTGCGCAAACAAGAGCGCGACTTCGCTGATCGGCGGCGAGGATTCCGATTACGGCAACTTTACCTTCGGCAGGGATATCTTTCTGACGGAAGCCTGCGAGTATAAGCGTAACTTTTTATATCTGACGCCCGACGTGGCCGTCATTTTAAATATCGACAACGACCATCTCGAATGTTACGGCGATTTGGATCACCTCGTCGGGGCGTACCGCGAATTTGCCGCGGAGGGGATCGCCGTCGTCAACGCCGACGACGAAAACGCCGTGCGCGCGGCGGGGCGCAATTTCGTTACCTTCGGCATGAAAAATGCGGCTATGTACACTTGCGAGGACGTGCGTTCGGAGGACGGGCGGTATTCGTTCACGCTGGTGGAATACGGCATACGGCAGGGGCGCGTTCGCCTGAAAACGGAGGGACGGCATAACGTTTACAATGCGCTCGCGGCGGTCGCGGCGGCGCGGCAGTGCGGCGTTTCGACGGCGGAGGCCGTGCGCGGCGTGGAGGATTTCAAGGGCGTGAAACGCCGCTGGGAAACGATCGGCGAGCTGTTCGGGAAAAAGGTGATAGCCGATTACGCGCATCATCCGAAAGAGATCGTTTCGGCGCTTTCGCCGGTGAAAAATCCCCTCGTGATCTTTCAGCCGCATACATATTCGCGCACAAAGCTTTTGATGAAGGATTTCGTCGCCGCGCTCAGGGGAAAGACCTGCGTCGTTTACGCAACCTATCCCGCGCGGGAAAAATACGACGCGGAGGGCAGCGCGTACACCCTATATCTCGAACTGAAAAAAGCGGGCGGCGACGCCGTTTACGCGGAGGACGAAGGGCGGCTTCTGCAGGCCGTCCGCCTGCGCGCGGAGGCCGCGGACGCCGTTCTGGCGCTGGGCGCGGGGGATATTTATGAAGTCATATCGCGGCAAATCGAAAAATTCGGCCGCAAATTATAGACAAATTCGCCGCGTGATGTTAAAATGAAAACATGCAAAACGATTACGCGGGCATTCTTGAGCGCGACGGCATGCTGGTGTTCGTCCCCGGCGGGAACAGCATGTGGCCCACGCTCCGGCACGAGGGACAAGCCGTGCTAGTCCTGCCCAGGGAGGGAAAACTCAATTTGTACGACGTGCCGCTCTATAAACGGGCGGACGGACAGTACGTGCTGCACCGCGTGGTCGGCTTTCGGGACGGCGGATACGTCGTCTGCGGCGATTCGCAGTTTCGGGAAGAATTTGTGGCCGACGGGCAGATCGTCGGCGTGATGAAAGGGTTTTACAAGGGGAAAAAATTCGTCGACGCAGGCGATAAAAAGGGGTGCCGCCGCGCGCTGTTTCTGCGCAGGCATCCTTTTATCAAACGCGTTACGCTGAAACTCTTCTTTACCTTCAAAGGGGGTAAAAAATGAAAGACGGCGTTACGCTGAAATGGATAAAGGCGGGCATGAAAGGGCAGGGGGCCGCGCTGGCTTTCGTGCTGGTGTTCTGCGTGGCGCAGGCGGCGCTCGCGGTGCTCTTCGCGCTCGCGGTAAGAGAGATCATAAACGCGGCCACCGCGGAAAACGCCGCATATGCGCATATCGTCAGATGTTCCGTCCTGCTCGCGGCTACGGTATGTCTGCAGTGCGTGCTGAAACTCACGCTCGGTTTCATGCGGGAAAACATGCGGACCCGCACCGAGATCAGCCTGCGGAAACGCGCATTCCGCGCGGTGCTCGGCGGCAGATACGGCGAAATTGCAAAATACCACAGCGGCGATATACTGAACAGAGTTTTCACGGACGCTTCCATCGTTGCGGACGGCGCCTCCGCGATCCTGCCGAGCCTCGCCTCCGCGGCGAGCAGGCTGATATTCACCGCGGCCGCGCTCTTCGTGCTTTCTCCGATTTTTACCGCCATACTGCTGGCGGCATGCGTCGTCGCTTTTTTCGTGGCGATGGCGTTCAGAAAGAAATTGAAAGGGCTCCATACGGAAATGCGGGAGGCGGACGGACGTTCGCGCGAGTTTACGCAGGAATCGGTGGAAAACCTGCTGGCCGTGAAGGTGTTCGAGGCGGAGGATAAATTCGCCGCGAAGGGCGAAAAGCTCCTCGGCGATTACCGCGACAAATATCTGCGCCGCAACAGGGTGTCGGTGCTCGGCACGGAGTGTTTCGACATAGCGTTCCGCGTGTTTTACGTTGCGGCGATGATCCTCGGCGTGTTCGCCATCTTCCGCGGAGAAACCGATTACGGCACGCTCGCCGCCATGCTGCAGCTGATCGGGCAGATACAGATGCCCGTCATCGCGCTGAGCGGCGCGGCCCCGCGTTATTTTACCATGCTGGCCTCCGCCGAACGGCTGATGGAACTGGAAAAATATCCCGAAGAAAAGAGGAAAAAGGAGGAAACGTCCGCGTTTTACGTCGGCTTAAAAGCCATCGTGTTCGACGGCGTGGACTTTTCCTACGGGCGGGAACCCGTGCTGGAAAACGTAAATTTGAAGATAAAGAAGGGGCAGTTCGCCGTGATCAAGGGCGAGTCGGGCATAGGCAAGAGCACGCTTTTGAAACTTGCGCTCGGCGTGTATCGGCCCGTAAGGGGCGAAGTGTATTTCGAAACGGCGGCGGGACGGCGGGCTTCGGCCTCCTCCGGGCTGTTTGCCTACGTGCCGCAGGGAAACATGCTTTTTTCGGGCACGGTGCGCGAAAATCTGCTCTTTTTAAATGAGAACGCCGCGGAAGAAGACGTCGCGCGCGCCCTTGAAACGGCGGCGGCGGAATTCGCTTGCGCCCTGCCCGAAGGTCTGGACACTCCCGTGGGGGAAAACGGCTTCGGACTCAGCGAAGGGCAGGTTCAGCGGCTCGCCATCGCGCGCGCTCTCCTGACGGGGGCGCCCGTGCTCTTTCTCGACGAGGCGACGAGCGCGCTCGACGCGGAAACGGAGGGCCGTCTGCTCGAAAACCTGCGCAGGCTGGGCGGCAGGACGGTGGTGCTGATAACGCATAAATCGGCGGCGGAAAAAGAGGCCGACGTCGTGATCACGATAAAAAACGGGGAGGTGTTCACCGATGAACGCGCTTGAAAACATGGGAATCAAAGCCGGAGCCGCAGCGGCGGCGCTGGGAAAACTGAGTAAGAAAAAGATAGACGACGCGCTCGTCTTTATCGCCGCGGAGCTGGAAAAAAACGCGGCGGAAATACTCGGCGCCAACGAAAAGGACGTGAAAAACGCCGAAGAACGGGGGGTGAAGGCCTCGCTCATAGACAGGCTGCGCCTGAGTGAAAAGCGCATTGAAGATATCGCCGAGGGGTTGCGGCAGGTCGCGGAGCTGCCTTCCCCGCTCGGCGAAGTCGTTTATTCGTATCGGAAGGAAAACGGCTTGGAAATAGAGGAAAAGCGGGTGCCGTTCGGCGTGATCGGCATCATTTTCGAATCGCGCCCCAATGTTGCGGCGGACGCGTTCGGTCTGTGTTTTAAGACGGCGAACGCCGTGATCCTGCGCGGCGGGTCGGACGCGATCTGTTCCAACATCGCCATAGTCGGGGCTATCCGCAGGGCGCTCGCGAAGTGCGGCGCGGACGAAAACGCCGTACAGCTCATAGAGGACACCTCTCGCGAAACGGCGCGGGACTTCATGCGCCTCGACAAATACGTCGATCTGCTCATACCGCGGGGCGGCGCGGGGCTTATCAGAACGGTTACGGAAAATTCTTCCGTGCCCGTTATCGAAACGGGCACGGGCAACTGCCACGTCTATATCGACGAGAGGGCGGACGCAAAGATGGCCGCCGATATCGTTTATAACGCGAAAACGCAGCGCTACGGCGTATGCAACGCCTGCGAATCCATCGTTGTGCACGAAAAGGCCGCCGCGCGCGTGCTGCCCGCCGTCGCGGCGAGGCTGAAAGAAAAGAACGTGGAAATCCGCGCGGACGAGCGCGCCCGCAAAGTGCTTGCGGACTGCAAGGCCGCCTCGGAGGAGGACTACGGCACGGAATATCTCGACGCGATCGTTTCCGTCAAGACGGTGGATTCGCTCGAAGAGGCGATCGCGCACATCAACAGATACAATACGGGACACAGCGAGGCCATCGTTACGGAAAGCGCCGAAAACGCCCGAAGATTTATGGACGGCGTGGACGCCGCCGCCGTGTACTGGAACGCCTCCACCCGCTTTACGGACGGTTTCGAGTTCGGACTGGGCGCGGAGATCGGCATCAGCACGCAGAAACTGCACGCGCGCGGTCCGATGGGCCTCAAGGCGCTTACCACTACAAAATTTTACTGCAAGGGAACGGGACAGACGAGATGAAAATATACGATAACGCGGCGGAACTCATCGGGAACACGCCGCTTCTGGACGTAAAAAACTTCGCCGCGGGGCGGGGCGCGAAAGCGCGCATTCTTGCCAAGCTGGAATACCTCAATCCCGCGGGGAGCGTAAAAGACCGCGCGGCGCTCTACATGTTGGCGGACGCGGAGAAAAAGGGCTTGAAAAAGGGCGGAACGATCATAGAGCCGACGAGCGGCAACACGGGCATAGGCCTCGCGTCGCTCTGCGCGGCGCGCGGATACAGGCTGATTTTGACCATGCCCGAAACCATGAGCGAGGAACGCCGCCTGCTCCTGAAAGCTTACGGCGCCGAGCTCGTGCTGACCGAGGGCGCGAAGGGCATGATCGGCGCCATCGAAAGGGCGGAAGAACTGCGCGGTAAGATCGCGGGCAGCATGATCGCGGGGCAGTTCGACAATCCCGCGAACCCGCGTGCGCACTACGAAACCACCGGACCGGAAATTTATGCCGATACCGACGGCGCGGTCGATTTTTTCGTTGCGGGCGTGGGCACGGGCGGCACGCTGAGCGGCGCGGGGCGTTATCTGAAAGAGCGCGCGAATACTAAGATCGTCGCCGTGGAACCCTTCCGTTCTCCCGTGCTCAGCAAGGGCGTGAAGGGAAAACACAACCTGCAGGGCATAGGCGCGGGATTCGTGCCGGAAAATCTCGACGTAAGTCTGATCGACGAGATAGTCGCCGT
>ENA-UONX01002632-UONX01002632.1-human-gut-metagenome-genome-assembly--contig:-P74old-NODE-2632-length-12370-cov-5.774340_pt1 | contig 12370 bp, 14 predicted proteins | sample MGYA00242466_ERZ724013 | MGnify/ENA metagenome assembly ERZ724013 | reverse complement strand
CGGCCATCGGCGAGGTAGAGCCCGGCAATGCCGAGCAGGAAGCCGCCGTCACCGCCGAGGTGGACGCCTTCGAGGCAGACAAGACCGCCCACGAGACTGCCAAGCAGACCCTGTCTGCGGACATCGAGAACCTGGAGACTGAGCTGGCGGACCTGGAGCGCAAGGCTCCGGCCCCCAAGACCCCGGAAAAGCGAGAGAAAGTGAGAGGTGATGTACACATGGAGACCCAGTTCAACATTCGTTCCCTGCCTATGGGCCGCCGGGCATTTGACGCCCTGCCCATGGAGCTTCGGGAGACCATCGTGGCGCGGCCTGAGGTCAAGGAGTTCCTGAACCGGTTTCGTAGCATGAAAGGCCAGAGCCGGGCCGTGACCGGCGCGGAACTGACCATCCCCGTGGTGTTCCTGGACCTAATCTCCGAGAACATGTACCGGTACAGCAAGCTGCTGAACCGGGTGCGGGTCCGCAATGTCCGGGGCGAGGCCCGGCAGACCATCGCCGGCATTGTACCGGAGGCCGTGTGGACGGAGATGTGCGGCGCCATCAATGAGCTGACCTTCGTCTTTGGACAGGTGACCCTGGACAGCTACAAGGTGGCCGGATTTATCCCGGTGTGCAATAGTCTGCTGGAGGACAGCGACATCGAGCTTGCCAGCTCCATCGTTGAGATGCTCTCCGAGTCCGTCGGCCTGGCGGAGGACAAGGCCATTCTGTATGGCAAAGGCGCCGCCTCCAAGATGCCTCTTGGCATTGTGACCCGTCTGGCCCAGACTTCTCAGCCCAGTGACTATCCTGCCAACGCCCCGGCGTGGGTGGATCTGCATACCACCAACATTCTGAAGATCGGCGGCAGCGGTGTCACTGGGGCGGAGTTTTGGGCGCAGCTGATGGCAGCCACCGGCGCCACCCACACCAAATATAGTCGCGGCAATTTGTTCTGGGCCATGAACTCCAAGACCTATACCACCCTGAAATCCAAGGTGATCACCTTTACCGCCACCGGCGACATCGCCTCCAATATCTTCGGCGTGCTCCCCATCATCACCGGCGACGTGGACATCTTGGAGTTTATGCCGGATGGCGACATCGTGGGCGGCTACGGCGACCTGTACCTGTGGTCCCAGCGTTCCGGCATGACCATTGAGCAGAGCCGTGAGGTCCAGTTCATTCAGGACAACACGGTCTTCAAGGGCAAGCAGCGGGCGGACGGCCAGCCCATCATTCCCGGTGCCTTCGTGGCCATCAACATCAACAACGTGGCCGTTACGACCACGATGAGCTTTGCGGCGGATATTGCCAACGACGCGGCGCTGACGGACCTGGCTATTTCCGGCGTGACCCTCAATCCCGGTACCTTCGATCCTGATACATTCTCTTACACCGGTACCAGTTCCACTGCCTCCGCCAAGATCGAGGCCACGTCGGCTCAGGCGGGCGCCAAGGTGGCTGTCGCATTCAACGGCGAAAATGTCCGCAACGGCGGCACCGTGAAACTGACCAACGGTGCGGGAAATGTGGTGACCGTTACGGTGACCCAGGGCAACGCCGTCCGGGTGTACACGGTGACCATCACCGCCACCATCGGCGGCTAAGCCGGCCACGTGTCCGAATCGGACACACTGTTAACCTAAAATCCAGCCGAACGAAAGGAGACATTGGACATGGGTGAGCAGGCGATCTTGACCGCCTTAAAGGTGGATCTGCAGATCTCAACATCTGCAATGGATACATATCTGGGGCAGCTGATCACTGCCGCCCAGTCCTACATCTCCCAAGAGGGCATCACACTGACTGAGAGCGTAGATGACGGGATGCTGGTGGAGATGTATGCGGCGTATCTCTATCGCCGCCGGCGCGAAGAGAACGTGTCCATGCCTCGAATGCTGCGGTGGGCGCTGAATAACCGCCTGTTTTCCCAGAAAGCGAGGGGAATCTGATGGATGACGTGTTGGTCCTGGTACAGCCGCAGCTGACTCAGAATGACATTGGCGATTTTGTGCCGTCCGGGCCTCCACTGACACAGCAGATATTTGGCTCCATCAGTTCCGTCAACCGTGCGGAGTGGTACAGCGCCGGCCAGGAAGGCCGAAAGCCTGAGCTGGTGTTTACCACCCCAATCGTCAATTACAGCGGCCAGCCGGAGGCGGAGTACCGCGGGAAGCGATATAGCATTTACCGCACCTATCTCCGCCACGATTCCGATGAGATGGAGCTGTATCTGGAACGAAAGGTGGGAGTGCAGAGTGAACATCAGAGTTGAGGACCTGGTGGATGCCGTCTCCGAAGAACTCGATATATATGCCGGAGAGGTCACTGAAGCGGTCAAAAAGACCGTAACCGCCGTGGCCAAGGAGACTGTGAAGGTGGTCAAGCAGAAGAGCCCCTCGGCATCCGGTGCCTACAAAAAGTCATGGGCACAGAAGAAAACCTATGGTAACGCCGGCAGTATCCAGATCACCGTATACAACCGCAAACACTATCAGCTGACACACCTGCTGGAGAACGGCCACGCCAAAACGAACGGGGGACGGACACGGGCGTTCCCACATATCGCACCTGCGGAGGAGTTCGCTGAGCGTGAACTGGAACAAGAGCTTCGGAGAAAATTGGGGGAAGGAAACCCATGAGTCTGGAGGAAATCAAAAAGTTGCTGGAAACGACCGGCCTTCCGGTGGCTTATCGGGCGTTCCCTGTGGGAAATGCCCCGCCGCTCCCCTTTATTTGCTATCTGTTCTCCAGCACGAACAATTTTAATGCCGATGATGTGGTGTATCAGGGCATCAACCGCATCACCATTGAACTGTACACGGAAAGCAAGGACCTGGAAGCAGAAAACGCGGTAGAGGCTGCTTTGAAGGACCTGTGCTGGGAAAAGTCTGAGGAATACCTGGATGACGAGCAATGCTATGAGATCATATACGAAATTGAGGTGTGACAATGCCTACCAATACTCCTAACAAGGTCAAATACGGCCTCAAAAATGCCCATTACGCGCTCCTTACCATCGGCGAGGACGGAACGGTTACATATGGGGAACCTATCCCCATTCCCGGATCTGTCAACCTGACCATGGACGCCCAGGGTGATACGTCGACATTCTACGCCGACAACATGGCGTATTTTGTGACTGCTGCGAATGATGGTTACTCCGGCACTTTCGAGGTCGCGCTGATTCCAGATCAGTTCCGCCAGGATGTGCTCCATGAGACCCTGGACGAAGCAGCGCAGGTGCTGGTGGAGAATATCAACAACCAGACAAGCCCCTTTGCCCTGCTGTTTGAATTTGACGGCGACAAGAAGGCCACCCGCCATGTGCTGTACAACTGCACATGCACCCGTCCCAGCGTTTCGGGAGGCACCACGACTAACACCAAGGAACCCTCCACCGAGACTATGAACCTGACGGCCTCGCCCCTGCCCAACGGCAATACAAAGGCCCGGACAACGGTGGACACGCCGGCCGCCCAGTACGCTGGCTGGTATGACGCGGTATGGCAGCCGCTTGGGCAGTTGGTGGTGACCAGTGCCGCCGGCGCGACGTCCGGCAAGACAGCTCTGACAGTCGCTCCCGAGCTGACCAGCGGGAACAGCTATAAGTATCAGACCTCCGCCTCTGTGGCACTTCCGGCCTATGGAGAGGTGCTCAGTGACGGATGGACCGACTGGGACGGCAGCGAGGAGCTCACCGCCACCACCGGGCAGAAGATCGCTGTGGTGGAGGTCAACGCCGATGACCAGGCGATGGCCGGCGGCGTTGCCACGGTCACCTCTAACGGAGGCTGACCATGGAGAAAACGATTGAGATTGACGGCCGCCCGGTGACGTTCCGGGCGACCGCCGCAATCCCCAGATTGTACAGGATCCGGTTCCACCGGGACATCATGCAGGACATGGCCCTCATGCGTAAAGAGATCCTCAAGGCCCAGAAGGAGAAAAAGAGTGTCCCTGTGGACATGCTCACCGTTTTTGAAAATGTGGCGTTCCTGATGGCCAAGCACGCGGACCCCAGCATGGAGGCAAATACCGTAGAGGATTGGCTGGAGACCTTCAGCTCCTTCAGCATCTACATGGTATTCCCCGTGATCTCCGAACTCTGGACGGAAAATATCCGGACCCTTGTGGAGGCTAAAAAAAAAACAAGGCCAATAGACCGGCCAATGACCACCGCCCTGTTTCTGCTGCGGGCCGGACAGATGGGGTTGTCCATGTCGGACCTGGAACTCCTAACCATCGGAATGGTCTGGGACATGATGACGGAATCTGCCAATGACCACTGTACGTACGAGCAGCTCCCAACACAGGACGATTTTGACAGCTTTTAAGGAGGTGTCCCGTTTTGGCAAGCAGAATCAAAGGCATCACCATTGAGATCAACGGTGACACCACAAAACTCAGCCAGGCGCTGCGCGAGACTGACACACAGCTTACTACTGTGCAGAAGAACCTGCGGGATGTGGAGCGGCTTCTGAAACTGGACCCCACCAATACGGAGCTGCTTGCCCAGAAGCAGCGGCTTCTGGCGGAGCAGTCTGCCCTCGCAACCAGCAGGCTGGAGCAGATGGAGGATGCGGCGAATCATCTTGACAGCTCTCTCAGCCAGAGCCAGCTGGATGATTTCAACTTGGAACTGGAGCTGACGCGGACCAGGGCGAATCTTGCGGAACAGGAACTCAGGGATTTTGAGCAGAGGTTGAATGATGTGGACAGCTCCGCAGAGGACTCCTCCGACAGCCTGAACGACGTGGGCGATGCCGCAGATGGGATGGACGGTGGCTTTTCTCTGGCAGACGGGGTCATTTCCAACTTTGTAGGCGGCGCAATGACCAAACTGCTGGATATTGCCCTCGAGGCTGCCGAAGCGATCTGGAACCTCGATGAAGCCACCGAGGAATATCGGGAATCCATGGCTCTGCTGAATACCGCGTTTGAGACCGCGGGGTTCACTTCAGAGACGGCCAAGCAAGCCTATGAGGGGTTTTACGAAATCCTCGGGGATACTGGGCAAGCCACAGAGGCATCTCAGCTCTTGGCCCAGCTTGCCGCAGATGAACAGGATGTGGCAAAGTGGATTGATGTTGCTGCGGGAGTTTACGGTACCTTTGGGGAATCTCTTCCGATTGAATCTCTAATCGAAGCCGCCAATGAAACAGCTAAGACCGGACAGGTTACCGGGACCCTGGCGGACGCCTTAAATTGGGTCGGCCTGAGTGAAGATGAGGTCAATGCCCAGCTGTCCGCGCTAAATGACGAGACTCTCCGAGCCCGACTGCTGATGGATCTGCTGTCCAATACATACAAGACCGCAAGTGAGTCTTTCTATGAAAACAGCGAAGCCATTATCGAATCCCGGCAGGCTCAACTAGAGATGGATGATACGCTGGCTACGTTGGGACAGGATGTGGCGGACCTTAAAACTCAACTCGCCGAGGCATTTGGACCGAGTCTGCTGGAGTTGATAACTGCCATTGCAGATGCACTTGAAGCGCTGTCGCCCATCATCGATATAATCCTCAAAGCAGTCACGGTTGTTATTGATGCAGTGGCGGATTTGATTGGACTGCTTGCAGATGCAGTGGGGTGGCTCTTGAATCTCTTGGGCCTCAGCGATGAAAGTGACAGCGATGGACCCGCAGTATCTATCAACTCTAGTTCTCGCTCCACGCAGGAATCTACTGGTTACAGTATCCCGGCATTTGCATCCGGCGGAGTGATTCCCCCCAACAACCCGTTCCTGGCTGTCCTGGGCGATAACCGGCAGGAGCCGGAGGTGGTCGCGCCCTATTCCACCATCAAACAGGCTGCCCGGGATGCCATGGCCGAGCGCGGGGGAACTGGACAAATCACCATCGTGCTGCGGGCGGCGGATGGATTCACCCGGAACCTCTCCTATTCGCTGGATCAGGAGTCCGCCAGGCAGGGGGTGCGGCTGGTGAAGACGACAACGGGGGTGTAATATGCAAATCCTGATGGACGGGACTACATATCGGCTCAACGTGCGATATGAAACCCTTGGGCGCTCGTTCCGCTTGTCTGAGGGGCAGAATGCCGGCGGAATGCTGTCTGGAGATTATACGCGGGACCTCGTGGGAACGTATTACGACTATGCCATGCAGGTCGAGCCGGATCCCCGCTTCCCTGCCGATTATGACGCCTTTTTTGAGGCCATCTCCGCCCCGATCCCAAGCCACAGTCTGACTCTCCCCTATGGACAGAGCACCATCACCTTTGACGCCATGGTTTCCGAGGGTGAGGACGGCTACCGAGGGGAATCGGCGGGCCGTAAACGCTGGGGCGGACTGCAGGTACAGTTCACGGCGAAAAAGCCGCAGAGGACACCCACATGAACCAGATTATTTACAGCAACTGGACCTTTGAGGATGAGGACATCCGCTCCGCGCAGATCTACCGTGCCACGTCCCTGATTGCGGACAGTCTGGAGCCCAAAACCCTCAATGCCACCATCCGATGCAGCGACAGCAGCATCCTCGAATTTGAGAAAGACACTCGGCTGACCTATATCCACGGGGCGGATCTGCCGGCCTATTTCTACGTACAGGACATCACCCGCATTGGGCCGGAGGAATATGCGGTTTCCGCAATGTCCGCCGTTGCCCGGCTAATCAATGGGACACAGCATTATGGCGGGATCTACACCGGCCAGACAGCCGGCCAAGTGGTGCCGGAAATCTGCGGGCAGGTCCCATGTGTCGTCAAAACGGATCTACGAGATGTGCAGATATATGGCTGGCTGCCAATCGCTTCCCGCCGGGACAACCTGGCCCAGGTGCTGTTTGCCCTTGGCGCGTGGGTTCGGGATGACTTGGACGGAATCCTGCATATCGAACGGCTTTGGGATGGGTATACCGCCAATATCACGCAAGCCCAGATTTACCAGGGGCCCAGTATGGCCTACGGCGCCAAGGTCACGCAGGTGATCGTCACAGAGCACCAATACGTCCAGGGCGGTGAGGAAATCACCCTTTTTGAGGGACAAGCCCAGCAGGGCGATATCATCACGTTCTCCGAGCCCGTGTATAACCTCCACGCCACCGGCTTCAGGATCCTGGAAAGCAACGCGAATTATGCAAAGCTCTCCGCGGGAAACGGGACGCTCACAGGAAATGCCTATGTCCACAATACACGGCAGATCCCGGCCGACGTCTCCCAGGCGGCGGAGCCCAATGTGGTGACGGTATCGGAGGCCACCCTGGTGTCACTGGTCAACTCCGCGGACGTGGCGCAGCGTCTGGCGCAGTATTACGCTTGCCTGGCCACCTTCAACGGGGACATTTTGCCGGGACAGCAGCTGGATGGCAATGTGGTGGGCATTTATGACCCCTTCGACCGGCAGATGGTCCAGGCGTGTCTCAAGAGCCTGGACATCACGGTTTCCGGAACCCTCAAGGCAACAGTGTCCGCCCTGGTTGGATTTAAGCCCCCACAGGTGGAGGACTCCCAGACCCTGGATGAACGAGTGGTCCTGACGGGCTCAGGCACATTTCAAATCCCGGAAGGGACGACACTGCTGCGATATGTGCTGATCAGCGGAGCCCAGGGCGGCCATTGCGGGAAAAAGGGCGGAGATGTGGGGCCGTCCCCCTCCGTATCCTGGTCCGACCCCATGTGGGGGGACCAGTTTAGAGGCTGTGGGCTTGCCTCTGGCGGTGTTGGCGGCGAAGGCGGAGAACCTGGCGAGGGCGCGCGTATTCTGGAGGGGACGTTCGATCTCACCGGCGTTGTCTCCGTAGCCTACAGCTGCGGAAGTGGCGGAATCGGCGCTGTTTATAGCGACAGTGATCTTCCTGGTTCTAAAGGCGGAGACACGACGTTTGGGAGCGAAACGACGGCCGGGGCTTCGGCTCCTGCCGCGGGATATACCGACATTATCACAGGTGAGATCTTCGGAGGAGCCGGTGAGCCGGGGATCGCCGGCGGAAACGGCGCCGGAAAGGCCGCTAGTGTTACGACGGTTGATGATACGACCGTTCAGCTCTTTGACCCGGCGGGCAGCGTCACCGATGAGGATGGGGTCACATGGACCGGGGGTCAGACGGAGGCGGAAGCGGAGAATCCGGATCGCGTTGCCATGGACCTGGGCGAGAACAACGGCGCCCGCATCTGGTACAGCCGCGGCCTAGGCGCTGGCGCCGCGGCTGGGGCGAATGGAGTCGGGCCGGGTCCTGATGCGTCTGTGTCCGTCCGGTCATCCTCGATTGTGGCTACGGCGGCAAATGGTGTAAACGGCGCGACGCCGACATTGACACCGAAGAAACCGACACAGTACGGGAAAGGCGGTCGGGGCGGCTATGGCGGCGGTGGAGCCAGCTCTGGCGGTATCGCGATAGGCTCTACGGATTCTTCTGACTACACGGTCTCCATCACCGCGGGCACCGGTGGAACCGGTGGCGCTGGCGGCCCAGGAGGCCCCGGTGGGGATGGCTGCATCATCCTTTACATCAGCAGATCCGTTCCGATGGATCGAGGCCCCTTGGTGACGTCTGACGCCAAGTGGTTCTTGGATAAATACCAACGCCGTTTTATCACATAAGGAGTGATTTGTATGCCAACGATTGATGAGCTAGCTTCTCAAGTTGCTGCCCTAGAACAGCAGATGGCAGCTATCACAACACCGCCCGACAAGTACTACACCAGCATCTACAGTGGTGAGGAGATTGATGCGGCGATTACTAAGGTCAGGTCTGGTGCGATGGGTGTCTCCAGCTTCAACGGCCGGGCGGGAGCCGTCATGCCACAGGCGGGAGACTACAATGCCGCTCAGATTCCGGTGAGCGCAGACGCAGGCGCGGAGACGGTTGCGGCGGCTTTGAACAATAAGCCGAACCGCAACCTGCTGGATAACTGGTACTTTGGAAATCCGGTGAACCAGCGGGGGCAGACGAGCTACAATACTCCGGGATACTCGATTGACAGATGGTACCTGCAAGGTGGGTCTTTTGAGCTATCGGACAACGCGCTGACTTTTTTGTTCCCCCCGGCCAGTGGTGGCGCAGAAAGATTTAACCAGCAAGTTCCGATAGAAAAGTTTATACATGGGGTCTACACGATTAGCGTTCTTACTACTGAGGGTCTTTACTCAACGCCATTTGAGTTTGAACCCGGTAATGTAGTTGATGTGCAACTTAATATCGGAAATGGGATATATATTGGGTTCACGACGACGAGCAGTTTGCCGCGATACCGGTTATTTAACGTCGGTACATCGGAAGACATATCTGTATCCTTCATAGCAGCAAAATTGGAGCTTAGTGACCACCAGACCCTGGCCCACCAGGACCAGGACGGAAACTGGGTACTCAATGAGATCCCGGACTATGGGGAGGAACTGGCGAAGTGTCAGCGGTACTGCTATGTGCTGGACGGCAGTGCCTATAACCCACAGTTCACATACGACGAGAGCGAAGATAGATTGATTGGGGACATTCCGTTCCCCGTGACGATGAGGACTAGCCCCAGCGCATCGCTGTTCCCGCTCAACTTGCGAGACACGACAAACGGGACCACACTCATTGTTTCGGGTGCAGAGATCTTCGTTTCAAAAGTGGGGCTAAGCCTGTTCTACAATATAGAGGTCTCCGAAGGTGTGCCCTTAGTTGATCGTGGGCTATACACCACAATCTCGAAGATCGTCTTTTCAGCCGATCTGTAAGGAGGCACACATGATGGAAGAAAATATGTCCAAGGTCTACGTCCTGACAGACGAGACATCCCGCATCCTCCGCTGTGATGGCGGCTACACCACCCCTGCGGATCTGACCGGCTGGGTACAGATCGACGAGGGAACGGGAGACCGGTACAACCTGTGCCAGAGCCACTACTTCGAGGGCGGCCTCTACACCTCCGACGGCATCCCCCGGTACAAGCTCCAGGACGGCCAGCCGGTAGAGCGCAGCGAGGAGGAGATTGAGGTGGACCGCGTGCCCATCCAGGCCAGCTCCGCCAGGGCCCAGCGAGACAAGCTGCTGGCCGCTACGGACTGGGCGGTGCTCCCGGACTCTCCCCTGGACGAACCGTCCCAGACGGCCATAAAAGCCTACCGCCAGGCACTCCGGGACGTGCCCCAACAGGTGGACTTTCCCGGGACGATCACTTGGCCGGAGATGCCTGCGACTGCGAATCAGACCTGATTTGCGCGGCCTCCTCCGCAGAAAGCCGTCCCGCCTCCACCAGTTGGTCAAGACGGCTATCGTCCCAGAGGCGGGGGTAATACTGCCGGGCCATTTCATACACTGTCATAACGTCACCCCCTGCATGGCCGCCAGGAAGTCTACATCGGCCCGCAGTTGTTCCTGAGGACTTGGCGCGGGCTCCGGTTCTCCGTCGTCTTCCACGGTGATTTGCCCTTGGTACGCCTCTGCCTGGGCAATGGCGTAGTTGCCCTCTGTATAGGGCATGGACACATTAGAGAGCACCGTTTCGATATTCGGCTCCTCGGGAGTGCCATAGTTGATCTCTGTTTCCAACTGATATTTGATGATCTTCATGCGAACCCCCTTAATCCGTGGTTTTGGTGTAGGCGATAACAACCCAAGAATTGCTCGTGCTGAATCCCTCCGCTGTAGTTATGGTGATGTTTGATCCGTCAACTAAAATACCAGTGATACCCGGATTGCCAACCAGATTATCTCCATCGTTGTTTAATCCGTACAGTGCGGATAGCCGTAGCCCAATGTCTTGTACTCCATGCGCTACAGACTTAGATGTTCCCGCAGAGAGGGCTCCAGTGTTTACGGATTTCTTGTAGACTGGTTTGCCGTTGTGGCGCTCAGTGGTGCGGTATTCTACTCCGGGAGACAGTAATGGATTCAAGTATTCCCATGGGCCCCAGACTCCGTTATTGCAGAACCGCACGGCAATTTCGGAAGTAAGGGACGCAAATGCGATTTGCGTGTAATATTGTAGATTTGTATACGGCATGACCAGAACTTTTCCGCTCATAAAACTGGGAATATTCTGCACTGATGTCGAGATCACATAGAATCCGCCTAATATGGCGTTGTTGAGATCGTTCCCAGGGATGGCGCTGGCATTGGCCCCCAGCCCATACCCCGCGGGCGCCTTATTGTTCAAAGCCGCAGTTCACCGCCCCAGTCTATACTGGACTGGAGGAGGTGCGCTATGGACGCGAAAAAGGAATTGACCATGAGGCTTTGGAAGATCGTCCCGGAGCAGGCGGATCGCATCGTGACCATTCTGGAGGAGTATGAGATCACACGGACCTCTGAGCGGGGGGAGCTGGATCGCTGCGTAGAGGCGTTTCTGACGGCCAAGAGGCTGGACGGCCTGTCACAGAAAACCCTCCGGGACTACGGGGGCGTGCTGCGGGCATTCTCGGCCTGCACGGACAAGTCTGCGGGCCAAATCACGGCGGATGACATCCGCCTCTACATCGGCGGACTCGCCCGGCGGGGGCTGCGGGAGAGCAGCATACAGACCCATGTGAGCACGCTGCGGAGCTTCTTCTCCTGGCTGGCTGCCGAGGACACCATCGGGAAAAGTCCTATGTGTCGGATTCGGACACGGAAGCTCGACCGGACAGCCACCCCGGCATCCGCTCACAGACGAGGAGCTGACGCGGCTGCGGGAGCACTGCCGGGACTGCCGGGAGCGGGCTCTTGTAGAGTTCCTGGCGACCAGCGGCTGCCGGCTGAGCGAGGCGGCGGGCATCCGGCTGGAGCAGATAGACTGGCAGCGGCGGAGCGTGCGGGGCCTGGGCAAGGGACACAAGGAGCGGACCGTGTTCTTCTCTGCGGAGGCGGGGAAACTGCTGGAGGCCTACACCGGGAGCCGGGGCGGCGGGGCATCGCTTTTTGCCACGGCGCGGCCGGAGCACAGGCCGCTGTCTCCTCGGTCCATCCAGCGGATCATCCGGGAGATCGGGCAGCGGGCCGGGCTGGAACGGCGGGTCCACCCCCACATCCTGAGGCATACATTTGCCACACAGGCCCTGAAAGGCGGGATGGCACTGCCGGTGATCCAACAACTCCTGGGGCACGAGGATCCCAAGACCACCATGATCTACGCCGCGATTCTGCCAGAAGCAGCGCGGCGTGCATATACAAAAATATTCGACCGAAAGGAGCAAGACCATGAATGAAACGACTGTGACCACGGTAAAGGCCGCCATTGCGGCAGCGGTGGCCACCATGACGGCCCTGTGGGGCTGGTTCGGGTGGCTGGTGATCGCCTGGGTGCTGCTGATGCTGGCGGACTGGCTGATCGGCAGCGCGGCGGCAGCCAAAGAGGGGCGCTGGTCCAGCGCCAAGATGCGGGAGGGCGCCTGGCACAAGGGCGGTATGATCCTGGTGGTGTGCATCGCCCTGGTGGCGGACTGGCTGATCGGGAGCATCCT
>ENA-UONX01002631-UONX01002631.1-human-gut-metagenome-genome-assembly--contig:-P74old-NODE-2631-length-12372-cov-3.863278_pt1 | contig 12372 bp, 8 predicted proteins | sample MGYA00242466_ERZ724013 | MGnify/ENA metagenome assembly ERZ724013 | reverse complement strand
ATCGTAATCCGCAACGGCATTCTCTACCGGTACGAGGAAACGGCCTCGGATATTTGTGTGCTTTACTATGACGGCAGGATGGAAACGCTTTCTCCGGGCGAATACTCTCAGGAAAGCCTGATCGAAGGCGGCGCCTACCAGGTCTGGACATTTGGCCCCAGTCTGCTGGACGAGGAAGGAAAAGCCCTTTGCGCTTTCAACACGGATCCTTATCTGATTCAGAAGCATCCGCGCGCCGCCATCGGCTATTACGAGCCGGGACATTACGTTTTCGTCCTTGTCGACGGACGCCAGGAAGCGTCTCAGGGGCTGACGCTCAGAGGACTTGCCGAGCTCTTCGAAGAGCTCGGCTGTACCGCCGCATATAACCTGGACGGTGGAAAAAGCGCGGTGATGACGTTCAACGATGAAATCTACAGCGATCCCTATACAGAGCCGCGGGAGGTTACCGACATTATTTATATCAAAGAGGTGTAAAATGAATTTTATGCGAAAATTTTACAGATTGATAAAGCAGGCGCTGCCGCATCTGACCTTGATCTGTGCTGCAGCGCTGATCGTACTGCTGATTGTAAACTATTATAATCCTCTTATGAATTTTCTGGATAATACCACGGCGCACGTCCTGATGTACGCCCTTTGTTCCCTTTCAATCCTCCTGGCGGTCAAGACGATCTATACCGATTTGAAAAAATAAAATTACAGCTTCACAAGCGTCGCCGCAGCAAAGCACTGTCCCGCGGCGCGTTCCTCCTCTTCCGGCAGGATCAGTTCCAAGTTCAGTTCCGGATATTCGCTTGCAAGGACGCGGCGGCAGCGTCGGAGCAGAACCGCGCCGCCCGGACCGGCAGAAATTCCGCCCATCACGGCGACGTACTCCGTATCGTAAAATTTCTGATATGTGTAGATTGCGTGCGCCAGATAGCAGCCGATTGTATCAAACACCGCGATTGCGGCGGGATCTCCGGACTGTACCAGACGCTGTATTTCCCGTACCCGGTCCTGCATCGTCATGCCGTCCGCGCGCTCCGGGATTCCCACAGCCTTTGCCAGGCGGAGTACGGCCTCTGACGAAAGATAGGTAACGCCGCAGCCGAAATCGCCCGACCAGGCATCCCGTGCCGTCATACGAAGATCTAAAGGCAGAAATGCAAATTCATTCAGCCGCCCAGTAATCGTACCAGCTCCATCTACATAGCCTCCCGCTTCGCTCGTACCCATCGAAATGCCCACCACGTTCCGGGCCTTATGCGAAAGGCTTCCGGCAAGAGCGGCGACATCTCCGTCGTTGGCGATTGCAAATGGGATTTTTTCTCCCACGGCGGCGCAGACACGCGGATAAATATCTGTAATTTTCTCTTCAAACGCCTTCTGCGGAACTGTTCGGAAAAGAGAAGCGATGCGCGTTCTGTTGTTTATATAAATTCCGGCCGTGCTGATCCCGATCGCATCTACGCGGGGAAGCGCCTGCGATGCTCTTTTCAGCGAGGCCGTCAGTTCGGCAATATGGTAATCGGGATCTGCATGGTCCAAAGGCTGCCACGGTTCCGTGACGTTATAAACGATCCGGCCGTCGATCAGAGCGCAGACCTTTCGGCTGCTGCCGCCCACATCGATTCCGATCCTGCAGCCATCCAGGAAGCCGCCTGCAGGAACGGTCCGTTCGGCGCCGCGCGGCGTTTCTTCCAAAGGCAGGAAACGAACCTCAAACGGTTTCTCATAGATGCTTTCCATCGTGCGCCGGTCAAACGCCCGTTTCCCTGATGCGCCATAAAGCGCCGCGATATGTTTTGCGGCGCGCTCGTCTCCGCAGATAGAAATACGCCAGCCGCCCCGGCTCCAGAGCAGGAATTTGACGATCCGCTCAAGATAGGCCAGATCCGCAGCCGAATACGATTCCTCCTCATGGAGAAACGTATCAAACACGCTGACATTTCCATTTTCTCGCTCAACCGCAACGGAGACAGGCCTGGACGCGTCTTTCACGAAGGCATCCATAGAAAGGCCCAGGGGGATAAATCCCGGATCCGCCGCCGGGCGGTTTCTGACGTCCACCTCGATCCCGTTCCAAATCATTCGGAAAGCCTCCCGATCCGTTCTCTTACTTCTTTCTCAAATCTATGAATATATTCACAGATAAAGTCCTGAGGCGATCCGGTTCCATTGATAAAATCTGTAATATCGATCCCGTAGGAGCAGCTCTCGAAGCTGTCCGTGTCATGGCTTGCGTAAAACGTTGCGTTTGCAAGGCGCCTGCCAAGAGCAGCGCTGTCATACCGTTTTCCGCCCGCTATCTGGCTGTCGTAAACGCCAAGCAGCGCGGCGGCAAGGTTTGGATGCGCCGATGTATCGAAGCACGTTTTATCCTCGTCGCAGAGCCAGTCAAGTCCTCTCCAGACCTCCAGCGCATAAATTTTCGACGGACGCCTCTCTGCCGGCAGACTGCGCACCGCCTCCGCCGCGCGCAGCGCAACTGCTACATGCGTATCGTGCTTATCAGCGAAATTGTGCACATACAAAATCTCCGGAGCACATTGATCTATAATCGCAGCCAGCTCGGAAGAAACGGCACGGCCCGAATCGCCGGGATCCTTGACCGCGCCGCTTGGATAGCCGAGCAGAAACTGTGCGGAATATCCCCCGACTGCCGCGGCACGTTTCTGTTCACCGATCCGAACGCGTTTCATTTCTTCGTCCGTATAATTTTCATAAATTCCCGTACGGGGCGAGCCCGCCCCATCCGTTACGACAACTCCGGTAAACCAGCGATCTGGCTTCCCGTAGCATTTTGCGGCGGGTGCGAACGCCATGATCTCAATATCGTCCTGGTGCGCCGCGATACACAGATCCGTAGTGCGCGAAAGCGCTGTTTTCTCGTCCGTTCCGTCCGGAATATACAATTCCGCATTGGGATTATTTAATTTCATAAACGCCGCTTCCTTTCCTCTTCATTTGTTTCGTGATCGTTACTTTTTTCAGATTCCGCGGCCGGTCGGGATCCAATCCCTTGCGCGTGCAAAGGCTCTGCGCAAAGCACTGCGCAAACAGGGCAAACACAAAGGGCGATGTAAATTGACTTCCCGTGTCCGGCAGCAAAAACGTCAGCGGGTCCTTTTCCGCAAGCGTTTTGTCATCCGTTACTACCAGAGGCTGCGCCCCGATTTCACGGATGCGGCCAGCCAACTCCAGGTTATCCTTCTGCGCGTTGCCCCGCGGCGCGAAAACGATTACGGGCATTTCCGAATCTACCTGCGCCAGAGGCCCGTGGTAAAAATCGGCGGCGGAATACCCTTTCATTTTTACGTAGCACGTTTCCTGCGTTTTCAGGGCGGCTTCCAGCGCGATCGGATACGTAAGTCCGCGCGAAATAACAAAGCCCTGTTCCATATACCGATATCTGAGCGTCAGTCCGTCGATTCCGGATGCGCACGCCGCAAGCGTTTCAGAGGCGGCGCGCGGAAGAGCGGCAAAATCCCGCAGAAGCGGTTCGTCACCGTTCCAATAAGCGCAAAGAAGCAAAAGCAGCCCCATCTGTGCCGTAAACGTTTTTGTCGCGGCAACAGAAAATTCCTCTCCCGCACCGCAGTATAAATGATATCTGGCAAATTTTGCCATCGGGCTTTCCGGATCGTTTGTGATGGCTGCCGTTACCGCCCCGTGTTTCTGCGCGTCCTCCAGTACCGCCAGCACGTCCGCCGCTTTTCCGGACTGAGAAACGCCGATCACCAGGTCGCACTCCGTCAGAAGGCTGCTCCCGTAGAGCGTAATGCAGGACGGCATTGCCTGCGCGGCGACGATCCCCTGCCGAATGGCAAGCAAATATTGGCCGTAAATACATGCATGGTAAGAGGTTCCCCGAGCTGCAAAAAGCACACGCTTTATATTTTTGGCCTTCAATTCATCCGTAAGAGCCCGCAGTGTATTACGATTGATTTCTTCCAGCTTTCCGAGCACTTCCGGCTGTTCTTTTATTTCCGACAGCATTTTAGTCATCTGAAACGCCTCCTGATTCTTCTTTTTAACAGCTTTATTTTATCATTGATTTATGATTCGGCTTTATCCTGGAAGCTGTAATTTTTGCACTTTCGGACTTGTAGGCGCCGCGGAATGCTTGTATAATAGTTTACGCGGTGAGGAGGGCGAAATATGACTGAATATATCAAAACCGAGCTGAAGCAGCCCGTAACGGTGCAAAATATCATTACAGTCCACTATTTCGAATATACAAAAAATTTTGCTTTTACAGGAGAAGCGCACGACTTTTGGGAAATCGTATTTGCCGATAAGGGGGATCTGTACATTACGGCGGGGAGCAGCGAATTGCTGCTGCGCCAGGGGCAGATGTATCTCCACCGGCCGATGGAATTCCACAATATCCGCTGTGATGGGAAAACGGCGTCCAACTCCGTGATCGTAACATTTTCCTGCTCCGCTCCGGAGCTATTTGCCGTGGCGGGCAGCGTGATCCGCTGCGGGGACATAACGCGCGACTTATTGGCAGCCATTATTTCCGAAGCGAAAAAATCCTTCTCCAGCCCGCTCGGGGATCCCTATACCGCATGCCTGGTCCGCCGCCCGGACGCGCCGTTCGGAAGCGAGCAGCTGATCAAAATCTATCTGGAGCTTCTGCTGATCGACCTCATCCGCGGCACGGAGCATTCCGGCAAAATCACGAATCTGCCCAAGGCCCGCGGCGACGACAAAAAAATCAACGAAATCTGCGCCTATTTGGAGCGAAACTGCGAGAACGAGATCACGTTTCACGACATCTGTACGGAATTTTCCCTGAGCGCTTCCGTTGTCAAAAAGCTTTTTTCCGCAAAGCTCGGCTGCGGAGCGATGGAATTTTTCTCCAGCCTGAAAATCGAACGCGCAAAGCAGCTGATCCGCGAGGACAGCCGGAATATCACGGAAATTGCCGAGGCGCTTTCTTATTCCTCCGTGTATTATTTTTCGCGCGCGTTTAAAAATCTACCGGTATGACGCCCACGGAATACGCGGCCTCCGTCAAGGCCATGTATGAGGAGCATAACGTCCCCATTCCTGCGGAAGCGGAGCCGTAAAGGCAAGAGCCTCTCCCGTTACGGGATGGATCAGCTCCGTTTTATAGGCGTGCAAAAGCTGATGCGGCGCGCGTGGCGGAACCGTTTTGGTGCCGTATAGAGTGTCGCCTATAATCGGAAAGCCCGCATGGCTGCAATGAACCCGGATTTGATGCGTCCTTCCCGTTTCGAGCAAAAATTCCACCACCGCGTAGTCCTCCCGGCAGGAAAGCATTCTGTAATGGGTTACGGCGCGCGCACCTTCCTCCGAGACCTTCCGCTTGATGATACTCTCCCGGTCACGCAGAATCGGCGCGTCGATTTTTCCGGAGAGCGGCGAGGGCGGCGGAGACACTGCCGCAAGATAATACTTTCGCAATTGTCCGTTTTCTCCCTGTCTCCTAAGCATTTCCTGCACATAACCGTTTCTGGCGGCAATGACAATTCCCGTCGTGTCCTTGTCCAGACGCCCGACCAGATGGACGTCCGTATAAATTCCCTTTTGCTGCCAGTGCCACAGCAAATAATTCGTCAGGGTACCGCTTTGATGCCGGCAGGTCGGATGCATGACGGTAGCCGCAGGCTTATTCACGACAAGAAATGCGTCGTCCTCATAAAGGATGTCCAGCTCGTGCGGCTCTGGCTGGATTTCGGAAACCACGCGCCTGCAATTGAGCAGAGCCGTAATCTGCTGTCCCGCCTCGGTACGCGCTGTTCCGCGGACCGGCGTGCCGTCGAGCAGAATGCCGCTGTTGTATTTTAAGAGCTTGATCGTTCCGGACGGAAGCCGCAGGCGTTCCCGCAGAAGATACTGGACCTCGCGTCCCGCGTCCTGCTGCCGGACTTCATAGGTCAGCCGGTCCGTGTTCATGCCTGCTCCGCCTCCGGAAAAGCGCTGGGGCGAACCGTAATCGTTTTATAATTCGTATAATTTACCATGCCGGGACGTCCCCCCGGCTGCTTGCGGACATGCTTTACCCGCGTATAATCTACGTCGGCTTTATTCGTGTTCCTGGCGCTGCTGTACCATGCGGCCAGCGCAGCGGCGCATTCCACTGCGTGTGCCGTTACGCTGCCGGCATGCTCGGAGGTGCGCAGGATCACATGCGAGCCCGGCGCGTTTTTCAGATGAAACCACAAATCGTCCGGCCGCGCGGTACGGCAGGTCAGCCGTTCATTCTGCAGATTGTTTTTTCCAATCAGGATCGTGTAGCCGTCCGACGTCCCATACTCCTGAGGACGGCTGGCCGGAGCCGCTTCCTCTCTCCGGTTTTTCGGCCGGCCTCCGCCGCGCTCCGGCTTAATATATCCCTGCTGCGTAAGCTCGCGGCGGATTTCTTCAATGTCCTCAAAATCCGTATCGTTTTCCAGCAGCACCGCCGCGCTTTCCAAATATGCAAGCTCTGCCTGACATTCCGCGTCGCAGCGCGCCGCATTTTCATACCCGCTATTCTGTTGTCTGTATATCGGTACAGATTCGCTGTAAGCAGCTCGCCGTACAGCTTAAAACGGGCATAATCCTCCGTTTCCCGGATCGTATCGCAATGGATCTGTATTTTGCGCCGGCATTTTTCCTCCGCGGCGCGGATATGCTTCATCACGGCGGCTCTCTTCTGCCGCAGGCGGTCCTCGCGTTCTCTTTTGGTATAGAAGTCGTCCAGCATCAGATTCACCGTGCTGTAACGCCGGACGCTCCCCGCCGTTTCCAATACGGCCTCCAGGCAGTGAAAATCTTTTCCGTCTTCCAGGATTCCCGCCTTATATTCCCGCTCGCGGATCTGCCTGCAGCACTTGCCAAGCGCAGCGTTCAGGCGCTCCCGTTCTGCCGGAGCCAGCTCGCGCGTTTTCCGCTGCGGATCGACGCCGGCGCTTCGGCATACGGCTTTGCAAAGCGTCGGGCTGAAGCCGGAGAGTGTGTTCAGGATCGCCTTTGCCGTTGCCGTATCCGACGAATCCGCAAACGTTTCAAAGTCGTCCGCCGCCGTTTTATCCTGCGCCGGCGGGAGGCGGTACAGTCTGCCGGGCATTACCTCGCGGACGGAGCTCATTTCTTCGTCCACGCGCCGGATCGCGTCGAAAATTGTGCCATGATCCGATGTCAGTATGATGTTGCTGTACTTGCCCATGATTTCGACAATCAGCTTTTTATTTACGGGATCGCCCATCTCGTTATGCGTTTCCACCGTCATCGTAACGACGCGGTCATACCCCTCCTGGACGATGCCGGCGATGCGCCCTCCCTGAATATGCTTTCTGAGCACCATGGCAAAAGGAGGCGCGATCATCGGGTTTTCCTTTTTGCTCTTCGTCAGATGAAGGCGCGGATGCTCGGGATCCGCGCTGATCAGCAGGCGGTATTTATCCGAGCGGGAATGGCAGAGCAGCGTGATTTCATACCGCCCGGTCTGAAAAACCTTTTCGATCCTGCCTCCTGAAAGGAGGCCGTTTATTTCCCATACGGCTCCGCTGAGCACGATGCCATCGTACGGCATTGTTCCTGCACCCCTTAAACGCAATGTAAAACCGTCGGAATTATAGCATACCCTTATTTCGCCGTCAATTTTCGGCCTTCAGTGAAAAGCAAAGCCATGCGGATTCTATTTATCTTCCATTTTTTTATTTTTTGTTTTAATTCGGACAGCAGTTGTCCGTGTTAGGCGATAAACTGCATGCGAGAAAGGAGGGAGCAGGAGCGGGAACTTCCGAGCGAAGAACAGAAAGAGCGCGTATCCTCTGCCGGCAAAGATACGAAACAATTTCTAATTAAACAGAAGCTCCGGAGTTTCCACAGGAAGCATTATCGCCATTAAAATTTTTACTATGCGCGCAGGCGCAAGGAAAAAAACAAAAAACAAATTTATTTTAGAAAAAGGAGAGTTTAAATTATGGCATGTAGAAATACTTACAAAACAAAAACAATCAACGTTGAAGCGGATATCGCTAAGACTTCTATCACAGAGCCCGCAGTGGCAAAAACCGTGAATCGCCTCCTGATCGGCGTCGATTCCGCAATCCAGGCAAACGATCTTCTGCAAAACAACATCGAGGAATTTGAGTGGATCGTCCGCAACAAGATCTATCCGAACTTCTACGGAAGATTTCTTACCGGTGAAAATTGTCTTACCAAAGAGGAAATCGATTTTCTCCACAGCAAGGGCTGCAAAATCGCGGCGATCTATGCCGATGACGGTGCAAAGCAGACCGAGGAGCAGGGCTCGGTCCTCGCAAAGAGGATCGATCTTTGCGCCTTTGAGCTCGGAATCCCCGAAGGAGCCGCTGTCTTTCTTGAGATCGGTGAGAGCGAATCCGCCAGCCGCGATTTTATGAGAGGCTTCGCCAGAACCCTTATGGTCGAAGGCTATACGCCCGGATTCAAGGCGAATACCGATGCAAAATTTGCCTTTGACCATGAATTCAGCCGCGGAATGCAGAGCGATAAGGAGATCTTCAAGAAGTGCCTGATATGGGCAGTGGCTCCTACCGTAGAGGAATACAACGGCATTACGACCTCGCACCTCATTCATCCCGACAGCTGGATGCCGTACGCGCCGTCAGGTCTTACGAGAAACGAGATTGCCGTCTGGCAGTATGGCAGAGACTGTCATCCCATTGAGGACGATCTGGGGAAGACAACCGCCTTCAATCTCAACCTGGTCCGCAACGAACAGGTTATTATCGACAAGATGTTTTAAAAGGAGGAAATACTATGATTTATGTAAGCTCCGTCACGGTTTATCCGAAAAGCGTTACGTTAAAAAAGGGAAATTGGTATTACTCTGTTTCTGCCGAGGTTTGTCCGGCCAATGCCGACTGCAATTGCGTGACCTGGCACAGCAGCAATACAAATGTTGCCACCGTAAATGCAGCGAACGGGTACATCTATGCGAAGGCGGCCGGAACAGCAAGAATCTATGCCACTGCAACCGATGGAAGCGGCTGCAGCGACTATATTACCGTAACCGTACGCAATACGGTCCCGGTTGAGTCGGTAACGCTGAACCGGACAAGCCTTTCTCTTGAGGAGGGGCAGTGCGCCTCTCTCTCCGCGACCGTTTGTCCCAATAACGCAAGCAATAAAAGCCTGAATTGGACAAGCTCAAATAATAATGTTGCAAGAGTAAAAAGCGGCGTTGTAACGGCTGTTTCTAAAGGCTCGGCAAAAATTACGGCAACTGCGGCAGACGGGAGCGGGAAAAGCGCCTCCTGCACGGTCAGCGTGACCGGCGATACGCTCGTGTCTTCGATCTGTATTTCACCCGCTGCAAAAACGCTGACCGCCGGAAAGTCTGCGTATTTGTATGCGACGGTCTGCCCGGAAAATGCTTCCAACAAATGCGTAACCTGGAGCAGCGGCAATTCCAGCATTGCAACGGTCAATTCTGTCAGCGGCCTTGTTTATGCGCAAAATGCAGGAACCACGATGATTTACGCTACGGCGCAGGACGGCAGCGGCGCGGTGGGAGCCTGCCGGCTGACCGTTACGAATCCGGTCTGCGTGGAAGATATTACGCTGAATCGTACCTATCTTGTCCTTTATAAAGGAAATACGTACCGGCTGACGGCTGTCGTCTGCCCTGCCAACGCTACAACGAAGACGCTCCGCTGGAGCAGCAGTAAGCCCTCCATCGCTGCGGTTAACGCCTATACCGGACTTGTAACGGCAAAAGCTGCCGGCAGAGCGATGATTTACGCAGCTGCGCAGGACGGCAGCGGCGTATGCGCCTGCTGCGAAATCGTCGTAAAGCAGACGGTCGTTTGCTGTGCGGAGGAAACGCCGGTGAACAGAGTAGACGGCAGTACCTTTGCCGATCCCGTTGACGTATGCACGGGAGCGCATTTGCTGACCAATACAATTCTGTCTTTGTTCGGCGGCCAGGGCATAAAGCTGTCGGCGCATTATGATTCCACACAGCTTGCCTGCGGCGATCTCGGCTCAGGCTGGTATCACAACTATGAGAAGCATATCGAGGTAAAGGAATGCGAGGCGCTGGTCTATAAAAATCCTTCTATTTTCTCTCGATATACCGCCGAAAGCGGCTGCGCTACAAGATTCACCTGCTGCAGCGCCGACAAGAATGGCTACGTTCTGACCGTGGACCACTCCCGTCAGTATCCGTATATCATTGATTGCAATTCCGCAAGGACCGAATACTACGATTCCAACGGCCGCCTGGCAAAGATCGCGGATCATCAGGGCTTCGAAACGCTGCTCTCGTATTCCGGCGCCTTGATTACCATCACCGACAGCGTGTCCGGGAAGCAGATCTATCTGGAAAAGGATTCCAGCTGTAAAATTGTCCGTGTTTACGATGACGCGGCAAGAGAAGCTACGCTTACCTACAGCGGAAATCTGCTCACGGCGGTCTGCGATGTAAACGGCAATACGCTCACCTATGCATACGATGAAGACGGCAGAATCAAATCCGGTACCGACGCAAAGGGTATTTGCTATTTTGAGAATACGTATGATGAGCTCGGACGCGTAATCGAGCAGAAGGACGCCATTCCCGGCTCCATAAAATCCGTCTTCACTTATGAAGAGGACAAGCGGATCACGACAAACAGAAACGGCAAGCAGAGCTCCCGCGAGTATGACTGCAACGGCCTGCTGGTCAAATACACCGATGAAAACGGGAATGCCAAAACATATGAATACGACGACCGTTATAATGTGATTAAAGAGACGGACGCGAAGGGCAACTCCGTGGTTAAAGTCTATAACCGCTTTAACAAGCCTGCCGAGGTCACGGACCGAAACGGCAATAAAACTTCATTCACCTACGACAACGCGGGCAACGTCATCAAGATCCGTTATCCCGCAGTTGGCGGCGTTGTGCCCGAGGAAACCTTTGTTTACAACAGCCGCAATCAAATAACGCAGCACACGGATCTTCGCGGGACGGTTACTCTGTATACTTACGACGCAAACGGAATGCCTGCGACCAAGAAGGTGGGAAGCAGAAATGCGATCGTATACTCTTATCAGGCCGGGCTGCTCAAGTCGCAGACCGATGCGATGGGCAATACCACAAGCTATGCCCACAACACGATCGGGCAGATTATTTCCAGGACCGACGCCGACAATCATGTGACAGAGTATGTTTATGACGCGAGCGGAAACCTGCTTCGCACGATCGATGCAAATGACAAAACAATCGTAACCACATACGACAGCAACTATCAGAAGACCTCCGTTACTGACGCAAATGGCAATAAAACCGAGTATTCCTACAACGGTAATATGAAAAACAACGTCATCAAGCTTCCCGACGGGCATACCATCCGATATGAGTTTGACGGCGAGGACAGAACGATCAAGATCACCGATCAGGCAAATAACGTGACAAACATCACTTATGATGACGGCGGCCGGATCACTTCCAGAAAATTTGCCGACGGCGCTACGGTTCAGTATGAATACGATGCGGTCGGCAACGTAGTGAAGGAAACGAATCCAAAGGGCGCGGTGACTACCAAGACCTACGACAAAATCGGCAACGTTCTGACCGTTACCGACGATGAGGACAATACGACCTCGTATGAGTACAACGCAATGTCCAAGGTGGTTAAGGTCACCAACGCGGCTGCGGGAACGACCGTGTATACGTATTCCAAGGCCGGCGATCTGCTTTCCGAGACCGATGCGCTCGGCAACACGAAAACCTACACCTATGACGCATTCGGCAACCGGCTCACCGCGACCGACGCTAAGAACAACGTAACAACGTACACCTACGATGCAAACAACAATCTGCTCACGATCAAGGATGCGCTGAACCACGTTACGACCTATACGTATAACTGCCTGAATCAGTGTGTTTCCGTCAAGGACGCTCTGAACAACACCGTCTTCTACGGCTACGATGCGCTCGGCAGAAGAACCACCGTTACAGATGCGCGCGGCAATGTGTTTACCACAACCTACGACGCGGCCGGCAACGTCATTAAGACTGCCGATGCAAAGGGCAATACCATCAGTGAAACAGTTTATAACAGTCTCAATCTGCCCCTTACTGTTACCGATGCGATGGGCAAGGCCGTCACCTATACCTACAATGCGCTCGGCAAGGTCGAAAGCGTAACCGATTCCCTGAACCGCCGCACGGAGTTCGCCTACAACTCTCGCGGGTTGAATACGTCGGTGCGTGACGCGGCAAACAATACGAGCACGTCAGCCTACGATCTGCTTGAAAACGTTACACAGCTTGCCGGCCCGCTTGGCGGTGCAACCAATTACACCTACGACGACATGGGCAGGCTGATTTCCGAATCGACCGTCTCGGGCGGTACGGTGTCTTACACCTACAACGAGCTGAGCCTCAGGAAGAAG
>ENA-UONX01002624-UONX01002624.1-human-gut-metagenome-genome-assembly--contig:-P74old-NODE-2624-length-12414-cov-3.900801_pt1 | contig 12414 bp, 23 predicted proteins | sample MGYA00242466_ERZ724013 | MGnify/ENA metagenome assembly ERZ724013 | reverse complement strand
TCCCAATCCGCTGTAGATTCACAGGAGGTAATAGGATGAAGAAGGCTATTTTAGCAACAAAGGTCGGAATGACACAGATCTTCGACGAAAAGGGCACACTGGTTCCGGTTACCGTACTGCAGGCTGGACCATGTGTAGTAACACAGGTTAAGACCGTAGCAAACGACGGTTACAGCGCAGTTCAGGTAGGTTTCGTTGACAAGCGCGAGAAGCTGGTTAACAAGCCGGTTAAGGGACATTTTGACAAGGCTGGCGTTTCTTACAAGAGATTCGTAAGAGAGTTCAGACTTGATGATGCTGAGAATTACTCAGTTAAGGATGAGATTAAGGCAGACGTTTTCGCAGCAGGCGAGAAGGTTGATGCTACTGCAATCTCCAAAGGTAAGGGCTTCCAGGGCGCTATTAAGAGACACGGACAGTCCAGAGGACCTATGGCTCATGGTTCTAAGTACCATCGTCATGCTGGTTCCAACGGCCCTGCGACAACACCAGGACGCGTATTCAAGGGTAAGCACATGCCAGGTCATATGGGACATGTACAGGTAACAATCCAGAACCTTGAGATCGTAAGAGTTGATGCTGAGCAGAACCTGATTCTGGTTAAGGGTGCAGTACCTGGACCGAAGAAGTCTTTAGTAACATTGAAGTATTCAGTAAAGGCTTGATTGCTTTTACAGAAGTTGGAAGGAGGACCACACTAATGGCTACAGTAGCTGTTTATAATATGCAGGGTGCCGAGGTCGGTAAGATGGATCTTAATGATGCAATCTTTGGCGTAGAAGTCAATGAGCATCTGGTAAAGATGGTTGTTACCGCACATCTGGCAGCAGAGCGTCAGGGAACTCAGAAAGCAAAGACACGTTCTGAGGTATCCGGAGGCGGAAGAAAACCATGGAAGCAGAAGGGAACCGGTCACGCAAGACAGGGTTCAACAAGAGCTCCGCAGTGGACAGGCGGTGGTGTTGTATTCGCTCCAGTACCGAGAGATTACACCATTAAGCTGAACAAGAAAGAGAAGAGAGCTGCTCTGAAGTCTGCTCTGACCAGCAGAGTACAGGAGAACAAGTTCATCGTTGTTGATGAGCTGGCTCTGAATGAGATTAAGACAAAGAAGTTCGTAGAAGTTATGAACAACCTTAAGGTTTCTAAGGCTTTAGTTGTTCTGGCTGAGGACGATCAGAACGTAATCAAGTCCGCAAGCAATGTAGCATCTGTAAAGACTGCAAATGCAGGCATGATCAACGTATACGATATTTTAAAGTACAGCACTGTTGTTGCTACTAAGGCAGCAGTAGAGAAGATTGAGGAGGTCTATGCGTAATGGCTGATATTAGATATTATGACGTTATTTTAAAGCCGGTTGTTACAGAAAAGAGCATGGACATCATGGCTGACAAGAAGTACACCTTCCTGGTTCATCCGGAAGCTAACAAGGCAATGATCAAGGAAGCTGTAGAGAAGATGTTCCCTGGAACCGAGGTTAAGACCGTTAACACAATGAACAATGACGGAAAGACCAAGAGAAGAGGAAGAACAGAAGGAAAGACCGTAAAGACAAAGAAGGCAATCGTAACCTTGACTGAGAACAGCAAGGAGATTGAGGTATTTGCAGGTCTGTAATTCCCACAAGGAATATACGCACAAAAGCGTGACAATAAATGCTGTAAAGGAGAACAATCATGGGAATCAAAAAGTATACCCCATATACACCGTCCAGAAGAAATATGACGGGTCTGGATTTCACTGAGATCACAAAGAATGCTCCAGAGAAGTCCCTGACATTATCTTTAAAGAAGAACTCCGGCCGCAATAATCAGGGTAAAATTACCGTAAGACATCATGGCGGCGGTTCAAGAAGAAAATATAGAATCATTGATTTCAAGCGCAACAAGGATAACATTCCTGCAACCGTTCTTTCTATCGAGTACGATCCGAACAGAACAGCTAACATCGCTCTTATCTGCTACGCAGATGGTCAGAAGGCTTACATCTTAGCTCCTCAGGGACTTAAGGTTGGTCAGAAGATCATGAACGGTGAGCATGCAGAGGCTAGACTTGGTAACTGTTTACCATTATCCTTAATTCCGATTGGTACTGAGGTACACAACGTTGAGCTGTATCCGGGTGCTGGTGCACAGATGGTACGTTCCGCTGGTGTTGCTGCTCAGTTGATGGCTAAGGAAGGCAAGTATGCTACCTTAAGACTTCCATCAGGTGAGATGAGAATGGTTCCGATCAACTGCCGTGCTACTATCGGTGTTGTTGGTAACGGAGAGCACTCTCTGGTTAACATTGGTAAGGCTGGACGTAAGCGTCACATGGGTATTCGCCCGACAGTCCGCGGTTCTGTTATGAACCCGAATGACCATCCACACGGTGGTGGTGAGGGACGTGCTCCGGTAGGACGTCCAGGTCCGTGTACACCTTGGGGTAAGCCTGCACTGGGTCTGAAGACCAGATCTAAGAAGAAGGCATCCAATAAGCTGATCGTAAGAAGAAGAGACGGAAAAGCTTTATCTAAGTAATTTTGTCTCACATTGAATCGAATTAAGGAGGTTAAAACCTATGGCTCGCTCATTAAAGAAAGGACCATTTGCTGACGAGAGTTTACTGAAGAAGGTAGACGCTATGAACGCAGCGGGACAGAAGCAGGTTATTAAGACCTGGTCTCGTCGTTCTACAATCTTCCCGCAGATGGTTGGACATACAATTGCAGTTCATGACGGAAGAAAGCATGTTCCGGTATATGTTACCGAGGATATGGTAGGTCATAAGCTGGGCGAATTCGTTGCTACCAGAACCTTTAAAGGTCACGGTAAGGACGACAAGAAGAGCAAACGTTAATCGGATATACTTGAAAGGAGGTAACACAAGTCATGGCAAAAGGACATAGATCCCAAATTAAGAGAGCAAGAAATGAGCAGAAGGACACCAGACCATCTGCAACCCTTTCTTATGCAAGAGTTTCTGTTCAGAAGGCTTGTTTTGTATTAGATGCCATTAGAGGCAAGGACGTTGCAACTGCACTTGGTATTGTAACTTACAATCCGAGATATGCATCTTCTTTAATCAAGAAGCTGCTTGAGTCTGCAGTAGGTAACCTTTACGTAGAGGAGTGCTACGCTAACCAGGCAACTACAATGAAGAGAATCAGACCGAGAGCACAGGGTAGAGCTTATCGTATCTTAAAGAGAACAAGCCACATTACTGTAGTTCTGAACGAGAAATAATAGGAGGGCACTATGGGACAGAAAGTTAATCCTCATGGCATGAGAGTCGGCATCATCAAGGACTGGAATTCCAAGTGGTATGCTGAAGCTGATTTTTCTGATAACCTTGTAGAGGACTACAATATCAGAAAGTTCTTAAAGAAGAAGTTATACAGTGCTGGTGTATCTAAGATCGATATCGAGCGTGCATCAGACCGTGTTAAGATTATTATCTTCACTGCTAAGCCGGGTATTGTAATCGGCAAGGGCGGAGCTGAGATCGAGAAGTTAAAGGGTGAGCTTGCTCCGTACGTAAATGGCAAGAAGGTTTTTGTAGATATTAAAGAGGTTAAGAGACCGGATAAGGAAGCTGTTTTAGTAGCTGAGAACATTGCTGCACAGCTTGAGAACCGTGTATCTTTCCGTAGAGCTATGAAGTCCGTTATGAGCAGAGCTATGAAGTCTGGTGCTCTTGGTATCAAGACAACCTGTTCTGGACGTCTGGGCGGTGCTGATATGGCCCGTACCGAAACTTACAGCGATGGAACTATCCCGCTGCAGACTCTGCGTGCTGACATTGATTATGGTTTCGCAGAGGCAAACACTACCTACGGTAAGGTTGGTGTTAAGGTTTGGATCTACAAGGGTGAGGTCCTTCCTACCAAGTCTAACAAGGAAGGGAGCGATAAATAATTATGTTAATGCCAAAGAGAGTTAAGCGTCGTAAGCAGTTCCGCGGTTCTATGGCTGGTAAGGCTAACAGAGGAACTACGATCACCTATGGTGAGTACGGTATTGTTGCTACCGAGCCTTGTTGGATTAAGTCCAACCAGATCGAGGCAGCTCGTATTGCCATGACACGTTACATCAAGCGTGGTGGCCAGGTATTCATTAAGATTTTCCCAGATAAGCCAGTATCCGCAAAGCCGGCTGAGACTCGTATGGGTTCCGGAAAGGGTGCTCTTGAGTATTGGGTAGCAGTAGTAAAGCCAGGCCGCGTTCTCTTCGAGATCGGCGGTGTGGATGAAGCAACAGCAAAGGAAGCTCTTCGTCTTGCAACACACAAGTTGCCACTGAAGTGTAAGATCGTTTCCAAGGCAGACTTAGAAGGCGGTGATAACAGTGAAAATTAATAAGTATGTAGAAGAACTTAATGCGAAATCGTCCGCAGAGTTAAATGAAGAATTAGTAGCTGCTAAGAAGGAACTTTTCAATTTAAGATTCCAGAATGCAACCAACCAGTTAGATAATACCAGCAGAATCAAAGAGGTTCGCAAGAATATTGCAAGAATTCAGACTGTTTTGGCTGCCAAGGCAAACTAAATGGCAACGAAAGGAATGGTTATGGAAGAGAGAAATCTGAGAAAGACCCGTACAGGTAAGGTTGTCAGCAACAAGATGGACAAGACCATTGTCGTTGCTGTTGAGAATAATGTAAAGCACCCGGTTATCGGTAAGATCGTTAAGAGAACCTACAAGCTGAAGGCTCACGACGAGAACAACACCTGCAACATCGGTGACACCGTAAAGGTTATGGAGACTAGACCGCTGTCTAAGGACAAGAGATGGAGACTGGTTGAAGTAATCGAGCGTGCGAAGTAATTTTTCGATTTTCAAGTGAGTTAATGAATAGATCCTGAATCGTTTCAGGACGGAAGGAGTAAGGCATGATTCAGCAGGAAACCAGATTAAAGGTTGCTGATAACAGCGGAGCAAAGGAGCTCCTTTGCATCCGTGTTATGGGTGGATCTACAAGAAGATATGCAGATATCGGTGATGTTATCGTTGCTTCCGTTAAAGATGCAACACCAGGCGGTGTTGTAAAGAAGGGCGACGTTGTAAAGGCCGTAGTTGTTCGTACTGTAAAGGGTGTTCATCGTGCAGACGGTTCTTATATCAAGTTCGATGAGAACGCAGCAGTTATTATCAAGGAGGATAAGACTCCAAGAGGAACCCGTATTTTTGGACCAGTTGCAAGAGAGTTAAGAGAGAAGCAGTTCATGAAGATCGTTTCTCTGGCTCCGGAAGTATTATAAGGAGGATCACGACTGTGGCTAGCAAGATTAAGAAGGGCGATACCGTTAAGGTTATCGCCGGCAAGGATAAAGAAAAGGAAGGCAAGGTTCTTTCTGTAGACGCTAAGAACAACAAGGTTGTTGTTGAGGGCGTTAATATGGTAACAAAGCACAGCAAGCCAAGCGCAGCTAATCAGCAGGGCGGAATCATCGAGAAGGAAGCTCCGATCGATCTTTCTAACGTAATGTACAGCGCTAAGGGACAGGCTGTAAGAGTTGGCTTCTCTGTTCAGGACGGCAAGAAGGTTCGTGTAAACAAGAAGACCGGCGAGGTTATCGACTAATACAGAGAGGAGGTAAGAAACAGTGAGTGCAAGATTAAAGGAAATGTATCAGAACGAGATGGTTGATGCCATGATTAAGAAGTTCGGCTACAAGAACATCATGGAAGTTCCGAAGCTTGACAAGATCGTAGTAAATATGGGTGTTGGCGAAGCTAAGGAAAATGCGAAGCTGCTTGATTCTGCTGTAAAGGATATGGAGATCATTACCGGACAGAAGGCTATCGTAACAAAGGCTAAGAAGTCCGTTGCTAACTTCAAGATCAGAGAGGGCATGGCAATCGGCTGCAAGACCACTCTTCGCGGAGACAAGATGTATGAGTTCGCTGATCGTCTGATCAACCTGGCTTTACCTCGTGTACGTGACTTCAGAGGTGTAAGCGCTAATTCATTTGATGGCAGAGGTAACTATGCTCTGGGTATCAAAGAGCAGTTAATCTTCCCTGAGATCGAGTATGACAAGATTGATAAGACCAGAGGTATGGATATCATTTTTGTTACTACCGCTAAGACAGACGAAGAGGCACGTTATTTACTGACATTATTTAATATGCCGTTTGAAAAATAATTAGGAGGAGATTTCCATGGCAAAGACTTCTATGAAGATTAAGCAGTCCAAGAAAGCAAAGTTTTCTACACAGGAATATACCCGTTGTAGAATTTGCGGACGTCCGCACGCTTATTTAAGAAAATACGGCATCTGCAGAATTTGCTTCCGTGAATTAGCATATAAGGGTGAGATCCCGGGAGTTAAGAAGGCAAGCTGGTAAGCAATATGCACAGGGCATTTTGCCTTTGTGCGGCTACCCGGCCAGACTTACAAACCAGTGAAGAGTAGTATATAAGGAGGAAAACTTCAATGGCAATGAGCGATCCAGTTGCAGATATGCTTACAAGAATCCGTAATGCAAATACTGCAAAGCATGATACAGTAGATATTCCGGCATCCAAGATGAAGGTTGCAATCGCAGATATCCTTGTTAACGAGGGATATATTGAAAAGTATGAGTTAGTTGAGGATGGTAATTTCAAGAACATCCATGTAGTTTTAAAGTATGGTAAGGACAAGAACGAGAAGGTTATCACTGGTTTAAAGAAAATTTCCAAGCCAGGCCTTCGTGTTTACGCAAATTGTGAGGATCTTCCTCATGTTCTGGGCGGACTTGGTATCGCAATCGTTTCTACCAATAAGGGTGTAATGACCGATAAGGAAGCAAGAAAGCTCAATGTAGGCGGAGAGGTATTAGCGTTCGTTTGGTAATAAGCGAGCGAGATTATCGCATAAGGCAAGTGGCAGCGATTAGGTTGCCATACTGCCATGCATTTAAATAGAATCCATATATATAGGAGGTATGGGCATGTCACGAATTGGAAGGATGCCGATCGCTATCCCAGCAGGAGTAACTGTTACGGTAGCAGAAAATAACACGGTGACTGTAAAAGGACCAAAGGGAACTCTTGAGAGAACTTTTGCTCCAGAATTAGGAATTAAGGTTGAGGGCAGCGAAGTAGTTGTTACTAGACCAAACGATTCAAAGAAGAGTAAGTCTTTACATGGTCTGACAAGAACTCTGATCAATAACATGGTTATTGGTGTAAGCGCAGGCTTCGAGAAGGTTCTTGAGATCAATGGTGTTGGTTATAGAGGAGCTAAGCAGGGCAAGAAGCTCGTGCTGAACCTTGGATATTCTCACCCGGTTGAAATTGCTGATCCAGAAGGTATTGAGACTGTTATGGAAGGACAGAACAAGATCATTATCAAGGGTATTGATAAGGAGAAGGTTGGTCAGTTCGCAGCAGAGATCAGAACTAAGAGAGAGCCAGAGCCGTATAAGGGCAAGGGTATCAAGTACGCTGATGAGACAATCAGACGTAAGGTTGGTAAGACCGGTAAGAAATAAATAAGGAGAGTGAGAAAGAATGGTTAGTAAGGTATCTAGATCAAAGGTTCGCGAAGAAAAGCATAGAAGAATGCGCAGACATATTATCGGTACTCCTGAAAGACCTCGTATGGCAGTGTTCAGAAGCAACAACCATATGTATGTTCAGATTATTGATGATGTAGCAAAGACAACCTTAGTGTCAGCTTCTACTCTTCAGAAAGACGTTAAGGAAAAATTAGAAAAGACCAACGATGTAGCAGCAGCTGCATATTTAGGAACTGTTATTGCAAAGAAGGCTCAGGAAGCTGGAATCAAGTCTGTTGTATTTGACAGAGGTGGCTTCATTTATCAGGGTAAGATTCAGGCACTGGCAGATGCAGCAAGAGAAGCTGGTCTGGAATTCTAATCAAGGAGGAAGAAGACACATGAAACGTACAAATATTGACGCAACTCAGCTTGAATTAGCTGATACCGTAGTTGCTATCAAGCGTGTATCCAAGACCGTTAAGGGTGGACGTACCATGCGTTTCTCCGCTCTGGTTGTAGTTGGAGACAAGAATGGTCATGTAGGTGTTGGTATGGGCAAGGCTGCTGAGATCCCGGAGGCAATCCGTAAGGGTAAGCAGGCAGCTGAGAAGAACATGATTACCGTTCCGCTTGATGAGAATAAGAGTATCCCACACGATTTTATTGGAAAGTTCGGAAGCGCATCTGTACTTCTGAAGAAGTCCCCGGAAGGTACCGGTATCATCGCAGGCGGTCCAGCTCGTTCCGTACTTGAGTTCGCAGGCGTAGAGAATATCCGTACTAAGTCCTTAGGCTCCAGCAACAAGGCTAACGTTGTTCTTGCAACATTGGCTGGTCTGGCTGCTCTGAAGACCCCGGAGGAAGTTGCAAAGCGTCGCGGTAAGACTGTAGAAGAGATTATCGGCTAAGGAGGGAAATACAATGGCTGAAAAGTTAAAGATCACATTAGTGAAGTCCCCGATTGGTGCAATCCCAAAGCAGAGAGCAACCGTAGAGGCTCTTGGACTTCGCAAGCTTAACAAGACTGTTGAGCTGCCGGATAACGATGCTGTAAGAGGCATGGTATGGCATGTAAAGCATTTAGTAAAGGTTGAAGAGATTTAATTTCAGAGGAGGTTACGTGATGGACTTATCTAATTTAAAGGCAGCTGAAGGCTCCGTACACAGCGGTAATTTCAGAAGAGGCCGTGGACATGGTTCGGGCAACGGTAAGACTGCTGGTAAGGGCCATAAGGGTCAGAAGGCACGTTCTGGAGCACCAAGAATCGGTTTCGAGGGTGGTCAGATGCCGTTATACAGAAGACTTCCTAAGAGAGGCTTCACAAATAGAAATACAAAGCTCGTTGCATACGTTAACGTAGAGAAGCTTAACAAGTTTGAGGATGGTGCAGTAGTTGACATCCAGACTTTAGTTGAGGCTGGTGCAGTAAAGAACAGATTTGATGCTGTAAAGATTCTTGGAAACGGAGACCTGACCAAGAAGCTGACCGTTAAGGCAAACGCTTTCTCTGAGGGAGCTAAGGCTAAGATCGAGGCTGCTGGTGGAAACGTAGAGGTGATCTAATGTTCAAAACGCTTCAGAATGCGTTAAAGATGAAGGAATTAAGAGGTCGTCTTATATTCACATTTTTAATGCTCCTGGTAATCCGTTTTGGTTCACAGTTACCAGTTCCGGGCGTTGATCCTGATTATTTCGCTGATTTCTTTAATGGAAGCAACGGCGATGCGTTTAACTTGTTCAATGCTATGACGGGTGGTTCTTTCGAGAACTTCTCCATCTTGGCATTGAGCATTTCGCCATATATTACATCTTCCATTATTATTCAGCTGCTGACAATTGCAATTCCAAAGCTGGAAGAGCTGCAGCAGGATGGTCAGGAAGGAAGAAAAAAGATCGCAGAGATTACCAGATATGTTACAGTAGGTCTTGCTCTGATTCAGTCTACTGCTATGTCTATCGGATTTGGCAGAAGCGGAATGTTTGAGCATTATACCTGGTACAATGTGGTAGTATGTGTAATTACTCTGACAGCCGGCAGTGCTTTCCTTATGTGGGTTGGTGAGCGTATCACAGAAAAGGGTGTTGGAAATGGTATTTCAGTTGTCCTGTTATACAACATTATTTCCAGACTTCCAGATGATGCGATCACGATTTATGAAACCTTTATGTCAGGACGCAGCATCGCTGTACAGATTTTAATTGCAGTTTTCGTAATTGCAATTCTTCTTGCAATTCTTGGATTTACGGTACTGCTGAATGCAGCTGAAAGAAGAATTCCGGTTCAGTATGCGCAGAAGGTGCAGGGACGCAGAAGTGTAGGCGGACGTTCAACATATATTCCTGTAAAGGTGAATACTGCAAACGTTATGCCTGTTATTTTTGCATCCTCACTTATGTCCATGCCACAGATTATCGGATCATTTTTCGGCTACCAGATCGATGTAACAACGATCGGCGGAAAGATTATGGCAATGTTAAGCTCAAACTACTGGTTTAGACCGTCACTTCCGTTCTATTCAATTGGCGTTGTGGTTTATGTAGCGTTGCTTATCGTTTTTGCTTATTTCTATACATCAATTTCTTTCAATCCATTAGAGATTGCCGACAATATGAAAAAGTCTGGTGGTTTTATTCCAGGTGTAAGACCAGGAAAGCCAACTAGTGATTTCTTAAACAACATGCTCAATCACCTGATCATAATCGGTGCTGTTGGTTTGACCATCATTGCATTGCTTCCGATCATTTTGAGTGGTATATTCAATATTACAAGACTTTCCTTCATGGGAACTTCTTTGATCATTATTGTAAATGTTGTTTTAGAGACGGCAAAATCAATTGAATCCAAGATGGTGGCTAGAGAGTACGAGAGTATATTCTAAAACAGTTCACGTGTTCCAGCAGATTCGGATAAATTCCATGCTTGCATGGGAATTTGACGAATCAATGGAACAAGGTGAATGCCCGTGAATGAGCAAAACAAAGCTGCGAGCAAACTTTGTTTGCGATTAGCAGCGATGCACGGTACGTGCAGTTTTGCGAATGGGCATTCAGTGAACTGTATTTTTACGAGAAAATCTCCTGTTTTGCAGGGGATTTTCTTGCTTTTTAAGCACAAATCTGTTATGATATTTCTGATTATAATTGCGGTAACGCATGCTGCTTTTGCGGCGGAATGAGAGGGAAATATGAAGATTATCATGTTAGGAGCACCTGGTGCAGGTAAGGGCACACAGGCAGCAAAGATTGCAGCAAAATATCAGATTCCACATATCTCTACTGGAGATATTTTCCGTGCCAATCTGAAGGCTGGAACAGAGTTAGGCAAGAAGGCAAAGGAGTACATGGATCAGGGACTGTTAGTTCCGGATGAGCTTACTTGTGATCTTGTAACAGATCGTGTGTCAAAAGACGATTGCGCAAATGGATACATTTTGGATGGATTTCCAAGAACAATTCCGCAGGCAAAAGCGTTAGAGGCTGCACTTGAGAAGATGGGAACTGATGTTGACTATGCAATAAATGTAGATGTTCCGGATGCAAATATTGTAAAACGTATGTCCGGCCGCAGAGCCTGTGTAACCTGTGGAGCTACCTATCATATCGAACACATTCCGCCTAAGGTAGAAGGCATCTGTGATCGCTGCGGCGGCGAATTAATCCTGCGCAGTGACGACAAGCCTGAAACCGTACAGAAGCGTCTTGACGTATACCATGCACAGACACAGCCTCTGATTGATTTCTATGAGTCAAAGAAAAAGCTGGTTACAGTGGATGGTACAAAGGATATGGAAGACGTGTTCGCTGATATTACGGCAGTTTTGGAAGGCTGAAAAGCAAGACGAAAATAGGATTCGTCATTGAAGATTTGTGGCAGGGACACTGCCACAGGTCTGTGCGTATAGGGTTACGCAAGGAATGAGGAGAAAATGGCTGTTTCAATTAAATCAGAAAAAGAAATTGAGTTGATGAGAGTGTCCTGCAAGAACCTCTCTGTTATGTTTGATGAGCTGGAAAAGATCATTAAACCGGGTATTTCCACGTGGGAGATCAACAAGGTTGGTGAGGAGATCATCCGTGATTTCGGATGCATTCCGAACTTCAAAAACTACGAGGGATATCCGGCTTCAATCTGTACTTCTGTAAATGAAGTTGTAGTTCATGGAATACCAAGCAAGAAGCGTATTTTAAAAGAAGGTGATATTATCAGTCTGGATGCGGGAATGATTTATAAAGGATATCATTCTGATGCTGCCAGAACATTTGCTGTTGGCGAGATTTCAAAAGAAGCCAGACAGTTAGTTGATGTTACCAGACAGAGTTTCTTTGAAGGAATACGTTATGCAAAAGCAGGAAATCATCTTCATGATATTTCAGCAGCGATTCAGAAATATGCGGAGAGCTTTGGTTATGGAGTTGTGCGTGAGCTTGTTGGCCATGGCATTGGCACACATTTGCATGAAGATCCGCAAATTCCAAACTTTAAGACAATTGGAAGAGGAATCCGCCTGCGCCCTGGCATGACACTGGCTATAGAGCCGATGATCACGATGGGTGATTATGCAGTCAGCGTATTAGATGATGACTGGACGGTAGTAACCGATGATAACTCGTTGGCAGCGCATTATGAAAACACAGTTCTGATTACGGAGGGAGATCCAGAAATTCTGACACTTCCGAATTGGGACAAAAAAGAATGGCAGTAGGCATGTAAGTAAGAAAGGATTGAAAAAGTAATGTCAAAGGCAGAAAAGTTTGAAATGGAAGGCAAAGTATTGGAGAAGCTCCCGAACGCAATGTTTCAGGTAGAACTGGATAATGGTCATCAGGTGCTGGCTCATATTAGCGGAAAGCTTCGGATGCACTACATTCGGATTTTGCCGGGTGATAAGGTAACTTTGGAACTTTCTCCCTATGATCTGAGCAAAGGCCGGATTATCT
>ENA-UONX01002621-UONX01002621.1-human-gut-metagenome-genome-assembly--contig:-P74old-NODE-2621-length-12434-cov-15.061233_pt1 | contig 12434 bp, 6 predicted proteins | sample MGYA00242466_ERZ724013 | MGnify/ENA metagenome assembly ERZ724013 | reverse complement strand
AGTGCATCGAAGCCATGCCCTTGAGCGGAAGCAGGTAGTTCATGTAGGAGAACATACCCTTCTTCATCTCGCCGCCGTACCAGGTGTTGAGGATAACCTGCATTTTCTCGGTGAGGTTGAAAACGACGGCCGTCTCGGAGTTCAGGCCGAGTTTCTTATAGTTCTTGACCTTGGCCTTCGAAGCGTTGAGCACCACGAAATCGGGCTCGCCGTATTTCTCCAGTTCGGCGTCGGTCGGACGGATGAACATGTTCTTTACGAAATGGGCCTGCCATGCGACCTCCATGATGAAACGGATCTTGAGGCGCGAATTCTCGTTGGCGCCGCAGAAAGTGTCCACGACATAGAGTTTCTTGCCCGACAACTCCTGGGTAGCGAGTTTCTTCAGCTCCTTCCAGGCAGCCTTCGTAACAGGCTTGTTGTCGTTCTTATATTCATCGGAAGTCCACCAGATCGTATCCTTGGTGGTCTCGTCCATTACGAAGAACTTGTCCTTGGGCGAACGGCCGGTATAAACGCCGGTCATCACGTTCACGGCACCGGTCTCGGTCAGCTGGCCTTTTTCGAAACCGCGGAGCCCCTTCTTGGTCTCCTCGCGGAAAAGTTCGTCGTACGACGGATTGTACACGATCTCGGTCACACCCGTGATCCCATACTTTTTCAAATCCATTTTGTCCATAATAATTGTTATTTTAATAAAACATCAAATCCTTGATTAACCTAACGTCGAAAATCCGCAAGACCGGACTTTAACCGCACAAAGGTAGAAAAACTTTTACACTTGTGAAAAAACTAACAGTGAAAAAAGCAAAAAATATCCATTATTTTTCCCGATGCCTGTATATGATTCATTTATAAGCAGCTATCGTATCCCCCAAAGCCGCAGGAAAACCCGGCTCCATATCCTGCTGCAAACATACGGCCGCAATCCGCACCGGGGCTCCGCAGGATGGAATTCGAGGCGGACGCACAGGCCGCACTTCGGTCGAAATGCCCATCGACGGCGCACGGCACTCCCGCCCGACGGAACGCCGCCCGGACAAAAACAATGACGGGAGAGGGCGCTTCCGGAGCAACCGCATCGAAATCAGGAAACCGGAGGTATTTTCCGTAAATCCGATCCGGCAGCCAGACCCGACGCACGGGCACCGAAAAAACCGGGGCGGAAAGGGACGACATCCGGGAATTTTTCCTATCTTTGATTAATCAGCCCTTATACAAAACATCGTTATCATTATAATGCGCCCGATAAAAATACGCCACGACAGGATCTGCCTGAAACCGTTTTCGATCGAATGGGTAAACTACCATTGTTTCTCCATCCTGTTAATTATTTCCGGGATATTCTTTTCCTGTTATTTTATCCGCGACCTCATTCAGGGATTTCGGGATCGGTATTGGCTGGCCGCGCTCCTGCTGTTCGGCGCGGGCTTTGCTCTCCATGTGTTACAACGCAGGAAACTGAAGTTCAAGAGTATCCCGCTCTCCGGGCAACCCGACGGACTGAAAGATCAGATCCGGAAACTGCTGTCCGACGAGGGATGGAGGATCGAATACGACAATCAGCGTTATTTGCAGGCCACAAACCGAAAGGGCATCCCCTATCTGGACTGCGACTTGCTGATCTTGAGCTGGAGAAACGATGAAATCCGGTGGGCTCTGGTCTACGATCCGTGGTATAACATCGCAGGGGGAATATTTACGTTCAACAGATACGGACGGAAAACCGTAAAGGCGATAAAGGCGCTCGCCGCCGAACCGGCGGAAACTCCTGCTCCCCGAAAACTCGGATAGGCCATGGCCGGACTCTATTTCCACATACCGTTCTGCAAACGCATCTGCGCCTACTGCGACTTCTACAAGAGCGCCCGGCTGGAGCAGATGGACGGCGTGACAGCCGCCATGCACCGCGAACTGGACGAACGGCAGGATTACCTGCGCGGCGAAGCGGTCACGACCCGCTATTTCGGCGGCGGCACGCCTTCGCTCTACGCACCCGCCGCGCTGAAAGGACTGCTGGATCATGCCGCGCTGCTGTTCGACTGCTCCGGCACCACGGAAACCACCCTCGAGGCCAACCCCGACGACCTGACGGAAAATTACCTCGACGGGCTGCGCGAAGCGGGCATAGACCGGCTGTCGATCGGCATCCAGTCTTTCGACGACGACTGCCTGAAGCTGATGAACCGCCGCCATACGGCGGCACAGGCCATCGGTGCGGTGCGGGCGGCACAACGCGCCGGGTTCGGAAACATCACCGCCGACCTGATCTTCGGCATTCCCGGCTTCGGCGGGGATTCGCTGAAAAGATCGCTCGACGGGGTGCTGTCGCTCGGCGTACAGCACATTTCGGCATACCATTTGACCGTCGAACCCGATACGGCCTTCGGCCGCCGTGCGGCACGGGGCGAGTTCCGCGTCGTGGAGGAAGAGGTCAGCGAGGAGGAGTTCCTCACGGTGCACCAGACGCTTACCGCCGCCGGATTCGAGCATTACGAGGTTTCGAACTACGCCCTGCCGGGTTTTCGCGCCCGCCACAACGCCTCCTACTGGCATGGGACGAAATACCTCGGCATCGGGCCCGCAGCCCACTCGTTCGACGGCGAGGAGAGACACTGGAATGCCTGTTCGGTGGAAAAATACATAGCAGGCGCTCCCGCCGGGAAGGAAGTGCTGACCCAACGCGACCGGTTCAACGAATACGTCATGACGGCGCTCCGGACGGCCGAAGGGATCGATCTGGAAGAGGCCGCGGCACGTTTCGGAGCAAAACGGCTGGCACGGATGCAGGAAGAGGCTGCACCGTTCCTCCGTTCGGGCACGCTCCGCATAGACCGGGGGCGGATGGCCCTCCCTCCGGAAAAATTTCTGATCTCGGATGCCGTGATCGGAGCGCTTTTCGAAACATAACACGACATGCAACGATGTGAAACAGAAATGTTAAGTTATTATTAAATATTTTTACTAACTAACCAGACAAGGTTGTTTTATATAAATATAAGTATTACCTTTGCAGCGGTTTTCAACCGATTCATCGAGTAAATTACAAACAAGCACGACAAATATGAGTAATGCAAAACTGACTCCCGACTACCTTTTCGAGGTGAGCTGGGAGGTCTGCAATAAGGTCGGCGGCATCCATACCGTCATCTCGACCAAAGCACAGACCGTAACCCGTAAATTCGCCGACCGCTATATCCTCATCGGGCCCGACCTCCAGCACGAGGGGGCGAACCCCGAATTCGAGGAAGACCCCGACATGCTGAAGGCATGGCGCCAGAGCGTATACAGCGACGGCCTCCGGATCCGCGTGGGACACTGGAAGATCAAGGGCGAGCCGACGGTGATCCTGGTGGACTTTACTTCGCTGATCCCCCGCAAGGACGAAATACTCAAGAAACTCTGGGAGACGTACCACGTGGATTCGCTCTCGGGACAGTGGGACTACATCGAGCCCGTGCTCTTCGGCTATGCCGCGGGCATGGTCATCGCCTCGTATGTCGACAATTTCTGCAACGCGACGGACAAGATCGCCGCGCATTTCCACGAGTGGATGACCGCCGCAGGCGGACTCCACCTGCGCAAACACGCCCCCTATGTGGCCACGCTCTTCACGACGCACGCCACGGTCATGGGGCGCTGCATCGCCGGCAACGGCCTGCCGCTCTACAACGACCTGGCCAAGTTCAATGCCGACGAACTGGCCCGGCAGTTCAACGTCGTGGCCAAACACTCGATCGAGAAGATGGCCGCCACATACCACGACGCCTTCCTCACGGTCAGCGACATCACGGCCAACGAATGCAAATACCTGCTGGGGCGTGAACCGGACGGCATCACCCCCAACGGGTTCGAAAACGACTTCGTATGGACGGGCGAGGAGTACGACGCCAAACGTGCCGAAGCCCGCACGGCGATGATCTCGGTAGCCGAAGCCTGCCTCGGGCACAAGTTCCGGAAGGAACCGCTGATCGTCGGCACCAGCGGCCGCTACGAATTCCGCAACAAGGGGCTCGACGTATTCATCGAGTCGCTCAAAAAGCTGGCCGCCTCCGACCGTCTCAAACGCGAAGTCCTGGCCTATGTCACCGTTCCGGCCGCCAACCGCGGCCCGCGTGCGGACTTGCAGGCACACCTGGCCGACCCGGCCAGCCCGATCGACGGCGGACAATACAAGTATTCGACCCATTACCTCGAATACCAGAACAGCGACCCGATCGTGAACGCCCTGAACGGCAGCATCCTCACGACCGACGATTCGAAGGTGAAGGTGATCTTCGTGCCGACCTACCTGAACAAGGCCGACGGCATCTTCAACAAGGATTACTACGAACTGCTCGTCGGTATGGACATCACGGTATTCCCCTCCTACTACGAACCGTGGGGCTATACGCCGCTCGAATCGGTGGCATTCTCGGTGCCGACCATCACCACGACCCTCGCAGGGTTCGGGCTGTGGGTCGACAAGCAACGCGAGCACCTGGGCGTGGAGGTCATCCGACGCGACGACTACAACGACAAGGAGGTCGAGGAGAAGATCGCCGACTCGCTGCTGCGCTTCAGCGCGCTGGACGAGAAACATGTCTCCGAGATGCGCGTTTCGGCCTACGAGATATCGGAAACTGCGCTCTGGGAGCACCTTTTCGCCGCCTACGAACAGGCCTACTCCGAGGCTGTCGAAAGTTCGGTGATCCGTACCAACCGCGCCGTGCTCGACGAGAGCAACGCCCGCAACGAACAGATCAATTTCGTACGCCAGCAGCTCTTCGCCGAGAAGCCCAACTGGAACCGCATGATGGTCGACAAAACCCTGCCCAAGCGCCTGCATGCCCTGGAAGAACTTTCGCGCAACCTCTGGTGGTGCTGGAACCCCGGGCCCCGCGACCTGTTCGAAGGCATCGACCCGGCACTCTGGGCCGAATGCGAGCGCAACCCGATCGCTTTCCTCGACAAACTGAGCGTGGAACGCATAAAGGGGCTCGAACGCGACGAGGCCTTTCTCGGGCAGCTCGACGCCGTATATGCGCAGTTCCGCGACTATATGAACGAAAAACCCGCCCCGAAGACCCCCACGATTTCGTATTTTTCGATGGAATACGGCCTGCACTCGTCGCTCAAGATCTACTCGGGCGGCCTGGGCATACTCGCGGGAGACTACCTCAAGGAGGCCTCGGACAAGAACGTCCCGATGGCAGCCGTGGGCCTGCTTTACCGGTACGGCTACTTCACGCAGCGCCTTTCGGCACAGGGGGCGCAGGAGGCGACCTACGAGGCACAGAATTTCTATAAACTCCCGATCTCGCCCGTGCGCGACGAAGCCGGCAACTGGCTGACGGTCACCATCGCCTTCCCGGGGCGTACGCTTTCGGCGCGCGTCTGGAAATGCCAGGTCGGCCGCACGGATCTCTACCTGCTCGACACGGATTTCGAGGCCAACCTCGAGGAAGACCGCCAGATCACCCACTACCTCTACGGCGGCGACTGGGAGAACCGCCTCAAGCAGGAAATCCTGCTCGGGATCGGCGGTATCCGCGCACTGCGCGCACTGGGCATCAAGCACGACGTGTTCCACTGCAACGAGGGACATGCCGCGTTCATCGGCATCGAGCGCATCCGCGACCTGGTGAACCACAAGAAGCTCTCCTTCTCGGAGGCGCTGGAGGTGATCCGTTCCTCGTCGCTCTTCACGACGCACACCCCCGTGCCCGCCGGGCACGACGCCTTCCCCGAGTCGATGATCCGCCAGTACATGTCGCACTACCCCGACGTGCTGGGCATCACCTGGGAGCAGTACATCAACCTGGGCAAGACCAACCCCAACGACCCCAACGAGAAGTTCTCGATGTCGGTGCTGGCCTGCAACCTCTCACAGGAGGTCAACGGCGTATCGTGGCTCCACGGCGAAGTGTCGAAGGAGATCCTGGGCAACATGTGGCCGGGTTATTTCAAGAACGAACTCCACATCGGCTATGTCACGAACGGCGTACACTTCCCGACATGGATCGCGACGAACCTGCGCCGCCTCTACGCCCGCTATTTCGCCGACGGCTTCGAGGGGCACGCCTACGACATCCCGGCATGGCAGAAAGTCCACAACATCCCCGACGGGGAGCTGTGGGCCGGGCGCATGCACCTCAAGAACAAGCTCATCAAGCATATCCGCAAGCGTTACAGCGACCCCAGCCAGGTGCGGCTCGACTCGCCGCGCCAGATGTTGCAGGTCATCGAGGGCATCAAGCCCGACGTGCTGTCCATCGGTTTCGCACGCCGCTTCGCAACCTATAAGCGCGCCTACCTGCTCTTCACGAACCTCGACCGGCTCTCGGCCATCGTGAACAACAAGGAGCGCCCCGTGCAATTCATCTTCGCCGGCAAGGCCCACCCCAACGACAAGCCGGGGCAAGACCTCATCAAACGCATCGTCGAGGTGGCCGCCATGCCGCAGTTCGTGGGCAAGATCCTCTTCCTGCAGAATTACGACATGGAGCTGGCACGCCGCATGGTGCAGGGCGTCGACGTATGGCTCAACACCCCGACCCGTCCGCTCGAAGCTTCGGGGACGTCGGGCGAGAAGTGCGTCATGAACGGCGTGCTGCAATTCTCGGTGCTCGACGGATGGTGGGTCGAAGGCTACAAGGAGGGCGCCGGATGGATGCTGCCCATGGAGCGCACCTTCGCCGACCAGCACTATCAGGACGAGCTCGACGCCGAAATGATCTACAACACCATCGAGGAGCAGATCGTCCCGAAATACTACGACCGCGACAAGGACGGCGTACCCCACGCATGGGTGGAGTCGGTCAAGAAATGCGTCGCCGACATCGCATCGAATTTCACGACCAACCGCATGCTCAACGACTACGAGGAGCGGTTCTACAACAAGCTCGCGGCACGCAAGCACCGGATCGTCGAAGGCGGCTACAAGCTGGCCCGCGAGATCGCGGCATGGAAACGCAAGGTCTCGTCGGTATGGGATCAGATCCGTGTGATCGACGTACAGCGTGTGAAAATCGACAACAAGGCGATCTTCGTAGGCGAAAAGTACCATTTCGAAGTGACCGTGGACATCGTCAGCCTGCGTCCCGAGGACATCGGCGTGGAGATGGTCATCGCACAGCAGATCGTCGGCGGGCAGAATGCCAACGTGATGCGCACGATCGGGCTCAAGCACACCAAGACCGAAGGCAGCCGCGTTACCTACGCACTGGATTATACGCCCGACGAAGCCGGCACGTTCGACGTGGCGCTGCGTATTTTCCCGGAGAACCCGCACCTGCCCCATCGCATGGATTTTGCATTGGTAAAATGGGCTTAGCGAATTTGGGCCTAATAATGTAAAAAAGATATGAATTTTCGGAAATGCGATTGTCTTTTCATGAAAATTCAGCTATCTTTATAGAACGAACCGTATTTTTTTGAAGGACATGTCAGCACTTACTTTCGACAAAAGCGAATTGGGCAACCTGGAGTATTCGCTCCAGCGCGAAATGCTCTCCACAGACCGTATCGGCGGATATATGAGCACGACTATCGTCTGCTGCAACACCCGCCGCTACCACGGCCTGATGGTAGCGCCCATCGACGACAGCGACAGGACGTATGTCCTGCTCTCGTCGCTCGACGAAACCATCGTCCAGCACGACCAGACATTCAACCTGGCCCTGCACCGCTTCAAGGGGGTATACGAGCCGCGCGGACACAAGTATATCACCGATTTCAAATATACGCCGACCCCCACGATCACCTACCGCGTGGGCGGCGTGATCCTGCGGAAGGAGATGCTGTGGATACACAAGCGCACACAGCTGATGATCCGCTATACGCTCGTCGATGCGCATTCGGAAACGTACCTGCGGCTGCGGCCCTTCCTTGCCTTTCGCGACAAACATGCGCTGACGCATGCCAACATGGATGCCGACGGGCACTCCTACCCGGCGGTCAACGGCGTGAAATGCCGCCTCTACGGGTCGTTCCCGTGGCTATACCTGCAAACCAGCAAGCCCGGCGCGGAGTTCGTGCCCGCACCCGACTGGTACTACGGATTCGAATACCAGCAGGATCTGGCGCGCGGTTACGACGGTTACGAAGACCTGCTCACGACGGGCTATTTCGAAACGGAACTCAAGAAGGGCGAAAGCATCATCTTCTCGGCTTCGCTCGACGAAATGGGTTCGGTCAAGACCATCGAAGAGGTATTCGCCGCATCCATCGCCCGGCGCACGCACAAGATCGACTTCATCAGCTGCCTGGAGCATTCGGCGCGGCAATTCGTCATCCGGCGTCCCGGCGACCGCACCGAAGTGGTGTCGGGCTATCCGTGGCACGGGGTTTCAGGGCGCCAGACCTTCGTATCGCTCCCGGGCATCACGCTCGAACAGGGGCATAAGGAGGACTGTATCGACGCCCTCGACACGCTGGTGCGCGAAATGCGCGACGGTATGTTCACGGGCAACGCCTCGGCGGCCGTCGCGGCAGATGCCCCGCTGTGGTTCTTCTGGACGCTCCAGCAACTCGAACGGGAAGTGGGCGGCAAGCAGATATGGAAAGCCTACGGCCCGGCCATGAAAGATATTCTGGAGAGCTACCGCCGGGGAGTCGGCGGCCGCGTCGCGCTGCATGACAACGGACTGGTGTGGGCCGCTGCGGACGACATCCCGATGACGTGGATGAATGCCGTGATCGACGGCCGCCCCGTCACTCCGCGCAACGGTTACCAGGTAGAGGTGAACGCCTTGTGGTACAACGCCGTATGTTATGCGCTCGAACTGGCCGGCAAACACGCAGACAAAGCCTTCGTCAAGGCCTGGGAGTCGCTCCCGGCACGCACGCAGGCGTCGTTCGTAGAACTGTTCCGCCTGCCGGAAGGTTATCTGGCCGATTTCGTAGGGACGGACGGGCCCGACAAATCGACGCGCCCCAACATGATCGTCGCCTGCGGGCTGGATTACAAGATGCTCGACGAAGAGCTGCAACTGGAGGTGATCCGCACCGTGCGCCAGCACCTGCTCACCCCCAAGGGGCTGCGGACACTCTCGCCCCGCAACCTGCTCTACAAAGGTTCGCTGGAGGGAGGATCGCCCGCAGAACGCGATTTCGCGGGCAAGAACGGTTCGGCATGGCCCTGGCTGCTGCAATTCTACGTCAAGGCATGTTTCGATATCGACAGGGACGTATTCCTGCCGCAGGCCCGGGAGATACTCGCCAATTTCGACGAGGACATCCAGAGCTACGGCATCGGGTCGATTTGTGAGCTCTACGATGCCGACCCGCCCTATGCATCGCGCGGGGCTATCTCGCAGGCGTGGAGCGTCGGGGCCGTGCTCAATATCCACAGCATGATCCGCGAGCGCACGCAGGAGGAGGCCCGGGAAAGCAAAACCGCGGGGAAAGCCGCGAAGGCGGTGAAGCCCGTGGCGAAAAGCATTGCCAAAAAAGCTGCGGTAAAGAAAACCGCAACGGACAATATGCCAAAGAAAACTGCGGCAAAGACGGCCATCGCAAAAGAGGCCGCAGAAAAGAAATCCGCAGCGAAAAAGAGTGCGGAGAAGAAACCGACGGAAAAAAAGCCGGCCGCAACAAAGGCCGCGACAAAAAAGACAAAGACTGGGAAATAACAGGCTGTGACGGGAGGAAAATCCTGCCAAGGCGGGATTCCGGGGCGTCCGGACTTGCAACCGCGGCTTGTGGCCGTGAGCCGGGACGTTCCTGTGAGAGGAAAGGTAAAAATTGCAAAACAAGGATATAGTTATGAGAGTTTTAATGTTCGGTTGGGAGTTCCCGCCCCACATCGCGGGTGGTTTGGGAACGGCATGTTACGGGATGACCCGCGGGCTGGCACGCAACGATGTCGACGTAACATTCGTAGTACCCCATGCCTACGGCGACGAGGATCAGCGATTCACGCACGTCCTGAATGCCAGTGACGTGGAGGCGCTTTACGGATCTACGGGAAGCGGCGCGGACGATATTCTCGAGAAGATGTCGTTCATCCACATCGACTCGAACATGGTACCTTATATCTCCCCCGAAGAGTATGAACAGTACCAGGAGCGCTACGTCAAATCCGGACAGAAAGTCTGGTCGACGACCGATGCCTGGAAACAACGCTATACCTTCTCGGGCAAGTACGGCGCCAACCTTATGGAGGAGGTCGCCCGCTATGCCGTAGTCGCGGCGCAGGTGGCCAAAGACCTCGAAGGGCAGTTCGACGTGATCCACGCCCACGACTGGCTCACCTACTACGCCGGTATCGCCGCCAAGCGCGTATCGGGCAAGCCGCTGGTCGTGCATATGCACGCCACGGAATACGACCGCAGCGGCGAGAACGTCAACACGCAGGTCTACGCCATCGAACGTGCAGGCATGCATGCCGCAGACCGGGTGATCGCCGTTTCGAACCTCACGCGCAACATCGTCATCAACCGCTACGGCGTCCCGGCCGACAAGGTCGTGACGGTACACAATGCCGTGCGGTTCGCCGCAGGCCAGTGCAAAATGCCCGAACGGGGCGTGGACGACAAGATCGTCACGTTCCTGGGGCGTATCACCTACCAGAAAGGGCCCGACTATTTCGTCGAAGCCGCGGCCAAGGTGCTGAAGAAAGTCCCCAACGTACGTTTCGTGATGGCCGGCTCGGGCGACATGATGAACCATGTCATCCGCCGCGTGGCGCGGCTGGGTATCGCCGACAGGTTCCACTTCACCGGATTCCTGCGCGGCGAGGACGTACACAAGATGTTCCAGTTGTCGGATGTCTACGTCATGCCGTCGGTCTCGGAGCCGTTCGGCATATCGCCCCTCGAGGCAATGCGTTCGAACGTCCCGGTGATCATCTCCAAACAGAGCGGCGTGGCCGAAGTACTCGACTATGCCGTGAAGGTCGACTATTGGGATGTCGACGCCCTGGCCGATGCCATCTACGGGCTGATCCAGTACCCGGCGCTGGCGGGAATGTTCGCCTCGAAAGGCCTGGAAGAGGTCACGAACCTGAAATGGAACGATGCCGCAGCCAAAATCAAAACCGTATACGAAGCGGTGATCGAAGAGAATAAAAAACAATAAAATAGCTACCCTATGAAAACCGTCTGCTTATATTTTCAGGTACACCAGCCCTGGCGACTGAAGAAGTACCGCTTCTTCAACATGGGCAAGGACCACAACTATCTGGACGACCTGCTGAACCGCTCCATCATGCAGAAAGTCGCCCGGCAGTGCTACCTGCCGATGAATGCCCTGCTGCTGAAGCTCATCCGGGAAAACAAGGGTAAGTTCCGCTGCTCGTTCTCGATCACGGGCATCGCCATCGAACAGTTCCGCACCTATGCGCCCGAAGTCCTCGAATCGTTCAAGGAACTGGCCGCCACGGGTTGCGTGGAGTTCCTCGCCGAGACTTACTCCCACTCGCTGGCCTCGCTGGCTTCGAAGGAGGATTTCACCGAACAGGTAAAGCTCCACACGGCGCTCATAAAAAAGGAATTCGGGGTGAAACCGACCGCCTTCCGCAATACGGAGCTGATCTACTCCGACGACATCGGCGCCGCCGTGGCCGAAATGGGCTTTCGTACGATGCTGGCTGAAGGCGCCAAACACGTGCTGGGCTGGAAATCGCCCAACTATGTATACGCCAACGCCGTCAACCAGAAGCTGCGCCTGCTGCTGCGCAACTACAAACTCTCGGACGACATCGCCTTCCGCTTCTCGAACGTGATGTCGTGGGCCGACGAGGAGCGCGACGTGACGGCATGGCTCGGCAACGAGTTGCAGAACGAAGCGTTCTCGAAGCTTTACGCCCAGAAGGAGAAGATCGCGGCACTGAAAAGCCCCGACTTCGACTATGTGTGGAGTTTCATGCAGACCTCCGACCATTTCTACTACATGGCTACCAAATGGCTCTCGGACGGTGACGTACACTCCTATTTCAACCCCTACGATTCGGCCTACGACGCTTTCATCAACTACATGAACGTCCTCTCGGATTTCATCATCGAACTGGACAAGGCTGTGGCGGCAAAGGCCGCAAAGGCGAAATAACGGGCAAAAGAAAGATTTACGACACACTACACTACCGAATAGCGAAACAGCCGGGATCCGAGGATCCCGGCTGTTTTTCCGTTGGTCTGTCTCGGGCGGGCCAAACAACCGCCCGTAAAAGGCAGGAATATCCGCCGCTACCCGATTCAACGACGGATATTCCATAAGATGCCCGGGCATTCCGTGCCCGCAGCCTTGCGATCGTCAGAAAGCCGCAATCCGCGCAAGAAACGGGAGCCGCACGAGAAACAGGAGCCGTACAAAAACCTCAACCCCACAAAAAAACCGGGCTCCAGGGTAACGAACCCACAATGCGGATCGAAGAGAACGCAGGGAAACTCCCGGATATAAAAAAAGCGGCAGACCGCGCCTCTTCGGTCTGCCGCAGGCAGGAGTTTTACTTG
>ENA-UONX01002618-UONX01002618.1-human-gut-metagenome-genome-assembly--contig:-P74old-NODE-2618-length-12456-cov-8.450125_pt1 | contig 12456 bp, 8 predicted proteins | sample MGYA00242466_ERZ724013 | MGnify/ENA metagenome assembly ERZ724013 | reverse complement strand
TCACATTTGAAGTAACGCCTTTCGTTATTACAGTTTTCCCATTATGGTTTCTTCTTGTAACTTGACCGGAACGGGTTTCTCCATTAGCCCTTGAGGTTTTCTGTTCAGAACCAGTTATCACCCGCCTTTCTTCTTTTGTCTGATATTGCGAATCGCTACCTCGTGCTCTATTTACTTCATACTCTTGAGTATTTGTTTTATGTTCCAAAGCATGATCTGCTTCATGGTCAAATACGGTAGCCGGAGAATTGACTATTCCATTATCTTTTTGCGATCCCCAGTTACTCTTCCAATAAATACTTCCAGCCCCACGTGCGGCATTGGGATTATATGAGTTCTCAAACACCGCTTCCATCACATTTACCTTTATATTGGTATTCTCTACAATTGCTACCGTAGAGGCTCCACCTCCGTTTCCTGCCTTCAATCCATTCGCTTTATTATATTGATAAGCAGTAATTACAGATTGTACAAATGAATTTGGATGAGTTATGTCACCACCACTATATGAATATGAAACCTTTTTCCCAGCATCATTATTATACCAAATAACTACTGTATTTCCGTCCGGGTCAATATGATTTATCGGATTACCCATACAATAAGTATACGGACTCCAACTATAATACTTCTCACTCATCGGATCAACCGCATGCCATCTACCAAGCGCTGCATCATACATACACGCCCCATAATCATACCAATCAAGACCATTCTTCCTATCCAGCTCCTTACCGTTATACTAATAAGGCTGCACAGCATTACTTACCGAACTTGATAGCAGACCGCCAAACGGATAATAATGGTTCACTTCTTCAACATTACCACTCTGGTCTACAACCACACGGTTATTACCCAAATGATCCTGGACAAAATAGTGATACTTAGAATCGGCCAGTGTAACATAGCCAGCTTCTGTAAGCAACTTGACAGGGATTCCATTTTCATAGATCACATTGCCGCAATAATCAGTTACTGTAGTATCACTCCCTATGATATGCGTCGTACGAAGTTTTATTCCATCAGCATCATAAAGATAAGAAATGACATGACCGTTTTCAAATTCTATACGACTCGGTAAATTTAAACAATTATATTGGATATTCAATATTTTCTTGTTCAAATCTTTCGTCATATTACCATTTTCATCATATTCATATTCAGCTTCTTTGTTTACTCCGTCTTTGAAATCAAAGCCATTGCCGTAAACAGAATTTGTAGCCCTATCTGATACTGATTTTAGTTGGTTCCCATTATAGGACATTGCCAGATCATCTATCAAGCCGTATCCGGTAGATGAAGTCTGTCCGGAACGTTTGATCCCTAAAATATTACTCATCTTATCGTATCCGGTTACTTGTTCATTGAAGCGATTCTGATTTTGAACGAGAACACCGCCTTCTCCATACACCGCATTCGTCAAACGATTCAAATTATCATAAGTAAAGTGGTAGCCTCTCATTATATCATCTTCACCCGATTTCCAAACCATACTGCTGATATTACCATTGTAATATGGAATACCCGTTCCGTCCGTATAATGCAATACTTGCTCAAAAGTTGAACCTGTGATACCAGTTAGCCAACTACGAATATTATACGAATAAGACGTATTCAACAGACCGTTATGGAACGTCTTCCGGGATAAGCGTCCCAAATCATCATACACATTGTCAATAAGAATCACTTCCTGAGCATCTCCCAAACGATGCAGCGCCTTTACAAGACGTTCGGCGTGATCATACTCATAGGTATAACTGTCACTCAAAATTTCATTTCCCTCCCCAGTCTGACGGTGTAAATGCCGCAAAGCGTTCCCATTAAAATCATAGGAAAAGAAATCACGGTCCATACCACCTAAATGGTTGTCAGAAACAGTTTGAGAAAGGCGACCACGATCATCATAATACATCACTGAGTAATTGTAGGGAGAATCCACTCCATATTCACCATTACGATACTGATCGTATGCATCCGTATGCAACTTAGCTATTCCTGTCAACATTCCTTTAGCACTGGATGACGTAGCGGCAAAACCTTCTTCACGGGTATATCTAAATTCATCTCTTGCCGAAAGATCTGTCCGATACATAAAGTCATAGTTATCATAATAATTGATTACCTGAACTAATGGTTTCGGCCCCACTAATCCTGCCATAAGACTTCCACTGAACTGGTACCCCCCATATTCAGAACTTCCTACGTATTGACAGACATACCAATTCGACAATCCACTAAAAATAGGTTTTAAATAAGGATTATCAAACGGATCAATCGCAACTTTACATACTCCCTGCAAGCATACACGACCGAATGCATCCGGAATACTAAAATTCCATTCTCCTCTTTTACGTTCCTCGCCATTCTGGCTAAATATAAGATTGTTGTTTGCATTATAGACATAGTATTCCCATGAAATTCCTGGAAGCTTTTTAGCCATGAGGTTTCCCGCCACATCATATTTATATAAATATCCATACATATCGAGTTTTTCTGCAGGAATATTACCTACACTCAACCGATCGGACAATGCAGGAGGAAGAACAGCACAGAGTTTTCCCAAATCATCATAAATATAGTAAGTATCCGACAATTGCTTATCCCCTTTCAGTCTTGATTCTATACGACGTTCCAGAACGGTTCTTTCCAAACGGTCTTTAAATTCAAACAAAGTGACTCCATCTTCATCCTCTGAGCGTGTAACAAGCAAGCTTCCATTTTCATACTGTTTACTTACACTAATATTTAATGCTTCTCTTGCCCCATTGATCAATTGAAAACCGAAACAACCTAAAGTATCATTACCAGCGATATTAACGTACTCATCTATTTTCAATGATCTGCCATTTTCACGCCATACTCTCCCCGGATTATGCTGTTTAATTACTTTTTCCAAAGGAGAATTTTCGTAGGTAAAGGTTAAATACGGATAAGCATCTCCTCCATAAGTATTGCGTGCCAATTCTCCACAAGAAGTTACAGATATGAAATCACCTGTGTTTTGTGTCGTTACAGCTGGCAACCATGTATTGGCTTTACGCCCCCACCCATCATATTCTTGTAGGGTTACTAAATCTTTATGACTAGGACTCACACCTTGTTGTACCGTTTCTTTCGAACGCCCCAGCCCATCATAGTAATTTACTACAAGCATACCTTCTTCCTTATTTCCTGTCCTACTCTTGAAAACAGAAACAGCATTTTTGCCAAAACGTTCGGGCAATAGATCATTTCCCCAATTTATTGCAGGAAAAGGAATAGCCGGCATCGGCTGTTCTTCCGGAGCAAGTCCTTTTGTCTCTATTGACAGAGTCATGATATAAAATAAAGGAAGTGGTCGAATTGAGTCCATCGGCAAGACCGGATCTATTGGCGGAAAAGGATCAATCGGCGGAAAAGGCTTTATTGGTTCATGCGGGTCGATCGGTTTAATATCAAAAGTATTAGTTTTCAATACACTTGCAGCATTCACACCATTATCATCAGGAACAAGAATATCTTTGTTCTTTTCTATTACAGTCGATGTCAAACAATATGTACCGGCAAATAACAAAAGAGTATCAGTGAAACTCACTGATGATAAAGAATCCGGATCAACACTTTTCGCATTCTGATAATACACCTGATTAGTGAGCAAATTATCATCTGTTATTTTTAATTGACATTCCAATTGTCCCGGAACTTTCTCCATTTCCATTCCCATAGTGAAATAATTAGACTTAAAAGAAATATATAATGGTTCTTTCACACGAAACAAGTAGTTTGCGCAACTCACTGACGATGTATCAGAAATGTTTATATGGTCCAGATGTTTTGTTTTAACCATATCCCTCTTCAACGTGTCATATTCGAGCTTACCTATCTCATTCTGCAAAGAATTCTGCGCAGGTATTTCTATCGAAAATCCTGATAGCAAAATTAGAAGTAATATTATTTTATGCAATTTCATAGTTGTCCTCCTTTCTCTATGGCTACTTCTCCACTTTCAATCTTGGAGCCATAATAATAATTGTAATCATATATATTTAATATCCGTTTTTGATAATCTCCATCTTTAAATTCCATAATATAATTCTCTGTCAGGCGACCCAGAAAATCATATTTATAAAACACAGTGATTCCATTAGGCTTTGTTTCTGAGACCAAACGCAACTCATTTGTATATTTGTAAATATAGAAATGCGTTCCGGATATCTTATGCCTGATATTTTCTATTTTTAGCAAATTAGTTGCAGAGATATCGGATGAAGAGAAATCCTTCACATTCATTCCCAATGCTTCTTCCACTTGATTAAGAGTGGCATTTTCTATCCGTGATATTAACCGTTGACCTTCAGCTCCCCATATCAATACAACGGGCGTTGACTCTTCGTGAAGATATATAGGATTCCCATAACCATCCACAGCCTGCACAGTGTAATGTTTATGCACATAACCATCTCTATCTGTACTAATCTGCTTTATATAAGGTATAGGACCCATATACTGATATACCTCTTTTAAATAAGAGCCGCCTGTCTGTTCTTTTTTACTAGAAACCGGAGATAGTATATGTGCTTCTTCCATCCATTTATATTCCGGTAAAGTTGCAGCATAAACATATTCTGTCAGAGTACTTTTTCCATCGCTGTTTCTACCGGCTATTTGGCTTAACTGCTTATACTTATTATATTGATACGCCTTTTCTATAACAAATGCCGTATTTCCCGATTGAGGATAAAGAGTTTCTATAACAGAGTCGGTCAGATAAGCATGTGTATATGTACGAGTTAAAGTCCCCACTTTTCCTAGCATGAAATTGTCTAAATCTGTACAAAAGAACAACACCATTTGATCAGCTGTTACAAATGAGCCTGGAGTTACCTCTTTGTATCGGTAATTCACCTTCTTTCGCAAACGATCATTGACATCATAGTATTCTTCAGACAACAACTTTCCTCTCTCCATAGAACGACTGCTAAATGGCATTGTATAAGAGTTCCCTTCAAACATAGAATAAAAAGCAAGCTCGTCATAATGAGTATTACCATAAATATCCTCATTATAGTTAGAGTAATGACGCACAATATAACCTTGCGACTTATTATCTTTGTCGAACGCTTCTTCAATTACACAAGAATAACCTACATCCGGTGTATTCAGATTAGTAACTGATGGGAAAAAACCTCCCTTTGATTTGAGATATAACGATATTGCATTCTTAGGATCAGGCTCCTTATCTCCATCCTTAAGAGTATACACCATCTCATTAACAGGAAGACTTTTCAATATTCCACTACTTTTTCCAAATCGGTCACGGGTATTCGAATAGTAATATTGCTTGGCACCAAGCACATTATCTTCATTATCCAGATTGGTAATACGCCGAATACGCAAACCGCCTGCAGTACCACTTTTGTCTGTTAATGACATCAAAGAAGGAGCTACCACTTTTGAATAGTTGTTCAATTCATATTCAAAACGGCTTTTTCCACCTGTTGGATAAATGACTTCCGTCAAGACCTCTGCCAAAGTATATTGCAAACTACTATAAGTCTGAGAAAAATTAGGTATCTCGGCAAAAGCAACACTTCCTCCTGTATAATATCCCCACGAATCGGCAATCGGGCGTACATAATCATTTGGCATACGTTTTTCCGAATTATAAAGAAAACGATATTCAGGTACGCGACCTCCGGTCAAATTCTCAGGTATATTATACCAAGTAAGAAAATAAAATCCATGTGGGTGCCATACATAGTTAGGGATCAAATCCGGATTCCCTGAACGTTCCGTAATTAAAGACAATTTAGTACGATTATTCCTTGCATAGTCAAAATATATAGTTTTCAAAGCCTTGGAGTTCTTTCCTTTCACATAAATACAATGAAGAATTTTATGTTGTAGTTTTGATTTAATCGATTGACGCAATGTTGCCTGATCGGTATTATCAATTTGGTTTCCTAAAAACAGAGTAAATTGATTAGCCGGGTCTTCAAAATTCATGTTATCTATATCCTGACGGTCATAATTTGCATTGTCTTTCCATGCCAAATAACTATCAACAAACTTATCTCCATATCCGTATTCATTGTAATAATTGAATTCCAATATCTCGTTAGGTGTTTTTATAGTCTTTAAATTAACTGGGAAAAGCAGATACCCAGTCATCCCTGAACGCCCACTTTGTATACCACTATAAGTGCATGGTATGTTGGTCACCACTTTCTGTTGGGGTACATAACGAAGATCACACATGATAGCTGAAGTGTCATAACTGAATTCTATTACCCGCTTGTCTACGGTTGTTATTTTGGACAACCTCCAGGTAGTAGCTATTAAATCACTGTTATAGCGGGCATAATAAGGAATACTATATTCAGTAGCGTTGATTCCACCAAATTCATACCTGCATCCATCAGGAGTAATCAGCGTAAATTTATTGAAAAAACGATTGTTTCTTGTGCTTGCTCCCCATCTACTTACATCAAGACGTTTTCCGACTTCCGACAAACTAAGAAAGCCTTCCCCATCAACAGGATTAAATTCCACACGTATATCCTGATCAGAAACAACATTCCACTCTCCATTACCGGCATAGTAGAAATTTCCAGAATAACCACAAACACTAAACGAAAATTCGTCAGCAGTTAATTCATAATAATCATTTTCCGTGCTTTGTATATGCATCGTTTCTGCTTTAAACTGTTCATTACTGATATTTTTCAATTTAGAAGCATGTGCATAATAACCCGGAGCATATCCATTTGATTGACATTTCTCATCATACATTCCACGAACAGAACGTGTAATATAGCCGCCTGCTATAAGATTCCATCCAAGTCCAAGACAACCAGACTGGGAATTAGGCTTTACCGAAGCCAAATGATAACTTGCAGCAAGTGATAACGAATAGTTACCAGCTTTCAATTCATAAATAGGCACGGATATATCCGGAACTCCCGTATATAAACTAACTGGAACTTTTCCATATTCTCCCAAACCGGCTATTTCCGGACTGGGTACATTTTTAATAGGTATTTGTTGCTGACCTATACAGTTGAAACTGAATATTGCCAGAAAAACAAATACTGATAGTAGTCTTTTTTTCATATTCTTTGATATATAATAGTTTCTTAAATAAAATCACAATACTAAGAAACTCCCTGCCCGATAAAGTAGCGCGCATATTCCCATGACAGGGAGTTCCCGTTAATTACTTCTCTTACAGATTCATCGCATTAGCACCCAATACGCCTGCCACAGCCGACGCTACCGCGATAACCACCTTCAGGATCATATCCCATACAGATCTCTTCATTGCCATCATTTACCTCCTTTCTTGTTCTGTAAATAGTTTAGTTTACTCTGTGTTTCTTCCGTGTCTTCTGCCGCAAATTCTTTAAATTCCTGCTCGGCATCAAAGCACGGACACGCCTTCATCCACTCTTCCGGTTCTATCTCTCCATTACCGTTCCTGTCCGGCGAGAGATCCCGATGCCCGCACACCCGGCAGCCGGGGAATACCTCCAGCAGCTGATGAATCAGCAGCCGAAGCGTAGCACGCTGTTCCGGCGTCCGGGTGTCTGCCGGGCGTCCCCGACAGTCCAGACCGCCTTCATAGCAGATTCCGATACTGCTGGCATTAAAACCTTTTACGTGTGCACCGATGCGTTCGACAGGGCGGGTAAGATGCACCGTTCCGTCTTTGCGGATGTAGTAGTGATAGCCTGTTCCGTTGAAACCACGGCGGCGGTGCATCAGGTCCAAAGCCTCCGGAGAAAGCGTACGATTCCCCTGCGTGGCGGTACAATGCACCACGATCAAATTGATAATTCTCATGTGAATAAGTGATTACTAGTTAGTTAAGTTTCCGATTTAGTTTAGTCGTTCGTTCTTATATTTTGTGTTGTGACGAAAGGTTATACTGTCGGGTCCGGTGCTTCCTCACCACCTCCTTCGCCACCATCGCCGCCACCCGGCTTATTTGTATTTCCACTGCCGGAAGCCGGAGTGTCTGTACGGTCGAAGCGCACACACTTCGCACCGGTCACCAAAGAGCGGGTAGCGGTAGTCCGATCGGGGTTCTTGGTGAAGTTGGGAAGGAAACGGACCGTAAGAGAAGCTTGCGCAGCCGACACTTCTTCCGAAGTCTCCACCCCTTTACCGTTGGATTTCATCACCATGCGGAAAGTCCCGAAACCGTCAAGCGACACGCTTTCCGATGCTTGTAGATGCTGCCCCATCACAGTCACCAGGTTATCAAGCGTATTCTTCACATCACCCGGGGAGAGAGACGAGTAAGCGGCAATCTCTTTAGCAATCTGCGAAGTGCTGATATTAGCCGTGTATATCACACGGGGATGAAACATTTTTTTGTGATTTTTGTCTTCCAGAACAGACTGGAATGACTTGTACAATACTGCCATAATCGTAATAGTTTTTTTGTGTTAATAATTTCGTTTAGTTTTGTCCTCAAGCTTAATGACATTGCAAAGATAGGAGCATTATTCAGACTGACCTAATCATTTTTTCAAAGTGCGTTCATAAATTAATTAATTATACTCAGCAGGTAGTGCCCGGGCAATCTGATCTTTCCATTGCTCCCCCGGATGGTATTAAATCCTTTCCAAACAGGGTTTCCAATAGCTCCGAAGTTACTTTTAAGAATAATGGCATATTGTTCGGAAGGCGGAACTTTGTAAAGCCGCAGGTTATCTGTCAGTCCCTGGAAGTTACGCTGCACACCATCGCATGGCGGTTGCAGACAGTCAATATCTTCCTGTGTCACAGCCGTTCTACTTTTCAAATATTTTCCTCCTTCATCTCCTCCTTGAGGAGGGTTAGGGAGGTGGTTTACTTTGTTTTGATTTATTTTTATTTGTTTTCTTTTGTTTTGTGTACCCGATGTTGCAATTTCATCCTCCATTGTTACAGAATCGGAGCTTGATGTTACCGTACAGGCGGTCTTGTGATCAGCATCACCGTTTAACGCTTCCGCACATTCGCTATCCAAAGAATCATCCGTACTACTTTTACCGCTCTGAGACGAACGGTATGAGGTGATTTCTTCCGATTCCAGCAGGCAGTAGTCCGGCTCTATCAGCGCACTGCTACGCCGCTTGGTGATGAAAAGATACTGCCGCTGGATGTCGGCGGAAGTCAGGATGTTGTATTGCCGGAAAAGTCCGACATCAAACAAGCCATATTCCACGGACAGACTGATGATACGCTTCACATCATCCAGTTCCGTACTGTAAAGGCTGTCCACAAGCTCCTCGTAAAATTCGTCACCGACAGAGATATAATACCCTTTCCCGGCATAGATGTACGACAGCGTTTCCACCAGTGTGGCAAAGGCAGAATCACCTTCACGTCTCATAATTCGGCGCACCATCCGATCGTGCATAAAGCTGGTGCTCATGGGGAAATAATCCAGTCCCCGTTTTATTCTTCCCATAGCGTATTCAGTTTTTCTTTTTCTTGTTTCCGTGAGATACTTTCTGCCACAACCTGACGGGCATGAAGAATAAGAAGCATCCGCAAAGCGGGGTCTTTCACCTCGGTTATCACCGGATAAGAAACAGGTTTGTTTTCAAATGATGTACATCGTCTCAAATCACGACGCTTGCGGGTGTTTGCCTTGCGACACTCCTTGCAATAATTGTCAAGGGTCCCGGTGCGTTTGTTTGTATAAAAGGCCTCATGCGGTAGCTCCCGTTTGCAGCACCCGCAAATGTGCAGAGATTGATTCATTAAAGGTTCCATATTGATTTTGCGTTTTAAAGTTTTCATGCTTAAATATTTGTTTATGTGATTATCGGACATATAGTTCCTGCATATTGGGGATATATGGCCAGCGTATTGGATCTATAGCTCCTGTATGCAGGATATATAGATGCTGTAAACCGACTCAATATCACTGGTGTTCATCCGATACAGAATCTTCCGGAAGGGGGTGGATGAGGCATTTTACAACCTTTCATAAACTTTTTGCCGTTTTTCATGGTTATTCTATTTTTAATTTATATTTTTGAAACATATTTCTAAGTTTGCTGCTACAAAGATAAAGCAGTTTTCTCACATAAAACAAACGGTTTTAGAAATTAACGCTAAAAAATTATATAACTGACTATCAATGAACGAATAAGAAGTTCCAACATCTTTACACTAATTTAAAACAAGAATAAAATGGATACATTTCTAGATGTTTCGGGAATAGTAAAGCGCGCCAAGCAGGCGCTCAACTTTAAAAAGGACAGTGAACTGGCCAGTTACTTAGGTGTTTCACGTGCAACATTATCCAACTGGTGCGCCAGAAACCGGATTGACTTTCATCTGCTGCTCAACAAAATGAGAGATGTAGACCTCAATTGGCTGCTGGTTGGGAAGGGTACCCCCAGACATCAAACCAAGTTATGCAAAAGCGATTTAGCAAGCGGTGAGGTCCAGATGATTCACAACCCTAAAACAGTAGAGGCGTTGGACGACCGCAGCGTTGCCCTATATGATATTACAGCTGCCGCCAATCTGAAAACGTTGCTCACCAACAAGCGACAGTATATGGTAGGAAAGATACAGATTCCAAGCATTCCCTTATGTGACGGAGCCGTCTACATCAGTGGCGACAGCATGTATCCGATACTGAAATCGGGAGACATCGTAGGCTTTAAAGAGATTAACAGTTTCAGCAACCTTATTTACGGCGAAATGTATCTGGTTTCGTTTACTATCGAAGGAGACGAGTACCTGGCGGTGAAGTATGTGAACCGCTCGGAAAAGGAAGGATGCCTCAAGCTGGTAAGCTACAACGCTCATCACGACCCAATGGATATCCCTTTCAGCACCATCAATGCAATGGCAATCGTGAAATTCTCCATCCGCAGACACATGATGATGTAATTTGAATGACGCTTCTTTTGCTCCGGAAAGAGGAAAAGGGCAAAGTTTAAACGAAGTGAACCCCGAAAGTTTATTGTCTGACTTTCGGGGTTCATTTCATTTTGAAATACCTTCTTTAATATATTGCATGGGCTGACTAAAAAGTCGGCAGTATCTCAAATCTCCTCCTTCGGGAAGGAGGGGAATTTATGATACTATCGATTTTTTAATCAGTCCCGACATAGAGAATAATATACTAGACTTCTTCGCCTTTCAGCGTAGCCGAACTGGCTTCCGTCACCCGCACATTGACAAAATCGCCGATACGATGCGTACCTCTGTCGAACACCACCACACGATTCTGCTCCGTACGGCCGAACAACTGATCGCGCGAACGTTTGGAAACGCCTTCTACAAGCACTTCATACGTCTTGCCGATACAACGTTGATTGGACTCTGCGGACAGACGGTTCTGCAAAGCGATAATCTCATTCAGACGGCGAACTTTCACGTCTTCGGGCACATTATCTTCAAGATGCTTCGACGCATACGTCCCCGGACGTTCGGAATATTTGAACATAAAAGCGGCATCATAGCCACATTCCTCCATCAGAGAAAGCGAGAGCTGATGGTCCTCTTCCGTTTCGGAATGGAAACCGGAGAAGATATCGGTAGTCAGTCCGCAATCGGGAATGATACGCTTGATAGCGGCTACCCGGTCCAGATACCACTCACGGGTATATTTGCGGTTCATCAGTTTCAAGATGCGGGAGCTGCCGCTCTGCACAGGGAGGTGGATATGCTTGCACACATTCGGCACTTGGGCGATCACTTCCAGCGTTTCATCGCTCATATCCTTCGGATGGGAAGTCGTGAAACGGATGCGCACGCCCGGAGCAGCTTCGGCCACCATACGGAGCAGCATCGGGAAGGTAACCACTTCGCCCGTCGGCTTCTCGAACCGGTAAGAGTTGACATTCTGCCCCAGCAGGGTAACTTCCTTATAACCTTTGGCAACAAGGTCGGCCACTTCATTCAGAATACTTTCCACATCACGGCTGCGTTCGCGTCCGCGTGTATAAGGCACGATACAGTAGGTGCAGAAGTTATTGCATCCGCGCATGATGGATACAAATCCGGAAATGTGGTTGCCGCAGATACGCGACGGAATCACATCACGGTAAGTCTCGGTTGTCGAAAGGTCTACGTTGATCGCTTTCTCGCCGGCCTCTACCGCGGCAATCAGCTCAGGCAACGTCAGATAAGCATCCGGACCGACCACCAGATCGACATGATGGTTCGTAATCAGATCATCCTTCACCCGTTCCGCCATACAGCCCAGTACGCCTACAATCAGGGCCTTCTTCTTTTTCTTCAGCGAGTGGAAAAACTCCAGGCGGTTCAGAATCTTCTGCTCCGCATTGTCACGGATAGAGCAGGTATTCATAAACACTGCGTCGGCCTCTTCCAGCGTTTCGGCTACCGAATAGCCCGCCATCTGCATCACCGAAGCGATCACCTCACTGTCCGCCACGTTCATCTGGCAGCCATAAGTCTCGATAAACAACTTCTTGTTGTCATCAGCAGTTGCGGATT
>ENA-UONX01002609-UONX01002609.1-human-gut-metagenome-genome-assembly--contig:-P74old-NODE-2609-length-12487-cov-29.120737_pt1 | contig 12487 bp, 14 predicted proteins | sample MGYA00242466_ERZ724013 | MGnify/ENA metagenome assembly ERZ724013 | reverse complement strand
CTTGTCAATTTTCGTCAATCGTACTATCATACTGAACGGAAAAAGACGAACGAACTGGAAAAAGGAGGGCGCGCAGGGCTTTGAACACCAGCGCCTTCCTTGCTTTTTTCACGTTCTTTGGCCTTTTTTTCATGCGATAAGAAGGTGTGGAGCCGGTGTGCGGTGCAGCCCTTTTGCGGGGCAGAACATCGCCGGAACCGACCCTCAGACCCGGACCCCATTCTTCAGGAAGGAGGAAAAATAAATGAACAAGTTGACCCAAGCCCTGATGGAAGAGCTCACCGTCGAGTACGTCAAGGTCGGCCCGCTGCAGATCCCGGAATCCGTGGTCATCAGCTGGGTGATCATGGTGCTGGTGGTGCTGGGTTCCATCCTGCTCACCCGCAACCTGAAGGTGGACCACATCAGCAAGCGTCAGGCTGTGCTGGAGCTGGCCTACACGGCGGGCAAAAATTTCTTTGAAGGCCTGCTGGGCAAGGAGGGTGCATGTTATGTGCCTTACCTGATGACCGTGGCCATTTACATCGCCTGCTCGAACCTGATCGGCGTGTTCGGCGTCAAGCCCCCCACGAAGGACCTGGACGTGACCGCAGCGCTGGCTTTGATGAGCATCGTCCTCATCGAGTATTCCGGCATCCGTGCCCGCGGCGGCGTCGGCTTCCTCAAGAGCCTGGCTGCCCCCACCCCGGTCATGACCCCCATGAACATCCTCGAGATCGCCATTCGCCCCACCAGCCTGTGCATGCGACTGTTCGGCAACGTGCTGGGCGCATTCGTCATCATGGAGCTGATCAAGCTGGTGGTGCCCGTGTTCGTCCCGGCGGTGTTCAGCCTGTACTTTGACCTGTTCGATGGCCTGATCCAGACCTACGTTTTCGTGTTCCTGACCTCGCTGTTCATGAAAGAGAGCATCGGCGGAGAGGAATAAAAGGCTCACGCGACAGCTTCCCCCGAGAGGGAAGCCTTGAAAATGATTGAATAAAGGAGATTTTATTATGAACGGTTTGATTGCTCTGGGCGCTGGCATTGCAGCGCTGACCGGCATTGGCGGCGGTATCGGCATTGGTATTGCAACTGGCAAGGCTACGGAGGCCATCTCCCGCCAGCCCGAAGCTGCCAGCAAGATCCAGACCAACCTGCTGCTGGGCGCTGCTCTGGCAGAAGGTACTGCAATTTTCGGCTTCGTCGTTGCACTGCTGATCATCCTGTTCCTGGGCTGATAATGGAGGCGTGAACGAATGCTGAAACTCGATATCAACCTGCTGTATACAGTGGTCAACATTCTCGTCATGTACGCGCTGCTGCGCAAGTTCCTGTTCAAGCCTGTGCAGGACGTGCTGGACAAGCGCCAGAAGATGGTAGACGACGAGCTGGCCAATGCGCAGGATGCAAAGACCAAGGCAGAAGCTGCCCTGGCTGCAGCAAACGACAAGCTGCACAATGTGGACGTTGAGGCCGCTGCCCGCCGCGAAGAGAGCGCACAGCAGGCCGAAAAACAGAAGGATCAGCTGCTGGCTGAGGCACAGCGTCAGGCCGACGCCATCGTGGCCGAGGGCAAGGCAGCTGCAGAAGCAGAGCGCGCCAGCAAGCTGCGCCAGGCCGACGCACAGATCGCCGACCTGACCCGCACCATGTGCGCAAAGGTGCTGGAGCGCAACCTCACGCAGCAGGATGATGCCCGTATGCTGGACGACCTGCTGCAGAAAGCGGGGGAGAGCGATGGCAAGCGCGTCTGAGATTTTAAAGGCTTATCTGCACTGTGCCCGTACCCCGGCTGAGGACGCCGTGGAGCGCATCCGCACCCAGCTGAAAAAGCAGTACGGTGCCGCTGAGGTGGAGCTGACCGTCAGCGTGGAGCCGGACCTGATCTCCGGCTATGTGCTGCAGGTGGGCGACCGTGTGTTCGACAACTCCGGCAAGAGCGCTCTGGCCGCCATTACGGCGGATGCGCCCAGCCTGGCTGTGATGCAGACCCGTGTGGAGGACTACAAGCCCGCCGCCACGACCGCAGAGGGCGGCACCGTGATCTCCGCAGCCGACGGCGTTGTGGACGTCAAGGGCATGGATCAGGCCGTTTACGGCGAGATCGTTACCTTTGACAACGGTGCAAAGGGCATGGTGGAAAGCGTGGAGCCCGATCATCTGGGCATCATGCTGTTTGACAAGATCGAGGAAGTGGGCGTGGGCACTCTGGTGACCCGCAGCGGCAAGCGCGCCGGCATCCCGGTGGGCGACGGCTTCCTGGGCCGCGTCATCAGCCCCCTGGGCGAGCCCATCGACGGCAAGGGCCCCATTGAGGCAGAGGGCTACAACCCCATCGAGAAGCAGGCCCCCGGCATCCTGGAGCGTCAGAGCGTGGACACCCCGCTGCACACCGGCATCCTGGCCATCGACTCCATGTTCCCCATCGGCCGCGGTCAGCGTGAGCTGATCATCGGCGACCGCCAGACCGGCAAGACCTCCATTGCAACCGACGCCATCCTGAACCAGAAGGACAAGGATGTGCTGTGCATCTATGTGGCCATCGGCCAGAAGGCTTCTTCCATCGCCCGCGTGGCAGGTGATCTGCAGAAGCACGGTGCCATGAGTTACACCACCATCGTGGCGGCTACCGCTTCCGACAGCGCTCCGCTGCAGTACATCGCACCTTACGCCGGCACCGCACTGGCCGAGTATTTTATGGCACAGGGCAAGAGCGTGCTGATCGTTTACGACGATCTGTCCAAGCATGCAGTGGCCTACCGTGCCATCTCGCTGCTGCTGCGCCGTTCTCCGGGCCGTGAGGCTTACCCCGGCGACGTCTTCTATCTGCACTCCCGTCTGCTGGAGCGCTCCTGCCGCATGCGCGACGACCTGGGCGGCGGTTCCATCACCGCCCTGCCCATCGTTGAGACCCAGGCAGGCGATGTCTCCGCTTACATCCCCACCAACGTCATTTCCATCACCGATGGCCAGATCTTCCTGGAGAGCGCCCTGTTCAACGCAGGCAACCGCCCCGCCGTCAATGTGGGCCTGTCGGTGTCCCGTGTGGGCGGCGCAGCCCAGACCAAGGCCATGAAGAAGGCCAACGCCAACCTGCGTATTGAGCTGGCACAGTACAAGGATATGGAATCCTTTGCCCAGTTCAGCTCCGATCTGGACGCCGAGACCCGCCGCCAGCTGGACCACGGCAAGGCCCTGATGGAGATGCTCAAGCAGCCGCTGTACCAGCCCAAGTCCGACGCCGAGCAGGTGGTCACCCTGGTGCTGGCTTCCCATGGTATGCTGGACAGCCTGCCCACCGCGGAGCTGCGCAGCAAAACTTCCGCATTTGTGCGTCAGTTCCGTGCGGATGTGTCCGGCACGATGGATAAGATCACCGCCACCGGCAAGCTGGAACCTGAAATGGTCGATGCCATCCTGAACGCCTGGAAAGCTTATGCGGGAGGCGACAGCCATGCCGTCCAGTAAGCTGCTGAAAGAGCGCATTGAGAGCATTCAGGACACCATGAAGATCACGAACGCCATGTACCTGATCTCCTCGTCCAAGCTCCGCAAGGCGCGCAAGAATTACCAGAACGTTTCGCCCTACTTCAACCGCATGCGCGACACCATCTCCCGGGTGGTGCCTCATCTGCCGGAGGAGCCGGTGCACCCGTTCTTCCACGACCGTACCAACGAAAAGTCGAACCCCCGCCGCGCCTATCTGGTGCTGACGGCAGACAAGGGCATGGCCGGTGCATTCAACCAGAACATCCTCCGGTTCCTCAAGGAGCACGCGGATGAGAACGACCGGTTCTATGTGATCGGTCAGGTGGGTTACCGCGCACTGTACCACAAGGACCCGCGTCTGGTGGAAGAGTTCCGCTACAGTGCCACTGCGCCCACCCTGCAGCGCGCCCGCGACATCACGATGGACGCTATCGACGACTTCAAGTCCGGCAAGCTGGATGAGATCTACCTCGTCTACACCAGGATCGAGAATGCACTGACCAGCGAGCCTACCATGGTGCGTCTGCTGCCGCTGGACCGCGAGCATCTGCAGCCCGCCCCCAAGGGCTTTGGTGATCCCAGCGGCGAGGTGGAGATGTTCCCGGACGCCTGGACGGTGTTCGAGCAGACCGCGCCCATCTACATGCATGGCATGATCTTTGGTGCCATGACCGAGAGCTACTGCGCCGAGCAGAGCGCCCGCATGACCGCCATGGATTCCGCCACCAAGAGCGCGAACGACATGATCCGCGATCTGCAGCTGGAGTACAACCGTACCCGTCAGGGCTCCATCACCCAGGAGATCACCGAGATCATCGGTGGTGCAGCTGCTGTGCAGAAACGGGATTAAAGAAAAGAACGAACTTATAATATAAGAGGCAATCGTTATGTTACAGGGAACTATTATCCGCGTAGCGGGTCCTGTTGTGGACGTGCAGTTCGCAGCAGGCAAGCTGCCTGCCCTGCAGGAGGCGCTGACGGTGACCGCTGAGGGCACCGAACGCACCATGGAAGTGACGCAGCACGTCAACGAAACGACGGTGCGCTGCATCATGCTTTCCGCAAGCGAAGGTCTCGGCAAGGGCATGACCGTGCAGGCGACCGGCCACGGCCTGACCGCACCGGTGGGCGAAGCCACCCTGGGCCGTATGTTCGACCCGCTGGGCAGACCCATCGACGGCAAAGGCCCGGTGGATGATGTGCCGCACTGGCCCATCCACCGCAAGGCTCCCAGCTTTGCAGAGCAGAAGCCTGCTACCGAGATCCTGGAGACCGGCATCAAGGTCATCGACCTGCTGGCTCCGTATGCAAAGGGCGGCAAGATCGGTCTGTTCGGCGGCGCAGGCGTCGGCAAGACCGTGCTGATCCAGGAACTGATCCACAACGTGGCCACCGAGCACGGCGGCTACTCCATCTTCACCGGCGTCGGCGAGCGCTCCCGCGAGGGCTGCGACCTGTGGGGCGAGATGAACGCTTCCGGCGTGCTGGACAAGACCGCGCTGGTCTTTGGCCAGATGAACGAGCCCCCCGGAGCCCGTATGCGCGTGGCCGAGACCGGCCTGACCATGGCAGAGTACTTCCGTGAGGAGACCCACAAGGACGTGCTGCTGTTCATCGACAACATCTTCCGTTTCGTGCAGGCAGGCTCTGAGGTGTCGGCTCTGATGGGCCGTATGCCTTCCGCCGTGGGCTATCAGCCCACTCTGGCCAACGAGCTGGGCGCTCTGCAGGAGCGCATCACCTCCACCAAGGAAGGCTCCATCACCTCGGTGCAGGCCGTCTACGTCCCCGCTGACGACCTGACCGACCCGGCCCCCGCCACTACCTTCGCCCATCTGGACGCCACCACCGTGCTGTCCCGTAAGATCGTGGAGCAGGGCATTTACCCCGCTGTGGACCCGCTGGCCTCCACCTCCCGCATTCTGGAAGCAGACATCGTGGGCGAGGAGCACTACCGCGTGGCCCGCAAGGTGCAGTCCATTCTGCAGCGCTATCAGGAGCTGCAGGACATCATCGCCATTCTGGGCATGGACGAACTGGACGAGAACGACAAGCTGACCGTGACCCGTGCCCGCAAGCTGCAGAAGTTCCTGTCCCAGCCCTTTGCCGTGGCCGAGAACTTTACCGGCCTGAAGGGCAAGTATGTGCCGCTGAAGGACACCGTGCGCAGCTTTGCCGCCATCGTGGACGGCGAGGCCGATGACCTGCCGGAGTGGGCATTCTTCAACGTGGGTACGCTGGAAGATGCCCGCCAGAAGGCCGCTGAAAAGATGGCTGAGGAAAAGGGCGGTGCCGTCTGATGAACAAGTTCATGCTGAATATCACGGCCTCCAGCGGTGAGTTCTATCAGGGCGACTGTGAGGACCTCGTGCTGCCCACCGGCGACGGTGTGTATGGCGTGCAGGCCGGGCACAACCCCGTGCTGGTGGCCATCCACATGGGCATCCTGCACTTTGAAGTGAACGGCGAAGCCCGCGACATTCTGGTGGGTGACGGCATTGCCGAGGTGACCCCTGCCTATGTGATGGTGCTGGTGGACAGCGCCGAGCGCCCGGAGGATATCGACAAGAACCGTGCCGAGGCGGCCCGCATCCGTGCGGAAGAGCGCCTGCAGCACCAGAAGAGCATGCATGAATATTATCAGAGCCAGATCGCACTGCAGCGTGCCATGCAGCGTCTGCAGGCTGCATCCAAGTACAAGCGCTGAGACCTGAACCCGCAAAAACACCCGATTTTCTGGGGAATTTTCCCCGGAGAACGGGTGTTTTTTGTTGTGCGGGGCTGGAGGCCTTGACAGATACCGTTCAAAGTGATATGATTTTGATATCACAAAGAAACGCTTCCGACCCTGATAAGGAGGGACTTGTTATGGAAGAGAAAATTTTGAATACCCGCAAAAACGGCATGGCGGTACTGCTGCTGACCCTGTTGGGCTATGTGGCAGCCATTGCCCTGTTTATTTACAGCATCACCCTGCTGGATGCAGACCGGATGCTTCTGGGCTTGCCGCTGCTGATCTTGTCCATCGGGTATTGGATCGCAGGCATCTTCCTGTTCTGCGGCCTGAAGGTGCTCAAGCCGCAGGAAGCGCTGGTGCTCACCCTGTTCGGTGATTACATCGGCACCCTGAAGGGACAGGGCTTTTACTGGGTGAACCCCTTCTGCACCGCTGTCAACCCTGCCGCCGGTACCCGCCTGAGCCAGAGCGGTGACGTGAGCAGCAAAGAAAACGGCATGGCTGCCATGTTTGGCCAGAGCGGCCAGAATGCCCAGGTCAGTGCCGAATCCATGAGCAGAAAGATCTCCCTGAAAATGATGACCCTGAACAACTCCCGGCAGAAGATCAACGACTGCCTGGGCAACCCGGTGGAGATCGGCATTGCAGTCATCTGGCGCGTGACCGATACCGCCAAGGCTGTGTTCAATGTGGATAACTACAAGGAGTATCTCTCCCTGCAGTGCGACAGCGCCCTGCGCAATGTGGTGCGGGTGTACCCCTATGATGTGGCCCCCAATGTGGACACCACCGGCGACGGTGTGGCCGATGAGGGCAGCCTGCGCGGCTCCTCCGAGGTGGTGGCGGCCCGCATCCGCGACGAGATCCAGAAGAATGTGGCCGAGGCCGGCATCGAGGTGGTGGAAGCCCGCATCACCTATCTGGCCTATGCGCCGGAGATCGCAGCGGTCATGCTGCAGCGCCAGCAGGCCAGTGCCATCATCGACGCCCGCAAGATGATCGTGGACGGTGCCGTGGGCATGGTGGAAATGGCACTGGACCGTCTGAACGAAAACAAGGTGGTAGAGCTGGATGACGAGCGCAAGGCAGCCATGGTGTCCAACCTGCTGGTGGTGCTGTGCGGCAACCGCGACGCCCAGCCCGTTGTGAACAGCGGAAGCCTGTATTGATGCCAGAGCCCAAAAAGCAGGTACCCCTGCGCCTGAACGCCAAACTCTACGATGCCCTTGCTGCCTGGGCAGAGGATGATTTCCGCTCGGTGAACGGACAGATCGAATATCTGCTCACCGAGTGTGTGCGCCAGCGCAAGAAGAACGGGAAATATGTTTCAGATCAGATCGACGTACCGCCGGAACTGGACCTGAAATAAAACAGACGAACCAGCCCCGGCTGTGGAAGGTAGTTTTCCATAGCCGGGGCCGGTTGCGTTTATGTGACAGAAAAACATGAAAAAAACAGGAAAGATGAAATAAAATCTATTGACAGTTGCGGAAGTGTGACGCATAATAAATAAATGAGGTGCTCTGGAATCCCAGAGCGTTTCGGACCAAAGCAAGGAGCAGCGATCCCGTTGAAGAAACAAGAACAAAAAAACAAGACGGTTTTTCATGCTGTAGCAGCATTGCTGGCCGTTCTGGCGGTTGTGCTGGTACTGTACGGCGGGGGGCGCTGGCTGGAGAAACGGGCAGAAAAGCCGGAGACCCGCACCCAGCTGCCCCAGGCCGACCAGGAGACTGTGGAAGTGGACGGCGTGACCTACCGCAAAAAAAGCCGCCTGACCACGATCCTGGTCATGGGCGTGGACCACGACACCCAGGACAGCTACGAGTACCGCAAGGCCGGCCAGGCCGACTTTCTGCGGTTGGTGGTACTGGATGACGCGGACAAGACGGTACAGCAGCTGCAGATCGACCGCGATACCATGACCCCCGTGACGGTGCTGGGCCTGCTGGGTGACCGCTACGAGCCGGTGACCGAGCAGATCTGTCTGGGTTATGCCTTTGGCGATGGCCGCAAGACCAGCTGCGAGGTGACCGTGGAAGCAGTGGGAAACCTGCTGGGCGGGCAGACCATCGACCAGTATCTGGCCATGGGGCTGGACGGCATTTCCACCCTGAACGATCTGGCAGGCGGTGTGACCGTGACGCTGGAGGATGATTTCTCCGCCATCGACCCGGCCATGACCAAGGGTACGACCCTCACGCTGCAGGGCGAGCAGGCCGAGACCTATGTCCGCTCCCGCCGCAGTGTCGGTGTAGGCACCAACGAGGCCCGCATGGCGCGGCAGGAAAGCTACATCCGACAGCTGTCGGTGCAGCTGGATGAAAAACTGCAGAAGGATCAGAACTTTGCCGTGGACGCCTACGACGCCCTGCAGCCCTACCTGACCACCAGCATGGCCAAAGGTCAGCTGGTGAACGAGGCCTGGGCGGCAAAGGACTACACCCGGCTGGACACCATCAAACCGGATGGCACCTATCAGGTCGGGGAGGATGGCTTTATGGAGTTTTATCCGGATGCCGATGCGTTGCAGCAGGCGGTGCTGCAGCTGTTTTACGAAAAAGTTGAATAAGCGTGCCCAAGACACGTTTAGGATAAAGACGTTCTCAAAGCCGAGAGAACTGGTCTGAAAGGGGTATATTCTTATGAAAATGAAAAAGATCGTTTGCGCCATGGTCTCCGCAGCTCTGCTGGTGAGCATGGCTGCCGCCACCGCTTTTGCTGTGGAGTCTGTGCCCAGCAAGACTGGCACCGATGCCGATGCGGGCAAGACCGACGTTTCCGTTTCCGGTTCTGCCAGCAGCGAGGGCCTGCAGGTGGAGGTCAAGACCACGGAGGACTCCAGTAAGGAAGAGACCCAGCTGAAGGGCGAGGGCGTGGAGCAGTACCTGACCACTAAGGCTGTGGATGCAGCTGCGAAGATCCTGGGCAGTGAGAAGGACGCCGTGACCGTCAGCGAGATCAAGGAGATCAAGGTCTCCGGCTACAAGACCCACATGGGCAAGATCACCGTCAAGGTCCCCATGGCAGCTCTGCCGGAGAGCGGCACCACCGTTGCCGTGATCATCCGCATCAAGACCCCCAACGGCAACATCGTCAACCTGCCCCTGGCCGGTGTGGTCGTGGAGGAGACCGTTGTGGTGAACGGCGTGGCCCGTAAGGTCCGTAAGGTCCAGCTGGAGCTGGATGCCACCACCATGACCAACCTGCAGGCAGGCAAGGCCTACATTGCAGCTGTGACCCGGAAGTAAAAACAGAACGACTTTGTCCTGCGGCGCTCTCTTCCGAAAAAGAGAACGCCGCATTTTTCACGGAGAAAGCCAAGGAAATTTAAAGGAGCAACGAAGTGCAGCGAGATACTTTAACGCAGGAACCTTATCGTTCCGAGGTGCGGCCGCAGCAGGAAGAAGATACCATTGATCTTCTGGAACTTTGCATGGGCCTGCTGGACCACTGGAAGTTTATTGCGGCAGCCGCCGCAGCAGGAGCGGTGCTGGCAGCACTCTATACCTTTTTGCTGGTGACCCCCCTCTACAAGGCCACCTCTACCATCTATGTGGTCAGCCGCAACGACTCGGTGCTGAACCTGTCGGATATTCAGATTGGCAGTGCCCTGACCAGCGATTACATCAAGGTCTTTGAGATGTGGGAGGTGCACGAAAAGGTCATCAGTGCACTGGATCTGGACTATACCTATACCCAGATGGACAACATGCTCAGCGTGACCAATGCCAACGACACCCGTATGCTGGACATTACGGTGACCGATGCAGACCCCGAAGAGGCTGCAGCCATTGCCAATAAGTATGCTGAGGTGGGCGCAAGCTACATTGCGGAGAAGATGAAGACCGACGAGCCCACCATCATGTCCTCGGCCCGGGTACCGGCCAACCCCTTCAGCCCCAGCAAGACCAAGAACATCCTGCTGGGCTTCCTGGCAGGCTTTGTGCTGTCCTGCGGTGTGGTGGTGCTGCGAGTGCTGCTGGACGATACCTATAAATCCGCTGAGGAGATCCGCAAGTACACCGGCATGGTGGTGCTGGCCTCTGTGCCCCTGGTGGGTGGCACCGAGCCCAAAAAGGGCAGCAACTTCCAGCGCCGCATGAAGCGCCTGAGCAAAGATATTCGCCGCCGTGTGGGCGGTACCGGGAGGAAGGCATGAAACAGCTGAAGATCACAAAATTTCCGGAACTGGACTATGCAGGCAGCGAGGCCTTCAATACCCTGAGCACCAACCTGTCCTTTGCAGGTGAAACGGTCAAAAAGATCATGATCACCAGCTGCCACGCTTCGGAGGGCAAGAGCTATCTGTCCATGAACCTGATGCGGACCCTGGCCCAGCGTGGCATGAAGGTGGCCCTGGTGGACGCCGACCTGCGCCGCAGCATGGTAAACGCCCAGTACGGCCTGCAGTTTGAGAACGGCTGCAACGACGACAAGGGTCTTTCCCACTTTTTGGCCGGCATGGTGGGCATGGAGGAGGTCATCTATCAGACCGACATCCCCGGTGCCCTGATGGTTCCGGTGGGCCGGGATGTGCCCAACCCCCTGGCTCTGCTGAGCAACCATCACTTTAAGGACCTGCTGGACGCCCTGGCCCAGAGGGTGGATTATGTGCTGGTGGACGCCGCCCCTGTGGGCGTGGTCATTGATGCTGCCGAGATCGCAAAATCCTGCGACGGCACCCTGATCGCTGTGCAGTACAACGATGTGCGCCGCCAGGAGCTGCTGGACGTGAAGCAGCAGATCGAGCAGAGCGGCTGCCCCATCCTGGGCACTGTGCTGAACCAGGTGGATTACGACAGCTACCTGAGCCGCAAGTATTATTACCGTACCTACGGCAAATACGGTTACTACAACCGGTACTATAAGCACAAGCACGCAGCTGAAAAGAAATGAGCGGCTTTACAGATTATCACGCGCATTTCGTCTATGGTGTGGACGACGGTGCCCGCACGCGGGAAGAGATGTTTGCCATGCTGGATGCGGCGGCGGCGGATGGGGTCACCCGTCTGTTTGCCACCTCTCACAGCACGCCGGGCATGGAGCCCTTTCCGCGGGACGTGTATCAGCGGCATCTTGATTTTGCACGGGCTTACTGCGCCGAAAAGGGCTACGACCTGATGCTGGAAAGCGGCTCGGAGCTGCTGTATACCCCGGCTGCGGCCTATGCGGCGGCCGAGCACAGCCTGGTCACGCTGGGCGGCACCGACTGGGTGCTGCTGGAGTTCGTGCCCGATGTGGCGGCGGCGGAAGTGGAAACGGCCCTGCGGCAGATCACCGGCAGCGGCTACCGGGTGCTGCTGGCGCACATTGAGCGCTACCCCCGCCTTGCCCGCAGCGGTGCGCTGCCCCGCCTGAAGGAACAGTACGGCATCCGCTGTCAGGTCAATGCGGCCACGGTGCTGGAGGGCGGATTCTTTCAGCGCCGGAAGCTGGACCGCTGGCTGAAGGACGGCCTTGTGGACGCGATCTCCTCGGACGCACATAACTGCACTACCCGGGCCACCCGGATGCAGGCGGCCTATGAGCGGCTGTGCGGCATACTGGGACAGCCGGATGCGGATGCGCTGACTGGCAGAAACAATGCCTTGCTGCTAACTCCATAAAACAGTCAGAATTGCCATTTTCGGGTCGGATTTCTCGTCAAAGTGCCAAAAGCACGACGAGAGTTTCCGACGGGAATGGCTTTTTGGCTTTTTTTGCCCGAAAGAACTTGCTTAAAGAACGTCTGCGTGATAAAATCATAAGGAATAGGGGAATTTGCTTACATATGTCAGGAGGTGATATGGATGAAAATTCTGGTCGTAGACGACGGACAGCTTGCGATCAATTCTCTGATCCGTATCTTGTGCAGAGTGGCACCGGATTGCGATTATATCAGTGCGATGACCACAGACGATGCGTTGACCTGGTTGCGTCAGGGTCCGATGGATGCAGCTTTTTTGAATCTGGAGATGCCGGGGATGAACGGCCTTGCCCTTGCCCGCATGATCCAGAAGATCCAGCCGCGCTGCAATCTGATCGTGGTGACCGAGCATCCGGAATATGCGCTGGAAGCGCTGCAGATCTTTGTCAGCGGCTTCCTGCTCAAACCGGCTAACGAGGCTGATGTGCGCAATGTGCTGGAAAATCTGCGGTATCCGGCCGATGATGTGCCTGCGGGCGTCAAGGTGCAGTGCTTTGGCAACTTTGAAGTGTTCGTGGGCGGGCGTCCGCTCTCGTTCAAGCGCAGCAAGAGCAAGGAGCTGCTGGCCTATCTGGTGGACCGCAACGGTG
>ENA-UONX01002608-UONX01002608.1-human-gut-metagenome-genome-assembly--contig:-P74old-NODE-2608-length-12490-cov-5.458947_pt1 | contig 12490 bp, 8 predicted proteins | sample MGYA00242466_ERZ724013 | MGnify/ENA metagenome assembly ERZ724013 | reverse complement strand
TGTTCTACTATCCGCCATCTTTCATTTCCTCCCAAACAAAATACTGTTTTTTCCTTCAAGGATACTTATATTATACCATATTCCCTCCAAAAAGTAAAGAATCATTTTTGCTTGCAAAATGCTTGTATTTTTCTTGCAGCAAAAAGGACGCACCGCAGCACGTCCTTTTTCCTTGGCTTTTTCAGAAAATTATCTCCGGAAGAATCCCTTTTTCTTTGGCTTTTCCGATGCACGGCTTGCAACAATCTCTGCCATTTCGCCCACATTCTTCATCCCAGAAACCTCTTTCATCTGGAACTGCATGTGAAACTCCTGCTCCACGGCTTCAATCAAATTGATATGCTCCAGACTGTCCCAGTCCTCAATATCATTTGCCGTCGTGTGATCTGTAATCACAATACTGTCATCATCGAATACATCCCGAAATACGCCCGTCAGCCGTTCCATTACCTCTGCATGTGTCATTGTCCTGCACACTCCTTTTGATTTACTGTAATCACATGATTTTTCTCTGTATAGTCAGCCACATTCAGCTCCCATACGCTATCGCCATTTTCCATGTCTTTCGTTTTGGTAAAGCCAAATGTGCCGTACAGCTCTTTTACCATTGCGTTTTTTGCAGTCTTGTAATAATATCCTACGATCTTCTGCATGCCCTGTTCCCGACACTGCCGCACCAGCTCATCCAGCATCGCAAATTCCATATCCCGCTTGAGTACCCGGCAGCTCATCAACCACAAGTCGATATGTACTATATCATCCACCTTTTCTCCAATGACAACCGAAACAATCCCGTTGTCACCAAACTTATCCTCCAGCCGTCCATAAAGCCGAATATACTGGTCAGAGGCTGCTACCTCTTCCATCTCACTCTGTGTGTAGCGTTTCGTCGTCAAATTAAACTGGTTGCTTTTGTTCGTCAGCTGCACAATCCGCTGCAAATAAATCGGTTCAAAGTCCCGAATGGTTCCTTGCATTTCCAGACTTTTTAAATAATCCGTATAATCTGCAAAGGTCTTCTGCATCTGTGCTCGTTGGGCATTCGCCTTGTACATGGCATTCCGTTTGGCATCGTCACTGGAAAGCGTGGTTACTTCAAAATAACCTGCCCGATCCAACTGCTGCAAACATCCCTCTACGCAGTCAAATTCCGGCACGGCAACGCCTGGTATCTGTGCGGATACAATCGCCCGTTCTGCCGGATTGTCATCTACAAAAACAATACTCTCCGGCAGCAGATTCAGTTCTTCTGCTGTTTCCAGTAAATTACGGTCTTTTGGCTCCCAGTTTGCCTTGATCACCACAAAATCCTCCGGCTTCAGTACACCACTTGGGTGATGTAAGCCCAACAATGCATTTTCCGGCTCATTCTTGGAGCAAACCGTCAGCAGAACACCAATATTCTTCTGCTGTTTCAAATAGCACTGCAATTCTTCATATGCCTGTCCCATGGAGGTTTCCTGACCAATTTCAATGCCCTCCTGTCCGTCGTCGCCAATCACACCACCCCAAAGCGTGTTATCCAAATCCAACGCCAGCACTTTTTTATTTTTGCCGTAAATCGATCGGATGATTCTGGTCAAACTATAGGCGAAATCCGGAATCGCAGGGACACAGAGGGCATATTTGTACAAATACCAGTAGGATGGCTCCAGCCAGGCATCCAGACCATAGCAGGCAGACAGATAGTTGATATCATGAATATAGAATGCTGTATGGGTATTGGCATACTCATAAAACTTACAGTTTAACCGTGTGATAAAATTCACCTTACCGTGTACATCCGAAGCATCCCGATTGCCAAGCAGACGATAGGACGGCAGCTCAAAGTTGTTCTGAATAATTGGACAATGATATACCTGTTCCAAACGCTCCCACATCTGTGTAAAATGTGTGTACTGTCGCTCCAACGCTGCGTCAACCTCTGCTGCTGGACAGTAGACATCCTGCGGAAATTCGGTAATATTGCGGCTGCTGGTGTGAATGAAAATCAAATCCGGTGCAAAAGCTTCCAGCTCTGGATTTTCAAACATGGCATCCTGCCAGTAACGGGCATATTCTGACTGGTAAAAGGTTGGCTGAATCCCATTTTCCAGCAGGAACAGCTCTAAAATAGAAACAATGTCGTTTGTAGTGGAACCACCAAGCACCGCAATCTTTTTCTCCATTCTGGGTGTCCCATCTGCCAATAGTTCCTTTTTGATTTTTCTGCGGTTCTTTAAAATCCATGCACCGTCAAACGGCACTTGTAATGCTCTCATATTTTTTCCTCATTCTTTTGTTTTTTATTTCTCATATGGTGTCAGACAGAAGTCCGAAACGGTATAATCCCCCACACTATTGCCATAATTAAAGGCAACATACCAGTTATCTGCTGTTTCCAGCGTGTTTGTAAAATGCAGCCGATAGAATTTCTGTTCCGCAGAAACTGGGACAAAATACGACCTTGTATCAACATAGTTTCCGTCATCTCGCTGCCGACAGATCACCACACGCATTGTCGTAGCAGCAGTACTGCTTGCACGGAAAGACAACTCATAGGATTCCCCCTGCGTCAATGACAGCATATGCGGAGCATACTGTTGTACATCCCACACATATTTACCAAGGTTCGTAACAGATGCAGTCAAGACATTCTCCAACATGGTATAGGTTGCAGCAGCATGGTTGACAGTATATGTTTCCCATTTTTCACCGGATGGAAGCATATTTTCCACTTCATCGACAGGTTGCAGTACCAGTTGCTTCAGCATCATTAAATCCACGACATTCAGATTTCCATTTTCATCGAAATCTGCTGCTGCTCCTTGTGCAGTTGTGATTTCTGTTCGATTCAGCAGCCAGTTTTGCAGCAATGCCACATCCAATGCATCACAAATCCCATCTGCATTGAGGTCGCCATCCACGACTGTACTCATGCCATCGCTGAAATTCGCCTGCAAATTCGCAATCTCCTGCAAGGAAACCACAATGGTTGCATCTTTGGCATCCAGATCGCCTGACCAACCAATAAAGGTCTCTCCCTCCGCCGGAATCGCTGTAACCGTCACCGGATACTTTGTACTATATTGTCCACTCCAGCTGCCATCTGTTAATGTCGGTGTAATGGTGTTGACACGGAACGAACCACTGCCATTGGCTTTCAATGTCAACGTTTTCAGTGTGTTTTCTATGCCAAAATATTCTGTCATATCCTCCAATGTATAGGCTGCACGGTTTGCAAAGAAGGTTTCTATCTGCTTGTACATTGCATTTAATTGGTTTCCACCAGCAACCAGAGGATTATTCACTAAATAGGAACTACTATAGCCAAACCAGCGTGCCATACTGGGGGCTACCCAAACGGTGTATTGTTCTTTGTAAGGCTGCAAAACAGAGGCAATCCGCTCTGGTGTCATGACGCCGTTTGCATAATCACAGTAGGTATTGACAAACTGCTCCCGAAAGTCCTCATTGTCCATCAAATTGACAAACAATAGAGAAAGACCCCAAGTGGCATTCTCGGTAATCTTAGGGAAATCATTATATGCATATCCCGCAACCCCACCAAAATCGTTGAAGGTCTCCCCCATTGTAAAATCAAAGTCAAAGCTCATAATCCGCCATTTGCCGTCTGTATAAGGATTGTCGTCAACAACATCCCCCTTATACCGCCACATGCCATAATTATAACCGGGCCAGTCTACTGTTCCCAGATATAATCCTGCACAATAATGTTCAATCAAACTCTCTATATCAATTTTACTGCAAATGTCAGCGTACTGTACGGGATCAGAGAAATCCATCTTCCCAAAGCTATCAATCAGTGCATAGTAGTCTTGTAAGTCCTGCTCTGTACCTTCTTCTAATGCATTGTTCTTAATCATAACAACATTTTCTTTCGGCACATCATAATGTGATTGGATATAATAGTCCGAATACTTTTCTACAATATTGTACATCCCCCAGTACTCGCCGTCCAAAAAGACAACACACGGCCGCATTTCCTGTGTATCCAGTGTTCGACCTTCCAGCATTTTCTGTGCAATACTATCTCGCAAACGACCTGGATACCCCACTGTCCGCAACGTAATCGAATCATACTTCTTAATCTTTTTTCCAGTTGCTTCAGAAACATTATCCTCCAAAATCGCATAATCCAACTTGGAATCCCCGTAGTCACTTCTTGCATACAGGTTAAAACTCTTGTGTGCAGAATTTCGAGTGGAAGCCCCTTTCACCCGAATGCCCATCTCTTGTGTATGTGCCAATACTCCGTTTTCAAAAATGCTGACAGAAACCGGACGCTCCCACGCTTTTCCCTTGCTGTAAAAGTTCGTTTTATTTTGAGTGGACCACTCACCAATGCTGGCATCATAGCTGCTGCTATTTTTCCACTCCAAATACTGATTCCCTGTTACATAAATGCCAGTATCCGGATCAAACAGATTATCGGGATCGGTGACCAAAGAAACAACCGGCAGCCCTTCATAAGAAGTCATTTTATCTGCGGGCAGCCGAAAATAGGTATTTGTTATCACACGACTCATATTACCGCTGCCATCCCTTGCTACTGCCCGTACAATGGTTGCCTTATCCACCAAATAGCTGGGGGCTTGATAGGCATTATCATAAATCGTAATGGATTGTGCCGTATGATCATATTGATAATTGCTATAGACATTCGGTTCAGAACTGCGATCATAGATAGAAATGCCGTCTGTATAGGCAACTGCTGTGTCGGAAGTCGTTGGATCACTGCCATCCAATGTATAATAAATCGTTACATCCGCAGCAGCCTGTAGGGTCAAAGTAAAATCGACATCATAAAAACCAGACTGTGCAGAAAAAGTTGGTTCCCTCACCGCAATGAGATTGTCTGCATTGGGTGTCGGCGTCATGACTGCCAGTGTTTCGCTGCCGGAGGGAGAACGTCCATAAGTCTGATCCTCCGCCAATGCTGGTACTGCAACCTGCTGTAATGTTGTTCCGTCAGCACTGCTCAATGTGACCGTTTCCCCGCTCTTACTCAGTGCAAACCCCGTATGATACTCTGTTGCAGTAGAAGCTTGTTTTGAGGCAAATACCACCAAATAGGAATGGGCTGCAATCGTCACACCGGACGGGAATGTCCATTTCATTGGATTGGCTGCATCATCTGTCACCCCTAAACCATCCAGGGCAAGCGACTCATCAGCAGCATTGTAAAATTCTATCCAATCCGAAGCCGTGCCATAGCTGTCCAGCAAACATTCTTTATTTTGCGTACAAATCTCATTGATGTAGAGATTACTGTAATCTGCCGCCTCTGCCGGCAGCGAAAGCGGCATAACCGGCAACAATGCACCGACAAGCAGAATCGCAATCATGCGTTTTTTGTGTTTCACTGTAAATCCTCCTTTTTATTTTCCATTTATCATCATCCACGCTTCTATTCCAATATCATTTTAAAATAATGATTTCACAACTATATCAACTAAGATGTCAATGTGACCTGCGATACCGCACTGACTTCGGTATCCTCTACTCTTGAGCCACCGGCAGTTCCTGCTAACACTGCCACAAACCAAATTACCGCACACAATGTCAATACCACCACACCGCCCAGAATCAATTTGTCAAGCCAGGTATACACAGGTTGTCTCTGCGGTTTCTGCCCAGATGACTGCTGTGTGCCTGCTGGACGAGCTGCCGGTCTTTGTCGTTTTTGTACGGGTCTGACCGCCTGTGGCTGCAAGGAACCACAGCGGGGACAAACCGTCTGGTCGGGCGGCAATTTCGCACCGCACTCTTTACAAATCATAAAAGTTGCCTCCTCTCCTAACAGATCTATTTTTCTATTGCAGAAAACGGCAAGGAACTTTCTGACCCCCTGCCGCTTCTGCTTTTATTGCTTCTGTTTCCGCTTATTGCAGCCGGTTACTCTCCAGATAGCTTTCATTGCTGCCTGTTGCACTGTAGGTATTCATTGCAAACAGCAAATCCGTACAGCCTACTTCCTTACAGAAATCAATTGCATTCAAATCAAAATACCGCATATCGCATATATAAATATTTTCAAAGGACTGTGTTAGACAAGGTACCAACGCATTTCCATAGCTGTCCTTAAAGATGACCAATGTTCTGCCGTTTTTGCAGTCTGTTTCCACATGGGTAATCTTATCATCCCCGCCCATGAAGACCAGATAATACATACTCTGATCGTAATTGTCAATGTTAATCAGCAAATCCCCTTCCTGCGGATCGGTAAAGCTGGTGCTGTAATATGTGGTGGTATACTGATTTTTCGGAATATAATAGGTAAATTCCTCTGGATTGTCCAACAGAACTGCACTTTCTGTATACGTATACATCGAACCAACATAATCGGTCTTCGTCGCTGTATCATAATCGGACAGCGGTGCAAACGGCACATCTGCCACGTTTGCAAATGCCTCTGCTGCATAATAAGCACCCAACGGCAGCCAATGATGGTCGGTTCTTGCGTAGATTGCCTCTGCCTTATGCGGTTCCAGTGCGGCATAGACATCCACAGGCTTGACACCGTTCAAATAGCTGTTGATATGATCAATATTTTCTGTTTCACTTGCGGTGTAGTTTGCGTATTCCTCCGGTAAATAATAGGAAACGGCTGTGGTAGCAACCATAGAATAGACCTGCACATCGTCACCCAATGCCACCTGATAGGCATTCAAATTTTCTGCATAATCCTGTCCCGTGGAAAAACTGCCGCCGTAAACACAGATGGCACGTTTATGATCCAAAATAATACCATCTCCAATTTCAGCTGCAGGCTCTTCATTCGGATCCTCTGTCGTTGTGACAACGGTCGTCGTCACAACAGTTTCTGTTGTACGGTTATTTTCCGCCTCTGCTGCTGTCGTCACGGCTTCGGTTGTTGTTACAACTGGTTTTATCTCGTTCTTTCCAATCTGCTGCACATTGCCAAAGAAGACGGTATCTTCTTCATCCTGAATGCCAGTCCACTGCATCATGGAAGAGATCGTTTTCTTCAGCTTGCTGCGGAATGGAACGGTGTCATTATAATATTCTGCCAATCCAGCCGTATAAGAGCCATCCAGCAATGCAGTCAAAGAAAATTTCGGTTTTTCTGCCAACACACGATTTTCTTCATAAGAAATGGTAGACCGTGGGGCAATCAGCAAAACGGCTGCCAAGACAAATACAATCCCACCCATCACACTGACACCGATGGTCATTGCCAGGCGTTGTGCTTTCTGTTGCAGATAGGCTCGTTTACTGATTTGTTTTTTTAACGGTGCACCCTGCTCTGCCGCAGAAACCGCACCTTTCACGGATGCAATCACGGCTTCTTTCCGCTGCTGCTGTGCAACCTCTTCTGCTGTAGGAGCGGCATTCTCCGGCTGCTCCGGGAAATCATGGAACAATCGTTCATAAAACGCCGCTGACTCCAATGGCGGTTGTTCCGATTCTACAGCATGTGAGACGGTCGGACGTTTTTCCGGCTGCACAGAGGGTTCGTCCGCCGCATGAGAGACAACCGGACGTTTTTTCGGCTGCATAGACGCTTCATCTGCCGCATGAGAGACAACCGGACGTTTTTGGGGCGGCATAGACGCTTCATCCGCCGCATGAGAGACAACCGGACGTTTTTGGGGCGGCATAGACGCTTCATCCGCCGCATGAGAGACAACCGGACGTTTTTTCGGCTGAATAGATGCATTGCCCACTGCATTTGCAGCACCACAAGATTCCGTCTGCAAAGAGACTTCTGATTCCTGTCCATTTGGCAATTCTGCATCCGTCGGTGCATCCTCTACAAACAATTCCTGAAAGAATTTTCTTGCTTTACTGTTGCCGCCAAGACTGGAATGTGACTTTTTTTCTGCGGTTCCTGTCAGTTCTGCAACAGATGACGTGGGATGGCGACTTTTTAGATATTTTGTTCGTTTCTCCGCAATCTGCGGTGTTTCTTCTGCAAATCGCTCTGCCGATTCTGCCGGCACAGCCGTTTCTAAAGCAATATCCCTCGGCTTTGCCGGACGAGAGGGTTGCCGTTGTTCTGCTGGTGATACTGTTTTCGAATCCGGTTTCCCGTAAAAACGTACTGTCTGTTTGTCGCTTTTTTCTGCTGGCTGTTCTGTCTGTAAGGGCACCGGTGTTTCTCCGGCTGCTGCCATCTGCCGCAGCATGGCTGTGGTAATAAACGGCGAATCTTCTATTGTTTCTGACTGAGTCGATGGAACTGCCTGCAGTTGTTTTTTGGGAATGGCGGTCGGCATCTGCGGCATCATCCTTGGCTCACGAGCAGAACGTGCCTTCTGGGCAGAAACTGGCGATTCTGCTGCTGCGGATTCCTCTGTTTGCAGGGAAACCGTTTTCGGTGCCACATCTGCCTGCTGTGCAAGAGCTATAATTTGCCGCAGCATATCCGGTGTAATCACCGGCTGTGTCGGCTGCTCTGTTGTTTCTGGCTGCAATGATTGGCGTTGCGGCTGCTCTTTGGGAGCCGCTGTCGGCATCTGCGGCATCGTCCTTGGCTCACGAGCCGAACGTGCCTTCTGGGCAGAAACTGACGATTCTGCTGCTGCGGATTCCTCTGTTTGCAGGGAAACCGTTTTCGGCGTCGCATCTGCCTGCTGTGCAAGGGCTGCCATTTGCCGCAGCATATCCGGTGTAATCACCGACTGTGTCGGCTGCACTGTTGCTGATGCAGACTGTACAGGTTGTTCTGGTTTTGCATCTGGCTGTACTGGTACTTCTGCAAAGAAATGATCATAAAATTCCATCGGCTTGAGCGGTGTACCATCCGTTGGCTGCCGTCTCACCTGCTGCCTTAATTGCTCCAATGCTGCCTGCGAAATTGGTTTTTCCGGTTTCTGCACAGACGGCGGTGGCACTTGTTTCAAAGGCTTTTTGCCATAGTAAGTGGGGGTTGCTTCCGGCACATGCTGCATGGTTTCCCCGTTCTGCTGTGCGGCTGTCGCTTTGGCACGCTGCTGTTTTTCTATTTTCTGCTGTCTCTCCTGCCGACTACGCTGTGCAAGGGAATGCATTCCACTCGGAACAGATGCATTTTGATTCTTTTTTCTCATAACAATGCCCCCTTAAAAACGCAGATACAAAAATGGACGATTTGTTGCATTTACTAATAAAATGCTGGCAACCAGCAAGATGATAACTGCCAGAACAGTACCACAGACAGAAATGGTCAAATAGGCACCCGGACTCCTCTGCATCACACGTTTCGGAAATTCCAGAATTGGGAAACAACAGAGCAATGCCAGAACCAGTAAGAATAAATTTGTGACGATCGAAGTTTGTAAAACTGCATCGGTGACACCATTTCCGCCGAAGCCGAACATGCACTTCAAACAGGTTCCCAGTTCGCCGAAATCTTCAAAATAGAAAATACCAAAGCCAATGACAATGACCAATTTGTTATAGATATGCTTGATGACAGCTGGAATTTTTTTCATCCGTTTTTTTCCAATCAGCTGTTCTATCAGGATAAACAGTCCGTAATAGAGTCCCCAAAGGATAAAGTTCCAGCTTGCACCATGCCATAAACCGGTGCAGAACCAAACCAGAAACAATCCGCCATACTTTCTGCGTTTTCCGAAAATCGGTATGTACAGCACATAATCTCGGAAAAATGTCCCAAGGGAAATATGCCAACGCTGCCAAAATTCTGTGATGTCCTTGCAGAGGAACGGATGTCGGAAGTTTTCCTCCAGCCGGAATCCCAGCATTCTGGAAATTCCAATGGCAATATCCGAATAACCAGAGAAATCAAAGTAAATTTGCAGAGCATAGACTATTACACCATACCATGCACCCAAAGCCGTCTGTCGGTCAATGTTGCCGTTTGCCAGAAACTGATCTACAATACTGCCAAGGTTGTCCGCAAGGATGACCTTCTTGCCAAGGCCGATGACCACACGCATCATGCCTTCATAAATGTCAGATGGTACACAGCGGCGAGCGGAAAGCTGACGCTGCATGGTTTCATACCGTGCAATCGGTCCCTGCGTAATAACGGGAAAAAACGTCATATACAACAGGAAATGAGAAAACTTCTGCTCTGCCTCCACTTTTCCCCAATAACAGTCCACGATATAGGAAATCGCACGGAACGTGTAGAAACTAATGCCAATTGGCAGTGGCAGATTCGGCACAGGAATGTTGGTAGAAAGCAGTGCATTCAGATTTTCCACCAGAAAACCTGTATACTTAAACAGAACTAGCATGCCGATATGAAATACCAAAGACAAAGCAACAGAAATCTTTGCCGTTCGGCTCTCCGGGTCGGCAGTAATCAGCCTGCCGAACAAATAATTCAAAAGCGTACTCATCAAAAGCAGCCAGATAAATACGGGTTCGCCCCATGCATAAAACACAAGAGAACACACAATCAATACCACATTGCGGTATCGAGGTTTTGCCACATAATAAACAATCAACACCAGCGGCAAAAAAAGATAGAGAAAAAATAAACTTGAAAATACCATTTTTTACATTGCCCCATTTGTTTTCAATTTCATTCCACACATGATGTTTCTTTTTCGTGGGTTTGATAGAACTGCAAAAATATATACAAAATCCGCACTGTAACGCTGCATATTTCAAAAAATCACAAATCAAAAAAGAAAAAAACAAAATTGAAAAATGGAACAGTGCATCGCTTCAAAAGGATAAAAATAGTTACTTTTTTATTATACAACAAATAAAATTTGTTTGCAAGCGTCCCCTTTTAACTTTTTACACTTTTAAAAAATTCACCTTTTTCCACAAAAAAAGACGGCAATATGACGTCTTTGATTGTCGAAAAAGTACAATTACAGAAACATATTGTCTTTTTCGCAGAAATTACTTTTTTGCTGCTGGCGTTGCGGTTGGAGCTGCTGATTCCGCTACAGTATCGTTTTCCACAATTCCTTTCAACCCAGCTGCCAAACCTGCCAATCCCTGAATTTCGCTCGGAATAATAATTTTGGTTGCCTTGCCATCTGCTGCTTTCTGGAAGGCCTCCAGTGCTTTCAATTGCAGAACCGCAGCATTTGGATTTGCCTCGTTTAACTGTACCAAACTGTTTGCCAATGCCTGCTGAACCACTTCGATGGAACGGGCTTCACCGTCTGCAATCCGGATTTTCTGTTCCTTGATGGCTTCACCTCGCAGGATGGTCGCTTCCTTTTCTGCCTCTGCACGGAGAATGGCAGCTGTCTTGTCTGCTTCTGCACGCAGGATTTTTGCCTCCTGTTCACCCTGTGCCACTTTAATCTGATATTCCTTTTCGCCCTCTGCACGCAGAATTTTTTCTCTCTTTTCCCGCTCAGCCTTCATCTGCTTTTCCATTGCATTCTTGATGTCCACTGGCGGGTCGATATTTTTCAGTTCTACACGGATGACCTTAATCCCCCAGCGATCTGTGGCATGGTCAATCGTTTCCGTAATCTTAGTGTTGATCAAATCACGAGAATTGAGCGTTGCATCAAATTCCAGCTCACCGATGATATTACGCAATGTGGTAGCGGTCAAATTTTCGATTGCTGCCAGCGGGCGTTCTACACCATAGGCAAACTGTACCGGATTGGTAATCTGAAAGAACACAACGGTATCAATCTGCATGGTTACGTTATCCTTTGTGATAACCGGCTGTGGTTTAAAATCTACAACCTGCTCTTTAATAGAAACACGCTTTGCCACACTATCCAGGAATGGCACCAAAAAATGTACACCCGTTTCCCATGCCTGATAAAATTTACCGAGCCGTTCTACAACATAAACGTTTGACTGCGGTACAATTTTAATACGAGTGAAGAGTACAAGCAGAATAAATACCAGGATCAAAATGAAAATCCAAAAACCAAATCCCATAGTTGTTTTTCCTTTCTGTTTTTAAAGTTGTGTTACCTTTGTAGATGATGCATCCGACACAGTTTGTAATGTGGATGCTTCTTCTGATTTCTGCACCGGCGTAACGAACAGTTTTGTGCCGTCTACTGCCTGTACCTGTACAGTCGCTCCTTTTGGGATCACCAAATCTGGATGGGAAACCGCAATCCAATCAATATCATCCACACGGACTCTGCCAGTTCCCTTTTCCGGGTCGACCGTCTGCACAACGGTTCCGTATTTTCCAAGGTCTAATCGCAAATTGGTATCTTTAGAGGCAAAATTGGTAAATTTCCGCACAAGCGGACGGGTCAGAAGCAGCAACAGGGCAGAAACTGCCACAAACAACAATGCTTGCAGCCAGATTGGTGCACCGAACAGTGCCGCAATCAAAGCAACCAGCGAACCAGCTGCAAACCAGATGGAGATTAACTGCTGGGATGCAATTTCTGCAACCACAGTCAGAACAAACAAAATTCCCCAAACCCATAAATCCATATGCACCGACTCCTTTCTGTCTGTTTCAGGCTTCGCCATTCGCTATATTCATAGTATACCATATTTCTTTCCGTTTGTAAAGAACGCAACGGGTGCAATTTCTGCTATTTTCACGTTACATTTGCATAGATGC
>ENA-UONX01002607-UONX01002607.1-human-gut-metagenome-genome-assembly--contig:-P74old-NODE-2607-length-12496-cov-4.751869_pt1 | contig 12496 bp, 8 predicted proteins | sample MGYA00242466_ERZ724013 | MGnify/ENA metagenome assembly ERZ724013 | reverse complement strand
GCAAGATATTCTGTTTCTTCCGCGACGACTCCGTTGCGAACAGGTTCGAAACGGTCGTGGGGGATAACTCCGATCTGTCTTCCCAGAAACCCGTGGGCGAAGTGATAAAGTTTTCGCAGGAATTTACGCTGGGCGATTACGACGGCTATCAGTTCATGATATCCATGAATTACGCCTGGGAGGTCGCCATCGACAACATATTGATAACCGAAGTCGTCTGAGCATAAACATTACAGGCGGGCCGAACGCCCGCCTGTTTTATTTTAAATTTCCGCAAATTAGTGCAGTTTTTCGGCATGATGGGGAAAAGCTATTTACAGCCGCGACCGCCGCGGTTATAATGAATGAAAAAACATTAAGGGACAGACATGTTATTTACAGAAAAAAACGGAACGCGTAAAAATTTTGCGAAAGATCCCGCCGTTGTCAAGTTCGGCGGACGCTATTTTCTTTACTATTCTTCGTATTACAAGGGCGTGGCGGGCAAAGAGGTGCTCGGCATCGGCATTGCGGCGTCAGAAGATCTCGATCATTTCGAGGCCGTGTCCACGGTGCCTTTTACGCAGCAATGCGAAGAGAACGGTATCGGCGCGCCCGCTGCCGTCGTGCTCGGCGGCAAAGTGCATCTGTTTTATCAGACTTACGGCAACGGCCGGAGGGACGCCATCTGCCACGCGGTCTCCGCCGACGGTTTGCATTTCGAAAAGGACGGCGGCAATCCGGTATTCCGCCCCGGCGAAAACTGGTGCTGCGGCCGGGCCATCGACGCGGACGTAGCGGTGATAGGCGATAAATTATATCTTTATTTCGCCACAAGAGATCACGAGATGAAAATACAGAAGATCGGCGTGGCCTGTGCGCCGCTGTCGGGCGGGTTTTCGCGCGGGGAATGGAAAGAATGCGTGTCGCAGGCCGTTCTCGCGCCCGAATATTCATGGGAGGAGGAATGTACGGAAGCGCCCGCCGCTCTCGTAAAGGACGGCAAGGTGTGGCTTTTTTACGGCGGAGCGTACAATTGTTCGCCCCAGCAGATCGGGCTGGCCGTATCTTCCGACGGGGTGTTTTTCAGGAAAACGAGCGATAAACCCTTTCTCCCGGCGGGCGAAGCGGGAAGCTGGAACAGCTCCGAATCGGGGCATCCCTACGTTTTTGCGGACGACGACGGCCGGACGTATCTGTTTTATCAGGGCAGTTCGGATAACGGCGCCACCTGGTATCTTTCCAAGCGGGAGTTGCTGTTCGACGGCGGCGTGCCCGCACTGGCTAAGGAAGCCGTATAAAGAAAAGACCCGTACTGCGGGCCTTTTTTGAACTAAAAAGGATTTTGCTGCAGGTTTTTGATAAATTCCGAGGGCGGTTTTCCGAATTTTGCCTTGAACAGGCGGGAAAAATATTTTACGTCCGAAAAGCCCAGGCGCTTGCTTACCTCGCTCACGTTGAAAAAAGAAGTGATGAAGAGCGAGGCCGCGGCTTCCAGCTTTTTTTCAATGACGTATTTTACGGGCGATATGCCGTATTTCGCCTTAAAAACCCTTTCGGTCTGGGAAACGGAAAGATGGGCCGTTTTCGCTATGTCCGACAGGGTGAGTTTTTCGTAAACGTTGTAGTCGATATAGCTCTTTATGATCTTTGCGGGATGTTCTTCCCGCGGAACGGGGCGGTAATCCGGTTCGCGCACGGCCTGCACGAGTTTGAGCACGATGCCCGTCATCGCGTTATACGTTTCGTCGCCCGTTTTGTCCGCGGCGGAAATCACCCTGAACGCCTGGCGAAAAACGTCTGCCACGTCCTTATGCACGACGATAACGCTTTCCGTTATGTCGTGAGCCTCCAAAAACTTGTCTACCAGTTTTCCTTCCACAACCAGAAAATATTTGTCGTAAGGATCGTTCTTGTCCGCGTAATAGATATGCTGCTGATATTTGTTGAGAAAGTACAGGTCGCCTTTTTGCACGGCGTATACGCGGTCTTTCGTTTCGATATAGCCCTTGCCGCTCAAAACGTATTCAAAGTTGTACCTGTTCCAGCCCGAATCGGTTTCGGGCGTATGGCTGATGATGTAATTCGGGTTAGGCGTGGTTTCGCCCGCCATGGAAACGTGGAAATACTCGTTTCCGAAAAGCCGTTCGTCAAGCCAAATGTTTTCGTTTTTGCGATTTACGTGCATTTCGTCGTCCTCTCAGAAAAAGATAACATAAAGTTATGCCTTTGTCAACGGGTAATTGCTTTTAATATCCCGAAAATGCGCAAAATGAAGGCTGAATTCGTTTCAAATGCCGAAATAATACACCTTTTGACTGAAAATGTGTGTTTACTTTCTTCCTCCCTGATGATAAAATTTAAGAAAAACAAATAAAAGGAGAAAACCTGTATGAAAAACCGTTTCAAAAAAATCCTTTCCGTCCTTCTGGCGGCGGCGATGGCTTTGGGTGTTTTCGCCCTTTCCGCCTGCGACGCTGGAGGAAAGGATATCGACTTTGACGAGGACGGCAACATCATTCCTTCGGACAAGACTACGATCATCAACTTCTGGGGTTGGGCGGATAAATTCGAAGAGGAAGTGTTCAACAAGCTCGTGGAAAACTTCAACGAAAAATATGAGGGCGTCATCAAGGTCGTCTATACTCCGAAACCGACGAGCGGCTACGACGATAACTTTGTGGCGAACATGATCGCGGGCCCCGACGTGGCGTATGCGAACGAACGTTATTTCAAGAGCTACGCGGAACAGGGTTCGCTGTACGATGTGACGGAATTTTTCGAGGACAGCGTGGAAAATTACGTCAAGACGGAGGGGAAGAACGGGCTCGATTACGCCGATATGATGCCGTATACGGTGGACAGATACCGTTATAACGTAACGACCACCACGTCGGAGGCGGACGATCCGCTTTACGGCCTGGCAAAGGACCTTGCGCCGACGGGCATTTATTTCAATACCTATTATTTCGACCAGGCCGGCATCACCGTGATCAGCGAAACGGAGGAGTCCATAGAAAAATACAACGAAGAAAATCCCTCCGCAAAAAAGAAGATAAAGGCGTTTTACGAAGAAGACGGGAAATATTATTTCAATAAGTCGGTGGCGATGAGCTGGCAGGAATGCAGGGAGCTTTCCGAATTTCTCATGGAAAAGACCGACGTGGAATACGGTTTTTTCTCCGAATGGTGGTTCAACTACGGATACACCGTCGGCGGGGACTGCATACAATACCTCCCGTCGGACGATCCGCAGTTCAACGGCGGGTATTATAAATTCACGCTGGCGGACGAAACAAAAAATTATATCGTAAAGGACGACGCCGGTCCGCTGACCGTCAACGGAACGACGTATAAGGCGGGCGAGATCGTATCGTATACGGATAAGGAGCATCTGACTGCGGCGCAGAAGGAAAGCTGCAACGAGCTTCCCTCGCAGCGGGAGGCCTTTACCGAATTCGTGCGCATGTCCTCCCCGACCACGCAGAAGGTGGACAACGTCAAGGGCGTTTACGAAAGCGTATCTGATTTTTACGGCGCGGACGCCAACGGCGATATTTACGGATACGGCATAACGCCGAACCCCAACACGATTGCGACGGACGGCAAAAACGGATACTTTACGTCGGGAAAGGTCGCCATGCTCGTTTCCACCGCATCGGTGCAAAGGCAGTATTATAACAACATGCAGGGCAGCTCTTCCAGCAAATACGGTTACGACGTCGCGCCCATGCTCGTATATAAGGAATACAGCGAGGACGGCACGGAGGTGCTGGTGCACGGCGTGGAGGGCGCGCACAGCGGTTCTGTCGCGCTGGTCATGAACGCAAATACCAAAAACCCGAATGCGGCATGGCTTTTCATGGAATACGTCGCGAGCAAGGAAGGACAGGAAATTCAGGCCGAAGGCGGGTTCGCCGTGCCCTATTACAAGTCGCTTGCCTATGACGAAGAGGGCGCTTTCCTGAACAGCAGATACGCGGCGGATAACGCTATCGTGTTCGTCGAAGCGACGGAATACGAGCGTCCGGGGGATTGGTGGTATCTCAAAAATAAAAAGTGGATAGACGCATGGGCCGGCGTACTCAATTCCGACGTACGCGGCGGCAAGATGAGCCTTACGGATTTTTACAAGTCGGCCGAATTTATCGGCACGCAGGAAATATTATACGATTATACGAGGAGATAAGCCCTGTATGGCAGTTTCGCAGAGGACCGCGAAGAAAAGACGCGGCAGCGTATATAAAAACGAGGAAATATGCGGCACGATCATGGCGTCGCTGCCCGTGATACGGTTCGTATTGTTCGGCCTGGCGCCGATGGTGTTAGCGCTCGTCATGGCGTTTTTCAAAATGAAAAAGATCACCTCGTTTGAGGGCTCGGAGTTCGTTTGGTTTGAAAATTTCAAGTATATTTTCACGGATCCGAATTTCGGCACTTCCATCGTGAACACGCTTATCTACGTGCTCGTGCTGCCCGTTTCCATCTTTTTGGGGTTGCTGGTCGCGGCCGTGCTCAATTCCAAGGTGCGGGGAAAGGGATTTTTCCGCGTGGTCGTGTTTCTCCCGTACATCTGTTCGACCGTCGCGATCGTTTACATCTGGAAGTGGCTCTATAATTATAATTACGGCATATTCAACGTGCTTTTGGGCAGGCAAATTCCGTGGCTTATCGATAAAAATATGTTTCGCTTATCCATTTTGATGATGTTGCTTTGGTCGACCACGGGGTATAAGATCATCATTCTGGCGGCGGGGCTGACGGCGGTCAATTCCTCGTATTACGAAGCGGCGGAAATAGACGGCGCCAACGCTTTGCAGAAGTTCGCTCACATTACCGTGCCCGCAATTTCGCCCACGCTGTTTTTTCTGCTCGTAACGGGAATGATCAGTATTTTTCAGATGTTCAGCGAGTCGCAGGTCATGGATCCGACGGGCGGCCAGTCCGCGGAATACGCGGGGTTGACCATTGTGTTCTATCTTTACCGCATGGGCTTCAATTATTACGACATGGGCGCGGCGTCCGCGACCGCATGGGTGCTGTCGCTGATGATACTCGCGATCACCGTTCTGAATTTCAAGATTTCCAAATTGTGGGTGCATTATGACTGAGAACGTTATCGCGCAGAGAAGAAACAACGGAAAGGCAAAGGCTCGTTCTGCGGCGTCGAAAGCGCTGTCTTACGCCTTTTTGATACTTACGGCCGTCGTCGTGCTGTTCCCGTTTTATATCGCGCTCGTCACTTCGTTCAAGACGCGCGTGGAGGCCATGAACGTGGAATTTACCTGGTGGCCGAAGGAGTTCAGTCTGCACGGCTATAAGGACGTGCTGACCTATAAGGGAAGCAACGCCATCACCATACCGCTTATCGTTCTCGGTTTTCTCAATACGCTTTGGATGGTGGTGCCGCGTTCGCTTATCAGCACCGTACTGGCGGGCATGGCCGCCTACGCTTATGCTAAACTGAGGTTCCGCGCAAAAAACGGCATGTTCGGATTTTTGATCGCCACCATGATGATACCGGGGGTAATCACGCTCATTCCGTCTTACCTCATGTTCTACTGGCTCGGCTGGCTCACCACGCCGCTGCCCGTCATTCTGCCGCCTCTTCTGGGCGGAGCTTCCTGCGTGTTTTTCATGCGGCAGTATTATTTGGGCGTGCCGGGCGAGATGGTGGAGGCGGCATGTCTGGACGGCTTGGGATATTTCGGCATATATTTCAAAATCATGTTTCCGATCGGCATGCCCGCTTTCTGGGCGCAGCTTGTGCTTGCGCTGATCGGCGGCTATAACGAATACCTCGGTCCGCTGCTCTATCTGAAAAACACAAACCTGTATACATTGCAGCTGATGCTCACGCAGTTTTCCAGTTCGAGGAGCACCGATTCGGCCGCGGTCATGGCCTCCGCCATGGTGGCGCTCATTCCTACCGTGCTGGTATTCGTATTCGCGCAGAAACAGTTTATATCGGGCATCGTCGCTTCGGGCCTGAAAATGTGAAATAAGGAGAAAATGTTATGAGAATGAAAAAAACGGCAGCTTTACTGCTTGCGCTCGCGCTGGCGCTGGGAGGTTTTTCCGCCTGCGGCAAAAACGCGTTCGAAAACGTGGAATTCGGTTACGGCGACGGCACAAAACCGAACGCGGACGGCTCGCTCATGCTTACGGAATATGATACGTCTTTGTTTTATCGCAACGATCTTTCTTTGAAAAAGGTGGCGGATCCCTGCGCTTTGTATATCGAGGAGGGCGATTACGCGGGCACCATATTCGTGTACGGAACGAGCAATACGCTGGGCGCGGCGGCTTTCGGCGTCTGGGGAAGCACGGACGGCGTGAACTGGACGTCTTACGGCGTGGCGTTCGAGCCGGACAGAAAATCGTGGAGTTACAGCAGCCTTTGGGCGCCCGAGGTAATCCGCAGCGAAACGGACGGCAGATATTACATGACATATTCGGGGCGCAACGCAAACTGCAAGGCCGCCGGCGGCAGATATTACGATAACACCTATATCGGGCTGGCGGTGTCCGACAGTCCCGTCGGACCGTTCGTACAATGGACAGGTACGAACGGTAACGGAGACCTTATCGGCCTGGGCGATCCGATACTCGATCCCGCGAAGATATCCGCGGTGGACGGCGTCGCCTGTGAAACGGGTAAATATGAAAGATACCGCTTTCTCGATTCGTCGTATTTCGTCGATAAGGACGGTTCGATCTATCTTTACGTGTCCAAAGGTCAGGACCGTTACAACGTGCTGACAGAGGAGGACGAAATCCCCCAGTCCGAACGCGACAAGTCCGATATATGGGTGTTCGCCTGCGAGGATTTCGCGACGATAGATTATTCTTCCGCAAAGATACTGACGGCGGTCGGCTACAATACGCCGGACGACAGAAGCGAGGCGAATATCAACGACGTCGACGCGGAACGCGCCGCGGCGGAAACCATTAACGAGGCTCCGCAGATGTACGAACGCGACGGCACGTATTACCTCACGTATTCGGTGGGCGGTACTACCTCCAACCTCTACGCGGTGGCGCAGGCGATAGGGAAAAGCCCTGAGGGGCCTTTCAGAAAACTTTCCAAAGCCGAAGGCGGGCTGGTGCTCGCCGCGGATATGAACTGGATTCAGAACGCGGGTACGGGACACCACTTCCTGACGGAGATCGGAGACGAACTGTTTATTTTCCACCACGAAGGCGCGGACAGATACATGATAGATTCCAACAACCGCGCCGTAGCTTACGACCGCGTCGGCTTCATTAACAACGGAAAGGAGGTGGTTATGGCCGCAAACGGCCCCACGTCCTACAGTCTGCAGGCGCTGCCGCAAGTTTTCAGCGGGTATAAAAATATTGCGCCCGAAGCGGAGGTAACCGCGGAGGGGCTGGCGCAGGGCGGCGATACGAAGTGGCTGACGGACGGTTTCTTCGCCTCACATACCTACGGTGCGATAGGGGAAACTGAATTTGCGGCGGGCGCGGCTGCGAAGGTGGAGCTGAAATGGGACGGTTACAGAAAGATCCGTTCGCTCATGATCTATAACAGCATCGATTACGGAAAGACGTTTTACAAAATCGCGCGCATAGAGTTTTCCGTCCGAATGCCGTCCGGCGCGAAGGGTACGGTCGCCGTGGACGACGCGGCTTTCCGCTTTGACGAAACCACGTGCTACGGCGCGATGGAACTGATGTTCGCGGGCAGCAACCTGGTGCTCGATTTCAACGAAATCGAGGTGAACGCCGTTACCGTAACGTTCAAAGCGCCGAGAAGCGAGGGCGTCGCCGCGATCGGCGATATCTGGGTGCTCGGCAAATAAGGAGGAATGAGATGAAAAGAAAAATTTTGTCGCTGCTCGCGTTGGTCGCGCTGGCGCTTACGGCCTTTTGCGGATGCGCGGTAAAAGCCACGCAGGAGGAGCTCGGCTCGCTGAGCGGCTTCGAGTTTGAAAACCCGACGTACGAGGGCGGTTATCCCGGCGTGGAAACGGACGAAGGCTTTGAGATAGACGGCCGTTTTGACGAAAAAGAATGGGGCGAGGTAGGCAGCGTTTGGACATTCGCGCATTCGAGCGGCACCGAAAGCAATCCCATCACCATGACGACGAAGAGTTATCTCGGTCAGAAAGGGGTGTACGTGGCGTTTTCCGTCAAGGATACCGCCGTATATTATTCGGCGGACAGAAAGGCTTCGGGCAATACGTCGGTGGAAATTTACATGTCCGCGTACGGGCAGACGGAATGGAACGGCAACGCCTTCCGCATTTCCGTCGTGCCGACGGGGACGGATACATGCATAACGGAAATGCGGACATACCGCGACAGAAAGCTCGATTTCGGGGACGGCGAGAAGGTCGATCTGAACTGGGTGCTTTGGGATAAGGCACACCTTGCGGGGAGCCATATCAACGGCGTCGGCATCAATTCCAACTTCAACGAGGGCTACGATATCGAGCTTTTCGTCCCTTACGAGAGCCTGGGACTTTCGGAAAGGCCGCCCGCCGTACAGTATATGACCGCGTTTTATCACGTGGAATCGGAGGCGACCGACGCCGACAACACCTGGACGAAATGCAACCCGACCTCGGGAACGACGGCGTTCAGCACATGGCTTGTGGCGGATAACGAAGAGATAGACGAATATTCCGTGATGGCCGATAAAATGGTTGTCTGCGACGAATATATGACGCTCGACGGAGAACTTTCGGAGGAGGAGTGGACGTCTGCGGAAACGACGGGCTATACAGCAGGAAAGCCGCAGTACGGCAAGGAAGCGGAAATTTCCGTAAAGACGCATTTCGGCGACAGAGGCTTATATGTCGGCCTTTCGGTTGAGGACGGCAAAGTTTACGCGACGGAAACGCGGGACGTCAAACTGAACAGCGGTTTCGAACTTTGGCTGCAGAGCGCGGCGGCGGAAAAAACCGACGGAAATTCCATGCAGCTGCGCGTGGACGCGCTCGGCGGCGTTACCAAATGGAAATATAACGAAAGCTCGGCCAACTGGAAAGAAACTTATTTCAAGTCGCGCGCGGCCGTCGCCCTGCACGGCTGCGAAGAGAACGAAGACGGGACGATCGCCTCCGACGACGCGCAAGGATTTGCAGTGGAGATTTTCATTCCGTGGAGCGAATTTTCCTTCGACGCCGAAGCGGGCGTGGCGCTCTATCCCGCGTACGTGCGCGCCACCGACAACGAAAATCTGAAAAATACCGAAAGCGAAGCTTGGCAGTATTTGCAGATCGCCAGCCAGACGGCGGCGAAAACGCAGTCTTTAAAATCTCTTTTCCGCTTTACGGAAAACGGGTGCGTCTACGCGCTGAGCGCGAAAGACGTCGTGTTTACGGGGGCGGATCTCGGCGGCGACGGCAGCTATAACTTTACCGTTGAACTTACGAAAGCGCCCGACCTTGCGCCGATCAACGGAGCGCTGACGGCAGCGGCGGCCGCAGGCGCGGAAACCTCCCTGCCGGAGGGAATGTCGCTTGTCGGGGAAAGCGGCGGAGAATATACCTTCAAAATCGCCGCCGACAGCGTGGACGACTTTACGACGGCACGGCGCATAACCTTTTCGCTGGACGGGGCGCGGACCGAGATTTCCGTGAGAAAATCGCCGATCGTCTACGACGGGAAGATAGATGAAAACGACGCGTCGAAGATAACCGACAGCGAAGTCATCGACATGGAGGGCACGGTATACGGTTACGACGCGGGCGACGGATTCGCGCTCGGCGTCGTGTTCGACAGCGATTACATAGACTGCAACGATTCCTCAACGAGCGGAAATTACGGCGGCGGCATCGAGATCTCCGTCGGTACGGCGCAGGCTGCGGCGGGCGGCGGCACGCGCGTGGTATGGCGCATATACCCCGACGGTACGGCGCGGGTAGGCGTTAACAAAAACGTACCGGAAACGGCGCGCGTGGACACCTTCCCCGGCGCGTCTTCATGGGGTATTGCGAGCATTGCCGGCGCGGACGGCGCGGGATATAATAAAATGACCGCGGAATTCTTCCTGCCGTACGATTACTACGGGGTGAACGGCGCGGACGAACTCTATATCGCGATCGGGCTGAACGCCACCAAAAAGTCGGACGTAACCACTTACGCAACCGTTTGGCTGAACGGCACGGGGACGAAATCGTACGTGCCGGCCGCATCGTTGACGGCGTTTGAGATGAAAGATGCGGCGTGTTCGCTCGTCGGCGGCGAGGGTACGTTCCGCCTGACCACGGATATCGAAGGCGAAACATATGTCAAGGGCGCCGTTTTCGAGGGCGCGGAGGTTACGGAAGAGGATTTCGGCGTTTACCGCGTACGCTCGGAGGCGAGCGTATCGCTGACGGCGAAAAAAGGCTCGCGCACGGCAACGGTCGAATGTACGGCCGAGGCTGCCCCGCAGCTCGACGGCGCGATAGGCGAAAACGAATACGCTGGACTGCTGAAAGAATATTCCATGGCCGACGGCGATTACGCGGCCGACGTCAAGGTCTATTATAAGACGACGGGTGCTTCCGTATACCTCGCTTTCGACGTGCGGGAAACGGGCGCGGCGAAATATGTGAAGGATACTCCGAGCGGCAATCAAGGCACCGCGGGCATCAACTTCGCCGTAGCGAGCGAGGGCTTTGCGCGGGCGAATTATTACAGGGCGTATGCAACGGGCAAGGCGCGGATCAAGCAGAATTTCGGCGGAAAGGCATTCGGCGCGCCTAATTCCGATGTGTCGGAATTCGATTATTTGTGCGGCAGCGTACGGGTGGAAAACGGGCAGGCGGACGATATTTTCGCTTATGTGCTGGAATGGCGCGTTGACTACGCCGATTACGGGGTGAACGGCGCGGACGAATTGTATTTTCTCTTCGGTTGGATCAACGGCAACCAGGCCGACCGCGGGTTCAGCGCCGCAACGGGCGCACAGTTCAATATAGTAACGAACGATCAGAACAACGGTCTGTTCGCCCTTGAAAATTATTTCACCGCGGAGGCCGTTTCCGAATGAAAAACTTTTTGAAAGGCGCCGTCTGCGCGGCGATTATATGCAGTATGTTTATTCCCACGTTTGTTTCCGGCGGCGCGGCCGCCGCCGATAAAATTGTAGACGTGTACCTGATCGCCGGGCAGTCGAATGCGGTCGGATACGGCTACGACGACCTCGAAGAAAACGGATTTACCGACGAGAGGCTGAAAAACGGATACGACAACGTGCTTTTTTACGGTCGTTACGAATCGGATAAAGAAGTTCCGTCGGGGCTCGTCGAGGTGAAAAAGGGGCTGGGCAAGAACTGGACGAACGGACAGAGCGGTTCGGGGGCGGAGATCGGCGTCGCCGCGGCGGTGTCCGACCTCGCGGACGGCGGCGTTTCCGCCGTAATCAAATGCGCGTGGGGCGCGACCTTCCTCGCGCCCGATACGGGCAATGCGGTTTCCGTAAGCCAGGGGACGTGGACGCCTCCGAGTTATATCGAAAAATATTCGCTCGACACGAACGGCGGTAAGATCGGCGCCATGTATTCGCGTTTTCTGCAAACGGTGCGCGACGGTTTGAATCTTTTGAAATCCGAAGGATATACGCCCGTTTTAAAAGGTATGTGGTGGATGCAGGGCGAAGCGGAATGTCCTGACAGGAAGAACGCCGCGGCATACGAGGAACTGCTGACCTGCCTTATTTCGGACGTGCGCGCCGACCTTTGCGAACTGACTGCACAGGACAGCGCGAAAAACCTGCCTTTCGTTCTGGGAAAAATATACCGCAATCCGGAATTTTCGCAGTTCGCGTATATCGACGAGGTCAGACAAGCGCAGCAGAACGCTGCGGATAAGCTGCCCAACGTGTTCGCGGTGGATTGTACGGGACTGCCGCAGCAGGACGGCTGGCATTTTTACGCTTCCGCACAGCTTTGGCTTGGGCGGCAGTTTGCGGAAACGGTGCTTACTTCGGAAGGAAAATTCAAGGTTTCCGTCGAAGGCGAGGGCGTGTCCGTCACGGGAAGCGGCATCAAACGGGCGGGGGAAAACGTGAGCGTCCGCGTTCAGGCTCAACGCGGGTATAAGCTCGCGGGGCTGAGCGTGCGCGTCGGCGCGGACGGCGCCGAAGAGTCGGTAAGGACGGACGAAAACGGATATTATTCCTTCGTCATGCCTGCGGATAACGTATTCATAAAGGCCTAAACGGAGGCTTTGCCCCTGTTTAGGCTTATCTCGGCTGAGGTCAGCTACGCGGCGGGCGGCAGCGTTTTGGCGGGTGCAGACGCGAAGAACGGTTGGTACGAGGGCGAGAGCGTTTCTTTGGCGCTCACCGTATCGGAGGGTTACGAGTTCGCGGGCGCGGCGGTGAACGGGAAGCCGATCGTTCCTTCCGACAGCGACGAACGAGCCTATTATTTTACGATTTCCGAAGCTGCGGACGTGAAGTTCTACGCGGAAGTGAGAAAAGTTACCGTCGCGCCGCCCCCTGAGCCCGAACCGCCCGAACAGAAAGAAGGGTGCAAATCCGCGCTGGGCGCGGAAACGG
>ENA-UONX01002606-UONX01002606.1-human-gut-metagenome-genome-assembly--contig:-P74old-NODE-2606-length-12500-cov-7.673925_pt1 | contig 12500 bp, 26 predicted proteins | sample MGYA00242466_ERZ724013 | MGnify/ENA metagenome assembly ERZ724013 | reverse complement strand
CCTTTTCAGCGTTATTAACTATTTCATTGGCATGTTTTTTGGCTTCTGTTGTCAGTGTGCTTGCTTCTTTTTCAGCATTATTGATTATTTCATCAGCACGTTTATGTGCTTCTGATTCTGACTGATGAATCAGTTCATTTTCTGCTTTTTTCATGCTGTAATCCAATAAATTTTTTTCATAATCTGCAAAATTTTTGTTGTATAGTTTTTTCTGTTTCCAGATCAGGTAGATCCCAATGATAGGTGGAACTACGAATATCCAAAGTGCAAAGCAAAGTGCAATAACAATTGAATCACAGTAAATCGGATACATTCGTTTAGAGTTCGGAAGGCGGTTTCCACAATTCGTACAGTTGTTACAAAAATCTTCGTTTACAGTTTTACAGCGATTACATAACTTCATTTTTAACATCCTCCAGATTATTTTTTTGTCTTTTCCAGTACAGCATTCATGATTTCCATTTTATCTGTGAATGACATTGAATGAAAAGCTTTTACAAGCTCTTGTGTCATTTCGTCCTGTTGTTCTGCTTTGGAGCTTTGATTAATCATCACAGCTCCATTGTTTTTTATTGCCTGTACGCCATTATTATCACCACCTATGTAGGATTCTGTTGACATATTAGGATTGTCTGTCCTGCCAAGCAAATAATCCACGGAGCAGTCGAGGTAGTCGGCGATATACGCAAGGTTATCTGCTTTTGGCATAGATGTTTTATAATTTTGTAATGTTCGTTTTCCCATTCCTAATTCAGATAGCATTTGTTCAGCTGTAACTCCAAATTCTCTCAGCTTTTTTTTTATTCTTTCTGAAATGTCAGAAGAAATGTATTCATTTTCCATAAAAACCAACTTTCTTTTTTGTACAAAGTCACGAAAATAATTAAGTTTAGCATTTTTCTATTGACTTTTAGCCAAACTTAGCGTATAATGAAATCACAGTCAAAGAAAGCATGCTTTATCACAAAAAAAAGAATTCTCTCACGCAAGAGATGAGCAGAAAAACAAATACATTTGACACACATTTTTGTTTTAAAGCTTGCTTTACCTAATTGTATCATTTTCCAGTAAAAATGTCAATAGAAAAGGAGGAACTTTTGTTGAATATTGGAGAAAGTTTTAAACTCGTACGCACAACGAGAAATTTGACGCAGGTTCAGCTTGCGGAAAAACTCGGTATTTCAGACAAGATGATCAGTCAGATTGAAAATGGCTTTCGCCCTCCATCGGCTGAGATTCTGAAGAACATGGCAGAATGTCTGAATTGTTCCGCCGATGAAATTCTTGGGGTTGAAAGGGACAGATGACCGCCCTTACAAATGGGCATGAATTGAAACACAAAAGGGGCACGAATTGAAATAGATTTATAATCCAGAGGAAGAGACACGTAATTTGAAAGGAGAACCAAATGGAACAAATGACAACAGGTGATTGGATGTTATTAGCATCTGCAATTATGGCTGTCTGCTCAATTATTATGGGGTTTATAACCATATTTCGAAGTCTTTAATTTTCTAGTGAGGTGATACATTTGCATAGTGTTGAACTTATTGCACTTGGTGTACAAGCGATACTATCAGGGATTATTTTAATTTGCTATGCTGTTTTTGATGTAATGCCCATTCCACTTAGGATTGCAGCGGCGGTGCTGGGAGTTTTGTTTTTTTGCATAGGTATATGTATTCTGATATTACAGAATCATATAGTTTTTTAAAAGCAGCATCAACGTTGGAATCTGTTACATTATCGTTTGTCCTTGATGGACTATTCATCCATAATTTATGGAATTCGATATAATACATCTGCGTTCTGGTACTTCCAAATTGGATGTTTTTAAATATGCTTTCTTCAAAATAATTTTGTGCTTTTTCGTCCAATTCAGAAAACTGATATTTTGGATAAAACATTAAAACACAGTTTTTATAAAATGGAAGATATAACTTTTCAATTTGTTCGATTTTACTTTTTCTCAACATATTTTGATTTTCTCTATGTGCAGTGAAGAAAAGTGTAAATATCGAAATAGCACTTGATAAGACCATTGATGTAACGCTTATAATCATTTCATACATTGTAATCCATACCCCCTTTCCTGCCTCATTATATCATAATCTGGCAGGGAATACAATGATTTTGAAAGGAAACTTAAAAAATGAATGATTTAATCAAAATCAACTACGACAACGCAGACCGCCTAACGGTTCTTGCACGGGATTTGTACGAGGAACTGGGTGTAGAAACCAGATATAATGACTGGTTCAAACGAATGTGCGAATATGGTTTTTCGGAAGGAAAAGACTTTTACTCATTTTTGAGTAAAACCTCAGATGGTGGCAGACCAGCGACCGACCACCAAATCACCATCCCTATGGCAAAGGAACTCTGTATGCTCCAGCGGACAGAAAAGGGCAAGTTCTGGCGACAATATTTCATTTCAGTGGAAGAACAGTGGAACAGCCCAGATGCCATTATGGCAAGAGCCTTGCAACTGTCGAACGCCAAGCTGAAGCAGTTGGAAACACACTGCTACCAACTGGAAACCACCGTAGCCGTGCAGGAGCAACAGATAAAGGAATTAAAGCCTAGAGCCGATTACACTGACAAAATCTTACAGAATAAAGGATTGGTCACCATTACGCAGATTGCTAAGGATTATGGAATGTCCGGCAATAAGTTAAATGAAAAGCTACACGAACTAGGAGTGCAGTACAAGCAGTCTTCTCAGTGGCTCTTATATGCAAAGTATCAGGATAAAGGTTATACCCACTCTGAAACAGTAAATATTACTCGTTCAGATGGCAGACCGGATATCAAAATGAATACCAAGTGGACACAGAAAGGCAGATTGTTCTTGTATGAATTGCTAAAGGCAGACGGCATTTTTCCTGTTATTGAGCGGGAAGAAAAAGTGGCGGTGGATGTGTCGTAGAAAAGAATCAGTGCTAAATTAAACCGTATCTGTGGAAGAGGTGAGAATATGACAAAAGAACAAAAAGAGGAAGTCATTGATGCACTCGTAGGTTTTATTCTGCGTGTATCAAAAGGAGAAACGACCTCCGAAAAAGAAGCGGAAGTTCTTCCGGAAGTCGTTTCGAAATTGATCGATATCAATCGTGTCGTTTGCTACTAGCTTTTTGTTAGTTCTTTGCAGAAACTCGCTTTAAAGTTTCATAGATTCCATTGTAAACTTCTGCGTAAAAATCAGCTACGAATTTACCACCATCTTTGCTGACAGTAATTTCTTTAGAATCTTGAACTTTAGCAACCACAATTTCTGACGCTATTTTTGCAGACATTTTTTCAATATCAATAATATTCATTTTATTCACCTCCATTCCATAATTTTTATTATACCATATGTATTACAAAACGTCAAGCGTAAAACAAAATATAGAAAAAGAGGTGATAACATGCGGATGGATGGAAGTACTTATTATCCGATATTGGAACATGAAATTGTTCTGCGGAACATTACAAAAAAGGAGATGCGAGAGTTCTTAGACATCGGACAATCCAGCTTTGTATTGAAGTTGAATGGAGCACGGCGTTTTTCTCTGGAAGAAGCGATTCGGCTACAAGAAGAATTTTTTCCGGACATCTCTGTAAACGAGCTGTTCCGGCATAAGTGAGCCGGACGGATTCCGGCAGAAAGGAAGTATTACATATGAACTACAAAATCTTGATACCCGCAGCAGTAGCAGGTGTAGCAGGTATTATCGTGCTGCTCGCCTCCTTGACCGTCGTTCCAGTAGGATCTACTGGAGTTGTAAAGGAATTTGGTGCGGTGAAGGGGGAAACCCTCTCAGAAGGTCTGCATTTCAAAGCTCCATTTATACAGTCTGTCTATGACATGAACAACATGGTACAGAAAGCAGAAATCAAAACCGAAGCCGTATCAAAAGATATGCAGGTTGTTGCCACTACTATTGCCGTCAACTTTTACGTGCCAGCGAACCGGAGTGCGGATGTGTATCAGAATATCGGAAAGAAGTACGAAGATGTTATCTTGACGCCCAGTGTACAGGAATCTGTGAAATCCGTCATGGCAAAGTATTCCGCATCGGCACTTGTAGATTCCCGTTCCGCTGTTGCATCCGGTGTACAAGATACGCTGAATCTGAAAATGGAACCCTATGGTATCTATGTAAGTCAATTTAATATCACAGACATGAATTTTTCTGATGAGTACAATGCCGCCATTGAGGCAAAGCAAGTGGCAGAACAAAATCGGGAAAAGGCAGAGATAGAAGCGGAGCAGACTGTTGTCGCAGCCAATGCCGCTGCGGAAAAGAAACGAATTGAAGCACAGGCAGAAGCGGATGCAATCAAAATCAAGGCAGATGCAGAAGCTGCCGCCAACAAGGAAATTGCCGCTTCTATCTCTTCCGATTTAACAGAATACAATAAGGTTGAGAAATGGAACGGACAGCTGCCACAGGTTTCCGGAGCAGATGGAACGATTGTGAATTTCAATTCCTCTGACACAAAGGAAACCAATTCAAGCGAAAATTAATTCTATACGGCTTTAAGCGGCTGAGCCTGTCAACCGCTACCCGAAAGGGTAATAAAAATAAGAATATCTTTTGTCAATGAAACAAGCCCAAATAGCATAAATATGTTATGTCGGGAGGTGACGATATGCGGCAAAAAATAGAAAAGCCTAATATTGTAGAAGAGTATAAAATAGGGAATACAACAATTCTGATTGCTGACAATTGTTGCCGTGATAAAACACATGAAGACGGAGAAAAAGCAATGGAACAGATTGTGCAAATTGCACTCCGTGCGTGGGCGGCAGCAGATATGCAGGAGGAAAAGGCAGAAGTTACAATGTGAATATAAGAGAAAGGTAGGAAAAGCAATGACGTTAAAAGAAAAAGTAGCTGAGGTGCAACATGATTGAGTACATAGCTGCCGCTGCTTGTATCGCAATTGGTGTGGCGTACTATCGGCACAATATGAAGTTAATGCGACAGGATAATACAGAGCCGGAAAAGAAATCATTCCACACAGTCAGCGGATTTGACTATACTGCTGCAAAGGAACAGAGCGATCGGCAGCAGCGTCTTCTACGGCAATACGAGCAGGTCAATCGGTTGCAGGATGATTTGATTGTTGCACGCAAGTCTGGTGAAACAATGACAATACAGCTATCCCGTTATGACCATTGTGGAGAGTTGCAGTCTCTTTCCATGGATGTGCCGCCGGAATGGTTGCAGGAATTTACACGGCTGGCACTGGACGATTTGACGGAAAAGTGCAGCACTTCCCTAAATGCGAAAAAATAATTCTTTGAAAAACGGTTATGAAAAGCGGATGAAAAGCAGAATGAAAAGCCGGCTTTTCATCACGATAGGGGAGTGATAAAAAGTTATGATTAAGTACTGTAAAAACTGCAACATAGAAATTGCTGACACGAACTATGACACGCTGGGGCGATTCAATGCCGTGCAGCGTTGTCCAGAATGCCAGTATCAACATAAGCTAAATTTGAACCGAGGATACCGCAGAAAGAAAAAACTAGAACGAGAAATCGAAGAACTTTCAGAAATGAATGACTTAGAGGAAACAGCAAAATACAGCCGCTGTAACAAACATCTGATAATGAAACAAAACAAGCTTCTGAAAGCGGAAAACAAGTTGCTTCATGAGAGCAACGCTCAATTACGGGCAAAAAAATAATCCCCATGCTGCTGGCACAGCACAGGGATTACAATAAAAAATGTGCTATCCTATTTTATCATAGGGAGAAAGGAAAGTCAAGGGTGGATAAAGAAAAATTGGCAATTGAGCGAATCAAAATGGCAGCGGCTATGTCAGAGCACTTCTACAAAAAGCCCGTTTTACTCTGCTACAGCGGTGGAAAAGACAGCGATGTTCTGCTGGAGCTTGCAAAGCGTTCCAGTGTTCGTTTTGAGGTGCAGCACAGTCACACGACTGTGGATGCACCGCAAACAGTATACCATGTGCGTGACACCTTTCATGCTCTTGAAATGAAAGGGATTTCTTGCACAATCAATATGCCGAAAATGACAATGTGGCAGCTGATTGTGCATAAGAAAATACCGCCCACAAGACTGATTCGGTATTGCTGCTCTGAATTGAAAGAGCAAGCCGGAAAAAATAGGCATATTCTGACGGGTGTGCGATGGGCAGAATCCGTGAAGCGAAAAAAACGTGGTATTTATGAATCCATTGAATCGAAGCGGGACAGAAGAATTATTTTATCAAATGATAATGATGATAAGAGGATGCTGACAGAGCGTTGCCAACAGAATGCGAAAGTCGTAACAAATCCCATCATAGACTGGACGGATACAGAGATTATGGATTTCATTCAGGCAGAGAAAATCAACATGAATCCAATGTACAGCAATGGCTATTGCCGTGTAGGGTGTATTGGCTGTCCAATGGTTGGTCGGCATACACGAGAAAAAGAATTTTCGGATTATCCTACCTACCAAAGAGCGTACATCCATGCATTTGAAAAGATGTTGGCAGCACGAAAAGCGGCGGGAATGCGTTGTGACACAAAATGGACATCCGGTCGTGGCGTATTCGAGTGGTGGATGGAAAATCCAGATTATATTGATGGGCAGATGGAATTTAACTTGTAAGATGGAGGAATATGAAGATGAACAATGAAAAATGTGTGAACTGCGGAATCAGCGGTGTACCGCTGTATCTGGGATTGGACGGACACCTGCACTGCTGTGATTGTATCGGCATGTTAATTCCAGACAATCCAAAATTGAAAGAGCATGAGGAGAAACAGAAACATGAAAAGAACTGATGATTTTGCATCATTTACGGATGCTGCTGCCTGCATGGTCAATACATACGGCGGAAATATGGAGAGCGAAGAAGAAGTAAATGCTGTCTTGGACAGGCTGTATAGAGTCTTGTTGCACCGAGAAAATGCTCGTCTTTATCGTAAAACTTATACGATTGGCACCGAATTAACACCGAAAGAACAGTACATCTATGACACGCTGTTGGAGGGGGTCGAACAACGTGATACGGTATGAAAATGACTGCAACTGCTGCGAAGTTTGCATGGGCTGTGGTCTACGGCGTGTGCCGCACTGCTATTGCGATGGCTGCGGTGAAGAAGTTGCAGGAGAAGAGGAATTGAAACGGATTCCTTTTCTTTCGGAGTGGCTGTGTGAGGATTGCTATGAAATGCTGCTGGAATCGATGACAGAGCGAATCACAGCAAATGCATTGATGATGCAGGAGGTTTGATATGGAGCATTCGACAGATAAAAATCAATTGGCAATGCCGGAAAAGAAAGCAAGTACCCCTTCCATGATATCAGACTTTGCCTCCGCTATGCGGATTGGTCAAGTCTTTGCATCCAGCAGTCTTGTGCCGACTGCATATGCAGGAAAGCCAGGAGATTGTGCCATTGCTGTGGATATGGCACAGAGAATGGGCGTTTCTCCGCTCATGGTCATGCAGCAGTTGTATGTTGTAAAAGGGAAACCGTCATGGAGTGGACAGGCTTGTTTGTCATTCATTCGGCAGCGGTTTCAAGATGTCAGGGTGATTTATACCGGAGAGCGTGGAACGAACAACAGAGGGTGCTATATCACAGCAAAAGATGGTGATACAGAACTAGTCGGGACAGAAATCACCATTGCAATGGCAATCGAAGAAGGTTGGATGAGCAACAAAAAGTGGAAAAGCATGCCGGAACAAATGCTGGCATATCGGGCTGGTGCATTTTTTGCACGGGTTCACTGCCCAGAGGTGCTGATGGGTTGCCATGTGGAAGGTGAAGCAGATGACGTTGCAACCAAAAAAGCGGAAACAGCTCCAGACCCATTTGCAGAGGGACAAGCAAAATGCTGACAAATGAAAATTATTTTGCACCAGAAAGCAGTCAATCGTACATGAGTGTTTCGCAGTTCAAGTCTTTTCTGGACTGCGAGGCACGCACGATGGCAGAATTAAATGGCGAATATCATAGAACAACCACAGATTCCCTTTTAATTGGCTCTTATGTGGACGCTTTCTTTGAAGGAACACTGCAATCCTTTATTTCGGCACATCCGGAAATTGTGACCAAAAAAGGAGAATTGAAAGCCCAGTACAAGCATGCAGATTATATCATCCAGCGGGTACAGCGTGATAAAAAATTCATGCAGTATATGGGCGGTCAAAAGCAGAAAATTTTCACCGGAGAAATTTGCGGCGTGCCGTTCAAATCCAAAATTGACAGTTATCACGATGGTGTCATGATTGTGGATTTAAAGGTAGTTCGTGACTTTCAGCTGATTTACAGTCCAGAAAAAAAGCAGAAGCTACATTTCATTGATTTCTGGCGATATGATATACAAGGTGCAGTATATCGTGAAATTGTACGGCAAAATACCGGAAAAACACTGCCATTTTACATAGCCGCCGTCACAAAAGAACCGGAACCCGATTTGGAATTATTCTGGATTCCAGATGATGTGCTGGACGCTGCATTGGAGTTTGTCGTATCTATGGTAAAGCGATTTCAGAAAATAAAATCTGGTGAAATTGTTCCGATACCATGTGGAAAGTGTGCATATTGCAGAGCCAATAAGGTGCTGCAAAGCCCGATAAACTATAAGTCTGTTTATGATTTTGAGGTGGAAGAATGAAAGAGAAAAAAGAATTTAACAAAAAAGTCACAATTATTTGCGATACCCGTGAACAGTGCAATCAACATATTGTACAATACTTGTATTCTCACGGAATTGCAACGGAAAATAGGAAATTGGATTATGGAGACTATTCCTTTGAAATCAATGGGAAAAGCTTTGAACGCTCCTGCGTGATTGAACGAAAAGGCAGCGTGGATGAATTATACGGAAACATCACAACAAAAAATGGAGAACGAATCAAAAAGGAATTAGATGCAGCGGCTAAAAATGCAAGGCATATTGAATTGATTCTGGAAGGTGTTACTTCGGAACAAGAATTGAAAGCATTTGAAATTCCAGAACCGCAAATGATTGCACAGAATCGAAAAATTAAGAGAATCGGCGAAACGGTTTATTTTGCACTGCGTTCCCTTCGTTCTGGTAATCGCTGTGGGTTGCAGGTGTCGCTTGTAAAAAAAGAAGAGACTGCCGAAAAAATATTGGAAATTTTCTATTATTACTACAAAAATTATGAGGTGGCAATTGCACCCCTGAGAAAGGAGAATCAAAATGGAGGATAATGTGTTTGGGGAACGTCTGCGGGAGTTGCGGCAAGAACGTTGCGAATCCATTCGTGATGTTGGGAAAAAACTTTTTGTCTCAAGCGAATCCATTTCAACATATGAACGTGGCAAAGCATTTCCACGTATGGATGTGTTTATTGATCTTGCTAAATATTATAATGTGACAACAGATTATCTACTTGGTTTATCAGATTGCAAGAAAAATGATGCTGATATGCAAGCAGCTTGCAAAGCAACTGGATTTTCCAATGAAATCATTGAGATGCTGCACTATCTTTCCGGCATTTCGTGGGCAAAAGAGATGATTGGCGATACCATCCGTGCCATGATGGGCGGCGTGTCAACACAGCAGTTTGAGGAACATTTGCAGAAAGGAGAAATAAAAAGTGCTGAATAAAGTCATTTTGATGGGGCGGTTGTGTGCCGCTCCGGAACTGAGAACCACAACCAGTGGCATCATGGTGTGTCGGTTTCGACTGGCAGTGAATCGGGATTACAGTAAGGACGGCGAACAGAAGGCAGATTTCATTTCTGTGGTATGTTGGAGAAAAACGGCGGATTTTGTCAGTCGGTACTTTCAGAAAGGTACGATGGCGGTGGTCGAAGGGCGGTTGCAAAATGCCGATTACACGGACAGCAACGGTGTGAAGCACTATGCGATGGAGGTCAATGCGGATAACGTTTCGTTCGGTGAAAGCAAGAAAGCCGCTGACACCAGCCAGAATGCCGCACAGGGCAATTATAACGGAAATCCGCAAAACTACCCACCGACAACACAAAACGCCTACAGCACGCCACAGGCAGCCGCTCCGGTGAACAACGGTGTTCATACTTATGCAGCGGATGTGCAGGCACAGCTTGGCGATTTGAGTGACTTTGAAGAAATTCTAGGTGACGGGGATGTGCCGTTTTAATGGGGTGATAATTTGGCAGAGCGAAGAATGTTTGCAAAGAGTATCATAGATAGCGATTTATTTTTAGATATGCCAGCAACTACACAGATGCTATACTTTCACCTTGCAATGCGGGCGGACGATGATGGATTCGTCAATAATCCAAAAAGAATTATGCGGATGATTGGCTCTTCCGATGATGATATGAGGATTCTCATTGCAAAGCAGTTCATTATTTTGTTTGAAAGCGGAATTGTAGTAATTCGGCACTGGAAGATACATAATTATATCCGTTCAGATCGATACAAACCGTCTGTTTATAAAGAAAAAAAGCAATTGAAATTTGAGAGAGGGCTGGTATACCAATTGGATGATGAATGTCAACCATCTGGTATACCAGACGACAACCAATCGGTATCCGATCTGGATACACAGGATAGGCTAGGTAAGGATAGGTTAGATAAGGATAGGATAAATATATATATAAGTCCATTAGAATCAGAATCAGCTTTTGAAAATTGTTCCGAGAATCAGAACAAAATAAAAACTGTTGATGAAATCGTAAATTTATATCATGAGATATGCAAGTCCTACCCCCGATTAAGAGGTGTATCCGAGAATAGACGGAAAGCAATCACAGCCCGTTGCAAAATCTATAGCATAGATGATTTTCGGATTGTCTTTCAAAATGCTGAAAACAGCAGATTTTTAAAAGGTGGCAATGATCGAAACTGGTCGGCAAACTTTGATTGGATGATGAAAGATACAAATTTTGTAAAAATATTGGAGGGAAGGTATAATGGCGGAGGTAATGGCACATTTGACGTATCTAATACCGGAAGAAGTGCGGCAGCAGACGCCACAGAAAGTGCAACCGATGGAGAAGGAGAAATTTAACCTGCAAAATTACGATTCTATGCGAGCTGCATGGATGAATGCGGAAGAAGGTGCACTACATAAATTGGATGGCATTCAGTGTGATAAATGCAGGAATAAGGGTGTTATTTACTATTTCGACGGCGATTATTTTATGAATCGACAGTGTGAGTGCATGAAGCAACGCCTTGTGAAGCGGCATATGATGGAAAGTGGACTTGGGATGTTGCTGGAACGCTGCACATTTGACAGCTATCGGACAGATGAACCGTGGCAGAAAATTGTGAAAGATATTGCATTAAAATATGCCGCCGAACAGCATGCGATGTGGCTGCTTGTGAGTGGGCAGCCTGGCAGTGGGAAAACACATATTTGTACAGCAGTTTGCAACCATTTGATACAAAACGGAAAACAAGTATCTTATAAAATATGGGGTGACCTATTTCGGGAATTGGATGCAAATGCCTATCACTACGAGGTACGGCAACACATCATGGAGGATATTAGGGGGGCAGAGATTCTGTATATAGATGATTTTTTGAAGAATTATAAGGCTTATCCCAAAATGGCAGCGATTGCCTTTGATGTGATCAATGCAAGATATAATGCACGAAAACCCTTGATTCTTTCCACAGAATATACGCTGGACGAAATAGAATCTATGGATGCAGCGTTAGCAGGGCGAATTGATGAAATGTCGTATCATGCAAAAATTAAAATCAAAGAGGCAAAAGAGCGGAATATGCGGACACGGAGGTAAATTATGATAGCAGAAAAGACAAAATCGGCAGTAAAAGTTGCTGTTGCATCAGAACTTAAGAATTGCACTGTGAAATACGAAGACATGAAATATCATTCCCTTCACGAAGCAGAAAGCGTGCTGCTGGAAGAGTTGCAGGAAGCAAACGAGGAAATGCGGGTGGCATGGGATTGCTGGAATCGCTTGCATAAGTGCGTACGGGAGAATGATATGGCAGCAGCGATAAAAATCGCACAGGAAATGGAAAATGCAGTTGTAAGAGCGATGGAAGAATCTGCACAGGTTGCGGCTTGTGCGAAAAAGTTGCAGAGAGGGACGGTAATATGAGAAGTGTGAAGTGGGTTTTGAAAAAGATGAAAGACTATATCAAGCTGCAATATGACAATCTGGACTTCGATGACGATGTTCCAGACGATTTGGTTCGCCGACGTGAGGTGTATGCAATGCTGGATTATATCGGTGGTTGCGATTCAAAAGAAACTTATTTTCAGGGATGGGATGCCGCTATTGATGAAGCGTGTAGCAACCTTGATGATGTGGATTCTGTGATGCCTGTAACGGTGGATGTGGAAACGCTTGCAAGGCTTTTGTCACATGGGAAATGGAACTTGCGTGATGGGAAAACATGGTGCAGCATATGTGGGAAAAGCAACAAGGCTTACAATCCGCCTTATTGCCCACATTGTGGTGCGAAGATGGATTTGGAGGAAGAGAAATGAATCGTGAAATTTTGTTCAGAGGGAAACGCAAGGATAACGGTATGTGGGAGTA
>ENA-UONX01002602-UONX01002602.1-human-gut-metagenome-genome-assembly--contig:-P74old-NODE-2602-length-12515-cov-4.585152_pt1 | contig 12515 bp, 11 predicted proteins | sample MGYA00242466_ERZ724013 | MGnify/ENA metagenome assembly ERZ724013 | reverse complement strand
ATAATTACTATTGGTTTCTATATATTTTTCTTGTTTTCTAAATAAAAATATTACAATAAACAATATAATTAAAAATAGAATTATGATTTGCTTAGAAAAACTTTTTCTATGGGAGAAAACCATTTATGATTCTCCTAAAATCAGAGGCACAAGCTCTGATGGCTTGGAAACAATACGTTTTGCACCGTTTTCCAGCAGAAATTCTTTGGAACGAAAGCCCCATTCTACAAAAATACCATCCATTGCAGCGTTTTTTGCAGTCTGTACGTCGACATCGGAATCGCCGATATAGACAGCCTGATTTCGATCAATCTGTAATTGCTGCAATACCTCATTGACGGAATCTGGTGCAGGCTTTTTCAAGATATGCTCCCGTTCTCCAACAGCAAAATCAAACATGCTGTCAAAGTATTGCTTGCAGAGTTCTTGCACGGCATAGTCTGCCTTGTTGGAGACCACAGCCGTTTTGCAACCGGCATGCCGCAGTGTCTGCAATAACTGTGGGATACCGTCATAGGGTTGTGTGGTATCTGCACAGTGTACCTGATAATGTGCGGTAAAATCACGGTGAACAATGTCAATTTGTTCGAGCGGCGTCCCAACTGGCACACCTCGTTCAATCAGCTTTCGGATGCCGTTTCCAACAAAAAAACGCACTTCCTCCAGTGTATGCTGCGGATATCCTGATTTTGCAAGTGCGGCATTTAGACTATTCGTCAAGTCCTGTAACGTATTCAATATGGTGCCGTCCATATCAAAGATAGCAAGTTGATAGTGCATATTACCACCCTTTTCATATTTGTGATTTTATTATAGTACGAATTGTATCATGTTTCAACTGCTTTTTGTGAACACTTGTTAAGCAGGAATAAATAGGCTTCTTGCAATAAAAAGAGCCGCCGAAGCGACTCAATTTAAAAGAAAAGTACCAATATTCAAATAGCTTGCGAAAAGTAGCCAGAGTAAATAGGGGATGTTCCAGTAGACAGCAGTTTTGCGAATGCCATGGAAAACGATCATCATTGCAATAACCAATATGACAAGAAGCAAGATAATACCTACTGCTACACCACGCATCTGGAATCGGAAAAATACAATGCTCCATGAGAAATTCACCAGTAGCTGTAACGCATATAAAATCAGTGCGTTGCGTCTTTTGTATCTGGGTGCATTGGCATTTTGAATGAGATAGGCGGAAATTGCCATCATGACATAGAGAATGCCCCACATGACTGGAAAAATCCATCCAGGCGGAGAAAATGGCGGCTTTTGCAGTTCTTGATAAACAGCACCAATGTTTCCAGCTAACCAGCCAGATGCCAAACCGACCAATTCCGTTGCAACAATCCAGAGAAAGAAATCTATTCGTGTTCCTTTTTTCATACTGCACCTCCTGCTTTTCTTATTCTATGCAGAAGAGATGAAAATTATTTGTATTGAAAAAGGCGAGGGCTGCTGCAATTTCTTGCAACAGCCCTCTGTATTGACAAACAATTGAAATTAGCTTAATAAATCAAGGTAACGCTTTCCAGTTCCATATTGCCCCAATAATTGAAAATCTGGAGGGTATCTTGTGGATTTGTAATCTTGAAAGAAATGGTGTTGTCATCCTTTAAATCCGCAGCACTGTAATCACATTGTACCGTCCATCCGCCCAGTACCAGTTTGCCGCCGAATCCATAACCAACATCACCCTTCAGCTGCAATACAATTTCCTTTATCGCAGATGGCTGATAAGCAGCCAGCGAGTAGGAATTTCCATATACAACATCCGTCAATACTACTTTCTTTTCAGAAGATGTAGTTGTTACAACGGTAGTCTGTTCTGTTGTGGTTGTGGCAGCGGTCGTAGTTGGTTTTGCAGTTGTTGTGGTAGTAGTGGTAGTCGTAGTTGGTTTTGCAGTTGTTGTGGTAGTGGTAGTCGTAGTTGGTTTTGCAGTTGTGGTGGTAGTCGTAGTTGTAGTGGTTGGCTTCGGAGTTGTAGTAGTTACAGTATCGCCGCAATATAAAATTACATCTGCAAGTGTAACATCGCCATACCATTTATATAGCGTAAGGGAATTATAATCCTGATCCAATGATACGGTCAGTACATTGCTCTGCATATCGTCTTGGGTATAATTCTGGTAAGAAGCCCAGTTTCCAAATGCGACACAGCCGTTTATACCATACTGTAAATTACCGGAGAAGACAAACGAAACCGCAGAAATATCAGAATATGCCTGTAAGTCGTAGGATTCGCCGATTGTGACATCGGAAAGATGAATTTCAGATGCATCAGAAGGAATGGTTGCCTTTGTAGTTGTGGTAGTCGTTGTAGCCTTAGTAGTAATTGGCTCTGTTGTTGTCGGTTTTGCTGTGGTTGCAGTTGTAACTGTGGTGGTAGTCGTTGTAGTGGAAGTTGTTGTTACTGCTGTTGTTGTAACTGGCTTATCCATGCCAGTTTCCTGGAAATAACCATCCAGCAAGTCAGCCCAGTATTTTCCCATATTTTCATAGCCCGCTTCATTCGGGTGTACACCGTCGTAAAGATCAGTCTGATAGTCTACAACGCTGTTGATATCAGCAAACCGTACAGGCTTGCCTTCGTTCTGCATTTGCAGAACGAGATTGTAAATAGAGGTATTGTAGCTGTCAATGCAACCGGTTACAGTTTCCATCAACTGCTGCTTTTCTGCATCCGTGCTGCCCCATGCATTGATGCCGTAAGCTCCCAGCCAGTCAGCACGCAGGATTGCATCAATATCTGGAATCGTAGAAACGTAAATGACAGCATCGCTGTCCAAGTCTTGCAAGATCACATTGACCAGATTTTCCAGACGATCGGTAATGCCGTCATTGTATTCACTTAGAATATCGTTAGTACCAATTTGCAGTAGAACGATATCTGGCTGATAAGAGGCGATCATATTTTTTCCATTGTACCAGGTGCCTTGAATGGTTTCGAGGATACCGGAGCGGTGTTCCTTTGTGGACATTTCCTGAATGGCATAACCGCTGTATCCAGCATTGTTGTCATCGTAAGTGACCGTTTCGCCATTGTAGGTGAAAGTATTGGAATTGCTTCCCTTTGGTCCTACCATATCAATGTTATAGCCCATTTGTTCGAGTTCATGATACATATACTTCCGATATGCACCAGAAGTCCAGTATCCATCTGTAATAGAGTCACCGAGTGACAGAATTTTGACACTGTCCGCATCCGTTGCGGATATTGGTACAGCAGAGACCGTTCCAAGTGCCAAAGAGGAAAGCCCCGTTGCCGCTGCTAAGAATGCAGCGAGTCCTTTTTTCATTTTGTACATACGCTCATCCCTTTCTATGAATGTGCCACCTTTAGGCAAGTTGTATAGGGTTGTATCCCATTTCCTTCTGTTTTTAGTATACAACTACCATAGAAAAAAGTCAATCCCCTATTGAAAGTTTTACAATTCCTCTTTATTTTTTCTGTGAAAATGGTGTAGTTTCTTTATACAGAATACGATTTTATCACATAAAAACAGCGGAGCAATGTTGTTGTTCCGCCGAGAGATAGCACAGACAGGATTTTCAGGTTTACTTCTTTATAGTCTCTGCCATCTGTTTATTTTGTGTTAAATACCGTTCTAATTCCATCATATACCGGTTCAAATTTGCATGGTACTGTTCCTGGAAGGTTTCATCTGTCTTTTTGAGATCATGCAGATATTCATGCATGTCTCGATTTTCTTCGATTTCAATCAAACAGCCTGCAATATTAGAACAGTGATCAGAAATTCGTTCAAAGTTGGTCAGCAGATCCTGGAAGATATATCCAAGCTCTACGGTACAGGATGCATTTTGCAGACGTTGAATATGCTGCTTTTTCATTCTGGAGTTGAAAGTATCTACTACTTCTTCCATTGGTTCTACCTGATGTGCCAACTCCAAATTATCCTGACAGAACGCATCGAATGCAAGTTTAACGGTCTCTGTTAGTGCAGAACGCATGACTTGCAATTCTGCTTTTGCTTCATGGGAAAAGGCAATCTCTTTATCATGCATTTCCTGTACAGATTGTACAACATTTAGTGCATGGTCGCCGATGCGTTCAAAGTTGCCGATGCCGTGCAGCATTTTGGAAACCGTACGGTTGTCCGAGGAAGCAATACTGTGTTTAGAAATCCGCACCAGATAGGCATTCAGCTTGTCCTCATACTGATCCAGCATTTTTTCCTGTTTTGCAACTGCGTGAACAGCGGATTCTGAATATTCATCTTGTAAATTGAGTGCTTTTAAAATAGTATCTTCTGCAAGCCTTGCCATGTCGTTGACTGCCGAACGACAGGCTTCAATGGCAACTGCTGGTGTGTTCAATAGAATTTCATCCGGTAGTATCAGCTGTTCCTTTTCCGACTCTTCTTCCGGTACTCTTTTGATCACGAAATATGCCAGTTTTTCAAGTAGTTTGGAGAAGGGAAGCAGCATAAATGTAACAGCTACATTGAAAATAGTGTGTACCACTGCGATGCCGGCATAGCTGATGGTCCATTCCATAAAGACGAAGTCAGCAAATGCATTGACAAGATACAACAGCGGCAACAGAATCAGTGTACCAATGCAGTTGAATGAAATATGAATAATGGCCACTCTTCTTGCACTGCGGTTCACGCCAATACTGGAAATCAATGCAGTGACACAAGTGCCGATGTTCTGCCCCATAATGATTGGGATCGCCATGCCGTAGGTGATATGACCTGTAATAGAAAGGGACTGCAAAATACCAATTGAAGCAGCAGAACTTTGAATCACAGCGGTGATAATCGCACCTGCCAGTACGCCAATAACAGGATTATTAAATGCTGTGAGAATCTGAGAAAAGGCGGGGGAGTCTTTTAGCGGTTCAACAGAATCCCCCATCATAATCATACCAGTGAACAAAATTGAGAAGCCAATTAAAATGCGGCCAATATCTTTTGTTTTATTGTGTTTTGCCGTCATAATCATGATAATACCAATGAGTGCCAGGATTGGAGAGAAGGATTCCGGCTTCAATAACTTGAGGAAGACGCTTTCTCCGTCAATGCCGGACAATGCCAATAGCCAAACTGTTAATGTAGTACCGATGTTGGACCCCATCAGAATGCCAATTGTTTGTCCGAGCTGCATGATACCGGAGTTGACAAGACCAACCAACATGACTGTTACAGCCGAAGAAGATTGTACAGCAGCAGTGATACCGACACCGAATAATAGACTTTTCCATTTGTTTGAAGTAATTTTTTGCAGAATCACTTCTAGCTTACCACCTGCCAGCTTTTCTAAGCCGGAGGACATGACGTTCATACCATACAAGAAGAATGCCAGACCACCAAACAAGGAGAGAAAAGAAAAAATATCCATCTGCAAAGCACATCCTATTTACAAATTTTCGTCCTTTTTTTCAAAAAAGGCGATTTTATACTATCTCTTTCATTATACGAAAAAGGGCGGTTTCCTTTGTAAAACAGGCGTAAAATAAATGTTAAGTTTTCAATTTTCCTGTTTTTTATTGTATAAAAAAACAAAAACTGCACGAAAAAGATCGTGCAGTTTGTAAGCAATAAACAAAAAATATAAACATTGAATAAATTTGAAATGAACCTGAAAACAGTGTTTTTATGGTTCTGCGTAGCCATTCGGATGATTTTTGTGCCATCTCCAGGCGTCGCCGATGATTTCCTCCAGGCTTGCGTGCTGTGGATTCCAGCCGAGTACATCCTTCGCCTTTTGACTGGAGGCAACCAGTCTTGCAGGGTCTCCGGCTCTTCTTGGAGATTCGATTGCTGGAATCGGATGACCGGTAACGGCTCTTGCTGTTTCGATCACTTCTCTTACAGAGTAGCCAATGCCATTGCCAAGATTGAAAATATTGCTTTCTCCGCCATTTTGCAGGTAATGAACAGCCAGAATATGTGCCTGTGCTAAGTCAGTAACATGGATATAATCCCGAATACAGGTGCCGTCTGGTGTGTCGTAATCTGTGCCGAAGATAGAAATGGCTTCTCGCTTGCCGTTTGGCACTTGCAGAATCAGCGGAATCAGGTGACTTTCCGGATTGTGTGCCTCACCGATGGTACCGGTCTGATCTGCACCGCAGGCATTGAAGTACCGCAGGGAAACATAACGCAAGCCGTGTGCCTTTGCGGTCCAATAGAACATCTTTTCCATTGCCAGTTTGGTTTCACCATAAGGATTGGTCGGACAAGTGCGGTCTGTTTCCAGAATCGGAATATGCTCCGGTTCCCCATAGGTTGCTGCGGTGGAGGAAAAGACAATCTGTTTCACATCATGTGCCACCATGGCTTCCAGCAGCACCTTTGTACCGCATAGATTGTTATCATAATATTTCAGCGGTAGGTTGACACTTTCGCCGACCAGAGAGCAGGCGGCAAAGTGAATGACAGCATCAATTTTCTCTTTTGTAAACAGGTCATCCAGGAATGCACGATCCCGAATATCCCCTTGATAGAAAGTAGCTCCTTCCGGTATAGCAGCACGGAAACCAGTCAGTAGGTTGTCTGCAACCACCACCTCTTCCCCGGCACGAATCAATTCCAGTGCAGTGTGAGAACCGATATAACCAGCTCCGCCGAATACTAAAATACGCATATTTTTCATCCTTTCCATTTTGTCAAAAATTATTTTTTATAAAAAGACGAAGAACCTCGTCCTTTTTTCGGTAATGTTTCATAAAAAGTCTGTTTGATTTGCAGCAAAGTGCGTAAATCTGAGAGAATGGCATATAAAATAGCACGATTTTCAAACTGACTGCGAGTTTCCGGCAGTTTTTGTTTCCGGTACTGTTCATGCAGACTATCCAATTTTGCAAGCAAGTCTATGGCATCATTCTCTTCATGATACTGGTCACTGACGGTTTGTAGATAGTTTGAAAGCGGTTTTGCCTGTTCGGGAATCAGCGTCAGCTTACCAATCTGCCGATATATGATATGCAGAATATCGCATTGTTCTCGTCGCATGATGAGATACCGCATAAAATACAAATCGTTTTCCAAATAGTGGTTGTGCATAAAGATGCGTGTTTCCCGTTCCATTTCTGTTAATAGCTGATTGGTTTTTGTAAAGCAGCTGCCATCATAGTTGGGATGTTCTGTTTTTAATACATGGACTGCCATTCTCTGTAAAATCTTTCGGATTTCATCATCCAGTTCAGCCTGCTTCTTTCGTATTTTGGGAAGATTATCCGGCATAAAGCCGTTGAGTAAAATGCCCAAACCGACCCCGACCAGCAGTAAGCCAATTTCATTTTTTAGTATGACAAATGACACGCCACCAGATGCCATGTAATGCGTTGCCAGAACTGTATTAACAGCAATGGAATCCTCCATGTGCAAGGCAAAGCAAATCAGCAGAAAAAGGAGGAAGAAGATTCCAAATGCCCATGGGGCAGTTCCAATCAGATGAAAAATTGGAAGGCAAAGTAGTGTCATAATACAGAATGCCAGCCCACGTCGCAGGGCACTGCTGCTGGTTTCCTGTCGGGTGTCCTGAATGGTCAGAAATGCAATGACGCCGGCAGAGGCAGCGTAGTCCAAATGCAGCAAACCAGCCAGCCACATGGCAAGTACCGCACCTACTGTCATTTTTCCGACTTTCAGCCACGGAATCCGTTGTAGAAATGTTCTCAATGTATTTTCTTTCTCTTTTCCTGCATCCATTCCATAAAGGTGGTATAATCTGGATAAGAAGCAATGGCACCGCTCTTTGTAATGCTGTAATTTGCATAGTAGACAGCGAATGTCAGCCATTCCCGAATCTCTTCTGGTTTGCAGGTTGCCAGCTGTGCCGCAGAAATATGATTTTTTGCAAGGCAGTACAGGTAAGAACCAATGATGGCATCTCCGGCACCGGTGGTATCTTTTACCCGTACTTCTGCATTTTCTACATGACAGGTGGTGTGCGGCGTTAAGATCATTGCCCCTTCCTTGCCCATCGAATAGAGTAGCATTTTGCAACCCTGATCAAACAGCCAGTCCGCAGCATCCAGAATGGCATGTTTTCCAGTGACAAAGAAACATTCTTCATCGGAAAGTTTGATTAGATCGGCATAGGGAAGAAATTCTCGTACTGTTTTCTGACAAGCTTCAGCAGAATTCCACAGCGGCAGACGGATGTTTGGGTCAAAACTGATGATGGCACCTTGTTTTTTTGCCATTTGCAAAACCGCTTTATGGGTTTCCTTCATTGGAGATTCTACCAGAGAAACAGAACAAAAATGTAAGATCCCTGTTTCCTCCAGCCATACTGGTTGAATTTGCTCTGACCGAAGCAGAAGGTCTGCACTGGGTTTCCGATAGAAGGAAAAATCCCGATTGCCGTCTGCCTTCAAAGATACAAATGCCAATGCTGTATTGGCAGCATCTGTGCGGCAGATGCCTTCTGTTTTGACACCACAATTTTGCAAAACATCAATAATATAGTCGCCAAAAGCATCTTTTCCAACCTGCGTTAGAAGACGGGCGTTGCCCTGCAGCTTTGCTACAACCGCTGCAACGTTTGCTGGTGCACCGCCGCAAACTCTGGTAAAACGCTCTACTTCTTTCAATGCACAATCACGCTGTGCTGGAATGAAGTCAATTAAAGCTTCTCCAATTGCTGTTACATCATACATCGTAATGAACGCTCCTTTTTGATTGCAATTGTGTGGAACCATTCCCATATATAGAGAGATGTCCACACAGAAAGGTGTGAAATCGTTTTCTTTTTGATGCTATTATACCATACTTTTCACACAAAAGAAAGATGGGACTTTCACAAATTTGAAGAATTGTTTTTATTTTTCTTTTACAAAAAATATGAAACGTATTTCATGGAAGTGTACTTTTTCTTTCATGCAGGCAGCAGATCATTTTTTCACTGCGAATTGTTGGCTCTTGTTCCTGAATCAAATCCAGAAGCATAGCAGCTGCTTCTGATCCGCCTGTACGATGAGAAAGGGAAACTGTTGTTAAGGGTGGATCATAGAGTTTTGCCAAACTGTTATTGCCGACAGCGGAGATTTTCACCTGATCTGGTACAATGATATGGTTCTGTCGGAGAAAGCTCATAACACCAAATGCAATTTCAGCTGTCGCACAGAAGATTCCGTCAAAAGAGCCACCACGTTTCAGTAGGATACGAGCGGCTTCATAGCCGTCTTCCATATCAAATTGTGTTTCTACCATACAAGCTTCGTCCGGAATACAGTGATATTGTGTCATGGCATCGGTAAAACCAATACGGCGATTTCTGCCAACTGCACGGTCTTTCAATGTGACACCGATGTATGCGATTTTTTGGCAATTTCGTTTCAGCAAAATTTCTGTTGCCAGGTAAGCAGCTTGATAGTCATCAAAATAAACGCTCGGTATAATTTCTTCTTGCTGTGCCAATAAAACAATTGGCTTTTGATAGGAACGCATTAAGGTTAAATGTCGTTTAGACATCAATGTTCCCATAAAAATGACACCATCTACATTGTTGCTGCGGAAAATCTTTAGAAATTCCAGTTCTTTTTCGACTTGGTTGCCGGTATTGGCAAGTAAAATCTGGTAGCTGGACTGTGTCATAATGCTGGTAATGCCTTCTACCATTTCTGCAACTGGTTCTGAGTTAATGCGAGGAACGATTACGCCGATTAAATGATTTTTTCCGGTTCGGAGCATTTGTGCAGAGGGACTTGGTGTATAGCCAGTTTGTTCAATTACAGTGCGAATGCGTTCTTTTTTTTCTTCGCTGACATACCCCTGATTTAAATAACGAGAAACAGTAGCAGGGGAAACGCCTGCCATTTTGGCGATGGTATTGATTGTCACGTTCATCCTCCGTTCTTTCCAGCTTTTAACACTTGCAGTTTATACTGTTCTTCAAACCGCAATTCGTACACGTTATATTATAACATGAAACCAATTAACCTGTAAAGGATTTCACCAAAAAAATGCACTTGAAATTGCTGTTATCGTTGATTTTTGTTTTATAAATTTTCATTGCTATATAAAGCAGCTTCCAGGATCGCTATGTTTTCTGCATCATGCATCACTTCTTTTGCATAGAGCTGTACAATTTTAATGCAGTCCTCCAGGTGATAGAATCCAGTTTCCCGTAGTTTCCATGCGGATACAACAGCGATTTCGTATAGTGCGGCGAGCAGTTTTTGATATTGCAGAAGGACGTTGCCATGATCAAGTGCTTGGAGCCAATATAAATATAAATAATAGGAACAGAAGTTGCGAAATGCAGGCATCAGGTCATCTGCGACCACTTGAAATGCTTGCAGGTCTGCTTGTGTAACAGGGTGTAAGTGAATTTGCTGCATCCAGTCTGCCCATTCGGGTGTCATCCACTCCATGTTGTCATATATGTGTAAAACTGCTTCTTGATAGAGAAAGTCAGGTGCAGCAGCGATGGGCTGCATTTGTGGAAAGTCATCTGTTTTTTCTTCTATCCAGTCTTGCAGTTGCTGTACATAATGCAAACCATAACACAGAGCCTCGAAGAGAAGAATGGATTTGTCCTGTAGCAATTGTAACAAAATCGTTCTGGTTTCCCGCAGGCATGCCATCCAGTCCAGCGAGTAAGGGAGAGCAGATTCCATGATTGCCGGAGAATCTTCCTGATAGGAGAATATTGCCTGAAAGGGTTCTTCCTGCATTAAAACGAGCTTGGCTGCTTCTGGACAGGCAAGGGAGAGAACCTGTTCTGTGAAAATAGTGTAATCCTGCGGAATACGTGGAAACATGCGACAGGTATCACAGAGCAGCATATCACCGGCTTGCAGTTGTAGGTCACAGAGTTTTTGTGCATTCCAAAAAGGACAATCTCCGTTTTTTTGGTTTTGAAATATCCACTCTTGTTCTTCATTTTTTGTAAGTACCTTGCGAATATAATCACCGATGGGTTTGGAACATTGCTGATAAGTCTGTAGGGTTGGTGCATCAATCACAACCTCCCAGCCTTTGCAGCAGCTATCTGGACAGGCACCAGCGAGACAGTGAAAGGTTTCCACATAAGGAAAAGTGTAATGCAGCATGAAATGATTGCTCCTTTCTGAAAAAAAGGTCGCCTATGAGAAGGAATAGACGACCTTATGTTGTGATTTACGGAATAAAAATCTTTTGTGCCGTTTATTCTGTAAAGAGCTGTTCAAGGCAGATGAGAACATAATCCTTTGCAGTTTCAAATGGCTGGTCATAAAATCCATGTCCACTTCATTTGTTCTATAACCATTTTCTATTGTGGTAACCATAGTGATTAAAATGGATGCGACTTTGTTCCATATTTTCATAGTAATCTCTCCTTTGAAATAAAATGGTATTTGTATGGATCGTCAAATAGGACACCTCCTTCTGTCTTTATTATACAGAAATGGAAGAAGGAAGTCAACCTATTATGTATAATTTTTTCAAAAAATGGTGGATACGGCGTAGAAGTGCAAGAAAAGAAACACATCATATTTAATGTGTATTTTTGTGTACTTTACTTTTTGTTGCTTACTGTGATATAATACAGAAAAATGACGTTTATGATTGCAAGCGGAGGGTATGGATGAAGAAGGTAGAAAATATAACAAATAAAAAATTGAAAATCAATCCAAAAACAATAATAAAATTAGCAATGATCATTGCTTTCCTTTTATTTTTAATAGTGGGGCTGTATAATAAACTGTGTATTAAAAAATATGTGGTGGAATCAGATAAAATTGAAAATAGGATCAGAATCGCTCTGATCAGCGATTTGCATTCCTGTCAATATGGAGAAAAACAGCAGGAATTGATAGAGGCTGTAGATGCACAGCACCCAGATCTCATCCTGATGACAGGTGATATTTTTGATGATGCTATTTCTGATGCGAACACCGAATATTTTTTACAGGGCATTGCCGAAAAATATCCGTGTTATTATGTGACGGGCAACCATGAATACTGGAGCGGCAGCACGCACTTTCATGAAAAAATGAATCTATTAGAGCAACATCATGTTAACATTTTATCCGGAACATGGGAAACCATCACCGTACAGGAAGAAACCATCAATCTATGCGGTGTAGATGATCCCGATGCTTATCTCATTGCACCTACTGCAAATCCGAATACACAACATTTTACAGAACAGCTGAATCAGGTGAAAATGGCATCTGAAAATGGATACTACACTATTTTGTTATCTCATCGACCGGAATATTTTGATTTGTATGTAGATTCTTTTGATTTGGTGCTTTGTGGACATGCCCATGGCGGGCAATGGAGAATCCCTGGTCTGTTGAATGGGCTTTATGCACCGGATCAGGGGCTTTTCCCCAAATATGCCGGAGGAGACTATCAGGGCGGAAATACAACAATGATTGTGAGTCGGGGACTTGCAAGAGAATCCACTCGTATTCCCAGATTTTACAATCGACCAGAACTGGTTGTGATTGATTTGCAGTGAATTTTATTATATATATACGACCAACCTATATGTAAATGCGTTATTTGCATCTATATATAGGTTTATTTTTATGCTAAATTCCATATTATAGA
>ENA-UONX01002598-UONX01002598.1-human-gut-metagenome-genome-assembly--contig:-P74old-NODE-2598-length-12536-cov-4.749059_pt1 | contig 12536 bp, 16 predicted proteins | sample MGYA00242466_ERZ724013 | MGnify/ENA metagenome assembly ERZ724013 | reverse complement strand
GCTGTTTTTGCTATTTATTTAGGGCATAGCAATTTGGCTGTTATAGGTTGAATTGTTATGCTCTTTTTTATTTTTTGGTATTCATATAATATTTACAAATATTTTTTCAGAAAACTTTCTCATTTTCTTTCCTGAGATGTGTTCTAGTGTATCAAAGGGGTGAAAAATGCCAAACAGCTCATATCTGCAAGGAGGGATGAACAATGCAAACTTCCCCTGAAATAGAGAAGCAAATATGTGCAATGTTTGATTCCTTCTGTAAAACAGTAATACGGAACTTCAGCAGAAATTTAAAACGAGCGGCAGCAAATCAAAGCAAACATTTCAGTACGGGAAATTTGTCGGTACAATATCTGTTAGATTCTCTGACTTGCGAGGATAACCTACCATCAGAGCAGTATATACTTTACCTGGACAGGTGTCCTTGCATAATAGAAAATGAACTTTTGTACCACGCACTGGAATCTTTGAAAGAAAACCAGCGAACTGTCTTGCTGATGGACTTTTGGCTGGGACTGACAGATGAGGAAATATCAAAAAGATTGGAGGTTACAAGACGCACAGTATATAATCTGAGAATTCGTGCGTTCAGCAAAATACGAAAATATTATGAAAAACACGGACGAGACCCCTGAACTGAGTTACCATTTAATTCAACAAGCCGTTAGCGGAGAATCCAAAGCGGTAGAAAAAATTCTACATATTTATGACAAATACATAAACTCCGTTGTAATGCTTGAAACAACGGATATGAATGGCAATATCATAAAAACAATTGATGAAGACATGAAAATCCAGATTCAGATGAAACTCATAGAGTCAATACAAACAAAATGGAGGAATCTATTTATATGATACCAACAGATCTATTTGAATTTGCCTATGTGCCGGACTGGTACGGGCAACTGGACGAGCTTGCCGAAATGGCACTGCCGGAGCCGTGGCGGTTCAGAAAGCCAGCAGTAGAAACCAAAAATACAGATACGCCGATTTTAGAGCGGTACATCAATATTATCTTTCGCAAGCAAAGCATTGATTACAACACAGAACCAGACCCGGGTAAGGCATCAAAATTCTTTCACATTGAGAATGAATATGCCTGCTTTCACACCGGACTTTACAATCAGAGATACAAGGCAATTTACGCATATTTTGAACGCAACAAAAAACGGGAAACAACTTTTAATTGGTATTTCCGTGGTTTCTGCGATGAAATATCGCCAAGACTGAAATACATTGAACCTTTGCCGGAAAAGCCGAGATTCCCAACAATTCAGAATGGCATCAATTTCAATCCGGAATGGCAGATTCGTGTGAACGTGGATCACATTCTGGGAGATGCAGAAAATCTGGAACGCATTCCTGCAAAAATTCGGAAAGCTAAAAACTTGCCGCTTCTTTTGGAAACAGCAGTGGAGCTTGCCAGAAGACAAGCTGTTGTAGAACCTGGATTGGTTGTGCCGCAGGGTTACCAGAATAAATTACAATATCTTTTGCCAATATGCCTGACCAACATGAAGAAGCCTGATCTTGCTATGACAATTTCTGTGATGGACGGGTATTATCTTGGAAATACCTGTCTGACGCTGGAGATGGCTTACCTGAATGCGAGATTGATTGCACGGCCGATTGCTCCATGGCTGACTGATCTGGTGAAATAAGAAAAAATTTTGATATGCTAAAAATCCGATGAGATACAAGTACTTTTGTGCCTTATCGGATTTTTTTCATATATGTATTTCTTTTCTGAAAACGATGAGATTTTTTTAAGTATATTAAGAACAAAAATCAACCTTGTATATAAGCGAAAAAATATCTGATATGAAAACACTTCAAATATTTCAAAACAGGAAAGTAAACAGTTGTCTGTAGTTGAAAGATAATAAAATTTCGTGAATAATCAAACTTTTTTTCTAAAGGTGCAATGGACTTGCACCTTTACGATGTATGATGTATATGTAGGCTGAAGGGAGGTGAGCAAGTGTGCCAAAGCATCTGAAACCAAGTGAACGGCGAGATGCAATTATCAATGTCTTATGTGACAGAAGACAAGACACCATATCAAACCTTGCACAGGAATTTGGTGTTTCTATACGGACAATCAAATATGACATTGAAGAATTAACACTTGCTCACCCTATTGAAACCAAACGTGGTAGGTATGGAGGTGTTAAAGTTATGGATGGATATCATGTCAGCAGAAAGCGTCTGAAACCGGAACAGATAAAATTACTTCAAAAATTGCGAACACAGCTTACAGGGACAGAACTTGAAGTTATGAACAGCATTTTTAAGGATTTTGCACCTTGAAATACATAAGGAGAAAAAGAAGTGAAAGAAATCTTAAAAATCCCCATTAAAGCTGACCTATATCAGCATCAGCAAAACGCCTGCCATTTTGCCTGTGAACGCTTCGGCATTCTGCCATCAGACTTACACAGTAACGGTGTGGCACTGCTTATGGAAATGGGCTGCGGCAAAACAATCACCAGTATTGCAATAGCGGGAATCCTGCATAAGTGTCGTCATATTCGAAAAATCCTGATTGCAGCACCGCTGTCCATTCTTGGCGTATGGGAACAGGAATTTGCACGTTTCGCAGATTTTCCATATCAGCTGACTATTCTGAAAGGCAGCAGTACACAGAAAAAGGAGCAGCTTTCCAAACTGAACGGGAATGTTCTTCAAATTGCAGTGGTCAACTATGAATCTGCATGGCGGCTGGAGAAAGAACTGCTTGCATATGATGCAGATCTCATTATTGCAGACGAGGCACACAAAATCAAGGAAAACCGCACGGCACAGTCTAAAGCCATGCATCATCTGGGCGACAAGGCAAGATACAAGCTGCTTCTGAATGGTACACTCATAACCAACAAAGAACTTGATGTCTTTTCCCAGTACCGCTTTCTGAACAAAGATATTTTCGGGACAAGCTTTTATGTGTTCCGCAATCGCTACTTTGATATGTGCGGCTATGGGAATCACATTCCTGTTTTCCGAAAGCAGATGATGGATGAGTTCCTGCAAAAGATGCATTCCATTGCCTTTCGTGTGACCAAATCAGAATGTCTGGACTTACCTCAAATCACAGAAGAAATCCGCACAGTTGAACTGGAGCCAAAAGTAATGAAATTGTACAAACAGCTGGAGAAAGAATCTTTTCTTGACCTTGGCAACTCTGAGGTTTCAGCTGTTAATATCCTTACAAAAATGCTTCGTCTGTCTCAGGTCACAGGTGGACATCTCATTGATGATGGCGATACAAATTCTGTCAGCACTGCAAAGCTGGATGCCCTTTCCGATATTCTGGACACTATGCTTACAGAAGACAGAAAGCTGGTTATCATGGCAAGGTTTGTGCCGGAACTGAACGATATTCAGAAACTACTGGAGCAAAAACATATCGGCTATGCGTCTGTGCGTGGCGGCATTTCCGACCGCTCCGAAGAAATCCGAAGATTTCAGGAAGATGCAGAATGCCGTGTATTTGTTGGGCAGATTGCAGCGGCAGGACTGGGCATTACTCTGACAGCAGCATCAACCATGGTGTTCTACAGTCTGGACTATTCCATGTCCAACTTTGAACAGGCAAAAGCAAGAATCCACAGAGTCTCTCAGACAGAAAATTGTCTGTATATTTATCTGATTGCAAAGAATACCGTGGATGCAAAAATCCTCCGTTCTTTGCGGGATAAGGTGGATTTAGCGAGAACGCTGGCAGACGATTATCGGAACGGAATCAACCCATTTCAGGAAGGAGTTTGAAATGCAAACACAGAATATGTATGAACTTGCGGAGCATCTGAAACAACTCCGTGAGGAAAAGAAGAATGCAGAACAGCGATTGAAAGAAATTAACGCTGAAATTGAACAGGCAGATTATCAGCTTTCTATGCTGATGGCAGAAACAGAAACGCAGAATTTCACCCGAGCCGGAACCATGTTCTCGCTGACCACCAAAACTCGTGCTTCTGCTATGGCAGGGCGTAAGGAAGAACTGTATATGGCTCTGAAAGAAAACGGCTACGGTGATATGGTCTATGAGACTGTCAACGCCAACAGTCTGTCTGCTTTTGTCAAGGAGCAGATTTCTGAAAATCAGGATACAATTCCGGACTGGCTGAACGGTCTGGTAAATGTATACGAACAAACAACTGTGTCTGTCCGCAAGGCAGCACACAAGTAAGGAAAGGAAAATGAATGATGAATAAGAACAATGAACTGATGAATATGGAAAACTCCGGCTTTCTTGCTTTGCAGGATTTTAATCTGAGTGAGGTGATGTCGGAGGAAATGGACGGACTTTCCGCAACCTTTGAACGTGTTAAGATCCCATCCGGCGGCGGTGTTATGTTTGAAATTCCCGGTGAGAATCCAGATGAACCGGACACTGTGAAAGAATTTTCAGCAGTGATCCTTTATCAGCACTCTCTGAACGCCTATTACAAGAGTGAATATCAGGGTGGTTCTAATCCGCCCGACTGCGGCAGCTTTGACGGTCATAACGGTGAGGGCAACCCCGGCGGAAACTGTGATTCCTGTCCGCTGAATCAGTACGGTTCAGGAAAAAACGGTGCAAAAGCCTGCAAGAACCGTCGCCGTCTGTATCTGCTTCGTGAAGGCGAGATTTTTCCGATGATTTTATCGCTGCCCACTGGCTCTCTGAAAGCCTTTACACGCTATCTCATGCGTGTGATCCCGAAGTACAAAAATTCCAATGCTGTGGTGACAAAGTTTACTCTGAAGAAAGCATCAAGCAATACTGGCATCAATTACAGTCAGGCACAGTTTGCGGTGGAACGTGCTTTGTCGCCGGAGGAATATCCGCTGATCTCTGCTATGACGGAACAGATCAAAGCACTCAGCAGAACAGTTGGCTACGATGCGGAAGATGCATTGAATGTTGACCCGGAAACTGGTGAAATTATCGAACCGTTACAGTAAGGAGAGCATATGGAAAACTACAAATGCGTCACCTCTGTGCAGGAGATCATGGATTATATAGGCGATGCAAAAATTGTTGCTTTTGACTATGAAACTGCACCGGACGAGCCTTACCGCACCGAAGAAAAAGCAGCCCTTGACCCGGCAAAAAGTCATATTGTCGGGTGTAGCTTTTCCGTAACAGAGCATACGGGAATCTATGTTCCTGTTGCTCATAAAGTTGGTAGAAACATGGATAGTATTGCTTTTTTTCGATTTCTGCAAGATTTCCTTTCAAACCGAAATCTCTGCAAAATCGCTCATAACATTGCTTTTGAATCTGCAATGTCCTATCATCAGAATATCGTCATTCAGCCGCCGGTGTATGATACCATTTGTGCAGCACAGATGACTTTGAAAAGCAATTACGAGTTCCGGAAACTGTCCGACAGCGGACTGAAAAAGCTGGCGGCAGAACTGTGTCACGAACCTCTGCCTACATTTTCAGAAGTTACAAACGGCAGACATTTTGATGAACTGGATGTACAGGATTCGGAAACAACAAGATATGGCTGTGCAGACTCCGATTTTGCACTGCGGTTGTATCATATCATGGGCAGCTGGTTTGACCGATTCCTGCCGAGACATCGATATATTGTGGAACAGATCGAATCACCAACAGCGGTGTATCTCGGCATTATGAAACACAACGGCGTACCTGTGGATGTGGAATTGATGAAAGAACATCAGCAGGAGGCAGAACAGCAAATGCAGCATATCCGGAACGAAATCACAATGCTCATTGGAGACATTCCCATTGGAGCAAATTGCAGTACCAAAGCTTTCAAGGATTATCTTTATCAAACTTTGAAACTTCCTGTTATGAAAGTCACTGCATCCAATAAAGAGGCAGCAGATGATGCGTCCATGATCATGCTGAAGGAGTGGTGTGATACCAACCGTCCTGAACTTTCTCCTCTGTTCACATTGGTACAGGAATACCGGAAATGGGGCAAGATCAAGTCCACCTACATTGACGGCTATCTGAAATACCGGAATACAGTAACTGGCAGGATTCATCCGGATTTCTTTGCTCTGTCCACTGAAACAGGGCGCATGAACTGCCGGAATCCGAACATCCAGAATTGTCCCCGAAAAACAAACGACCCTATCGGCGTCCGTAATTTTATCAAAGCACCGGAAAATCATCTGATATTGTCACTGGATTTTTCGCAGATTGAACTGCGTGTGGGAGCATTTTACTGCCGTGACATAACCATGATGGAAACCTACAAAAACGTCGGTGATATTCATGCGGCAACGACTTCTGTCATTTTCGGCTGCACCTATGAAGAAGCACAGGACAAGCACCGGAAGGAGTACAAGGAACAACGTACCATTGCCAAGAATGTGAACTTCGGTACATTCTACGGATTGTTTCCAAAAGGACTGCAAAGTACGCTGAAATTCAAGGCAGGAATGGATAAAACTATAGAAGAATGCGAAGCCATTATCCGGAATCTGAAGGCTGGATATCCCGGACTGACCGCATGGCAGGATGAAACCAAAGCCATGGCAAAGCAGAAGATGTACACAGAAACCTGGCTGGGCAGACGCAGATATCTGCCGAATATCCGCAGTGACAACTGGGGTTTGCAGTCCTTTGCAGAGCGGTGTGCATTAAATACACCGATTCAGGGAACGGCAGCGGATATTCTGAAACTGGCAATTGTCCGCATTTTGAAGGGATTGCCGTCACGTCCTTGGCTGAAACCAATATTGCAGATTCACGATGAACTGACGTTTATTATTCCAAAAGAAAAGTTGAATGAAGCGGTAGTTTTTATTCGTGAATGTATGGAACAGCAACCGTTTCCGGAGTTTGATCTGCCGCTTGTTGCAGAGGCATCCGCAGGTGAAACCTTCGGCAATTTGGAGGAATTGGAGGGATAAACTTGGCAGCAACCCATAACAGTGAGGGGTATTATTCCCCTACTGAATTTGAAGCAATGACAAGAATTGAGAAAGAGGAGAAAAAAGCACGGAAGCTGGCGGCATTTCGACCACTAGTATATATCTGCTCTCCTTATCGTGGCAATACAAATGAGAACATTGAAAATGCACGGAAATACAGCCGTTTTGCAGTAGCACATCACAGCATTCCTATTGCACCGCATTTGCTCTTTCCCCAGTTTATGGATGATACCCTTGGGGAAGAACGACAAACTGCAATGTTCATGAATCACGTCCTATTAACCAAATGCATGGAATTATGGGTGTTCGGCAGTATTATTTCTGAGGGCATGGAACAGGAGATCCAATGGGCAAAACACAGGCATATGCCGATTCGATATTTCACAGAAGAGATGGAGGAAGTTGTATGAATATATCGGCACAGGATGTTATCAATGCTATTTTCAATCCGGACGATACGGTATGCCTGCGTATTTTTGATGATCGGAAAGAAGGCATCTTTACCGGTGCCAAAATGTCCGTGGAGGCTGGGAAATTCTTTGCTGTGGAGTCTACGCTGAAAGAACATAACAAGAAAAATCATGGTATCTTTTTTGTGGTGAATTCCGGCGGTCAGACGGACGACAGCATTACCCGCATCAATGCACAATTCGTGGAGATGGATGACAAAACATTCGAGGAACAGCAGGCTCTGATTGATGCGTTTCCGCTGCCGCCGTCTATGATTATCAGAACCCGGAAATCTCTGCATACATACTGGTTTGTGAAAGATGCAAAGGTGTCACAGTTCCGTCCGATACAGAAGGCACTGGTGCAGTATTTCGGCGGTGATCCTGCCTGTGTGAATGAAAGCCGTGTCATGCGTCTGCCGGGTTATTATCACTGCAAGCAGGAACCGGTTATGGTGGAATGTATTTCGTTTCATCCGGAGCGGAGGTATACACAGGAGCAGCTGATAGGAGTGCTGCCTGTTCAGGAAGAAACAGAACATATACCGAAAGCAGAGCTGCACGGAGAACAGAAAGGCATTTGTATCGTAGAAGCGTCCTGCGACTTTATTCAGTATTGCCGGGACAATGCAGCAACTCTCTCTGAGCATGACTGGTATGCGCTGATTTCTAATCTGAGTGTATTTGACGGCGGAGCAGAGGTCATTCATCAGCTTTCAAAGCCTTATCCCGGTTACTCCTATGAAGAAACACAAAGGAAGATCCAGCACTTTCTCAGCAGCGGTACAAAGCCTATGACATGTCGTACCATTGCAGAGAAAGGATTTCATTGCCCGAAGCTGAACAGCGGACAGTGTAAATGTAAATCACCTGCGGCTCTTTGCTTTCTGCCTCTTTCCATTGATGGGATTCGGGTGCTGTTACAGCAGCAGAAAGTACAGAATGCTGTGGTGGAGGATTTGCAGACAGCACGAAATTTTGTATCAGATTATCTTTTCAATGTGGATACTGTGACAGCAGAATCGATTCTCAGTTATGATTTGAAACAATACTTCGGCTTCAAAAATGCAGACGTGAAGCCGCTGTTCACCTTGCAGAAGGAACTTTACAAAGCGTTTCTGAGTAAGTCGGAAACCAGGAAGCACCGCTCCGGTATGGAGATTCCCGACTGGTACGAAATGACGGAACGTGGTCCGAAGTTTCTCCCCGGTGTGCTTGCGGAATATATGGCACAGAATTCGCCGACTTTTTATTCTGCGGAACAGTATTATTCCTATGAAAACGGTGTCTATCATGGCATTACAGAACTGACTGCAAGAAATATGGTGCGGGATAAAATGCTGACCAGATACACAAAGCTTTCTCAGATTAACGATACAGAAGGACAGTGGAAAATGCAGGTACAGAAGGATATCCGGGAACTGAATCCGAATCCATATATCATCAATGTCCGGAACGGACTTTACAATGTGCTGGACGGAACGTTGTCTGAACATACATCAAAGTATCTGTCAACAGTACAGCTGAATGTCAGATATACGCCCGATGCTGTGTGTCCGAGGTTTATGAAATTCCTGCATGAGTCTCTGGAAGATGACCAGGTTACACTGATTCAGGAGATGCTGGGATATTTTCTCATTCCGGTCAATCATGCACAGAAATGCTTTATCATTGTGGGCAAGGGCGGTGCCGGAAAATCGGTGCTGCTGCGTGTCCTGAATGAACTGCTGCTTGGGAAAGAAAATGTGTCCAATGTTGCCTGGCAGGCATTAAGCGATCGTTTCAAGACCGCAGAATTGTTTGGAAAATGGGCGAATATCTGTGCGGAACTGCCTACAAAAGGTATTGAGGATAACGGCATTTTCAAGGCTTTGGTCGGTGAGGATTATCTGACTGTAGAAAAGAAAAATAAGAATCCATTTTCCTTTCAACCCTATGCAAGACTACTCTTTTCCTGCAACAGCATTCCGAAGAACTATGGGGATAAATCGGAGGGATTTTATCGAAGGCTTATTATTGTGCGGTTCAATCATTCTGTGCCGGAGGATAAGCGTGACCCAGAACTTTTAGAAAAGTTTCGCTGCGAAGCAGACGGTATATTTCTGTTTGCACTGGAAGGTCTGCGGAGGCTCATGCAGAATCATTTTCACTTTTCCGAAACACAGACCAATGCCCAGGAACTCCAGAAATACCGGGAAGACAGCAATAGTGTACTGGCTTTTGTCCGGGATTGCTGTGAAGTGAAAATGGATGCAGAGGTCGGCAGAACAGAGTTCTTTGAACGCTACAAAGGATACTGTGAAAGCTGCGGACTGACGCCGTTCAGCCAGCAGAACTTCAACAATGAACTGGAGGCAAATTATCCAACAGTGGTAAGGGCAGCTGACAAGTTGGGAAAACGCCGTACATGGAGAGGCATCGGCTTTGCGGAAAACGCAGTGTGAATTGCCACGGGCAAGTCTATGCTGTTTTCTGACGGCGTTTACAGGCTTTACGTGATTTTACCATAACCTTTTCTATATTTCCTATTATATATACACATATATTTTCTCATTTTTTATGAGTATAATAGAAATTTAACTGTAAAATCAGTAAAGAGGTAAGAGAGAAGTTAGAGGTGATGATTTTGAAAGAAGCAGATATTGTAAGGGCAATTCTCCGATACCTGAAAACCGTGCCGGATTGTTTCTGTTGGAAAGAACATGGCGGCATGTACGGAACAGCCGGAATTCCCGATGTGATTGCCTGTATTGGCGGCAGGTTCTTTGCCTTTGAGGTAAAAACAGCAACTGGTAAAGCAACGGATTTGCAGAAGGCTACAATACATAAGATTCAGAAATGCGGCGGACAGGCTGGGATTGTCAGGTCTGTGGAGGAAGTAAAAGCTGTGTTGGAGGAGGTATTGGGATGACAGCCAAGGAATACTTAAATCGTCCATGGAAGCTGAATAATGAAATTAATGACAAGCTTGAAAAAGCAGCAAGACTTCGGAAGGATTTGCATGGCAGAGGCGTCAGCTATGAAAATAATGGCGGTTCCGGGGCAAATGGCAGTAATGACATTATTGGGAAAGCAATTGCAAAAATTGTTGACTTTGAACATGAAGCTGATGTTATGATTGATGAATTGGTTACACTGAAAATTGATATGGAACATCAGATTAGTTTAATATCTGATTTTCGCTATCGAAAAATTCTGGAGCGCAGATATTTATTTTTCGAATCGTTCAAAGCCATTGCATCGTTACTGGGTTACAGTGAAAAACATATTTACAGGCTTCACAGTGAAGCAATCAATGCGTTGGAGAAAATATTGCGAACAAATGCGACTAAATGCGAATAAATGTCCCTTGAATGCGAAAGAAAAATGTGGTATGATATATAATAGCAAAACTGAATATCCATGAGAGCCATAGCGGAGAAATCCGCCATGGCTTTTTTGTTGTCCGAAGGGAGAATAATATGCTTGCGAAAAGTGTAATGAGAAACGGTACAGATATTGATAACCGCATCAAGGAACAGCTGGCTTCTTACAAACAGTGGGAGGCACTGGCAGAGGAGTTTGAAGACGGTGTTCTGATGAATATTGCGGAGGATTCCCGCACAGAACTGATTGATCTTATCATGATGAAGAAAAACATAGAGGACATCATCATGTCTTTCCATCGGTATGAATACCGTCAGATTCTGAGGATGCGCTATCTTGAAAATCTGCCGTGGGAGTGTATTGCTGATGAAATGAATGAGGATGTTGCGTGGGTGAAAAAGCAGCACCATAAGGCGTTAAAGAAGATTCATCTTGAAATCACCCATGAGGAATATGACAATGCCGAGGAAGTGTAAGCGGCCGTGCAGCCATCCCGGCTGTCCGAACTTAACCGAAGAAAGATACTGTTCTGAACACAAGCCATTGCACCCTGACAGACCATCAGCTGCCAAGCGTGGCTACGGCAGCAAGTGGCAGAGAGTCAGCAAGGCATACCTGCGAAAGCATCCACTGTGTGTAAAGTGTCAGGCACAGGGCAGATACGTTCAGGCGACAGTGGTCGATCACATCGTTCCACACCGTGGTGATAAGAATTTATTCTGGAATGAATCCAACTGGCAGGCACTCTGCAAATCATGCCATGACAGGAAAACCTGGACGGAGGATAACAATCCGGAGTATACATACTGACCCCGGGGTGATAAAAATCTCTAAATGTGAACTTTCTAAAGACCGGCGCGTCCTCGTATAAACAGAAAAAGCGTATTCCAAGGGGGTATATGCCCTAAATCAAACAACCTCATAATTTAGATAACTTTCCCGACGTCACTGTCGGGTTTTTTTATGCCCAGTTTTGATTTTTGTTTGAATTTGTGAAGTAGGTGATGATGTGGCGAAAGACGGTACAAACAGAGGCGGTGCAAGACCTGGTGCAGGGCGGCCTAAAAAGGCTCTTGCTGAAAAAATTGCAGCCGGGAATCCTGGCGGCAGAGCATTGACACAGATTTCGATCCCGGATGATTTGCCAGATTTGGTTGGTGCAGATATGCCAAAGCCGAGCGAGATCCTTTCTGCAAAGCAGCGAAACGGTAAGCCGCTGGGTGCAGATAAAATATACCGGGATACCTGGCTGTGGCTAAAAGGATTCAAGTGTGAAAGGCTGGTTTCTCCTGCTACAATTGAGCAATATGCAATGTCCGTTGCAAGATGGATTCAGTGTGAAGAAGCAATCTCGGCTTATGGTCTCCTTGGAAAACATCCTACAGTAAGCAATTCTCCAATTCAAAGTCCATTTGTTGCAATGAGTCAGAGTTTTATGAAGCAGGCACAGCAGATATGGGCGCAGATTTATCAGGTTGTACGTGAGAACTGTTCGGAAGAGGTCACGCTTAATGGTGAAATGGATATGATGGAACAGCTGCTCCGAAGCAGGAAGTGAGGATTTTATGAAAGCAGATAACAATTTCTGGAGAGAACTCAATAACAACAGACCACATATGACCAGGCAGCAATACAATACTATCAAAGGTCAGGCAAAAGCAGGTCAGATAGATGCTGCGCGTAAGGGTATGCAGAAGATTTTACGAAGAAGAGGTAATTAAAAAGGAGACAGAGTTGCGATGAAGAATCGAATCGGTGATGTATACGGTTTGTGGGTTATTACCCGTGGGCCCTTCAGGATGAATAACGCAAGCCTATATG